>Ga0081540_1000843_pt1 | contig 27907 bp, 33 predicted proteins | sample TabmetS2T1R1_FD_71024 | JGI IMG/M metagenome (GOLD analysis project Ga0081540, IMG submission 71024) | Tabebuia heterophylla rhizosphere microbial communities from the University of Puerto Rico - S2T1R1 | ecosystem: Host-associated > Plants > Roots > Rhizosphere ...
CGGCTGCGACCTTCTTCTTGGGGGGCATGTCGGGTCCTAACGGATCAGAGGCGGGGGGTTCTTCCCGCTCGCTGTGCGCGCGGGCAGCTCGCGGGACTGGTCAGATCTTGGCGACCTGGTTGAACGACAGCTCGACGGGGGTCTCGCGGCCGAAGATCGAGACGAGGACCTTGAGCTTCTGCGCGTCGGGGTTGATCTCGGAGATCGTGGCCGGGAGCGTCTCGAAGGGGCCTTCCATGACCGTGACGGACTCGCCGACCTCGAAGTCGACGACCTTGACCTCGGCCTTCTGCGGCCGGGAGCCGGCCTCGACGGGCTGCAGGCTCGGCGCGAGCATCGAGAAGACCTCGTCCAGGCTGAGCGGCACGGGCTGGTGCGTGTGGCCGACGAACCCGGTGACGCCAGGGGTGTGGCGCACGGCCCCCCACGATTCGTCGGTGAGGTCCATCCGGACGAGAACGTAGCCCGGGATGCGCACGCGACGGATCTGCTTGCGCTGGCCGTTCTTGATCTCAGTGACCTCCTCCATCGGCACCTCGACCTGGAAGATGTGCTCCTCCATGTTGAGGCTGGAGATCCGGTTCTCGAGGTTGGCCTTAACCCGGTTCTCGTAGCCGGCGTAGGAGTGGACGACGTACCAGTCGCCGGGCAGCCGGCGCAGCTGGGCGCGGAACTCGGCGGCGGGATCGACGGCGTCGGCGTCAGCAATGTCGGTATCGGCAACGTCCGTGTCAGCGTCGGCGTCAGCGGCGTCAGCGTCAGCGACGTCAGCGTCAGCGACGTCAGCGGCGTCGGCACCAGCGGCGGCGGCGTGGGCACCAGGCTCTACGATCTCCAGCGCCACGGCCGCGGCGCCGTCCTGCCCCCCGGCCTGCGCCTCGCCCGGCGCCGGCCACCGCCCTTCCGTCTCCTCGTCGGCCCACGCGGGGCCGGACGACGGACGCGCGGCGTCGTCGTCCGTGTCGGTGCTCGGCACCGAGAAGGGGTTCTGCTCGGACACGGTCTCGTCCTACTTCCTCAGCTTCTTCGGGTGGTGCTGCGCGGTGGCAGCGACGTGATCGCAGCGGCGCCGGCCCGCCGGTCGGTCAGGAGCCCCCGAAGACCCACAGCACGAGCTTGCCGAAGCCGAAGTCGAGCAGCGAGACGTAGGTCATGACGGCCAGTACGAAGACCAGCACCACGGTGGAGTAGGTCAGCAGCTCGTTCCGGGTCGGGCGGACGACCTTCTTGAGCTCGGCGACGACCTGCCGCAGGAACAGGCGCACACGCGACACCCGGCCAGTGCGCTGCTGCCGGCCGGTACTGGTCGATGTCGTGGTCACGCTCTCACCTTGGTTGTCGAGCTCTTTGTCGAACCGGGTCGTCGACGTCGGGGACCCGCGCGATCGCGGGCGGTTCGCAGGGCAGGAGGGACTCGAACCCCCAACCGCCGGTTTTGGAGACCGGTGCGCTGCCAGTTGCGCTACTGCCCTAGGCGCCTGCGCGCCGAGCTCCGGCACCTGCACAGCAGACCGGATCACGACAGCCGCCGGCCGCCGCTAAGCGAGTGTACGCACCCGGCGGCCCGGCGGTCGAACTGCTCCAGGGGCCCGATGCCAGGATGGACCCGTGACCCAGCAGACCAGCGCCCAGCCCCTGGCCGACGACGTCCTGGACCCGAGAATCGGCAAGCCGCGCATCGCGCGGCGGATCGGCGGCATCGCCGAGTCGGCCACGCTCGCCGTGGACGCGCGGGCGAAGGCGCTCAAGGGGGCCGGCCGCCCGGTGATCGGTTTCGGCGCCGGCGAGCCGGACTTCGCCACCCCGGACTACATCGTCCAGGCGGCCATCGCGGCGGCGTCCGCTCCCGCCAATCACCGCTACACGCCGGCCGGTGGCCTGCCGGAGTTGCGCGCCGCCGTGGCGGCGAAGACCGCGCGCGACTCCGGCTACGAGATCGCTCCGGACCAGGTGCTCGTGACCAACGGCGGCAAGCAGGCCGTCTACGAGGCCTTCGCGACGCTGCTCGATCCGGGTGACGAGGTGCTGCTGCCCACGCCGTACTGGACGACCTATCCCGAGGCCATCCGGCTCGCCGGCGGCGTGCCGGTGGACGTCTTCGCCGGCGAGGACCAGGACTACCGCGTCACAGTGGAGCAGCTCGAGGCGGCGCGGACGGACCGGACCAAGGTGCTGCTCTTCTGCTCGCCGTCGAACCCGACGGGCTCGGTCTACCCGCCGGAACAGGTGCGGGCGATCGGGCAGTGGGCGCTCGAGCACGGCGTCTGGGTCGTCACCGACGAGATCTACGAGCACCTGGTCTACGACGGGGCGCGGGCGGTGTCGATCGTCGTCGAGGTTCCGGAGCTGGCCGACACGACCGTGGTGCTCAACGGCGTGGCGAAGACGTACGCCATGACCGGCTGGCGGGTGGGGTGGCTGATCGGGCCCAGGGACGTCGTGAAGGCGGCAACCAACCTGCAGTCGCACCTGACGTCGAACGTCAACAACGTGGCACAGCGCGCCGCGATCGCCGCGCTGCAGGGTGATCTGTCGGCGGTCGTTGCGATGCGGTCGGCGTTCGACCGGCGGCGCAGGACCATCGTGGAGATGCTGAACGCGACCGACGGGGTGGTGTGCCCGACACCGCAGGGGGCCTTCTACGCCTACCCGTCCGTGCGGGGGGTTCTGGGGCGGACGATCCGGGGCCGGACGCCGACGACGTCGGCCGAGCTCGCCGAGCTCATCCTGGACGAGGTGGAGGTGGCGGTCGTCCCCGGCGAGGCGTTCGGCCCGAGCGGATACCTACGGCTGTCGTACGCGCTCGGTGACGACGACCTCGTCGAGGGCGTGAGCCGGATCCAGAAGCTGCTCGGCTAGCCGGTCACTCAGGCTCGGCGGTCAGGGCCCTCTCGCAGGGGGCTCAGCGTCCTGGCCCGACGATCCAGGACTCGTGCAGTCCGAGGTAGACCAGGGCCTCCTTCAGCGTCTCCCGCGGCGGCAGCTTCCCCAGGTACTCCGCCCAGAGCTCCTCGTCGTGCCGCCACCGGCGGACGAAGTCGGCCAGGGACTCCGGCGTTGCTCGGGTGAGCTCCTTGCGTGATTCGTCCACCGCCGTGAGAGCGCTGGTCAGCCAGGTGTGCTCGCTCTCGACCGCGACGACGGCGAGCCGGCGGCGCAGCTCGGCGATGATGCGCTGGATGAGCTTGGTTCGCTTGGCGTGCACGGAGCCCCAGTAGCGGGCCCCGGTCGCCACGTCGAGGTCCGCACCGATGTGGAGCAGGTGATAGAGGCCCTCGCCGAGCACGTCGCCGAACTCCTCGTCGCGGGCCCGCGCCGGCAGCTCGTAGGGGTCGTACCTCTCCTGTCCGACCTCCGGCCCCGCGACGACCTGCCCTCGGGTGATGGGTTCGGCGAGAAAGAGCCAGTCCTCGTTGTACGTCGGGGGGAAGCCCGGCGGGTCCCAGCCGTCCAGCGCGACCAGCATCGCCCCCGCTCCGATGAACACGTCCTGATCCAGGCCGAGGACGTCCCGTCGCGCGTGGTGGACGACCGAGTTGTCGGGGTAGTCGTCGCAGGCCCAGCTGGCGACGGTGCGGCCGCTCCCCGGCAAGTGGTGCAGCGCGCACAGGACGGTCGGGCTGTCGAGCCGGAGGAGGTCGTCGTCGACGAAGAGCACCCACGACCGGCCCGTCATGCGAGCGGCCGCGAGCCCGAGGTTGCGCTTGCGGTTCGTGTCCACGTCGAGACGGCGCCGGGCGGCCGGATGCTCGTCGGTCAGCCACGAGTCCGGGGAGTGCAGCAGGTCGCGATGCAGGAGGTCGGCCGCCGTCACGACCACGTCTGGCCACATCGCCGTGACCAGCCGGCGAGCCGGCTGCGCCTGATTGCCTCGGCTGCAGAGCAGCAGCAGCGGCCAGCCGAGGTCGGCGGCGAGCCGGGCCGGCGTCTCGAGGTGGGGCTCGTGCCGCGAGAGGGGGACGACGACCACGCCGTCGGGCACCATCCGTGTGCTGTCCGAGTCGCGGCACGAGTCAGGGAGTGAGGGCACCAGGGAGCGGTGACTGCCTCGGACGACGTACTCGAGGTGGCCGGTGTCCTCGCGTCGGCCGGCAGAGTCTCCGTTCGCCACTGGACCGCTCCCCCTCGGCCCCTGTGGCCGTCCCGTGGGAGAAAGTCTGCGGCAGAGCCGCGACGAGGGCCAGAGCCACCCGTTGCGGAGGTTCAGCCCCGAAAAGACCCCACGAACTCCCCCAGCGTCGCGCAGCCGCCGAGAACGCTGGTGCGCGATGCGACGAACTCTCCGCCGTCGAGGAAGGCACGCGGATGGGGCGGGGTACGGCGGTACAGCCGGCGACGCCACGTCTCGAGATCGCGGTGCCAGGTCTCCATGAAGGTCCTGATCTGCGCGACCCAGACGTCCTCTTCCAAAAGGAAGAACTCGTGCACTGCCTTGACCGCGTCGAGAGCTTTGCGCATCTCCCCCCACGCCTCGTGCCCGCACCTGTCCACCACGCCCTCCAGGTCCTCGCGCATCGCCATCCGCTCCTGGATGGTGGCGCGCCAGAAGCCGGCCGACGTCTGCCGCAAGGCCTCACTGCCGCCCGTGGCGAGCAAGGAGAGCAACCCCTCGCCGATGAGGTCGCCGACCTCCTCCGACGCGGCACGCACCGGGGTGAACCCCTGGTAGGGGTCCTGGTGCACGTCGCCACCGTCCAGGACGGGGGTGCGTCGTCCGTTCGTGAGGAGGCGAAGCAGGAACAGCCAATCCTCGTTGTAGATGGCCGGGAAGAACGGGACGTCGGCCTCGACGTCCACCAGGAGCGCGCCGGCCCCCACGAACTGCTCCTGCTCCAAGCCCGTCTGCGCCCGAATACGGCAGACCACCGAGTTGTCGTCGAAGTCCCGCAGCGTCCAGCCCACGGCGGCGTGCCGCCCGGACTCGACCGTCGCCGCCGCCGCCGCAAGCGTCCTTGGGTCGAGGGTCCGGGCGTGAGGCCTGATCCGGCGGCCGTGGCCATCCAGGCCGTCGAAGACATCGTCGTCGAGGAAGAGCACCGTCCGCCAACCCATGCAGCGAGCGAGCACGAGCGCCGCGTTCCTCTTGCGTCCGACGTCGTTGACGCAGATCCGGCCCGAGTCCGTCAGGCCGCCACGCCGGTAGGCCTTCGAGATCGGGAGCGTGTCGACATCGAACCGGGTCGCGGTGGTGGGGCTGGCCCCGAGGTGGAGGACGACCGTCGCGGGCGACGTGTTCCCGGGTGCACTCAGCACGGCTTCGCCGAGGGCGCGGAGAGCGGGCGAGGTCGCAGCCTCCCGCGAGACGAGGACGACGAGCGGGCGTTCGGTCGCGGCCGCGAGCCGCACGGCGAAGGCCAGCCCGCTGCGCGGATGGGCCGCGGGCCGCGCCGTGGGGACCACGATGGCGTCCGGCCCCCTGACCGATCCAGCCGGGACGGCATCCAGGTCGAGCGGGGCGAGCAGCTGCCGGTGCGACGGTTGGAAGCTGCGGGTGGACACCGTGGGTGCGCTCCTTCGTCATAACCTCCTCGGGCGCTCCCCCGGACCCTCGGATCGAGCGGGTCAGCTGGAGGTACGGAGTCGGTGGAAGGGCCGGGAGAGGTCGGGAGTGATCGTCTGGGCCCCGGCTGTGGCCGTGAAGACGGGGACGTGCACGAGCATCCAGAAGCTCGCCAGCTCCACGTGCTCCACCAGGTACTTCTCGTTGCGCCCGCGCAGGTGCGCGTCGGTCATCGCGCGCACCACGCCGTACGTCCCGCGGCTGAAGATCCCGGTGCAGACGGTCACCGTGCCGGACAGGTTCAGCGGGTTCGGCGCCCGCAGCAGCAGCCCGACGTCGTACTCCAGCAGGGGCTGTCCGTGCTCCATGACGCGCTGGCCGTCCTGGGTCAGGAACCGGGGGGAGTGAAGCTCCGTGCGGGTGCCGGCCGGGTCCGGCCGCCCCTCCTCGTCCACCCGGACCTCGAAGCGGCCACCGTATTCGGGGTCGTCGCTGGAGAACTCCGGCTGCACAGGGAGGTCGAGCCGGCGGCGCAAGTAGTCGAGCGGGCCGGCCAACCCGCCGAAGAAGCTGCCGCCGCCGCCGAGGATGATGACGTGGCCGGCGGTGAGGTCGTCGGCCTGCACCTCGGAGTCGATCAGCCACCGGACGTCGGAGCCGGGGTTCTCCGCCCGGATGTGCCCGTGGAGCTCGACGACCGCGTCCATGTCGCCGTTCCACAGCGAATGGATCGCGTTCGGGTGCCACGGGTTGGCGTACTGCACGCCGCCGCCCTCGAACCCGCGGGCGAGCCGGTTCCAGTCGGCCTCGTCGATCTCCTGGCGACTGTTCCAGCCGAGCTGGACGAGCCGGCGAAGGACGTCCGCCGCCGAGACGTACCGTTCGAGCTCGGCCAGCGCGTCGTCGACGCCGTCCGGCGCCTGCTCGCCGACCAGCTCGCGCAGCCGGCGCGCGGCCTCGAGGAGCTCTGCCGTCGGCGGTGACGGTTCGATCTCGTAAGGGGCGAGCCGGCCGCTGATGATGCGCACCGGCTGGCCATCGGGGAAGTAATAGAACTTGCCGCCGAGCGCGCCGGTCTGCTGACGGACCGCGCTCGGGCGGAGGGCGGCCTCGCGCAGCTCGACCAGCTCGTCGATGAGCTCGCGCCTGGTCCGCTCCTCCTCCGGGCTCAGCTCACGCAAGTCCAGCAGCCGCGGGCTGTCGCCGTCCATCGAACGCGTCGTCGCGAAGAAGCGCGCGTAGGCCTGCAGCCGGTCCTCACCGGGCAGGGCCGCAGCGGTCGTGCTCTCCCAGGAGGAGATCAAGGGGACGCTGACGCCCAGGGCCTCCGCCAGCTGGCGCTGGGTGACGACCACGCCAGCCCACTGGGTGCGCAGGTCCCGCAGTCGCAGAGCCAGGGCGCCCTGGCTCGCGCCGTCCGTCATCTCACCGCCTCTGCAGCCGGCCCTCAGGCGGCGGACTGAACTAACGAAAGTTCACTGTAGAGCTGTCCGGGCCGGTCGTCATCCTGCGGCGTGTCACGGCGTGTCGGACGTCGACCGCGGGCGCGTCGGCGGAACTAATCGCCTACCGGCAGCCGAACAGCAGGAAAAGGGTGTAGCGCGCGACCTTCATGTGGATGCAGACTGGCTGCAGAAGTTCAGTGAACTTCTGCAGCGTTCAACGGCGAGCGCCGAAGTCCTCCACGAGAGGCACCCTCGCACCCGAGGAGTCCCCATGCTCCACCTGGTATCGCTCGCGACAGCCCCCACCACGCAGGCCGCCGCATCCGGCGACCCCATGACCAACGCCGCGACCCGCGTCGTCGCCGTCGTCGCCGTTCTCGTCGTCGTGGCCGTCGTCCTGGCCCGCGTCTCACCCGATGTCGTCGACGTCCTCCTCACTGTGCGGAGCGTTCTCGTCGCCGTCATTGTGATCGGCGCGATCGCGTTCGCCGTGTTCGCGGTGACCGTCGGCATCGGCACCCTGGCCGGCATCACGCACTGAGGCTCCGGTCGGGCGGGCTGCCGGCCCACGCCCGCCCGACCGGCTCCACGAGGCAGCGACGAGCCTGCTCCGCCGGCCGGCTGGCAGACTGCGGGGATGCCGGAGCGGAACGTCGCCGCGCTGCCCAAGGCCCACCTGCACCTGCACTTCACGGGCTCGATGCGGCCGTCGACGCTGGCCGAGCTCGCCGCCAAGCACAACATCCGCTTGCCCGAGACGTTGCGGGAGCACCACCTGCTGCGACTCACCGCCGACGAGCGCGGGTGGTTCCGGTTCCAGCGCCTCTACGACGCCGCCCGGGCCTGCGTTCGGGATGCCGACGACATGCGGCGCATCGTGCTGGAGGCGGCCGAGGACGACGCCGCCGAGGGGTCCGGCTGGCTCGAGCTGCAGGTCGACCCCACCTCGTACGCCCCGTTCGTCGGCGGCCTCACGCCGGCCTTGGAGATCGTGCTCGACGCCGCCAGCGAGGCCACACGCACGAGCGGCTGCGCCGTGGCCGTCGTCGTCGCCGCCAGCCGGATCCGGCACCCGCTCGACGCCCGAACCCTCGCCCGACTCGCCGTCCATCACGCGGGCGAGGGCCCCGGCGAGGTCGTCGGCTTCGGCTTGTCCAACGACGAGCGCCGCGGTGTCACGGGAGAGTTCGCACCCGCCTTCGCCATCGCGGCCAGGGCAGGACTGGCCAGCGTCCCGCACAGCGGCGAGCTGCTCGGGCCGGCCTCGATCCGCACCACGATCGACGCTCTGCACCCGGATCGGCTGGGCCACGGCGTGCGGTCCGCCGAGGATCCGGCCCTGCTCGATCACATCGTCGACGCCGGCATCGGTCTGGAGGTCTGCCCGGCCAGCAACGTGGCGCTCGGGGTCTACCGCACGCTGGCCGAGGTCCCGCTGCGTCGGCTCGTCGGCGCGGGCGCCCGGATCGCGCTCGGCGCAGACGACCCGCTGCTCTTCGGGCCCCGGCTCGCCGCCCAGTACCAGGCGGCCCGGGACGTACACGGTCTCGCGGACGACGCCATCGCCGCGCTGGCCCGGTCCTCCATCGAGATCTCTCGTGCGCCACTGGACGTCCGCAAACGGCTGCTCGCCGGAATCGACGACTGGCTGGCGAGCTGAGCGATCACCGGGGTGCGCCACGAGACCGGGTCAGCCGGTGACGTCGTCCGGCCCCGGCAGCCCCTCGTCCGCCGGCGGCGTCACGCCGGGGACCTTCTCGGTGTCGGTGTGCTGCGGCATGTCCGCCGGCGTCGGGTGCGCCTCGGGCGCCGGAGCCGACCGCTTGCGTGGCGTCCGCGTCCGCGGACCGGGCGTCGACCTCGACGACGAGCGCCGCCTCGGTGGCGTCGCCACCGGTTGCAGCACGCGGCGAAGCTCGTCGCCGTCGCCCGGCGCTCCGGACGGTTCGCGCTCGAGCAGTTCGGCGAGCCGCTCCGGCTCGGCGACGGTCACGGTGACGGCTGGATGCAACACCAGCCCGGTCGGCTCCGCACCCGGCACCGGCCGGCGGAAGCGCACGCAGACGCCGCGATGCCACGAGGACCCGAAGGTCACGCCCCGGTCGGCGAGCGAGATGTGCGCGCCGAGGGCCTTGAACGGCAGGTAGGGCCCGGTGACGGTGGCGCCCTCGACGTTCGACAGCGGCGTCGTCATCGACCATGGGCCGAAGCGGATGGCCAACTGCTCGTCCGTCACGTCGACGTGCGCCGTCCACGGCGTGACGCCGAGGAAGGCCAGCGGCCAGGACAAGGGGGAGGAGAACTCGAAGTCGAAGCGCGTCACGCTCTCGCCCTACCCGGGCACGAGCTGCCTCACACCGAACGACCGGCTACAGCGTGCAGCCGACGAGGACCGGTTCGGGCTCCAACAGGATTCCGTAGGCCGACCGGACGCCCTCGCGCACCTCACAAGCAAGCCGGAGAAGATCGGCCGCCGACGCCCCACCGCGGTTGGTGACGGCGAGCGTGTGCTTCGTCGACAGCGCCGCCGGACCGGGCAGGCCGTGACCGCGGGCGAAGCCGGCGTGCTCGATGAGCCAGGCCGCACTCGTCTTGACGCAGCCGTCGGGCATCGGCCAGCGCGGCGCGCCAGGCGGGAGCGCAGCCGCCTCGGCCTCACTCAGCACCGGGTTCGTGAAGAACGAGCCGGCGCTCCACGTGTCCGGGTCGTCGTCGTCCAGCACCATCCCCTTGCGCCTTCGCAGCGCGAGCACGGCGGCGCGGACGTCGCCCAAGGGCGCGCGCGTCCCGAGAGGAACCCCGAGAGCGGCCGCGAGCTCCGCGTACCGGATCGGCGCCGCGAGATCGCCGAGCCGCAGCTGGAAGGTCGTCTCGAGGACGACGAAGCGCGGCCCGGCGCGGAACCGCTCCTGCTTGAAGCGCGAGGTCCGGTACCCGAACTCGCAGTCGGCGGCCGCGAAGGTGCGGATCCGGCCCTCCTGCCGGTCCCAGGTCCGCACTGTCGCGATGGACTCGGCGACCTCCTGGCCGTAGGCCCCGACGTTCTGGACCGGCGTCGCCCCGGTGGATCCGGGGATGCCCGACAACGCTTCGACTCCGATCCAGCCGCGCTCGACCGTCAGCGCGACGACGTCGTCCCAGGGCTCACCCGCCGCGGCGCGCACGGTTACCCCGCCGCATGCGCTCGCGTCGTCGACGTGGACGCCGCGGGTGGCGATCCGGACGACGCTCCCGTCGAACCCGGCGTCGGCGACGAGCAGGTTGGAGCCGCCGGAGAGCACGAGGACCGGCTCCCCGCGGCCGTCGCACTCGCTGACGGCGTCGATGACGGCGTCCGTGGCCGTTGCCGTGACCATCCGACCGGCGGGGCCACCCACCCGCAACGTCGTGAACGCGGACAGTGGTGCGTCGAAGGTCTCGGCGGGCCCGGGCAGGACACCGAATGATCGCGTTGCGCCGGCCGACGCCGCCGTGGCGGACATGTCGGTCACGATGCCCACGCTAACGGACGGCTGCCTCAGGTCAGGCGCACCACGGCCTGGGCTCGGCCGAGCACCTTCTCGCCGACACTGGTCGCGGTGAGGTCGACCGTCACCGTGCGCGCCTCGTCGTCCTTCGCGGAGACGACCCCCGCGACCTCGAGCTCGGCGCCGCGGTCGTCGTCCGGCACCACCACGGGCCTGGTGAACCGCACGCCGTAGTCGACCACCGCGGCGGGGTCGCCGGCCCAGTCGGTGACGAGGCGCGCCGCCGTCGCCATCGTCAGCATGCCGTGCGCGATCACGTCCGGCAGGCCCACCGACCGCGCGATCCGCTGGTTCCAGTGGATGACGTTGAAGTCGCCACTCGCCCCGGCGTAGCGGACCAACGACAGCCGGTCGATCGGAAAGGTGCGCGGAGGCAGCGTGTCGCCCACCGAGACCGCGTCGAACGAAGGCCGGCCCATCACGAACCTCCGCGGACGACGATGGTGGAGAGGGCCGTCGTCACGGGCTCCCCCGATTCGGTCGTGATCTCGACGCGGGTGGTCACCATGCCGTGACCGCCGGCCTCGCGAACGCTGTCCACGGACGGCGTCGCCACCAGCCGGTCGCCCGCCACGATCGGGCGGTGGTGGGTGAACCGCTGCTCACCGTGCACCACCCGGGAGTAGTCGATGCCGGCGTCCGGATCCTGGACCACGGCCGACTCGGCCCGCATCGCCAGAATGATCGCGAAGGTCGGAGGGGCGATGACGTCGGGGTGACCGAGCGCGCGGGCCGCCTCGGGATCGAGGTGCGTGGGGTCGGTGCTGCCGATCGCCGTAGCGAACTCGGCGATCTTCTCCCGGCCGACCTCGTAGACCCTTGCCGGCGGATAGCTCCGCCTGGAGATGTCGGGATTGACGCCCATCGGCTTCCTTCCGCTGGTCGGTACCCGTCGTCGCCGTCGGAGCGTCCCGGCGATAGGAGCACATCATGACAACGAGGCCGCCCCTTCGGGAACGGCCTCGGAACGGCAGCGATCAGCGGGTCTCGCGGTGCTCGGTGTGCCTGCCGCAGTTGGTGCAGAACTTGGCGAGCTCGAGCCGGTCAGGATCGTTCCGCCGGTTCTTCTTGGTGATGTAGTTGCGGTGCTTGCACACCGTGCACGCCATGGTGATCTTCGGGCGCACGTCCTGTGTCTTGCTGGCCACGGAGCAGCCTTCTCTCGGGTCGTAGCGTCGGTGAGGGCCCGCGGCGCGCCGCGGGAACGGCACGAGCAACGGCGCGCACGCGCACGATGTTCCAGACTACGCGAACGCGCGGGTGCCGGTCGAACCCCGGGCGGCCGGGTTTGCGACCTCGGTAGCGGAGGCCGGACTTGAACCGGCGACACAGCGATTATGAGCCGCTTGCTCTACCGACTGAGCTACTCCGCCCTGACGGGCGCCCGCCCTTGCCGGACGGAGCGCGACGTGAGCCCCGATAGGGAATCGAACCCTAGACCTTCTCCTTACCATGGAGACGCTCTGCCGTCTGAGCTATCGGGGCGCGGCCCGGGGCCACGCCCGCGAGTCGACGGGGACCAACGGTACACGGCCTCGACGGTGCCGCGCCAAGGCGCGCCCCGACGGCTCGATGGGCTGTTCCGCCGGCCGTCGGGGACTCATCCCTGGCGGAGGATCCGCCTCGGCACCGACTCCATGCACCGTCGTCCGCGTCGCTGCACGCGGTCGAAGGAGGCGGGCATGCTGCTGGCACCCCGACAGTTGCGGCGTTACGGAATGACGGGCGACGTCCCCTACTACGGCGGCCGGCTCACGCCGGCGCACATCAACGCCATCACGCGTCAGTCGCGGCCCCCCGGCGGGGCGCCGGTCGGGCCACCCGTCGGGCCACCGGTCGGGCCACCGGTCAGGTCGCCCGTCGGGCCACCTCCGCCGCGGCCGGCCGTCGACCAGGCACTGCGGCTCCTCCTCGACGCGGGAGTGATCACCACTGCCGAGTTCGAGGAGCTGCGCTCCCGGAGGGCCCGGTGATCGGCCCGGTCCAGGTCCTCGTCGTGGGCTTCGACCAGCCGTCGTTCTCGGGGGAGGTGTTGGCGGAGCTCGGCCGGCTCGAGGACGCCGGCGTCGTCCGGCTCGTGGACCTGCTCGTCGTCGCTCGGGCCGACGACGGCACGCTGGAGACAGTGACGGCTCCCGAGGGCCCGACCGCTGGCCTCGGCCTCGTGACGGCCGCCCTGTTCAACGGCACGGAGGGAGCGGCCTCGGTGCCCGAGCCGGAATCGGGCTGGTCCCTCGCCGACACCGTGCCCCCCGGCTCGGCCGCGGCCGTGGCGCTCGTCGAACACCTGTGGGCCGAGCCGCTCGTCGCGGCCATCCAGCGCGCCGGCGGCCGTCCGCTCGAGGAGACCTGGCTCGGCCCCGAGGAGCGCGTCGCACTCGACGGCTTGCTGGCCGGGGCGAAGCCGGCGTCCGACTGAGACGACATCGGCCCCTGGCCGCATCGCTGCTGGTCAGGGGCCGTTACTGCCGGTGCGGCGGGTGATGGCAGCACGTGCTGGTGTCGGTGACCTTGAGCAGGTCGTTGGTATCGGCGTTGACCACGTACACCTCCCAGGGCTCGTTGCCGGGACCGGTGACCCAGACCTTGTCCTGGAGGGCGTAGCAGCAGGAGGTGTCGTTCTCCTCGAACGTGGCCAGCCCGGCTGTCGTGAGCCGGTCGGTCGCCTCGGCAACCTCGTCGGTGGAGGCGACCTCGACACCGAGGTGGTCCAGCCGGGTCTCATCCCCGGCCTGGCCCTCGATGAGGACGAGCTTGAGCGGAGGCTCGGCGATCGCGAAGTTGGCGTACCCCCGGCGCAGCTTGGCCGGCTCGATGTCGAACAGCTTCGAGTAGAACCTGACCGACGCGTCGAGGTCGGCGACGCGCAGGGCTAGCTGGACGCGGGACATCAGGTCTTCCTCTCCGCTTGCTTCGACGTCTGTCGATCCAGCACCCTGGCACCCTGCTTTGACCACTGTCAATATGGACGCATGTCGAAACAGCCGGTGATGCTGCCCGTGCTCGACCAGTGCTCCACGCCGCTGGTCCGCCGACCGTTGGACGAGGCGTCCGCAGTCGAGCTGGCCGGGATGTTTAGGGCACTGTCCGATCCGGTGCGGCTGCGGCTGCTGTCGCTGATCGCTTCCCACACTCCCGGTGAGGGCCGGGGCGAGGTGTGCGTCTGCGACTTGCTCGGGGCCTTCGACGTCGGCCAGTCGACCATCTCCCACCACCTGCGGGTGCTGCGCGAGGCCGGGCTGGTGGACTGCCAGCGGCGCGGCACGTGGGTGTACTACAGGCCGCTACCGCCCGCCCTGAGCCGGCTGTCCTCCCTGCTGCAGGCCGAAAACGGGGACGGTGCCCGCGTGACCGAATCGACCGCGTCGACCGCGTCGACCACGTCGACCACGTCAGCTGGGGAGCCGGGACAGCACCGCCCGTCCGTGATGTTCGTGTGCGTGCACAACGCCGGCCGCTCGCAGATGGCCGCCGCCTTCCTCACACATCTGGCCGGGGACCGGGTTCAGGTCCGCTCCGCCGGTTCGGCTCCCGCCGTCGCGGTCAATCCCGTGGTGGTCGCGGCGATGCGGGAGGTCGGCATCGACATCACCCGGGAGGTCCCCAAGATGCTGACCGCCGAGGCCGTGCAGGCCTCGGATGTGGTGGTGACGATGGGCTGCGGCGACGCCTGTCCGTTCTTCCCCGGCAAGCGGTACCTGGACTGGGAGCTCCCGGACCCGGCCGGCCAGGACCTGGCGACCGTTCGGCCGATCCGGGACGGCATCGAGACCCGTGTCCGCGGCCTGCTCGCCCAGCTCGACATCACGGTGCCGACGTGACCGTCGTCCCGATGCTGCCGGAGCACGCCGACCGGGTGCTGACGATCTATCAGGTCGGCATCGACGAGGGTGCGGCCACCTTCGAGACCACCGCACCGAGCTGGGACGCCTTCGACGCCTCCCACCTGCCGGAGCACCGATTCGTGGCCGTCGACGACACGGGAAGTGTGCTCGGCTGGGTCGCGGTCGTACCGGTGTCGGACCGCTGCGCCTACGCCGGCGTGGTCGAACACTCGGTCTACGTCCACCCCGCGGCTCGAGGGCGCGGGGTGGGCGCCGCTCTGCTGGCTGCGCTGGTCGCCTCGACCGAGGCCGCCGGGATCTGGACCATCCAATCCGGGATCTTTCCCGAGAACGTCGCTAGCCTCGCCCTGCACGACCGGGCCGGCTTCCGCCGCGTCGGCGTCCGGGAACGCCTCGGCCGACACCATGGGAAGTGGCGGGACGTAGTTCTGGTCGAACGCCGCAGCCCGGTGTTGGTCTAACTCGTCTCAGGGTGGGTGACACGGCCGAGGGTGAGTTGCCGGCGGTGGTGCTGGTAGTGCTGGGTGGCGTAGTGGTACACGTCCGCCAGCGTCATGAAGTCCTGGAAGTACGGGTCCCAGCCCGTCGGAAAGTGCATGCCCCGGGCGAGCTGGGCGTCGCTGCCCTGCAGCAGGGACTCCGCGAGGTCGTTGACGATCCGGTCGAAGGTGCGCTCGGTTCAGCCGGGCGAGGAGGGTGGCATGGCCGCTGCCGGGCTGACGGGCTACATGTCAGTGCTCCGGGTGCCCGGCGCGTTCGCGTTCAGTGGATCGGCGACGCTGGTGCGGCTGGGTCAGGCGATGCTCGGCCTGGGGTCGGTGCTGCTGCTGGTGCAGCTGGGCCGCTCCTACGCCGCCGCGGGGTTGGTGGCGGGTGCGATCGCCATCGCGCAGGGTGCCGTCGGGCCACCGGTCTCGCGCCTGGTCGACATGCACGGCCAGCGGACGATCCTGCTGCCGCAGATCGTTGTGCACGCCGCGGCCGGAGCCGGGCTCGTGGCGGCGGCCCTGACCGGCACGCCGACCTGGCTGCTGGTCGCTGTGGCGCTGGTCGTGGGAGCCTCCTTGCCGCAGGCGGGTGCGCTGGCGCGAGCCCGCTGGACGGCGCTGCTGCGCGACCGGTCGCAGCTGGAGCGTGCCTTGGCGGTGGAGTCGCTGATCGAGGAAGCCGTGTTCGTCGTCGGTCCGGTGCTGGTCACCTTCCTGGCGACCGGTGTCGCCCCCGCGGCCGGGCTGCTCGCCGCGCTCGGGCTGGGCGTGGTAGGCACCGGACTGTTCCTCGCCCAGCGCCGCACCGAACCCGCCCACCACCTGCCAGGACCAGCCCTGACGGGTGAGTTCGGGGAGAACACTGCGCCGCCGCGCCGCAGCTCCGCCCTGACCAACCCCGGAGTGCTCCTGCTGGTCGGCACCTTCACGGCGATCGGAGCCCTGTTCGGCTTCGTCGAGGTCGGCGTCGTCGCCCTGTCCCGCCAGCAGCATGCGCCGCAAGCGGCCGGGACCATGCTCGGACTGTGGGCGGCCGGCAGCCTCATCTCGGGCACCCTCTACGGGGCCAGGACGTGGCGGACCGGCCCAGCGTCACGCTTCCAGGTCAGCGCCGCCGCGATGGCGGCCGGTGCCGCCCTGATCGCCGTCGCCGCGGCATCCGGATCGCTCCCGGCGACCACGGCCGCGCTGATCGCCGCCGGCCTGGCGAACGCCCCGACCCTGATCACCGGCAACACCCTGGTACCGCTCGTCGTGCCGGCCCCGAACCTGACCGAGGCCTACACCTGGCTCGGCGTCAGCGTCTTCGCAGGCATCGCTGTCGGCTCGGCCATCGGAGGCGCCCTGATCGACCACAACGGTCCCACCGCAGCTCTGTGGGCCTCGGTCGCCGCCGGAGCCATCGTCGCCGGGCTACCGCTGGTCGGGGGCTCCCGCCTCACCCGAAGGTGAGCCCGCCACCCTCCAGCTCACCCGACCAACTACCCTCACCTCGACCGCCGCGGACGGTCACTTTCCTAGGCCCGGCGTCAAGCATCTCCTGGCACAGATCTGTCAGGCATCTCCTGGCTCGAGACAAACACGGGCCGCACACCGTGCTCCGGCGTTGTCCTCCGGCCCTGCGGCTCCTCCGGCTCGGTCCGACGGCAGGCGGTCAGGCGAGACCCGACAGGCGGGGCAGTCGGGGCAACGCTGGGCGAACACACCGATCGGCCGTGCCGAGGCGCGCCGCTGGTGCCTCACCCTTGGATGGTGACAGAACCTGCTCGCGAGCCAGGAAGGTCAACGCCGTTCGGTGTCGAGCGCGACCCCGCGCGGGTCGTCGCGTTCAGCGATGGAGTCATCGCGATCGCCGTCACTCTGCTCGTTCTGGAGATCCGACCTCCGCAGGACACGCAGCATCTGCTCGGCAGCCTGGCCGCGCTCTGGCCGTCTTACGTCGTCTACATCATCACGTTCATGTTGATCGGCCAGGTATGGGCGAACCACCACGTCATGTTCGACCAAATCCGTCACGCCGACCGACTGGTGCTCTTCCTGAACACCGTATTGCTGATGGACATCGCATTCCTGCCGTTCGCCGCGTCGGTCTTGGCGCAGGCCTTTCGCGATGGTCAGGGGCAGCGGACTGCCATTGTCCTCCACGGGCTGACGTTCGAATTGGCAGCGGTTCTATTCAACGTCATCTGGTGGCATGCGCGTCGTGATCGTCGACTGCTCGTCAGCAGTCTCGACTCCGTCGGCGCCCGGGCGATAAGTCTCCGCTTCCGGCTAGCCCTTGCCTGGATCGCCACGGGAACCCTGCTGGGCATCCTGCTTCCTCCCCTCGGCCTTGCCGTGATCGCCGCATTCATTCCGTACTATTGGCTGCCGATCCGCGGTGAGGTCGCGCGAGCAAAACGAGCGCGGGATGCTGGCGGTCAAGCATGACCGCCGGCGGCCCTATAGTTCAACGGCAGCCACGGCCAGCTCATCGGCGACGGCTCGAAGACGTAGAGAAAGTCGTCGCCCGGGGCATTCTCCCGGGTTGCCTGACTCCGCTTGATGCGTGACACATCGGTTGCAGTTGATGCGTGACACTCCGCCGAGTGTTGGTGGAGTTGACCATGACGGAGCAGCGGTATCGGGCCGTGCTCGAGGTTCAGGCCGCGGTGTCGGTGACCGAGGTGGCCGAGCGGTTCGGGGTCTCGCGGCAGGCGGTGCACCGGTGGCTGGGCTGGTATCGCAAGGATGGCCTGGAAGGCCTGGTCGACCGGTCCGACACCCGTGGCTGCAGTCCCGATGCCGCCAGTCTCATCGGCGCACCAAATTGAGCGAGCAAGCGTGGCGATCGAGGTCACCCGGATCGTGCCGCCGTCGGGGAATCTGGCGCTACGCAGGCAGCAGTTCTGGCTCGGCCCGGCTCGGGCGGCGTCCCGGTCACGCCCTGGGCGGACACCACGATCGTGCACCTACTCATCGACGGCGTCCGGCTCAAGACCGTCCCCTCGCGGCTCACCGCGGCAGACCTGGGGCAGCTGCTGGCCGAGGGCGCCACCCCGGCTGGGCCGCCACCGGTCACCACTGGTCCCGTGACGCCGGGCGGGCCGGTGGAGGTCGGGCGGCTGGTCAACGCCTGCGGGCTGGTCGCCCTGGCCTGGCGCCAGCATCCGGTCGGGATTCACTTCGCTGGCCTGCGGGTCACTGTCCGGATCGACCGCGGTGTCCTCCAGTTGTCCGCGGACGGCGTCCTGCTGCGCAGCCTGCCCAAGGTCCGCCGTCCCCGAGCCACCTCGATCCCGGCTCCCGTCGGGGAGCACACGGTGACGCCGCGGTCCCTGCCGCTCTACCTGGTCTCTCCTCGGCAGCGGGGACGGCACCAGGTCACCGGAATCGACATCAGTCACGTGCGTGTCACGCCCGCTGGCGGTTGGGCTGGGGGATCGCGTCGCCGGCTTCCTCGCGGCGTCCGGACGGTCAGAGCCGGGAGGCCGCATCCGCCGGAGCGATCGGCGCGATCGACGTGATCGGACGGGCGGACGTCCCCAGGAGTGAACAGGTGAGGAGGTCGTTCAGATGGGCGGACCAGCTCTGGGGCGGCCAACCGTAAACGGTGACCATCTGTTGGTAGAGCGCCGGTGAGGCGAGACCCAGCAGGAGATCGGTCGCCTGGTCGACCGTCAGGCCGGGCGACAGCGCCCCGAGCTGGTGCAGGTGCTCGATGTGGCGGCGATGCAGAGCTCGCCGCAGTGCCTCCTTCTCGGCGTGCACGGCGCGGACCTCCTCGTCGCCGATGGTCTCCATCGTTGCGGCGAGGGGAGCGAGCCGGGCGGCGATGGGCAGGACTCCATCGAGCATCAGGCTGAGGCTTCGAGCCGGATCCGCCTCTGAGGTGGCACGGCCGAACCATTCGGCGTCCACCGGCCGGACCTGATCGGGACCGAGCACGGCGGCCGCGTAGACCTGCTCGAGCAGCGCCGCCTTGGTCCGGAAGACCAGGTAGACCGTCTGCACGGCAACGCCAGCTGCCTCGGCTACCTCCGGCATGGTCGTCGTCGCGTAGCCGTGCATGGCGAAGAGGTCGTACGCCGCAGTCAGGATCCGTTGGCGGGTGGCGATGGCCCGCTCGCGCCGATCGGATCCCTTGACAGCTGCCATGATCCCTCGGATTCTAGCAGTGTGAGTCACTAGTGAGTCTCACTAGCGACAGACTCAAGGGATGGGATGGTGCGGCATGTTCGTCGAGACAGTGACCGGCCCCATGGCGGAGTGGCAGCGGTGGACCCGCCAACTTCGAATGTTCGAGGACCCACCGCTCGCTCTGGCGGGCAGCATCGCCTGGACGCCCGACGGCGACACCGTCGTCAACCTCAACATCTGGGACAGCCCCGAGGCCGTCGCCGACTTCTTCGAAGCGCGAGTCCAGCCACTCATCGAGATCGCCGGCCCCCCGACGAACAAGCCCGTCCGGCACGGCACCCCTCTGGCCATCTACCTTCGGCCAGCCGGTCCACTCCCGCACCAACCTCGGGCGCGCTGAGCGCCCGCCCCACCACGAACGGGGCTACCTTCGACCAAACACTAGGGCCCACGACAGGTCGTCTAGCCGGAGATGTCACCCATCGACCGGAACGGATCTGTCACGGATCGAGTGGAGCTAGGCAGGCATTCTCCCGGGTGTCTGGCATCGGGACATGGGTGACGCGCATCGGCTTCAGGACATGGGTGACAGTTCCACCGCCCGAGGCGTGTGACGCAAGATCCTCGGGCGCGTGTTGTGGAGCGCAGCCTCCTGGAGCAGCGGTATCAGGCAGTGCTGGAGGTCCAGGCCGGCGTCCCGGTCGTGGACCTCGCCAAGCGGTTCGGGGTGTCCCGTCAGGCGGTGCATCGGTGGCAGAACCGCTACGGGTCCGGCGGCCTGGAGGCGCTGGCAAACCGGTCGAAGCGGCCGAAGTCCTCGCCCTGGCAAGTCAGCGCCGAGCTACGCCCACCGGCACAGCCTGGTTGACATCGACGTCCACGAGGGTGAGTTCCACTCTACGACCAGAGCGGCGAAGCTTTGGTTCGGATCGCAAGGGCGAGCGGCCGGGAGGTCACCCGGACCGAGGGCTACGGTGTGCGCGACAGGCTGAGATAGCGACCGTCGAGCCTGAGCGCTCAGGCCGGCACGAGGCCGAGCTGGCGGAGCACGCCGAGTTGGTCGAGCTGCCCCCACCGTTCGACGATCTTTCCGTCCGCGATGCGGAAGATGTTGATGCCTTGAAGCACGATCGCCTTGCCCGTGCCGGTGACGCCCATCAGGTCGCCTTGGTGGGTGCCGCGGGCGGTGAAGCGTTCGACCACGATGTCGTCCTCGGCGATCATTTGGTCCAGGTCGCTGTGCCAGTCCGGCAGCGCCGCCCGATAGAGCGCCGCAGCCTGGCGCATGCCCTCCGGCCCGTCCGGGGCGCCGGGGAACGGCGAGTCGTGGTTGACGAAGCCTGGAGCGAGGTGGCGGTCGACGGCATCCAGGTCGCCCTTGGTGAACAACTCCTGGATGAACGTCTCGACGAGTTCCTTGTTCGCGGTGCGCTGGTCGGTTGTCATGACCCCGACCCTGCGCCCCTAGCCGAGGCGACACCATCCCAACAAGCTGGGGTTTTCCCGCACGGCGCGCCGGAGGACAGTGAACTCGTGGCCGAGCAATCCCAGGCCGGTCGGAGCGGCCGGACCCAACGAGCCGAACGCGCCGTCGTCCGCGCCTGCCACCGCGGGCTGGAGGTGGGTCAGCTCCGGGAGGCGATGCTGACATCGCTGCGCGCGGTGATGCCGGTGGACGCGGCGTTCGTCGCCACGGCCGATCCGGAGACGCTGCTGTTCACCGGCGCCTACGCCGAGACCCCGCTGGACACCGCAACCGCAGCCTTCCTGGACAACGAGTTCGCCGCCCGCGACGTCAACCGATTCGCCGCGCTTGCCACCTCTCGCCGCCATGTCTCGTGGTTGGACGACGCCACAGGAAACGACCGGTTCGCCAGCCCCCGCTACCGCGACATCATGCGTCCCCTCGGGCTGGGCGACGAGCTGCGTGCGGCCCTGGTCGTGGACGGGCGGTGCTGGGGTTACCTGTGCCTGCACCGGCAGGACGGCCGGCTGGGCTTCACCGCCAAGGAGGTTGCCGCGATCGCCCGCCTCGTCCCGCATCTGGCGGCGGGCCTTCGGCAGGCCCTCTTGCTGCAAGTGCCGACGACCAGTGATCCGGACGCGCCCGGGGTGGTGCTGCTCAACGAGGACCTCAGCGTGCTCGCCGTCACTGCGCAGGCCGAACATCTGCTGTCGCTGGTCGCCGACCCGCCCCCGCGGCAGTTGCCCCTACCCGTGCCCGTCTACAGCGTCGCGACCGCGCTGACCGCCCTGGAACGCGGGACTCTCCACGAGAACGCCCAGCCCACGACGCGGATCCCCACCACGGCCGGCCCATGGCTAAGCCTGCACGCCTCCCGGCTTCGAGCCCAGCGCGGCGAGGGCCCCATCGCCGTCGTGATCGAACGCGCCCAGGCCCAGGCCACCGCACCCGTGCTCCTGTCCGCCCACGGTCTGACCGTCCGCGAGTCCGACGTCGCCCGCCTCGTCCTGCGCGGCCTGTCCACCACCGCCATCGCCGACACTCTGCACATCTCCGCGAACACCGTCCAAGACCACCTCAAGGCCGTTTTCGACAAGACCGGCGTCCACAGCCGCCGCGACCTCGTCGGGCGCTTCCTCGCCACCACGAAGCACTGACCCTGATCGGCACCCGCCGGCGGTCTCCCCAACGGCGGGCTACGTTGCCGCGCACCCCCCGACCAAGAGGATCGCCAGGTTGAGGGTGCGCAAGCCCGAGGGATCTCGAAGCAAGGGCTAGCGAAGTTGTCGACGTTCACCTTCACAGATCAAGCCTCCCGGAGCGACGCCCACGGAACGTCACGCCGTCCGGCTGAGTCGTGACAGCCCGCGGATGACGCGTGGAGCTCGGTCGCCGATGACGGGAGCGACGCTGGCAGCTGCTGGTGTTGCCCTCGATGCGGCCGTGGGTCCGCGGCTGCTGCTTGGGTGCCGCGACGATGGGTGACCGATGCCGGCCCGGCCACGTCGAACAGCAGGATGGGCCGCATGACCTTCGACGCGTCATCGGGAGTCGCTCTCGCCGGCCGGTACTACCGCGAGGTGGTCGCGCCGCTGGTAGCAGCGCGGTGGCCCGGGCTGCCCTACGCGGCAGCACGGTTGGGCAGCGGTTCGGATGTCCTCGGCCTGGACGATGTAGCGTCGCGCGACCACGACTGGGGGCTTCGACTCACCCTGCTGGTTCCGCCGGGAGCCGTGGGTGAGGTCAGCGAGCACCTGGAGGCAGCGCTGCCCGAGACGTACGCAGGGCTGCCGACCCGGTTCGCGACGACGTGGGACCCAGTCGTGAGGCACCGCGTCGAGGTCGCGACCGCAGAGGCTTTCGTGACATCTCGGCTGGGCTTGGACGCGTCTGGAGACTTCGACGCGATCGACTGGTTGGGTCTGACGGGGCAGTCGCTGCTGGAGGTGACCGCAGGCGACGTGTTCACCGACACTGCCGGGATCCTGACCGGCCTGCGCCGCAAGCTCGCCTGGTACCCCGACTCTGTGTGGAGGTACGTGCTCGCGGCGGACTGGATACGTCTGGGTGAGGACCTGCCGCTGATGAGTCGGACCGGGCAGCGCGGCGACGAGCTGGGCAGCCGCGTTATGTCCGGGCGCATCGTTTCCACCGCGATGCATCTGGCGTTCATGCTCGAGCGGCGCTGGCCGCCGTACCCGAAGTGGCTCGGCACGATGCTGACCCGGCTGTCCTTCGCCGATGACCTCGTTCCCGCCCTGACGGCCGTCGCAGCCGCGGATCAGTGGCGGCAGCGGCAGGAGGCGGTACGAACAGCCCTGGTCGTCCTCCACCGAGCTCAGTGGGCGACAGGTCTTCCGACGCCCGAGACGGGGATGACCGAGCCGTTCTTCGACCGCCCTTTCCTGGGAATCCGGGGGGAGACCGTCACCCTGCTTCTGGACGAGGTCACCGACCCGCTCGTGCTCAGGCTTCCGCCCGGTGTTGGTGCCGTGGAGCAGTGGGTGGACAACGTCACGGTGCTCACCAACCCCGCTGCCCGTGTCGAGTTGGTGCGCCATCAATTCAGGGCCGAGGAGGTTGCGCCTCGCCCGGTGAGCGACGCGACACCCTGACCACGTCAGGGCCCGAGAGGACCGTGGTTCTCTTCCGAGTTGACCCTCACGAGTACTCGCTGGATTTCGCAACCCCTTCAGCGTGAAGAGCGGTACTCATCAGGTGCGGAGCACGGCAGAAGACAGATCGTGCGGTCGAGCCGCAGGACCGCCTCCGCGGTTGGCCTGGTGGATGGCCTCGTCATAGTGGACGCCGCGGGTCAGGCAGCGCCACAGGATGCCGACCCAGCGGTTGGACAGCGCACGCAGGCCCGCGTGGCAGGTCTGTCCCGCGACGATCTTGCTGTCGTAGAACTCGTGGGCCCAGGCACTGCGGGACAGGCTGCAGAACGCCCATTGGCGAACGGCGTCGCCGGGGTAGCGGTTGGAGGCCATGCGCTTGACGACGAGGTGGTCGGGCTTGCCCGAGCGTCGGCTGACGGGCGCGGTGCCGGGCTAGCACTGCAACGTCCCGGCAGGGGCGCCGTCTCCGCAGAGTGCTCACGGGACGAGCACATCGAGCGCTGCCTGCCGAGAGCCGCCGTACCCGAGGAAGGTAGAGCCATCAGCACGTCCCCGGACCACGCTGAGGGTCTGAGCGGGATCAGCTGGCGAGGGCGAAGCCGGCGTCCGACTGAGACGACATCGGCCCCTGACCGCATCGCTGCTGGTCAGGGGCCGTTACTGCCGGTGTGGCGGGTGATGGATTCGAACCAACGTAGGCATCGCCGACGGTTTTACAGACCGCTCCCTTTGGCCACTCGGGCAACCCGCCTCGCCTCGAGGACGCGTCCTCGACGGCGGGTGGAAGGATAGCAAGCTCGACGGGTGGCCGCGCCGGCGCAGGCGCACGGCCGCTCCAGCAACCGAGCGAAGGGGTGCAGCGTGCCGAGCGAGTCCTCGTTCGACGTCGTCAGCAAGGTGGACCGGCAAGAGGTGGACAACGCGCTCAACCAGGCCGCGAAGGAGATCGCGCAACGCTACGACTTCAAGAACGTGGGCGCATCGATCGTCTGGAGCGGCGACGCGGTCGTGATGCGCGCGAACAGCGAGGACCGGGTCAAGGCCGTCCTCGACGTGTTCCAGACCAAGCTGGTCAAGCGCGGCGTCTCGTTGAAGGCCCTGGACGCCGGCGACCCCCGGCCGTCGGGCAAGGAGTACCGCCTCGAGGCAACCCTCAAGGAGGGTCTGTCGCAGGAGAACGCGAAGAAGATCTCGAAGATCATCCGCGAGCAGGGGCCGAAGAACGTCAAGGCACAGATCACCGGCGACGAGCTGCGGGTGTCCGCGAAGAGCCGCGACGACCTGCAGGCCGTCATCGCCCTGCTCAAGGGTGCCGAGCTCGACGTGGCGCTGCAGTTCGTGAACTACCGCTGACGACGGTGGCGCCGAGATCGTCGCGACGGAACACCTGCGGCACGAAGCCGTGCTCGGAGAGCAGTGCGGTCGCCGCCGGCGCCTGATCCCCGCCCAGGTCGAACAGCACCACCCCGCCCGGCCGTAGCCAGCTCGGCGCGGACGCGAGGATGGCCCGGACGACGTCGAGCCCGTCCGGGCCGCCGTCGAGGGCGGCACGTGGCTCATGATCGCGGGCCTCGGGCGGCAGGAGCCGGACGGCGTCCGTGGGGACGTACGGAGGGCTGGCGGCCAGGACGTCGATGCTGCCGCGAAGCCGCGCGGGCAGTGCCGTGAACAGATCCCCGCAGTGGACCTCGGCGATCCCGTCGAGGTTCCGGCGGGCGCAGCGGACCGCTGCCGGGTCGGCGTCCGCGGCGTGCACCTCCACACCGGGGTCGGGATCCGCACCCGCGTGCAGCGTGGTCGCCAACGCGGCCGCGACCGCGCCACTCCCGCAGCACAGGTCGAGGACGACCACGGGCCGCCGCCCGGCCTCCCGGATGCCACGGACCGCCGCCAGGGTCTCGGCGACGAGCAGCCGTGTCCGGCGACGCGGCACGAAGACGCCGGGTCCGACGACGATCCGCAGCCCGGCGAACTCCGCCCAGCCGAGAAGGTGCTCGAGCGGTTCGCCGGCCACCCTCCGCCGTACGAGCTGCTCGAGGTCTGCCGGCGTCCGGGCATGGTCGAGGAGGAGGCGGGCCTCCTCCTCGGCGAACACGCAGCCGGCCGCTCGCAACGCGGCGACGATGCCGGGGGTGGCCTCTTCGGGAGATGGCATGGGCGGGTCAGTGGGCCGGGTCATGTCGTCAGGAGGGTGAGCGGCGCATCGGTCGCCACGGACACGAGCCGGCCGGCGACGTCCGTCGCCACGGTCAGCGGCCGGCCGGCGACCCGCAGCCCCTCGGCACGGATCGCGCCGACAGGCGCCGGATGCACCGGTCGGATCGCCAAGGTGCCGGCGGGAACGTCCGGCCGGAGCCCGAGCAGTGCGGTGAGCACGGCGACGACCGACGTCGCGGCCCACGCCTGGGGCCGACAGGCGGCGGGGTACGGCACGGGCTCCGGGACCTCGTGCCGGCTGTCGCCGCCCCACAGCTCCGGCAGCGGACCGGGCAGCGCCAAGCCCGCGGCCAGGACGCCCTCGACCAGCTCCAGGGACTGCAGGACATGACCCGTGCGGGCGAGACCCAGGATCGCGATCGCCGTGTCGTGTGGCCAGACGGTGCCGCAGTGGTAGCGCGACGGCCCGTAGCCGCCGGCGCGTGACGACATGGTGCGCAAGCCGTAGGCGTCGGACAGCTCGGGCGAGGCGATGCGCGTCGCGACGAGGTCGGTCTCCCGCCCGTTGAGCAGCCCGGTGCCGAGCAGGTGCGCCATGTTGCTGGCGACCGCATCGACCGGGTTGCCGAAGCGGTCCAGCGCCATCGCGGGATAGGGACCGTCGTTGTCCTCGACCCAGAACGCGGTCCGAAATCGGTCGGCCAGCTCGCCGGCCCACGCACGCCAGCCGTCGCCGCCCTCGCGGCCGAACGCGTCGAGCAGGGCCGCCCCGCCGATCGCCGCCTCGTGGGCGTAGCCCTGCACCTCCGCGAGCGAGACCGGGGGCAGGGCGAGCCGGCCGTCGCGGAAGCGGACGGCGTCCGCCGAGTCCTTCCAGCCCTGGTTCGCCAGACCCGTCGCGCTGCGTCGGTTGTACGACACGAACCCGTCCCCGGTCGTGACCTCGAGCCAGCCGAGCGCGGCCTCCAGGTGCGGGAGGAGCGGTTCGATGTCCTCGGCAGGTAGACCCCACCGCCATGCGTCATGGAGGAGGCAGATCCACAGCGGGGTCGAGTCGATGCTGCCGTAGTACTGCGGCGGGATGCGCAGGCCGACGCCGTTGTCCAGCACGTCCCGGCGCAGCTCGTGCAGGATCTTGCCAGGCTCCTCCTCCGAGACGGGATCGTCCTGGGTCCCCTGCCGCCGGGCCAGGACCCGGAGCGTGCCGCGGGCGAGGGTGGTGCCGAGCGGCAGGAGCATCCGGGCCGCCCAGAGGCTGTCGCGACCGAACAGCGTGAAGAACCAGGGGGCGCCTGCGGCGAGGAAGACGTCGTCCGGGGTCTCGGGCGTCGACATCCGCAGCCCGTGGAGGTCGTCGAGGCACCGGCGCAGGAGCCGGTTGAGCCGGCGGTCGTCGGCCCGGACGTCGGGCTCCTCCCACGTGGGCGCGGCCGGCGGCCGCGTGACGGGAGCCCCCGTGTCGTCGATCCGGACGCTCCAGTGCAGGCTGGCCCGCTCGCCCTGCTCGAGGTCGACGGACCAGACCAGCGCGCCCGCCGCGGGGTACAGGATGGCCCCCGGGGCGTCGACGGTCACCCTCGTGTCGCCGTGCGACCAGACCAGCGTGTCGCCTTCCTGCTTCGCCACGGCCTGCTGGCCGAGCGCGCCGAACTTGACCCGGTCGACGTCCAGGAGGTCGGTGCCCAACTCGAGACGCATCCCGGTCCGCACGGGTACCCCGGACCAGGAGCTGACGACGATCTCCTCGTGCAGGCGCCCGGGAGTGATCTCGCGGATGCGCTCGACCCGGACGCTGGGGTCGGCCACGCGATCCCCGACGTTGCGGGCGAACGCCACGTGCCGGGCCCTGCCAGCGCCGTCGGCGGCGCCGAGCACGGCGTCCGGGATCTCGCCGCCGACGGTCAGGCGCAGCCGCGAGATCGCGCGGATGTCCGCGTGGAACAGACCCTGCGCACCCTCGCCCGGCGCGGACGCGTCCAGGTCTCCGGACGGGCTGCAGAGCAGCACGCTCGGCGCCGCCGCAACCACGACGTGGTGGTGCAGCAGTGGCTGCCGCGGGTCACCGGCGAGCGGCGCCTCCGGCACCGGCGTGCGCCGCGGCCGCGGAGTCGGCGCCTCGGCGGACACAGGAATCGACACGTGGAACCTTGTCGTCTCGGGTACGGCTTGTCGTCTCGCGGGCCCGCGCGCGGACGTCACCCGGGGAAGACCCGAGGCGCGCTGGCGGCGGGACCGGAGAGCGGGCGGGCCAGGCGGACACCACAGCCGCCGGCCGAAAGCGCGGGGTCGATCGTGGGTGCGACCCACTCGGCTGCCTTCAAGCGTGCCTCAGGCGTAGACCGGGTGTGCGCGGAACAGGTCAATCGGTGTTTACCGCTTCGTGACTATCCCGATGGTGCCATGTTCAGGCACGCCGGAACACCAGCGGCACGACCAGGTTGCCGACCACCCCCACCGCGACCAGCGCGTAGAAGGCGGCCGTGACGGCGCGCGCGGGAAGGCCGACCTCGGAGCTGACGGCGGCCATACCGCGGCGCGACCAGACCGGCGGGCGCCCGACCTCCGTGATGCCACGCGGCGAGAATCCGCCCACGACGCCGATCCCGACGAGACCGATGCTGACCGCGATCCAGTACACCGGAGTCCCGCCGAGCGATGCGGCGACGAGGACACCGGCGATCGCGAACCCGACCGCGTTGCCGACTCCTTGGCCGAGCGGGCCGGTGGTCGTCTCCACCCCGGC
>Ga0081540_1000844_pt1 | contig 27897 bp, 18 predicted proteins | sample TabmetS2T1R1_FD_71024 | JGI IMG/M metagenome (GOLD analysis project Ga0081540, IMG submission 71024) | Tabebuia heterophylla rhizosphere microbial communities from the University of Puerto Rico - S2T1R1 | ecosystem: Host-associated > Plants > Roots > Rhizosphere ...
ACCTCTGCGAAGTTGCGAAAATCCTTCGCCGTGGTGGCGAACAACTCGTCGCGCAATGTCTGCCGTTCAACCTCCGTTTGGCCAACGAGGTAACGCATTAGCGACGTGAAACCCTTGGCGCCCGGCAATTGATAGGGATCGACACCGTTCAGGGCACCAATGACGCTGCGCGCAAGATCGCTCTCACTAAGCTCGAGGGTACGTAAAAAGGCCGCCGTAGCGTCGAATGTTTCGAGTGTTTCCAACAGGTTCGGATCGCGGTAGGACGTCATGGCCAGATAGCCGGAGTAGCGTTCAAGATCCAATGACGCACCATAGGCGCCGCCTTGCTCGCGGATCTTTGGGATCAGCCATGCGAGTGACAGCCAGCGACAGACCGCCAGCGCCGACCCATTCGGTCGTCCAGCAAAATCGAGGATCCGGGTGCCTTTGGCGACGTAATTGACCTGGGTGGGCAGAACAAGTCCTTCGTTGCGTCGGTTGGCGAACGGTTGCCACACCGTGGGCGCTGGATTGCCATCGGGAAGGCACCCGAGCAGGGCCTCCGCCTGGCCTCGCAACAAAGTCCATGCCTTGGCATCCACCGTGACGTTTGCGATTGCTGAAGGGCGCACAATCAGCTTCGAACGAATGGCGGTCAGGCGAGCGAGCACGGCGGGCCAGTCGGTCTCCGTTTCGGCGGCAAGGCGGCGCAGGAAGGCAAGCTGGCTGACGCCGTACATCTGCTCGTTGGCAAAACCAGATTCGCTCGCCGCCGCCTTGAGCCGCAAGCCGCAATAATAATTGCCTCTCGGCGAGAGGTTCGCTTCAAGCTGGGCTTTTTCCTCGAGCAGAAGGCGGTGTAGGCGCTCGCGCTGGTCGAGACGCGCACACAGCAGCAGGTCGCGGAAAATCTCGATCAGCTCAGTTGCCTTCACCGTCGTCGCCTTCCCGCGCAGGACCAGCCAAGCCGCCGTGTTGTTGGCATCCGTCTTGCTGAGGGCGAACGCGTGGGGCTCGATCCCGCCCGTATGTCGCGCAATGCGATGGGCAAACGTGACCTCGTCCTCTTTATCGGTACCGAGTTCGGTTAGCGCCCTCCCCAGCACGGGCACGTAGGCGAGCTCGTCGCCGGACAAAGTCCGCAGATCGAAACCAACATCGAGATAGGCGATGCCGTTGGTGGAGAGGTCATTGTGAAGGATCGGCGTTCCTCGCAGGGACATCACCTCGCGCGGAATGGCGGAGTTCTTTCTGTCCAAATCGGCAAGGTGCAGCATCGGCAGCTTGGCGAGCGCTGCCGGTGAGTTCGGCGTCTCTTGCCGCCGCTTTAGCTCCTGGGTTTTACCCAGGATCGCCTGAAGTTGTTCGCCGCCGAGGGCGCTGCGAATGTTGGCAAGGCGCAGCTTTTCCTCGGCCTCCTGACGCGTCAGGAGCTCGGCGTCAGGCGCATGCTGCGTGATCGAGCGATGGGGATTGTTGAGCAGGTATTGCTCGAGCATTTGCTCGAAGTATCGGGGATTTTCCTGAAGCCCGGCGCGCACGGCATTGAGGGGCTGCTCGAAGGCAAGTGCGGCAATCGGATCACCCTCATAGAGCCATGTCTCAAGTGCGCGTAGAATGGTGCCGACACCGCGGGCCCAGGTGCCGTTCTCTCTTAGAACGAACTCGACGGTATTGAGCGCGGCGTCTATGGCCGCCGGATCGATGCCCGAGCGGACCAGGTTCTCCAGTGTGTCAAGAACGAGCGTCTCGACGCGATGGTGGTTTGCCTCACGTACACCCTTTAGGCCTGTGACAAATACCGGCTGGCGCAGGTCGTCCCAGTCTGCGCCGTCAATTAAGTCCTCGCCGAGGCCCGAATCGAGCAACGCCTTGCGCAAGGGAGAGGCTGGCGAGCCGACGAGGATCTCCTTGAGCACACGCATGGCAATGCGCACTTCTGGCGTGTCATTGCCGTCCGAGAGGAGCCAACCAATGCTGACGGCACCCCTGCCATCCTGCATCTCGGCGGCCGCCGCCGGAATCAGACCCTTGGCGTGGCGCGGAGCGGTGAAACGTGGTTGCAGCGCGATCGTATCTGACACGGGCTGGCGAGCAAAGGGCTTGAGTGCCTCAGCAACGATCCGCAAACGCGTCTCTTCTGGATCATTGCCCCAGAAACAGATGCGGGCGTTGGATGGATGATAAAAGCGTTGATGGAAGGCGCGCCAATGCGCGTAGCTCAGCTCAGGAATGTGGCGAGGATCGCCGCCCGAACTGTGGGCGTAAATGGTGTTTGGCAGCAGCGCCCGCGCGACCTGCTCGGCGATGTGGGCATCTTGCTGTGCGTAGGCTCCCTTCATCTCGTTGAAGACCACGCCCTTGTAACAGAGCGGCGACTTAGGGTCTTCGAGTTCGAAGTGCCAGCCTTCCTGGTCTAGGGTGTAGGATTCGAGAAGCGGGTTGAACACGACGTCAAAGTAGACGTCGACGAGATTATAGAAGTCCTTGAGATTGGTGCTGGCGACCGGATAACAGGTCTTGTCCGGGAAGGTCATGGCATTGATGAAGGTCGCGCACGAACCCTTGAGCAGCTCCATGAACAGCTCCTTCACTGGGTACTTGCGTGAACCACTGAGCACCGAATGCTCAAGAATGTGCGCAACCCCGGTATCGTCTGCAGGCAAGGTGCGGAATGTAACGGCAAAGGTCTTGTTCTCGTCGCGGTTGGCGAGCGATAGCACCTCCGCCCCGGTACGAGTGTGCCGGAAGAGGCGTGCGCTGGTATCAAGCTCCGGAATTAATTGCTCGCGGACCAATTCGAAGCCTGCAAAAGCGCCTGACATCGTCATTCTCCACAACCGCGGATCGGAACAAGAACAGACCGAGTGCTAGAAATATGGCGAGACGGCGAGCGTCTTACCACAGGCCTGCGCTTACAATTTTTGCTACTGCAGTCAACCTGCCGCCGCAAGCGATCGGCACTTGGCGGCCGGTTGCTGGCAAGGGCAGCCGATCGGCTACAGCTGCGGAGGAGAAGGGAGAGGGCACGTTTGCGGTCCGCATCGGCCCGCGCTTGTCGTGGGGTGGACATGCGGGGGGTGCGCGCGCGGAGTGCATGGGCGGAGGACAACAATTGTGCCCGGCCCGGCAACAAAATCGCCTTGCCGCGGGGCGTTCGATGCCACCGGCAGATTGAGCGCGGCGGAAAAGCCCGTGCCGGCCGCCGTTGCGTGCGTTGGACCGACGGCGTCAGGACGACCAATCCTGCGCCCGCGCCTGGAAGGCCAAGCCGATGTCGCTTGAGGTCGCGCTCGGGTGCTGAAGGTCGGCACCCCTATTGCCGCAGCGGCTGCACCGAGCCGATCGCCGCAGCAGGTCACTCGAAGCGTCGCCGCCCCAGCGGATGATCAGCGGGGCAAGCGCCATAGGTGCCTTATGACGGCAGTGAACGTTGCAACACCATACCCATAGCCATGGTGCCGCTTCTCGCATCTGCAAGAGCGTCGGTCGCGTCGGGTCTGAGTGTCGGCCCATTGTCCTAGGGTGGTGTGCTTCGAACCCGAAGGGAAGCCACAAGCAATGGTGGCGGTGATCCTTGGCCTTGTCCCATATCTTGAAAATGGCCGCGCCCTTCCCAACCAGCGCCTCGCCGTTGCGGCACGCCGCGACAGACGTCGCGATGCCGAGGCCGATTGATTGGCGAGACGGCTTGCGACAGCCCGTCGAGCCCGACGGACCGTCCCCTCGCGCCCAGCGGATCGGCGCTCCGGTCTTGCCCCCAAGCATCCGGAGCGCATTTTTTTATGCGGCGCTCCAGACCGCGCCGCTCGTCACCTCGCCTATTGAATTGGCCCTATTTAGTTGGGCAGTACGATGTCGCCGCTGGAGCTGTCCTGGCAGAGCTTTCCTACGAGGTCATAGCCAGCGGGGCACGGCGATTTATGGTTGGACTGCGCCGCGGCCGGTAGCGACAGGAGGCTGACAGTCAAGATCGTGAGTGTGAGTTGACGCATGATTTGCTCTCCACTTAGCGCGAAGGTCGAATTCCCAGACTTTTCAGGTCGAGATGTAGGAAGGCGCTGTCATCGGGCCAGAGCGTCCTATGGCCGCTACACATTGACCGCAGCCGGCGCCGGGCGCCCGCTGCCGCATGGGTTGGGTCAGGGACCCGGGGCAGCAGTCGCGATCGCGACAACACCTCGAGCAGCTACCGGCCGTTAGGCTTCGCCTGCTTCTCGCCCGTCGCCGTCACAGTTTTATGGGACAGCACCGAAGTCACACGCCTTTTCCAGCGGCACTCGCGTGAGCGGCGGGGCAGCGATGGCGCTGCCGAGCAACCGCAAGGTCCCGGCCGGAACTGGTGCTGGGGCCACCCGTGACATGTGGAGCGGAATTTTCAAATCGAACGCTCACAGCAGATCTGACGGAACGGTCCAGAGAGCGCTGGGCAATACGAGATTGCCACCGCTGAACTTCAATCGCAGGATCGTTCCCGATAGCGTTCGATCCAGCATCACTTTTGGTTTGCGGGCTTGGGTCAATCCCTTCAGTCCGAACATTGGAGCCGGCGCCTGACGTCCACCGCGCTCGGCCAGCCACGCAGCGTAGGCGGCCGAGAACCGCCATGGCGCAGACTCAATCAGACCCTCGTAAAGGTTGGCCACCCACTTCTCCGTCAGGTTGGCTCGGTAGTTGCGGGTCGGCTCACCCCGCAACAGCTTCGCCAACTGATCGTCCACTGCCACGCCGGCGAGGTCGAGCGCCTGCGTCACCCGGCCCGCAGCCAGGGCATCGAGGTAAGGCTCGGCCTCAGCCCTATGGTCGAGCTGCCAGCGATCGCGTGGCGAGGCGTTGACATGGCGGCGATCCCACAGCCATGGCGTCAAATTCCAGCGGTCGAGCTGGTTGCCACCGATCAGATCCTCGATGCCGACATGGAGTTCGTCCCCCTTGGCGCGAACGGCTAGCCAGCGGCTGCGCAGGTGCGGTGGCGCGCCATCGAGCGAAGCGAGTGCGACCACCGCGGAACGCAGAAAGCGGCCGCTGCGATCGCGGGGGAAGTGCAGCGCCAGCGCAACCCGGTCGATAGCGGCCACCTCGGCCGCCGCCACCGAGGCTGCCTCATCGAAGTGCAGGCGCGGAGACGCTGACCACCTGCGCCGGTGCTCTGCGATTCGCGCGGCGCGCCGTTGCCGGGCGCGTTGGTCTGGAAACGGGGGACGAGCGCGAAACTGAACCGGTCGCCGCCACCACTCGATCAGCGCGTCGGCCACCGCCTGAGCCTGCTCAAAAAGCTCGAACATGACGAGCGGCCGCGGCCCGTGGCCACCTGCACCGTCATCATCCTCGTGGATCTGCAGCTCGTAGAGAACCCTGCCGCCGCTGGTCAGGTCGTAACCGGTGCGCGGGTCCCGGCTCCACGGCTTATTGTAGGCCCGGTGCTCAGTGGGGGTTGGATGTGCCCGCACGACGGTGAGCATGGCATCCCACGAGCCGTCAGCGGCCGCGCAGGTGAGCGCCGCTATCGACGCCGGGTAGCCGGACGGGGAGAACGCGCCCCGGGCGACCGGGACGCAGGACCGCGCACAGATCTGGGCGACCGCATCGAGCAGTCGATGTCGCTGCTCCGCGTGGGCGTCACTCTCGGGAGGCATGGCGAGCATTCTGCGGCGCTAACTTGGATAGATCGAGGCGGCCTCTCCCGGCCCTTTGCACAAATTTACTCGGGCTCACCCCAGAAACTTGGGCGTGAGACGAGTGCGCTACTGTCGGCAAAAGCTGGCACGGGCCTCCATCGCGACGGCAGTTGGCGTTTTTTTATATGCGGCAGCGAGTGTAAGCTGCAACGCGAGCCTTTAAGGTCCGTCGGCCGGCAACAGGCCGAGGCTGCAAGCGACAAGCTCCAGGCACTGGAGCGCGCAAGACGTCCGGCGCCTGTGTGCCATCGTTTCGCGCCTGTGGCCGCTATACTCGGGCGTGTGCACCTAAATTTCCGCGGCCAGCGCTAAGCCAGGGGAGGACAGTCATGCGAGTGCTTGCCGGTAAGACGGCGTTCGTCACGGGCGGAGCCAGTGGGATCGGGCTCGCCCTTGGCCGCAGCTTTGCGGAGGCGGGCATGCAGGTCATGCTGGCTGACATTGAGGCGGAAGCATTGGCGGTGGCGGTCAAAAGCCTGGAAAGGTTTGGCGCGGTGCGAGGCGTTAGCTGCGATGTCTCGGACCCGGGCAGCGTCGAGGCTGCCGCTCAGGCGGCCTACGCGGCGTTCGGAAACGTGCACGTGGTTTGCAACAATGCCGGTGTCGGCGCGCGCGGCGGCATCGACAACATCTCGCTCGACAATTGGCGCTGGGTCTTCGACGTCAACGTAATGGGAGTTCTGCACGGCATTCGCGCCTTCCTTCCTCATATCCGCAGCCACGGCGAAGGAGGCCACTTTGTCAACACGGCCTCGATGGCCGGCATTGCGGCCGGCCAGTGGTTCAATGCTTACGGTGCGAGCAAGCACGCCGTCGTCAGCATGTCCGAGGGTCTGGCGGCGCAGCTCAAACTCCTTGGCATTGGGGTAAGCGTGCTCTGTCCGGAGTTTGTTCGCACCAACATTGCCGCAAGCGAACGCAATCGACCGGTGCGCTACGGTCCAAAGCAGCGAATTGAGCCGGGAAGCCCGGCAGAAGCCGTGTTGGCGCAGGTGGCGGCACGCGTTGAGGCGGGGATCGACCCGATTGAGGTCGCTGCCAGGGTCGTCGCCGCCATCAAAGAGGACGAACTTTACGTGTTTACGCATCCGGGAATGCGCGCGGCAATTGAGAAACGGCTAACCACCATCTTGATGGCAATGGACAAGGTGGCAGGCTAGCCTCACCGGAGTTCGCACGCCCGCAATCCTCAACACGCCGGTGGCGGGTTGACGCCTTCGGGCAGAGGTCACAACTTCTGTGCTGAGCTCTCCCAACTGCGCCATGTGCAAGTCGCAGGCTTGGGTTGCTGGCGAGCGGGCGAGCGCCACGCCGGCGGGAATTTTAGATTTCCTCGGAACCGGTCGAGGCGTTCGGCGCCGCCCAGCCGTTCTGGGCGACGCCGCGGCTGATGGATGCGGGCCCGCGGGTGCAGGTCTTACCTGATCACGTAGCGGGCGTTGAACTGGTCGCCGTGGCCGTCCTTACCTGTGATCACGACGATGGCATCCTTTTGCAATGCCGCGGGCAATTTGGCAACGAGCTTGCCGTCTTGGTTGGCAAGGTTGAGCGTGGTTGTCTTGCCGGCCTGCTGCACGACGGCGCGGGCGCTCGTCCCCGCGGTATTGTGGGGCTTGCCGTTCTCCAGCAGATAAACCACCAATTCGGTCGGGCTCACAACAAGTTCGGTCTGATGCGTGCCCGTGCCACCGACCAGACCGCCATTCGGACCGGTGGCTTGGGCTAGCACGGGCCCTGCCGCGAAGAGGCCGCCTGCCAGGGCCGACACAAACATGCGCATGCTGAATTCTCCCTTTTTATTGCACGTCGCCAGGCGTGATTTTCAGAACACCTCGGCAACACGCGGCTCGGAGGCGGGTGACGCGGCCTGCCGCGCGGTTGCGATCCGCTGCAGTGGCTTGGCGCCAAACTTCAGAAAGAGGACGGGCGTGAGCAGAGTGTCGAGCAAGGTTGAGCTGATCAGGCCGCCAAAGATGGTGACCGCCACGGGGTGCAGGATTTCCCGGCCAGGCTCGCCGGCGCCAAACAGCAACGGCACAAGGGCGAGCCCGGCACACAGCGCCGTCATCAGCACGGGAGTGAGCCGCTCGAGGCTGCCTCGCACGACGAGGGCTCGGCCGAAGGTCTCGCCCTCGAACAGAGCCAAATTGATGTAGTGGCTAATCTTGAGGATGCCGTTGCGCGCGGCGATGCCGGCGAGTGTAATAAAGCCGATCATCGACGCCACCGACAAGGGCTGCCCGGCCAGTAGCAGCGCGATGACGCTGCCAATCAGTGCAAGCGGAATGGTGGTGAGCACAATGCCCGCCAAGACGGCAGACTGGTAGCGCTGGTAGAGCACCATGAAGATCAGGGTGATCGAGACGAGCGACAGCATACCGATCACGAACGCGGCCTCCTCCTGGGCCGTGAACTGGCCCGACAGCTGCGTGCTGAAGCCCGCCGGCAGTTGGGTTTCGGCAATGGCCCGTCTGATGTCACCGACAATCGCCGCCATGTCTCGGCGGCCGTCGGCATTAGCCCGCACCACGATGCGCCGCTGCGCGTTTTCACGCTGCACTTGGTTAGGCCCGTCGCCTTCGTCCACCCGGGCGATCAGGCGTAACGGGACGAAGCCTTGTGGGGTCGGAACCAACAGGTCCTGCAGACCGGTGGTGGAACGGTGATCGTCGGAAAGACGCATGACAACATCGAAGCGGCGATTGCCATCGACGATCTGCGACACGACGCGGCCGTTCGAGAGCACGTCAAGGGCCTCGGTCAGGGTCGCCGGCGTGATGCCGTAGAGCCCGATACGTTCGTAATTGGGGGTGACCTTGAGTTGAGGGATGAGGACCTGCTTCTCGACCTGTAGGTCGACAAGTCCCGGGATTGATTGCATCCGTGCCCGCATGCCCTCGGCGAGCGTGCGCAGTGTGTCGAGATCCTCGCCGAAGATCTTGACTACGATCTGCGCCTGGACGCCCGACAGCATGTGATCGATGCGATGAGCGATCGGCTGTCCGATGGCGACGGCGGCGGGCAGCACCGCAAGCTTTTGACGCATCTGGGCGTAGATGTCTTCCTTGCTCCGCTGCGAGCCTGCCAAGTCAACGTCGATTTCGGTGTTGTGAATGCCTTCCGCGTGCTCATCGAGCTCGGCCCGGCCCGTGCGACGTCCCAGGCTCTTCACCTCTGGGATCCTCATCAGCAGGCGCTCGGCGACCGTTCCCAGCCGGTTCGACTCGGCAAGCGAGATGCCGGGGTTGTACTGCAGGTTGACGAGAACGGTGCCTTCGTTGAAGGCGGGTAGGAAGGCGCGCGGCAACAGGTAGGCGCCGGCGGCGGCCGCGAGCAAGCCGACCGCGACGAACACAAACAGCTTTGCCGAGTTGTCGAACGCCCAGCTGAGGAGCCTGTGGTTGCCCGCCTTCAGGTGCCGGACCAGCAAGCTGTCGCCGCCTCCATGGCTCTGCGGGGCTGAAAGGAAGTAGTAGGCCAGGACCGGCGTGAGGCTGATGGACGTCAGCAGCGAGGCCAAGATCGAGACGATGAAGGCAATGCCCAGCGGCACGAACAGGCGGCCCTCGATGCCCGAGAGGGCAAACAGCGGCACGAACACCAGGATGATGATCACCGTGGCGTAGAAGATGCCCGTGCGGACTTCCTGGCTCGCCTGCGCCACCACGCGCAGGGCCGGCAGCGGCCGGGACTGCAGCGCGTTCGCCTGCAGGCGCCGCAGGATGTTTTCAACGCCCACCACGGCGTCGTCGACCAGGGCACCGATGGCGATGGCGAGACCGCCGAGCGTCATGGTGTTGATCGACAGCCCGAACACATTGAACACTACGCCCGTAACCAGGATCGAGGTCGGAATGGCCGCAAGCGAGATCAGGGTGGCACGCACGTTCATCAGGAACAGCAAAAGCACGAGGGCGACGACTACGGCGGCTTCGACCAGCACGCGCTCGACGTTTGCAATCGAGGCTTGAATAAAGCTCGCCTGTCGGAACTGAACCTTGTTGGCGGTGACGCCCTGGGGCAGGGCCGTTTGAATGCCGTCGAGCTGTGCCTCGACCGCCCGCGTGACGGTCACCGTGTCGGCCGTGGGCTGCTTCTGGACGGCGATGATTACGGCGGGATTGCCCATATAGCCGGCGTCACCGCGCTTGACCCGCGCAGCGAAGCCGACCTGGGCTACCTGCCGCAACAGGATGCCGTGTCCTTGCCGCGTTGCCACCACGAGATTGCGGAGGTCTTCGAGGCGGTGCGTCAGGCCGATGTTGCGGATCAGATACTCACGCGCGTGCTGATCAATAAAGCCGCCGCCGGTGTTGATGCCAAAGCGGCGGATGGCGCTTTCGAGGTCGGCATGGGAGATCTCGAGCCGGCTCATCATCACCGGGTCCGGCGTCACGCGGTATTGGCGCACCTCGCCGCCGATCGGAATGATCTGGGCGACGCCGGCAATGGTGAGGAGCTGTGGGCGGATGACGAAGTCGGCGATCTCGCGCAGCTCCATGGGCGACAGCGAGGCGGCCGTCACCGCCACCAGCATGATTTCGCCCATGATCGAGGAGATGGGACCCATTTGCGGCTGCACACCAGGTGGGAGCCGGCCTTGCACGCTCGCCAGCCGCTCGGTCACCTGCTGCCTAGCGCGGTAGATTTCGGTGTCCCAGCCGAACTCGACATAGACGATCGACAGCCCGACACCGGATGTGGAGCGAATGCGCTCCACCCCTGGCATGCCGCCCAAGGCCGTCTCGATTGGGTAAGTGATGAGCTGCTCGACCTCCTGTGGGGCAAACCCCTCCGCTTCCGTCAATAGAACCACCGTAGGCCGGTTGAGGTCCGGAAAGACGTCAACGGGGAGGCGGCGCACGACGTAGCTGCCGTAGACGACCAGCAGCAAGGCGGCGGCTAGAACAAAGAGCCTGTTTTTGAGACTCGCGGTGATGATGGCATTGAACATCGGCCCGCACCTTTTCATCGCACCTGGTTCATGAGCGGCGCGTTCTGCACCACGATCTTCTCGCCGGGCGCGATGCCGCTGGTGATCAGCACGCTATGAGCGTCGAATGGTTCTACGCGCACGGCGCGCGGAATGAAGACTTCGGGTTCCCGATGGCTGAAGACGATGGCTTGCCCATTGGCCGCCTGGGCGACGGCCGAACTCGGCAGGACAATGCCGGTGACGCGCCCGCTGCTGCTGGCGACCACCGTCACGGGGGCGCCGACGTCGAGCGGGACCGGCAGGTCCAGTATTTTGAACTGCAGGATGGAATAGTGTTGCTGCAGAGCGCGGCTGCGTCCCATGAACTTGAGCTTGATCTCGGCGTCGCCGCCGGCGCTTGCCAAGGCCTCCCGGACACCGTCGGGATCGATCTGGTCGAAGACGAGCGCCTCCACGAGCAGGCTTGCCGGATCGACGATCTGGAACAGCTGATCGGTCTGGGCTACCACCTGCCCGGGCACCACTCGCGTGGAGGCGATCACACCGTCAACCGGGGCACGCAGGTCTTCGGGCCTCACCCTGGCTGCGTGCAATTCGCTGCGGCGCTTTTCGAGCCCCTCCAACTGGGTGCGCGTGTCATCGACGCTCGCTTTGGCGACCGCGTTCGTTCTGAGCAACTGCTCCTGCCGGGCAAGCTTGTTGCGCGCCAGGGCAATCTCCTGTTCGACATTGCCGAGGGTCTGGGCCATGTCGGAGGCATCGATCGAGGCAAACGAGGGGGCGACCCGTCCGAGCAGGTCGCCAGCCTTGACCCGCGCGCCGAGCGGCGGCACGCCGCCATCCGGTGCGTGATACCGACCCTGGATGGTGCTTTGTACCACGCCGCTGCGGTTGGGATCGGCAACGACCCGCCCATTGAAGCGCACCGTCCGGGTCCTCGTCTCGACGGTTGCAGCCCGCGTGCGTATTTCGAGCAGCCGCTGGGTCGGTTTGGGCACGAAGATGCTTCCGTCGGGACGGCGCGAGGGAGCATTGGCGGTGCTGGCGCTCAGGTCTTGTCCGTGATCGTGGCCTTCGTGCGCCCAGGCGAACGCGGATGCAAGCAGCAGGCCAAGGATCGCCGCGGGGATGATCAGCAGCTTGCGGCTTCCCGAGAGCAATGCGCCGCCAGCGGCCGCAGACATGAGAAAGACACCCGCCAGTGAAAGGGCACCACCACGACCGGTCGGCCAGGCCGCTAGCGCCTGCCCGATCACCCGCCCGAGGCTCGGGCGTCCACCCTCTTGGGCACCGCCTGCCGCGGGAATTCGCAAGGTTCCAACAAGGAGATCCTGGGCGCCGGCGTCCGCGAGAGTGATCAGCACCTCATGGCTGCCCGCCTGCCGAAGCACTCCAGAGGTCACCTCGTAGGTGGCCGCTGCCTGGTCGAGTTCGGCCTTGAAGGTTTCGCCATCGATCGAGACCTCAAGCTCCGCCGTCGTCACCGGCGCATTGTCCTCGGCGCGGTCGAGATAAATGACGAGCACTTCACCCTCGACGATGCCCACCAGCTGATAGCGCTCGGAGGTTGCGGTGACGCGCGGGGAGGCTGGCGCTGCTTGCCCAGCGGCGGGTTCGGTGTCCCCATCATGGCCCTCATGGGCGATGGCGCGTTGCGCACCGGCGCCGAGCAAGGATGCGGTGCAGACGATGGTCATGATGCGCGCTAAGCGCGCGGCCAGGCGGCGACGTCGATAAGGCATGGGAAATCTACCAGTTGCGACCAGGTCGTGGGACAGGCGTCCCAGGCGTACAGTCAGGCGCGAACGGCAGATTTGGGCGGGCGTTCAAGCGACGCCGCTAGCCGCAGGTGGACGATCTCGATCACCCGCGAACTGGGTGGTGCCTTGGTCCTCGTGAAGACGACGGTGGGCGCTGCAAGGATCGCCAGGCCCCCATTGCACATGAAATCGCAACAGTCGACGTGACCGGCGGCCTCTTTGGCATGGCCGCCGTGGACGTGGGCACTCACGCCACCGCCAACTGCCGACAGCTCCTGCTGTGCCCTTGAGGCAGGGCCGTGCCCAGCGGCGTGGGCGTAGGCGCCGACAACGTGCGCACAGAGGAGTGCCACGGTCATGAGGGCCGTGAGCAGTCGCGTCCGACAGTGTCTCCGTTGTCGCACCAGCATTGTTTCCGTTGTCGCACCAGCATTGAAACGAGACTAGCACGAATAAATGGCGGATGTGTTGCCGCCTCGTGGCACCCAAAAGGCCATCGCCTGCGACCTGAATGGTCTCATCTACCGGGCTCACGCTGGTGGTGATCCCGGCGCTCTATGGCCTCATCAAGGGATGGTCGTTGCGCCCGCCTGAGCCGGCCCGCACGGAAAGGCAAATTGTGCGCACAAGCCCATGACGCGCCGCCGCGGCCCGAGCTCTCGTCGACATCTCACCGCCGCCGCGAGAAATCAGGGTTATGCCCGATGCAAAGGCGCCAAAATCGGCCCAAACTGCTCGACCATTAAGGATCGACTTGGAGCCTAAAGACGACGCCTGGGCTGGCCTAACGCTTGTGGCGGCGCTCGACCACACGGCGGCGATCTTCCGCATCCAACCCGCAGCGCCATGCTGAGCTCCCGAGCTGAGGCGGTCGATCTATCCCGCTAATGGAGAATTCGGCCGTGGCTTCCAATCTCGCGCCAAAGCTCGCCAGCACCACCGTGACGTCGCTGACCCCGCCAGTGCCCATGCCGGAGAAGCCCGCGTGGATGCATTTCAATGAGTATGCGCACGACTTCTGGCAGAGATCGGTCCTGTTCTTGGATATCTTGCGTCAGCGCGGCAACCGACGCGAAGAGATGCTGGCTCGTGAGGTGACATCGGTCCTCATCTATGACACCGAGCTAGTGATGCGCGGCGATAGGCTGCCGCGTCCGGTCAACTACTCGCTCTTGAAGGTTGTGCCGCCGAAGGGTGTCGAGATCGATGGCCGCAAACGCCCTGTCCTCGTCATCGATCCCCGTGCCGGCCAGGGTCCGGGGATCGGAGGGCTGAAGCCGGTTAGCGAAATTGGCGAAGCGCTCAAGGCCGGGCATCCCGTGTATTTCGCGGCCTTTTCTGCCGTGCCTGTAAATGGACAGGAGATCGAGGACGTGGCGCAAGCACACACCGTCTTCATTGAGAAGATCGCCGAACTCCATCCCGAAGCCTTTGGCAAACCCTTCGTGTTTGGCAACTGCCAAGCGGGCTGGCATGCAATCATCGCCGCCTGCATGCGGCCCGACCTGGTTGGACCGATTGTGATTGCCGGCGCGCCGCTTTCCTATTGGGGCGGCGTCCGCGGCAAGAATCCAATGCGCTATCTCGGCGGCATACTTGGCGGGAGCTGGCTTGACCGCTTAATGAGCGATTTCGGCAATGGCGTCTTCGATGCCGCCTGGCTGGTCGCAAATTTCGACAACCTCAACCCAGCCAACACATTGTGGTCGAAGCAGTACAACGTCTGGGCGGATCCGGAGCACGAAAGGGACCGCTATCTGCAGTTCGAGAGATGGTGGGGCGACTTCGTCCTGTTGCGCGGCGAGGAAATGCAGTGGATGGTCGACAATCTGTTCGTTGGCAACAAGCTTTCAACCGGCCAGATCCTAACCAAAGATGGCGTGCGCTTGGACATCCGTGAGATCACGACGCCGATCGTTTGCTTTTGCTCGCATGGTGACAATATCACGCCGCCGCAGCAGGCACTGGACTGGATCCTCGACAACTACCAGAGCGTCGATGAGATCCGTCGCTGCCGTCAAAAGATCTTCTACATCATCGACCCAAAGGTCGGGCACCTGGCCATCTTTGTTGGCACTAAGGTGGCCGCCAAGGACCATGCCGAATTCATCAACAACATGGAACTTATCGATGCAATGCCGCCTGGGCTTTACGAGATCCTGATCAGCCAACGGCCGACGGACCCGGCGACAAGCGCAGAAAACTCTGCGGGCTTCGAATTGTGCATCGAGGCGCGTGGCCTCGACGATATTCGTAGGCTGGGGTGCAACTCGCTGGAGGATGAGCGCGAGTTTGCGGCCGTCGACCGGGTGTCGCAGCTCAACAACGCGCTCTACCAGACCTACCTGCAGCCCTGGGTCAGGATGCTGAGTAGCCCGCAACTCGCGCGTGCCGCCCTGGAGCTTAACCCCCTTAGGCTCAGCTATTCTCTGTTTTCCAATGATAATCCGATGATGCTGGCAGTTGCTCCCCTCGCTGCGCGGGCGCAAATGAGCCGCGCGCCTGCCGCCGCCGATAACCCCTTCCGCGAGATGCAACAACGCTGGTCGAAAACAATGGTCGATCTTCTCAATCTCTATCGCGACGCGCGAGATCAGCTGGTCGAGCAGGCATTCCACGCCATCTATGGCTCTCCCCTGCTGCAGGCCGCTTGTGGAATTTCCCAGACTGATGGCCCGCCCCGGCCCCAGCCGGGACGCCTGCCATCGATGCAGAGGGCATTCGATAGAGAGGTTCGTCGCCTGAGAGGCAGGATTGCCGAGGGCAGCTCGCTCGATGCTGCTGCACGCGCCCTCGTCTACATCGGCAAGAGCTGGCACCGAGTGGAAGAGCGCACCTTCAACGCGCTGCGCAAATTATTGCTTGCACACCCTGAGGTCTCGCCAACCCAGTTCAAGGCCGCGTTGTGCGAGCAATGGGCGATTTTGGCCGTCGATGAGCGTGCCGCTGTCGAAGCGCTTCCGCGATTGCTGCCCGCGGACGTGGCCGCACGTCGAGCCTTTTTAGACGCGATAATGAGCATCGTGACTGCGACTGGGGATCTCAATGCTGATGCTCAACGACGGCTGATCGAGATAAGGCGACTGCTCGAGGGTGGCCCGCAACCAGACGCGGGTCGAGGGAAAGGCCAGATTGCCGCCGAATAGTGGGGTGTTGACGCCGGGTTGACTGGCGGCGTCGGGTTTGGCCGGTGAGCCCCGGGACGCACGGCCCACTAGCCTCAGGGTTAGTATGGATATTCGACATCTTCGGTACGGCTCAAGCTGAATTTCTCAACGTGTGCTTCGCGGTGGAGAAAGCCACAGCACGCCACCGGAATTTGCGTCGGGCGAACTGCCGCAATCTCTCTCGCGACCCAAGCAAGGTGCAGCGATCATTGGAAATTGCAGGCCGACCTCACACAGGATCAGGCTTTCACGCAGATATGCGACAGCCTGCGCGTGACCCTGAAGCAGTTAGCCTTAACGTTGGCGTTGAGCGTGTTTGCCGCCAGGCGTGGGAGGAATGAGAAAATGTGTCCGCGATTGGCTGCCGTGAGGCTTCTAGCAATCGTGTTGCTTGCGACGTTTGCCACGCTTCAGATAAGTTCGCCGAGTCTGGCGGCGCAGGCGAAGTCAAAAGTACACAGTCTAATTGAGCAGCTGCGTGGTGCAACGCTGCCAGATGGGTTCGCCAGAACGAACGGCCGCATCGAGGCGACCCAGATCGACGTCGCTGCCAAATATGCCGGGCGGCTGGCTACCGTTTCTGTGCAAGAAGGCGACGAGGTCACCGCCGGACAAACGGTTGCCCGCATATCCTCGCCCGAATATGAAGCCCAGCTTCGCGGCGCCCGCGCGCAGGTGTTGAAGGCCAAGCAGTCCCTGGCCGAAGCGGAAGCTTTGATCGCCCAGCGCAAAAGCGATGATATCTATGCAAAGATGGATGTGGAACGGGGCAAGCCGCTGGTGGAAAAAGGATACTTGGCCAGGCAAGTGTTCGATCAGCGGGTCACCAAGGCGGACGTAACGGATGCCGCCCTGCACGCCGCAGAAGCGCAGCGCGCGGCGGCGCAATTTGCCATTAAATCCGCCGAGGCCGAGGTGGAGCGGATCGATGCGATCTTGGTCGATCTAACGCTCGTTGCGCCGCGTAGCGGCCGTGTTCAATACCTAATTCACCGGGGCGGAGAGGTGGTCGATGCCGGCACGCGCATCCTCACCATTCTCGATCTCAATGATGTCTACATGACCATCTATCTGCCTGCCGCCCAGGCGGGGCAGGTCGCGCTCGGGGACGAAGCGCGAATGACTCTCGATCCGTTTCCGCATTATGTGATTCCGGCGACTATAAGCTTTGTTGCCACTGACGCTCAGTTCACGCCCAAGAGCGTTGAAACGAGTGAAGAGCGGGAAAAGCTGATTTTTCGCATCAAGCTCCAAGTCAACCCGAAGGTGCTCGGGAAATACCACACGCAAGTGAAGACCGGTGTGCGCGGCATGGGCTTTGTGCGCACCGAGTCCGCCGCCGCCTGGCCAGACAATCTCGCGGTGAACCTTCCACAATGATCGATAGCGTCGTAGCCAAGGTCGAGCACGTCAGTCATCGTTACGGGACAGCGGTTGCGCTTGAAGATGTCACGATTGCGATTCCCGCCTGCCGTATGGTCGGTATGATCGGCCCGGATGGTGTCGGCAAATCGACCTTGCTGGGGCTGATCGCCGGCGTTCGCACCATTCAGCAAGGCCGCGTCACGGTGTTTGAAGGTGATATGGCCGACAAGGCGTATCGCAGCGCGCAAATTGCGCGCATTGCCTATATGCCACAGGGCCTCGGCCGCAACCTTTATCCGACGCTTAGTGTGTTTGAGAACATCGATTTTCATGGGCGTCTATTCGGGCAATCGGAAACCGAGCGTCGCCGCCACATCGACGAGTTGCTTAAAGCAACGAGTCTCGACCAGTTCATGAGTAGGCCGGCCGGCAAGCTCTCCGGCGGTATGAAGCAGAAGTTGAGCCTGTGCTGCGCGCTCATCCATGATCCCGACCTTCTCATTCTTGACGAGCCCACTACGGGAGTGGACCCGCTGTCGCGCGGACAGTTCTGGGAATTGATTGGCAATATCCGCGTCCGGCGTCCACAGATGAGCGTGATCGTGGCGACGGCCTATATGGACGAAGCTGAGCGCTTCGACTGGCTCGTCGCCATGGACAGCGGCAAAGTGATCGCGACCGGGACAACGCCGCAAATCCTGGAAAAGGCCGGCGAGAACAGCCTCGAGGCAGCCTTCATTGCGCTGCTGCCCGAACAAAAGCGTGCGCAGCATCAAAAGGTGGTCGTGCGCCCACGGTCCACTAATGCCGCTGACGTACCGGCCATCGAGGCCGACGGGCTAACGCGCCGGTTCGGTGATTTTACGGCCGTGGACCATGTCAGCTTTCTGATCACTCGGGGCGAGATTTTCGGCTTCCTCGGCTCGAATGGCTGCGGCAAGTCGACCACCATGAAAATGCTGACCGGTCTGCTGCCGGCGAGCAGTGGAACGGCGAAACTGTTTGGCACGCCGATGGGATCCAATGACATGCAGGCGCGCCGCAAGGTCGGTTACATGTCGCAGGCCTTCTCACTCTACAATGAGCTGACCGTCCGACAGAATCTCGAGCTCCACGCGCAGCTCTACCATTTACCGGCGGATGAGGTCGATGGCCGTGTCAAGGAGCTGTTGCAGCGCTACGACCTAGCGCAAGTCGCCGATGCGGCTCCCGAGAGCCTACCGCTCGGCATCAAACAGAGGCTGCAGCTTGCCGTCGCTGTCTTGCACCGCCCGGCAATGCTTATCCTCGACGAGCCAACCTCGGGAGTGGATCCGGTGGCTCGCGACGCCTTCTGGCGCACGCTCATCGATCTGTCGCGTGACGACGGCGTCACCATCTTTCTCTCGACGCACTTCATGAACGAGGCCGACCGCTGCGACCGGATCTCGTTGATGCATGCCGGCAAAGTGTTGGCCGTGGGCACACCGCAAGAGCTTGTCCACAAGCGTGGAAGCTCTTCACTGGAGGAGGCGTTTGTCTCCTATCTGGCCGAAGCAGCGGGGATCAAACTGACGCAGAAAGCGGACCCGCCCACCCAAGAGGTGACAGCCCCCCCGGCGACGTCGCAGCACAGCACGCGCCGCTTTGACCCGGGACGGCTGTGGGCCTACGCCCGGCGTGAGACGATGGAACTCCTGCGCGACCCGATCCGGCTGACGTTCGCCTTGCTGGGGCCGCTGATCCTGATGATCGCTTTTGGCTATGGCATATCCCTCGATGTGGAGCATTTGCGGTTTGCTGCATTCGACCAGGATCAAACGCCGGAAAGCCGCAACCTGATCGAGGCATTCTCTGCAAGCTCGAGGTACTTCGAGCAAAGACCATCCCCGATCGGTAGCAGCGAGGAGCTTGATCGTCGCTTTCGCAGCGGTGACTTGCAGATCGCGGTCGAGGTTCCGCCGGGCTTCGGCCGCGATCTGCAGAGCGGTCGCAGACCCGATGTCGCCGTCTGGCTGGACGGCAGCATGCCCTTCCGTGCCGAGACGACCAAGGGTTACGTCACGGCCCTCGCCGCAAAATATTTGATCGCGCAGGCTGGGGCCGGCAGGGAAGGCGCAAACCCCGTGAATTTTGAGACGCGCTTTCGCTACAACCAGTCATTTGAGAGCGTAAATGCAATGGTGCCGAGCGTGATCATGCTGATGCTGATGCTGATCCCGGCCATCATGTCCACCATCGGCGTGGTGCGCGAGAAAGAGACGGGCTCGATCGCCAATTTTTATTCCACTCCCATCACCAAGTTCGAATTCCTATTCGGCAAGCAACTGCCCTACATCGCGGTGGCCAGCGTGAGCTTCTTGCTGCTCTTGATGCTTGCGGTTTTTCTGTTCCACGTCCCCGTCAAGGGATCGCTCTGGACGCTGGTGCTCGGCACCTTGCTCTATGTGGGTGCATCGACGGGCTTCGGGCAACTCGTTTCCACCTTCACGCGCACGCAAGTCTCGGCTGTCTTTGCTACCATTGTCATCGCCATCATTCCGGCTGTTAACTTCTCAGGTCTGCTGGTGCCGGTGTCCTCCCTTTCGGGAGGCGGTCGATTATTGGGTTTGGGCTTTCCACCGGCCTGGTACCAACCGATCAGCGTCGGCACCTTCACAAAGGGATTGGGGGTGCCGGAGCTTTGGCCCAATCTCCTCGTACTCGCGGGTTTTTTCATACTTTATCTCGCGGCCGCCAAAGTCATTCTCCGCAAGCAGGAAACCTGAAAATGCCGTCGGAGCCCGCAGCATCGCAAGCCGCACGGGCGCAAGCGACGAACGAGGGCCCTTTCAGCCACCTCGTCAATATCTTTCGTTTGGCGATCAAGGAGCTGAGAAGCATCCGCGCCGATCCGATGATGCTGGTTCTAGTCGCCTATACCTTCAGCATCGCCGTCTACACGGTTGCGACCGGGGCCTCAACGGAAGCGAAAGACTTGACGGTCGGCGTTGTTGACGAGGATCGATCCGATCTTTCCCACCGCCTGCTGGATGCCCTGCGTCCCCCACTGTTCAAGCGCGCCGTTCTCATCTCCTCAGAAGAGATCGATGCCAATATGAATGACGGGCGCCTGATCTTCGTTCTGGAAATCCCGCCCTCCTTCCAGTCCAACCTTCTGGCCGGCCGGCAAACCTCCTTGCAGCTGAACGTCGATGCCACGGCCATGGCCCAGGCCGGCAATGGTGCCGTCTACGTGCAGAGCATCATTGCCCAGGAGCTCGTCAATTTCCAAGCCGGCCGCGAAATGCCGGTGCGTTCCCAGGCCAATGTCGTGATCCGCGCCAAGTTTAACCCAAACCTTTATGCGAACTGGTTCTCTTCTGTGATGCAGGTGGTCAACAACATCACCATGCTGGCGGTGATTCTGACCGGTGCGGCGCTAATTCGAGAGCGCGAGCAGGGCACGGTCGAGCATCTGCTGGTCATGCCCGTGGTACCGGCGGAGATCATGCTTTCAAAAATCATTGCCAATGGCCTCGTCATTCTGATCGCTGCAGGCCTATCGCTCTCGCTCGTCGTCCAGGGTCTGCTCAAGGTTCCAATCACGGGTTCGCTTACCCTGTTTCTCGCCGGCGCGACGCTTTACACCCTCACAGTCGCCGCGCTCGGGATCTTGCTCGGCACGATCGCCACCACCATGGGACAGTTCGCGCTGCTCGCAGCACCGGTACTTCTGGTGATGCAGCTTTTATCGGGGGGCGCCACCCCGATGGAGAGCATGCCCGTCTGGCTACAACACCTGATGCGTGTGATCAGCCCAACACCCCATTTCGTCGCCTTCTCACAGGCCGTTCTCTATCGCGGCGCCGATCTGGCAATCGTCTGGCCTCTGCTGCTGGCGATGCTGGCGATTGGCAGCATCTATTTCGCTTTCGCACTCAACCGCTTCCGCCGCGTGATATTCGGAGACTAGCGGCTTGATCGGGTCGAGGAGATTGAGCCTTCACGCAGGAACGGCAGCTGAGGTGGAGAAGATGAAGCTCGGTAAGTTTGTCAGCCGCTATTGCGTCGGCGAGGCAGAGAAATTTCGACTTGCAGATTGTGATCCTGCCGACACCGGCGGCCTCGATATCGACAAGAAGGACGCCAAAGACCTACTGGCCGAAGGCATTGTTCGGCTTTCGGAGCTCCAGGAGCGGCTCTATGCCCAGGACCACTGGGCCTTACTCGCCATCTTCCAGGCGATGGATGCGGCGGGCAAGGACAGTGCCATCAAGCACGTCATGTCCGGCATCAACCCGCAAGGGTGCGAGGTCCATTCCTTTAAACGCCCGAGTGATGAGGAGTACGATCATGATTTCCTGTGGCGATCATTCAGAAGGCTTCCCGAGCGTGGACGCATTGGTATTTTCAACCGCTCTTACTACGAAGAAGTCTTGATCGTACGGGTTCACCCCGAGGCACTCGCTCGCGAGAAGGTACCGGACGAGCTCGTTGGCAAGAACATTTGGAAAAAACGTTTCAAGGACATTCGTGCCATGGAGCGCTATTTAACCCGTAACGGCACGCGCATTCTTAAATTCCATTTGCATCTTTCAAAAGCCGAACAAAAGCGCCGTTTCCTTGAACGGCTCGACACGCCGGCCAAACATTGGAAGTTTTCGGTTAGCGATCTGCCAGAGCGCCAGCTCTGGGATAAATACATGTTTGCCTACGAAGACATGATACGTAATACCAGCACACCAGAGGCGCCGTGGTACGTAGTGCCCGCCGACAACAAGTGGTTCAGCCGGATTGTTGTGGCGGCGGCGATGGTCGAAGCGCTGGAAGGTTTGCAGCTCAAATTCCCCGCGGTGCACGGCGCCGAGCTACGCGAGCTTGAGAGGGCGCGCCAGACGCTGCTCACTGAATAGCACGAGACCGCTCGGCGATTGGCTATGCGCGAGCCAAGCGACGGGCGTGAGTTTGTGCTGGCGGCATTTTGTGCGGCGCTGCTCAGGTCAGCTTGGGGTTTCCTGCTGTAGCTCGATGACCCGGGCGAGGCAGTGGCCAAAACTGCCCGCTGTCACGCCACCGTGGGTACTGATTTGCCTCCGCCTGCGCGCGCAACCAGGCCCGCGCTTTGCGCAGGAGCATCGCCGATGCACACGCCGCCTTTAGGTGAGGGGGTGTAACGGTGCATGCCAGTGAGAAGTGTTCGCATCTGAAGTTCTTACGGTTTTTCCTTGCATCTGTAGCTACTCAAGCTCGTACCGGATCAACTCGCACGGCCGTCCGTGGGCGGAAGGTAATGAGGCAAGCCCAGATGTCACGACTAATGTTTTCGCTTTGGGCTATTTTGGTTGTGGTGCTCGTCACTCGATAGTGTTCACGACTGGCTTTTTCTTTGCCAGAGAGTATGGTCCGTTTTAGCTGCCATCCTCAGCTTGATCGCTTGGGCATACATTGCAGCCATGACCTACATCGCCTTTCGGGCCATCGCTAAGATGCTCGGCCACAGGTGACGTTTTTAAGCAACGGGATCGTTGACACTATCCCACCGAGTTTGTGCGCGGGCATGTGGCCTTGTGCCGGGCCTCCATGTGCTTTTGTTGGCCTAAGACTCGTCGTGCTTGCCAGTTGGCCCCTTGCGTGCGCGCACGTGCAAGAACAGGGGCGCGACGCGAGTGTCGGCGACGGTGGGAAAGGCGGCGGCGGTAGCTTCGTCCGCCATTGGTTCACCGAGTAGCTCGATCATGAACCCAGTGGTGATCAACAAGTTTAGCCAGCTGCTCAATGTCCGGTGGAACCGCGGGACGCGGAAGGGGGGAGTGCTGGCCCGTTCAGCGGCGGGTGCGTCGCCGAAATGCCATTCCTCGACACGGCCATCGCTGCTCGCGAAGTAATCCGCCACGTGCACGGCAACGGCATTGCCCTCGGCGTTTCTGATGCTCCGACGCGTTGGTGGGCAAAAGCACGGGTGCAAGATCGAAAATTGCAAAAAACCGCTGGGCCGGAGGACGCGATGCGCTTCAGACAGGGCAAGCCCGTGGTCGGGCATGTCCATCAGGGACATGAAGGCGGTGGCGAAATCGAAGCTGGCGTCGCGAAAAGGAAGTCTGGTCGCACTTGCCACCTGATAGCTGATGCCGCCGCCCGCTGCTTGCGCGTGCTTGATGAATGTCGGCGCGATGTCGATCGCATGCATGCGAGCGCCGCGTGCCGCAAGCTGGCGTGTATTGCTGCCCTCGCCACAGCCGAGGTCGATACCGTCCAAACCGGCAATGGGAGGCAGCATGGCAAGGAAGGCAGGAGTGTTGTTTTGGTCGCGGTAAACATCGTAGCCCGCGCGCGAAAGGCGGGTCCAGGCTTCGGCATTGTCTTCCCAACAGGCGGCAACCTGGTCGAGGCTTGATCCGGTCATGGGGCGTGGTGTAGCCGCTGAGGTGGCAGTTGTCATCACGGGGACCTTTGGCCGGTGCTAATCCCCGGTCGGCGTGACCGTCGCCCTTGACCCGAATTGGTGAGCGCATTTGCGTGCCGCGCCGGTTGACGGCGGATTGGTCTCGGCCCGACCTTTTCGTCCGGTTCGGGCTTCAAGGCCGCGACTCCTCCAGCCATTGCCGCGCTGGCATTGTGGCCGCGAAACCGGGGCACCCAATAGCGCCAGGATTGTGATGCAACTCAAATGCCCTGTGCGTCTTTCGCTTAGGGCACAAAAGCGGCGAGCGGGAACGGGTGGCGCGGGTGCATCGATTAGAGCATGAGAATTTCTTGCAGAGCTGATGAGAAAATTCTGTTTGCTGTGGCCACGGTTGCGTCTCACCTATAGCGCGAGAGGTCGTTTGGTTGGCGGCTAACCTGCAGCCTTGAACCGCAAGCTGCAGATCGCCATCGTTTCTAAAGAGAGGAACTCATGAGCCTGAGCAGCAGCGTGGATTTTCTGCCTTCGGTTGAAGCCGAGCTGAATTATCTTGCACCGATTGGGAAACGGCCGCGCACCTATACCTACGAACCGCCTACAGGGGTGCCGCAGACTACGGTTGTGAACGAGCCACACAAGGTGCAGGTCAGCGATGCCCGACCGATCCTCTCGGAAGTATCGCTCGACGACGAGGGATTCGCCCTGGTGCGCCGTCGCAGCTTGGTTCGCGACTTTTACGATGAGGAGGAGGTCAGACGGGTCTACTACCCAGAGGCCGAGCGTATCCTGAAAGAAGCGACCGGCGCCGACCGCGTTTTTATCTTCGACCATACCGTGCGCCGTCGCACACCCGGAGCACGAGATCGGCGGGCAGGCGAGCCAAGGCAGCCTGTGCCTCGCGTGCACGTCGACCACACCGCGCAATCGGGGCCCCAGCGGGTGCGCGATCTACTGCCGGACGAGGCAGACGCCTTGCTCCGTGGTAGACTGCAAATCATTAACATTTGGCGCCCTATTCGCGGACCGCTGCGTGATTGGCCGCTGGCGGTCTGCGATGCGCTCAGCGTGAAGCCGGAGCAGCTTATCTCCTCTGATCTCGTTTATGAGCACCGGGTCGGCGAAACCTACTCCGTGACCTTCGACCCGCAGCATCGCTGGTTCTATGTACCCCAAATGCAGGTCGACGAGGCGCTACTCATCAAGTGCTACGACTCTGCGACCGATGGCAGGGCGCGCTTTGCTCCCCACACCGCCTTCAGTGACCCGATGACCCCACCTGACGCTTTGCCGCGTGAGAGCATTGAGGTCAGAGCCTTCGTCTTCCATTCAGCCTAGCTGCCTTGATTGGCGGCGACCGAGGCAAGCTGGCATCGAGTATCTCAGCAAAGTGCACTAGGGGTGTTCTGTTAGAGCGAGCTTGATGCCGACGAGAACGAAAAGCGCGCCAAGGGTTCGCTCGAGCCATGGCTTGATCCGGACGGAGGCGTTCGATGTCGCAAATTTCCCTGCCAACCATGCGACGGCGACGTTCCAAGTCGTGCCGATGGCATCAAAGAGCAGTCCAAGCGTGATGAACGATGTGACCTTCGAGGGTGCGTCGGCATCGACGAACTGCGGCAGAAACGCCAGGAAGAACATCGCCACCTTTGGGTTCAGCGCGTTGGTCAGTATGCCCTGCAGAAAAACGTAGCGAAGGCCGTCGGAGAGCAAAGGCAGCGTCGCTGCGGGCGGCCTGTGCAGGAACGACGATCCTATCAGCCGGATGCCGAGGTACATGAGGTAGGCGGCGCCAATCCACTTGAGCACTGTGAAGGCAAGTGCAGACGCGACGATAAGTGCCGAAATTCCGATGGCCGCCGCGAAGATGTGGACGAAGGCGCCGACGCCGACGCCAAGCGCGGCGGCTATTCCGGCGCGCGTGCCGTACTGTGTGCTCCGTGCGATAATAAGCGCCATATCCTGGCCGGGCGTGATGTTGAGGAGCACACCCGCCAGCAAGAACAACCAGAGATCGTGAATGCCCATTGCTAGCTCATCAGCATGACATGCGGTCACCGAGGGATTAAAGCGTCAGCTCACCGCATCAATCCTTGCTGTGCGGGCTGTCAATCCCAAACCGAGTGAAGGCTGGCGATTGCGAGAGCTTCGTGGGTCTTGCCAACTCTTGCAAATGTTTTCGAGCAACCCCGCCGCGCACTCCGTCTCAACATTGTCGGGCCACCACAGGTGTGCTCGCCGCTGGCGCGAGTACCCGCTGCGGGCGTCAGGTGAGCAACATGTGGAGACGAGGGTGATTGCTTCTTGTCGACAACAGCCTGGCGCCGAATGCGCTGGCCCGGAACGCTCTTTGTTGCTGCAGCCGGCCTTTAAGCCTAGGCTCGCGCCTTCAGGAAAACCTGAAAGGAGGACACCGATGAAGAAAATGCTGCCCTGGCTCGGCGCCGTCGCAGTCGCAGCGGGCCTCACAATCATCAGCGCGCCGATGAGCCAAGCGGCTCCAGCGCAATCAGCCCTGCCGGGCCTTGAGAGCATCGATGACGCGGCAATCACGCCGATCCATTGCCGAAGATACCGTCACTGCCACGACCGCTGCGTGCGGCGTTGGGCCGGCATCTGCCGCAAACGCGTGACGGAGTATTGTCATCGCTGCTAGCCTGCCAGTCGGCCTTGCCCGGCGTTGCGGGCGGCCGTTGCCGCCCGCTTCTCGTCCTGGCGAGCGCCATGCACCCCTCGCTCGCGCGCCGGGTCCCGCGCTTGCCCATCCTGATCGACACCTAGCAAATCATATCGACTGCGAGGCCGTGGAACTTGCATTGTCGAGCAACCGCCAAAACCGGTCCTGCCAAGCTTCGACGAGCAGCCGCGTTCAATCGCAAAAGGCAGCACCGACTGCGCCAGCGAGGGCCATTGCTTCAGAGCAAATTCCCGCAGCCTCGGCGTTACCGATAGATCGGAGGATAGGTTCGGCTATGGGATGACCTCGACGACAGCCATCATTCCCTTGTCCTCGTGATCCACGGCGTGACAGTGGTACACGAAACGCCCGACGATCACCGGATCGGTGAACGGGATGACCACTTTCAGTACGCTCGGCTCGTCAGCTGTCGCGGGTAACATCGAGTACGTGTCCCGCATGCTGTCCTCGTTCTGACGGATGCCGTTAATTTCTGAAACCAGGAAGCCGGTCTGGTGAATGTGAAAGCTGTGGTACTGCCGATCGGTGTTGATGACAGTCCACTCCTCGGTGTTGCCCAACTTCACCGTCTGATCGACCCGGTTCTCGTCCATGACGCGGCCATTGATCATGAAGATGCGCCGGTCCGGCGTTCTCGAATAGACGAGCGTGCGCCGATGCACGATCGGTGTGGACCGCACTTCATCGAACCAACGGGCCCTTGCTACGCGTTGCGTGAGTACGTCCGTTTCGGCGTTCGCATCCGCCCGTGGCTCGGGCCCTTCGGAGAGGATCGTCGCCAGTAGCTGCGGCGGATCGGGTTTTTTCCAGGCCTGGTTTTGAAACGAAATGCTGCCCATCGCGTATTCGCCGGGCTGCGGACCGATCGCAATCGCCTCGAGGCGCTGAGCCGGTCCGAGGAAGAACTCCGTGGCACGGTCGGGCCGCGACCGGGGGTGCCCATCGATGGCCAGGATGTAGAGCGGCATGCCCTCGATCTTGAATTTAATGAAGAGCGTGGCACCGATGTTGGCGATCCGCCAAAACTGCATTTCACCTGGGCGAATTTTCACGACCGGGTTGAGCTGACCGTTGATCGAGATGATTTCGCGATCGTGGCCGGGCTCGGCGTGCTTGATGAGGAAGAACTGCTCCGGCAAGCCGTTTACGATTGGAAAAAGATCTTCGAAGCCGTCGACGACTAGCCCACCCGACATGCCGCCCAGAATCTGCTTTGCCGCAAAGCCATGTGCGTGCGGATGATACCAAAACAGACCGGGGCGCTGGCGGCCGTTTGGGGGGATGTGCACCTCATAGTCGAACTGTTGTCCAGCATGGACGTGCACGAACACGTTGTCGCTATTGCCTAACGGAGACACCGCCATGCCGTGGAAATGCAGGTTGGAGGGATCATCGCGCAGGTCATTTCTGAAGCTGATCCGCATGGTGTCACCGACCCGCGGTCTCAATAACGGCGGCAGATATGATCCGTTATAGAGGAAGCCATCAAAAGCGTTCTGGCCCAGTTGGAACCGGCCTGGCGCGGCCGCAAGGGTTGCGCGGAGAACGCCGTTCTCGCTGCGAATTTCCGGTGGTTGGATGAGGGGTAGCCAAGTTCCTGTGTCGCTCCGGCTGGCTTGAGCCGTTCCAGGTTCGCCAAACAACGCGCCCCGCGGCAGAGCGACGCCGGCAAGCCCTGCGCCTGCGGCAGCGTTTAGGAAAGATCGCCGATTCCAGCGTCCGCACACGGGGCTGCTTTTTGGCGATGGTTTGGCGGCTGACAGGTCAAGTCTCCAGAGAAATGGGCAGGACGACCGGTCGACAATGGATCGTATACATAGGCTCTGACATGGTTGCGCGTTTGAATAGTCACATGAATCAGCGGTAACCATGACTGGTCCATGCACGATCCTGGATAGTTCCCCACCGGCCTTGCCGACCTGCAGCGGATGAAACGTTAGGCTACACTAC
>Ga0081540_1000845_pt1 | contig 27896 bp, 29 predicted proteins | sample TabmetS2T1R1_FD_71024 | JGI IMG/M metagenome (GOLD analysis project Ga0081540, IMG submission 71024) | Tabebuia heterophylla rhizosphere microbial communities from the University of Puerto Rico - S2T1R1 | ecosystem: Host-associated > Plants > Roots > Rhizosphere ...
GGAGAGCCGGAAGGAGAAGGCGAAGACGGGGAAGTGGGGGTGGATGGCCTTTGCACGGGGCAACGCGTCCGGTGCGAGCGAGAGCAGCGCCGAGGTGGCGAAGGCCGAGAGGACGAGGCCGACGATTCCCGCCGCGACGGCGAGCACCAGGCTCTCCACGAGGAGCTTCCGCACCAGCGCCGAACGTCCGGCGCCCAGGGCCGAGCGGATGGCCAGCTCTCGCTGCCGGGCCGTGGCCCGGGCGAGCATGAGGTTCCCCACGTTGAAGCAGGCGATGAGCAGGACCAGCGCCACCGCGCCGAAGAGCAGCACGAGCGTGGGCCGGACCGAGCGGACGAGGTCGTCGTGCATCGGGATGGGCGCGAAGACGAAGGAGAACGACGAGTAGGCCTCGGGGTGGTCGGCGATGGCCCGGCGTCCAGCCTCGGCCAGCTCCCGGCGCGCACCCTCGATCGTCGCACCCGGGGCGAGCCGGGCGACGACCTCGAGGGAGTGCCAGTTCCTCGCCACAGGCTCCAGCTGCCTCGGCTCGAAGGAGAGGGGCACCCAGGCGTCGCAGAGTTCCGGGAGCTCCACTCCCGCCGGCAGCACGCCGACGACCACGTAGGGCTCGCCGTCCAGCTGGATCGTGCGTCCCAGGGCGGCAGGGTCTCCGCCGAAGCGGCGGAGCCAGAGCGCATGGGAGAGCACCACGCGCCGGTGTTGCCCCTGCTGCTCCTCCTCGGCCGAGAACCAGCGGCCGACCGCAGTGTTCAGTCCCAGGACGGGAAGGAGCGAGGCCGTGCCGAGACCCAGGCGAATGTGCTCCGGCGCACCTTCACCGGCGAGCGAGGCGCTTCCTTCGTTCCAGGCGGCCCTCGACTTGACCGACGGCGCCGGGACGAGATCCTCGACGTAGTTCAGCGGCGACAGGGGTGCCGTTCCGGGGCCTCGCTGGGGCGCCATCCGGTGGATGCGGACCAGCCGCTCGGGCTGGGGATACGGCAAGGGACGGAGCAGCACGCCACGGATCACGGTGAACAGCGCGGTGTTCGCGCCGAGGGCCAGCGCCATCGGCAGCACCACCGCCGCGACGAACGCGGGCGAGCGGATGAACAGCCGCAAGGCCTCACGGAACTCTCGGTCGAGCGCCTTCATCGGAGGAGGTGTCTCGAGCCAGAACCGTGCCAGCCCCTGCAGAGGGTTTTCGGGCCTCTGGCGGACCGGCCGTGGGATTTCCGTCCCAGGATCGGGAGAGCGTGGATCGGAGGGGGACGCTGCCGGGCGGGGCGGTCGGGCCTCAGGCGACACCTTGGCGCCGCGCGTTCAGGGCTCAGGCGTGCTCGATCCGCGCAGCACCGGAGAACCGGCGGTGCGCCTCGAGGGCGCGGCCGAGCGCGGCGTCGAAGTCGAGCCGCTCGGTGCGGCGCATCCGTTGCTCGAGCCGGGCCTGGGGCACCCGGAGCACGCCCGCCTTCCGGTCGATGCGGGGCTCGATTCGCCCGACCAGCCGGTCTCCCCAGAGCACCGGCAGCACGTAGTACCCGTGCTTGCGCGACTTCACCGGCGTGTAGACCTCCCAGACGTAGTCGAAGTCGAACAGCTGCCGCAGCAGCTCGCGGTCCCAGACCAGCGGATCCAGCGGCGCGAGCAGCGCCACCTCCCTGCGGCGGAGCGGGCCGCCGCGGAGGAACCGCGCGTCGGAGGCGAGCATGTACCGCTCGTCGCGCACGCCCGTCACCCGGACTCTCCGCAGCGCACCGTCGGCGACCATTGCCTCGGTGAGGCGGGCACGCTCGCGCGCGGGCACGGTCCCGGACCAGATCTCCGCGCCGGCGCGGAGCCCGAGCAACCCCACGCCGCGGAAGCGGCTCAGGAGCTGGTGCCGGCGCACCTCCTCGTCCGGAAGCCGCGCCTCGAGCAGCGCTGCCGGAAAGAGGCGATCCATCCGGTCGTAGACCCGGAGGTTGCCCTCGCGTCGTGCGATGCCGATCCGCCCGGTGCGAAACAGCCCGTAGAGCAGCGCACGCGGGACGGTGATCTTGCCCCAGCCCCAGTGCAGCCGCGCGGCGCCGCGCTCGACGAAGGCGCTTCCCGGCAGCGGTCCCTCGCGGCCGAGCCGCTCGAGGATGGCCGCGGCAACCTCTCCCTGCCGCTTCAGCAGGCGCGCGTAGACGCCCTCGCGAGCACCCCACTGCTCCCAGTCCACCCTGTGCACCGGGAGCTCCTCGACCGGAAGGATGTTCAGGGACTTGTTGTAGGCCTCGAAGAGCTGACGCTCGGCCGGGGGACCATAGAGCCAGCGCTCCATCCAGCCCCGGCGGTAGTTGCGGATGCGGGCCGCGAGGACGAGGTCGTCGTTCCGGGCGCCGGTCACCTCGAGCGGATCGAACTGCACCGAGCCCAGCTCGCGGACCACCCGCAGGACCGACTCTGCCCGCGCCGGGAGGGACCGTGGCGGCGCGAGGAAGTGTCGACGGACGAGGAACCGGCGTGCCTGCTCGGCGGTGAGCTCGAGCGCCTCCGTACCCGGGACGCCGGCCCGGGCGCCGTTCACCGGAACAGACGCTGCCTGTCCGGTGGGCGCCGGACGCCCGGCCTGGCGCCCTCCTCGCCCCGCTCCGCGCTCGAGCACCCGCATCGCGGGATGACTAACCGTCCTGCTCGGCGAACACCTGCGTCCAGGTCTTGCCGTAGGGGTAGAAGCGGTTCTTGTCCCCGGCGGCCCAGGCCTGGCGCAGCGTGGGATCGGACAGATCCCAGTCCGGCCGGGAGCGCTGGAGGACCTCGCGCAGGTCTTTCCTGAGCTCCTCGACCGTCGGGCGGCCGAAGAACCAGTAGCCGTTGTAGACCTTGAACACCTTGAGGCCCGGCTCGAGCACTAAGGTGTGCGGGACCATCGGGTTGTGGGTCGGGTCGGTGTACTCGGCGATGTCCAGGTCCTTCTGCACCTTCCGCTCCGGGTCGGAGAGGAAGGTCCAGTGCGCTCCGACCCCGATGCGCATCTCGTTCAGCGCGAGCAGTGAATCCGTGGAGACGGTCACCAGCCGGCAGTAGCCGACCTCCATCTCGCGGTGGAGCTGCACCAGACCCTCATGCTGCCGCCGGTCCTTGGGGCAGAAGGCGCCACGGCTCAGGACGAGGACCAGCGGGTCGGGACCCTGTAGCTCGGAGAGCTTGCGGTGCTTCCCGCGGTGATCGGTCAGCTCGTAATCGGGGAACGACGCTCCTGGGACGATGTCGGCTCGCACGGGGCGCGACCATGGACCGGCGGGGTACTCGGGGTCCAGCGACGGCGGCTGCAGCGTCGACCGTGCGTCGAACGACCGTGCTCGTTCAGAGCGGTTGCAGCGGAACGGTCACGAACTGTCCGATCCACGGAGGACCGAGGCCGCAGCATCCGTGGTCGACGGGCGTGGTCGCGGGCACGACCACCGTGAGCGACCTCGGTTGATGGCTCTCCGCGGTCACGATGAGGTCCACCGGGCCAGCCTCGGCGGGACCTCCGTCGGGCTTGCGGTTGAAGGCGCAGGTTCCCGCGCAGGGGATGCCATTCACCCGCGCCGACGGGAGCGGACCCCCGTCGATCGCGTCGATCACGGAGACTGCGAGGAAGGGCTCCGGGGCGGCACAATCGCAGGTCTCGGTGCATGCCGTGAGCGCGGCCGTCGCCAGTGCGCCCGCCATCAGGAGTCTCCCCCAGTCCGTCCGTGGCATCGTCATGATCAGAGCGGTGGCAACGGCACGTCCCGCGTCTGCGGCACGTAGTCCGGCTGGCAGGAGCAAGGGTCGATCATCGCCGCCGGGACGGTCACGTCGAGCTGGACATGTCCGTAGCCCGCGGCCGTCACGTCGATGGAGCTCGTTCCCGCGCCGATCACCCCGCCGTCCGCGTGCCGCGGGATACAGACGCCCGAGGTCCCGCACGGAATTCCGTTCGCCACCGGATTCGAGACCGCTCCTCCGTCGACGGCATCGAGCACGTTCAACGTCACCGCGAACTGGAAGGGACAGGGAAGCGCCTGACACTGCTTCTCGGAGCAGGCTCCGACGGCGAGCGCGAGGATCGCGAACGGCACGACGAGCAACGCGAATGGCTTCACCCAGGCCCCCGGTCTTCCGAGCATAGGACCCCCGGCCAGCGAATCGTGGCAGGCAGGCTGCGTGATCACCGTCCACGCGCCCGGACGCTCCCGAGCTCAGAGCGGCTGGAGCGGAACGTCACGCTGCTGGGGGACGAAGCCGATCGGGCAGCACTGGCCCTCCACCGGAGCGACGGGTGGAACGGTCACCTGGACTTCCAGGGCTGGTATCGCCCGGCGCGGGCGCGAATCCGCTCAGCCGCCGACGGCGCGGAGCGCACGGGCGCCCACGGCATCCCGGAGCGCGTCCTTCTTGTCGGTGCGCTCCCAGGTGAACTCCTTCTCCGAGCGCCCGAAGTGCCCGTAGGCCGCGGTCTTCTGGTAGATGGGCCGGAGCAGGTCGAGGTGCTCGATGATCTCCCGCGGCTTGAGGCCGAAGGTGCGGCGGATCGCCTCGGCGATGCGCTCCTCGGGCACCTTCGACGTCCCGAAGGTCTCCACCATCACCGAGACCGGCTCCGCCACGCCGATGGCGTAGCTCACCTGGACCTCGCAGCGCTCGGCGAGCCCGGCAGCGACAACGTTCTTGGCGATGTAGCGGCCCATGTACGCCGCCGAGCGGTCCACCTTGCTCGGGTCCTTGCCGCTGAAGGCGCCGCCGCCGTGCCGGCCCATCCCGCCGTAGGTGTCGACGATGATCTTCCGGCCGGTGACGCCGGAGTCCCCCATCGGTCCGCCGATGACGAACCGCCCGGTCGGGTTGATGTAGTAGCGGGTCTTCCGGTCCAGCAGCTTCTTCGGCAGCGCCTTGAGGATGACCTCCTCGCGCACCGCCTCGTGGATCTTCTTGTTGGAGACCGAGTCCGCGTGCTGCGTCGACACCACCACCGTGTCGATGCGCACCGGCTTGCCGTCCTCGTACTGCACGGTCACCTGGCTCTTCCCGTCGGGACGGAGCCAGTCCAGCGACTTCCGCCGCACGTCGGCCAGCCGCCGGGTGAGCGCGTGCGCGTAGTGGATCGGCGCGGGCATCAGCTCGGGCGTCTCGTTGCAGGCGAAGCCGAACATCATTCCCTGGTCGCCCGCGCCCTGTTCCTTGTCGTTGTCGACGCCGCGCGCGATGTCCTGGCTCTGGCCCTCGATGGCCACCATCACTCCACACGTATGGCCGTCGTAGCCCATGTCGCTGTGGGTGTAGCCGATACGGACGATGGTGTTGCGGACGATGCTCGGGATGTCGACGTAGGTGCTGGTCGTCACCTCACCGGCGACGATGGCCAGGCCGGTCTTCACCAGCGTCTCGACCGCCACGCGGCCGCGGGTGTCCCCGGCGATGATCGCGTCGAGGACGCCGTCGCTGATCTGGTCGGCCACCTTGTCCGGGTGACCCTCCGTGACCGACTCGGAGGTGAAGAGGAAATCCTTTGGCATGGCTCTGGTCTTCCGTGGTGCTGAGAAGGGCGCGGGACAATATTGATCCGCCCCCTCCCAGGTCAAACCGATCAGTGGGAATCCGGGGTCTTCAGGACCTCCAGGCTCATCCGCTCGAACAGTTCGCTGGTGTCTGCCCGGAGCCAGGCATTCACCACCTCCCCCACCGGGAGCCGCCCGCGCAGCCGGGGCCAGGTGGCCAGCGGCCGCAGACGCGCGGTCACCGCGGGCGGGAGCCCGGCGCGCTCGTCCCGCGTCACCAGCAGGGCCTGGCCCTGCTCCAGGGCCTGGAGGATCGGCCCCTCGCCGGAGGCGCGATGCACCGTCCTGCCCAGGAGGAACGAGTAGAGCCCGGGGTTCTGCGTGGCGGTGAACAGTGGGCGCGACCCTGCACGCTCCGCCACCCACGCGGGGACCGGGCTCGGAACCGCCCCGGGGAGCACGCTCCCGAAGAGGAGCACCGCCGCTCCCGCGAAGGCGACCGCGCCCGCCATCACCGCGCCACGAGCCAGCAGGATCGCTGCGGCGACCAGCAGGAGAACCATGCACCCGAGCCCGAGCCGGACCGGCCCCGCGAGCGGAAAGCGCAGCGCCAGCGCTCCGGCGACTCCCACGGTGAGGATCAGCGCCGCGCTGGCCAGCCGACCCGCTCCGGGCCGCGGTCCGCTCGCCAGCACGGCCAGCGGCGCGAGCGCGGGCACCACGTAGTGCGGATGCTTCAGCCCCGGGAGGCTGTACAGGACGAGCAGGCCCGCCACCCAGGGCCAGGCCAGCGAGGCCCCCGGGCCGCGCAGCCGGATCAGCGGCGTCCAGGGCAGCAGGAGAACGGGAAGAGCGAGCAGCAGCGAGAGCTCTCCCTCGATCGTCCACGGGAACCGGAACTTCCCCACGTTCTCCGTCCCGAAGAACCGGAGGACGAACGGCTCGCCGTATCGATTCGCCATCGCCAGGTACCACGGCGCGGCGAGGACGAGGGCGACGACGGCTGAGGCGGCGAGCCAGGGGAGCGCGGGCACCAGCTTCCGGCGGCGAGCGAGGTATGCCGCCGCCGGGGCCGCCATCAGGAGTGTCCCCACCGGCCCCTTGAGCAGCGTCGCCGCGCCTGCGGCCAGGCCAGTGACCAGCAGGAGCCGCATCGGCGCGCCCTCCGCGACGCGCCAGCAGGTCCAGATGCCCACTGCAAGGGCGAGCGCCAGCGGCACGTCCATCAGATCCACCCGGGCGTAGCGGAGCAGCCCCAGGCACGTGCCGAGAACCACGATCGCCAGCGGCTCGGCCTCGGGTCCGGCTGCTCCGCGCGCGAGCCGCCCGGTCACCCAGGCCAGCGCCAGCGCGGCGAGCGCGATCGGGAGCCGGGCCGCCCAGAGGGTCTCCCCGAAGACCGCGAAGCAGGCCCCCATCGTCCAGTAGAGGAGCGGCGGCTTGGTGAAGTCCGGCCGGCCGTCCACCGTCGGGGTGAGCCAGTCGCCCCGGTCGTGCATCTCGCGCGCCGCCTGGAGGTAGAGCCCCTCGTCGGGATGGGTTCCACCCGTCGGGCTGCCCAGGCCGGCGAACAGCACCGAGGCGACGACCAGCAGAGCGACCAGCCGGCCTCGGTTGTCAGGGGCGAGCGCGAGGAGCAGGCTCCGCATCGATGACTGGACCTCTACCAGAACCGGTGCACCGGGCGAGCTGCGGGTGCGGTCAGATCGAGCTCCGCACCTCGGGCAAGCCGCTGCGGGTGGGGCTGTGCCACTGCCTCGATTGCCGGAAGCTCCACTCCGCGCCGGTGGCCGCCTACGCCATCTTCCCGCGCACCTCGGTGGAGCTGTCGGGGGCGGAAGGGGGGCCTTTGCCGCACGCGATGCTGGCCACCTTCAAGAACCCGCGGGGGTACCGCCAGGCGTTCTGCACCCGGTGCGGCGCCCACGTCTTCGGCCTGATCGAGGGCTCGGAGGAGATCGAGCTGCTCGTCGGCTCCTTCGACGAGACCAACATCTTCACCCCCACCTACGAGCTCTGGACCATCCGCCGCGAGCGGTGGCTGGGAGACCTGCCGACGCTCACGCGACACTTCGAACGTGATCGCGTCGACGACGCGCAAGGCTAGCGACTCCGTCGGCGGAAGAGCGCTTGTCGCAGGGGGTGCCGGGGGGCTAGCGACGGCTGCATGAGGACCCTCGCCTGTCTCTCGCTGGTTCTGGCCCTGGGGTGCGCGCACCCGGCGCCGGCGCCGCCGCCTGCCGTGCCATCTCCGGCTCCGGGCGCCGCCACCGTTCCGCCGCCCTCGGCCGACGCGGCCGCCGTGCGCTTCGTCCCGCCCGACGTGAAGCCGGCGTTCGAGATCCCGGTCGACACGTACACGCTCGGCAACGGGCTCAGGGTGGTGCTCTCGCGCGACACCACCGCGCCCATCCTGACGGTGGCGGTCTACTACCACATCGGATTTCGCATCGAGCCGCGCAACCGCACCGGGTTCGCTCACCTCTTCGAGCACATGATGTTCCAGGGCAGCGAGAACCTGGGGAAGGTGGAGTTCATGAAGCTGGTGGAGGGCAATGGCGGCTTCGTCAACGGCTCCACTCGCTTCGACTTCACCAACTACTTCGAGGTCGTCCCCTCCAACGTCCTGGAGACCATCCTCTGGGGAGAGGCCGACCGGATGCGCGGCCTCAAGGTGACGCAGGAGAACCTCACCAACCAGCAGGGCGTGGTGAAGAGCGAGGTCCGGGTCAACGTGCTGAACCGTCCCTACGGCGGCTGGCCCTGGCTCACCGTTCCTCAGCTGGCGAACCGGAACTGGTACAACGCCCACAACTTCTACGGCGACCTCGGCGACCTGGACGCCGCCACGCTCGAGGACGTACAGCAGTTCTTCAAGACCTACTACGCGCCGAACAACGCGGCGCTGGTCGTGAGCGGAAGCTTCGACCCCGCCCAGGTGAAGGGGTGGATCTCGCGCTACTTCGAGAGCATCCCGCGCGCGGATGTGCCGCCGCTCCCCGATCTCACCGAGCCACGACAGACCGAGGAGCAGTGGAAGACGGTGGAGGACAAGCTCGCGCAGCGCCCGGCGCTCGCGGTCGCCTACCACATGCCTCCGCGCGGCTCCCCCGAGTTCTGGGCCATGGCGCTGCTCCAGCAGATCCTCGTCGAGGGGGCGGACAGCCGCCTGTACCAGGAGCTGGTCCAGAAGCGCGGGCTCACCGGCGAGGTGGGAGGCGGACCAAATCTGCTGGGGAACCAGTACGACTACCAGGGGCCCATGCTCTGGATGGCGTACCTCTTCCACGATTCCTCGCACTCGCCGAAGGAGATCGTCTCGGCAATCGACACGGCGATCGAGCCGCTGCGCAAGGACCCGGTGGACGCCGCGACGCTGGACCGCGCTCGGGTGAAGGCCCGGAGCGCGTACTACGCCAATTTGGAGCGGCTCTTCGGCTTCGGACGGGCCGACCTGCTCGCCACGCACGCCCTCTTCGACAACGACCCGGCGGCGGTGAACCGGATCGAGCCCAGCCTGCTGGCGGTCACCCCGGAGCTCATCCAGCGCACCGCGCAGGAGTGGCTCAGGCCCACCAATCGAACGGTCGTGGCGCTCCAGCCGACGGGAGGCAAGTGATGTCGCGCACCGTGCTCGGACTCGCGCTGCTCGCCACCGGCCTCTCGCTCGCCGCTCCCGAGACGCCGCCCACGCCCGGCCCCACCCCACCCTTCGAGCTGCCGACGACCACCGTCTTCACCTTGAAGAACGGGCTCAAGGTCACCCTCGTTCCCTACGGCGCCATTCCCAAGACCCGCGTCTCGCTCGCGCTCCAGCTGGGCAACGCGGACGAGGCCGCTCACCAGACCGGGCTCTCGGACCTGATGGGCAAGCTCCTCCTCCAGGGCACCACGAGCAAGAGCGCGGTGCAGCTGGCCGAGGCGGCGGCCCAGCTCGGCGGCGAGCTGGAGGTCAACGTCCGGGCAGACCAGACCGCGGTGGAGATCGAGTGCCTGGGCGACTCCACGGTGGAGGCGATCCGGCTGGTGGCCGAGGTGGCCCGCACGCCGGCGTTTCCGACCGCGGAGCTGGCCCGGCTTCGCGGGGACCTCCAGCGCGAGGTCGCCATCCAGCGGAGCCAGCCGCAGCCCCTCGCCGAGGAGGCCTTCGCCCGCGCGATCTACGGCGACCACCCGTACGGACGGATCCTCCCGGTGGCGGCGGACGTGGAGCGATTCACGCTGGAGCAGGCGAAGCAGCTCTGGACACGCTTCGCCGGGGCCAACCGGGCGCACCTGTACGTGGTGGGGCGGTTCGATCCCGCCGCCGTGCGCGCGGCGATCGAGGAGGGCTTCGGCGGGTGGGCGAAGGCGAAGGGCGCTCCACGCCCGAAGCCCGCGCTCAAGGGCGGCAGGCGGGTCCTCCTGGTGGATCGGCCGGGCGCAGTGCAGTCCACCGTCCGGTTCGGGCTGCCGGCGATCTCGCCGACCTCGCCCGACTACATCCCGCTGGTGGTGACCGACGCTCTGGTGGGCGGCAGCTTCATCAGCCGGATCATGGGGAACCTCCGCGAGAAGCACGGCTACGCCTACTCCCCGCGGAGCGTCCTCGGTGTCCACCCTGGCGTCGGCACCTGGGTGGAGGCCGCGGACGTCACCACCAAGGACACGGCGGCCTCGGTCCGCGAGATCATCAACGAGGTCGAGCGGCTCCGGAAGGAGCCGCCCGACGAGGCGGAGCTGGCCGGGATCCGGAAGTGGGTGGCCGGCAACTTCGTCCTCCGCAACAGCACTCGCGGGGGAATCGTGACCCAGCTCCGGTTCGTCGACCTGCACGGGCTCCCGGCGGACTGGCTCCGCACCTTCGTCCAGCGCGTGGAGGCGGTCACCCCCGCCGACGTCACGCGTGTCACGCGGAAGTACCTCGACCCGCAGCGGATGACGCTGGTGGTGGTGGGCGACCGGAAGGTGGTGGAGGACTCGCTGAAGCAGTTCGGGCCGGTGAAGGTCGAGGCTCCGCGCTGAGCCTGGGCGTGCCTCGGCCGGTCAGGCCCCCGAACCCGGGGGATGCCAATGTGGCGGCGCAGGAGAGCGCCGCTCGATGAGGCTCAGCGCCGTCGCTCGAGCGTGGAGGCCATCACGTCGCCGCAGATGCGCAGGACTTCCAGCCGCGCGTGGTGCTTGTCGTTGGCCGAGATCAGTACCCACGGCGCATCCGGCCGGTGGGTGCGGTCGAGCATGTCGCCGATCGCGTCCTGGTAGTCCTTCCACCGGCGGCGGTTCCGCCAGTCGTCGGGGCCGATCTTGTAGTTCTTGAACCGGTCGGTCTCCCGGGCCTTGAAGCGCTCGAGCTGCGTCTTCCGGTCGATGTCGAGGAAGAACTTGGTGATCCGCACGCCGTCGGAAGTGAGCGTCCGCTCGAAGGCGTTGATCTCGTCGTAGGCGCGCTTCCACTCCGATTTCTTCGCGAAGCCCTCGACGCGCTCCACCAGCACCCGGCCGTACCAGCTCCGGTCGAAGACGGCGATCTCCCCGCGGCCGGGAAGGCGGTTCCAGAACCGCCAGAGGTAGTGGTGGCGCCGGCTCTCCTCGTCCGGCGGACCGATGGGCCACACCTTGTAGCCACGGGGATCGAGCTCGGCGGTGAGCCGCTTGATGCAGCCGCCCTTCCCCGCGGCATCCCAGCCCTCGAAGACGAAGACGGCACGCTGGCCTTCCTGGAACATGGAAACTTGAAGTCCGAAGACCTCGTGCTGCCGGCGCTTGAGCTCAGCCTCGTACTTCGCGTCCCCCTTCACCCGGATGGAGAGGTCGACCTGGTCGAGACGGAGCGTGCCCGGCGGGTAGACCTCGAACTCGTATGCCTCGTCGATCTTTCGGTTTCGCCGACGTCTGGCCATGGGCTCTCCGCTCGGGGGGCTGGCAGCACAGCGCAGCCGGATGGCTGCTCGCCAGTCCTTTTCGCCCACAGCATGGTTGCGACCGTGCGTCCCGCCGCCGAGAGTCCGGGCCGCATGCGCTCGCTCCTCGCCGCTCTCCTCATCTCTCTCGTCGCCGGTTGCGCAAGCACCGGCGGCCAGGCAGAACGCCCCGCCGCGCCCCCGCGCCCGGAGGCCTCCCACGCCTACGACGCCCGGTTCCCCGATCCGGGGACGCCGCTCGACGTGAAGGTGCTCTCCACTGCCGACCGCGCCGGGACCAAGGTGGTCGAGCTGACCTACGCGGGCGCTCCGGGCAAGCCGCCGGTGCAGGGTACGCTGGTGCGCCCTGTCGAGGGCTCGCCCCGGGGTCCCGCGGTGCTCTGGGTGCACTGGCTCGGAGAGCCAGGCACCACCAACCGGAGCGAGTTCCTCGACGAGGCCGCGAAGCTCGGCCAGCGGGGCGTGACGTCGCTGCTGGTGGACACGCTGTGGAGCGAGCCGGACTGGTACAAGCGCCGGACGATGGACGACGATCCGGCGGCGTTCACCGCCCAGGTCGTCTCGCTGCGTCGCGGCCTCTCCCTGCTCGGTCAGGAGGCGGGGGTGGACCCCGGGAAGCTGGCGGTCGTCGGCCACGACTTCGGCGGGATGACCGGGCTGCTGGCGGCGGCGGCGGACGGGCGGCCGCGGTGCCACGTGCTGCTCGCGCTCACCCCACGGTTCGAGAACTGGATGTTCTACGACCCGAAGAAGCACCCCACCGACGAGAAGGACTACCGGCAGAAGCTCGCGGCCCTGGACCCCATCGACGCGCTCCCGGCCGTGGAGGGGCCGATCCTCGTCCAGCTGGCGAACGAGGACTTCTATGTCCCGGCCCAGCAGATCGAGCGCTGGCGCGAGGCGATGCGCGGCAAGGGAGAGGTTCGCACCTACCCCACCAGCCACGCCATGGAGTCGCCCCAGGTGCTCACCGACCGGGAGGAGTTCCTGCGGAAGACGCTGGGGCTGCCGCGATGATGCACGCCGCTCAGTGCTCGCGCCGCCAGACCGAGATGGGGACTGACCCGTCGGGGCGGGCCGGGAGCCGGTAGGTCAGGACATCGCCCTTTCTCTCGAAGGCCCGGACCTGCGTCTGCCCTCGCCAGTTGGGGAAGGTCGCGTCCTCGATGAGGAAGGTGAGCGTTCCGGCCGCCCGGTCGATCCGGAGTGTCCCGTGGTGGCAGCTCGATCCGAGCATCGCGGCGCGGATCTCGGTGTCCGTCCCCCGGGCCTTGTCCGGCGAGACGAAGTCGGGTCGCTCGGCCTTGAAGATCGCCAGCGTGTAGCGGCCCTGGTCGTCGACCATCAGCCGTCCGTCGGGATGCGCTCCGTAGTCCGGGACGCGCGTTCCGTCGGGCAAGAGCTTGTCCGCCGCCTGCAGCGTCCAGGTCCCCGCGAGCGAGGTCGGGTCCGGCCGGACATCCGAGTGGATGCACCCGGCGCCAGGCGCCGCCGAGAGGACACAGGCCAGCGCTGCCAGGACCCGGTTCACAGGAGTCCTCCACCGTCGACGTCGAGGACAGCTCCGGTCATCGACGGATTGGTCATCGCGAGCAGGTAAGCCTGAGCGACGTCGCCGGCGGTTCCAGCCCGCCGGACCGGCAGCTGGGCCGCAGCGCGCGCCAGGGTCTCGGTCCGCCGCGCGCTTCCCGGTTCCCCCCAGGCCGCGGTGTCGGTGACTCCCGGGCTGACCACGTTCACCCGCCGGGGAGCGAGCTCCTTCGCGAGGTGCTTCCCCGACGCCTCGACCGCGGCGTTGACGCTTCCCTTGAGGAGCGTGCCCACCCCGTACTTCCGGGAGAGCTGTCCCGAGGTGAGGGTGATGGAGGCGTTCGCCGCCAGGAGCGGAAGGGCCAGCTCCGCCACCGCCCGTCCGATTCCCGAGCTCGCTCCCACCACCACCACACGGCTTCCATCGAGCTCTGCCATGAACACGACCTCCTGTAACCTGATAATGAGGTTACAGACTGCCTCGGAGCGATGTAACCTGTCAAGGAGGTGTCGAACCCGCCTGGACGCGTTAGGGTCTGCCCCGATGCGGCTCGGGCAGGAGACTTCAACTGAGGCGGAGGAGCGTGACGGCTTCCGGTTTCGCGGGGGCCATCCCGCGCTCGACCTGACCGCGACGCTCCAGGGACGGCTGAAGGGCACACCGCGCGAGCTCCTGGCGGAGCCGGAGGACCTCGCTCGCTGGCTGATGGCCGCGGGCCTCGCCCCGTCCGACCTCCCCTGCGACGCCGACGCGGTCCGCGTTGCACGAGAGCTCCGCGAGGCGATTCACCAGCTCGTCCACGCCCACCTGTCAGGGGCGAGCCCCCCGGACCGGGCGCGGAGGGTCCTGAACCAGGTCGCCCGGCGAGGCAGTGCCCCGAGGCAGCTGAGCGCCGAGGGAGAGGCGCTGCTCGCGGGCGACGCGCTCCAGCGGCTGGCCTTCGTCGCCAACGAGGCCATCGCCCTCCTCGGTGGAACGGACCGGGAGCGGGTCCGCAAGTGCGAGAACGAGGGATGCGCCGTGCTCTTCGTCGACGTGTCCCGCTCGGGAGCGCGCCGCTGGTGCTCGATGGCCGCCTGCGGGAACCGGCACAAGGTCGCCGAGTTCAGACGGCGGCGGTCCTGAACGACCGCAGGCCCGTCGGCGGGCGCCGGCCGGGAAACCGGCGCCTCAGCCCGTCTCGATCCCCAGCCGCGCGTCCACCGCCCGGAGATGCCGGTCGATCTCCTCGGCAGTGGTGAGCTTCATCGCCTCGTCCATCGCCTGGACGGCGTCCGCCCGCGAGCAGCGGCGGATCAGCTCCTTCATCACCGGGATCTGCCCTGCCGGCATCGACAGCTCGTCCAGCCCGAGCGCCAGCAGCACCAGCGCGTAGCGCGGATCACCCGCCATCTCGCCACACATCGAGACCGGGATGCCCGCCGCCCGACCGGCGTCGGCGATCGCCCGCAGCGACCGGAGCAGCGACAGGTGCAGCGGCTTGTACAGGTAGGCCACGTCGCGGTTCTGCCGGTCGATGGCCAGGGTGTACTGGATGAGGTCGTTGGTCCCGATGCTGAAGAAGTCGGCCTCCTTCGCCAGCCGGTCGGCGATCCAGGCGGAGCTGGGCGTCTCCACCATGATGCCCACCGGGAAGCGGCCACTCATCGGGACGCCCTCGCGCGACAGCTCGGAGCGGCAATGCTCCAGCTCCGACCGCGCCTCGCGCAGCTCCGCCACCCCGGAGATCAGCGGGAACATCACGCGGAGATTCCCGTGCACGCTCGCCCGGAGCAGCGCCCTCAGCTGTGCCCGGAACATCTCCCGCTGCCGGAGCGAGTACCGGATGGCCCGGAGCCCCATCGCCGGGTTCGGCTCGCGCTCCGCCTTCCGGAACCCGGGCATCTTGTCCCCGCCCAGGTCCACCGTCCGGATGGTCACCGGCCGCCCACCGAGCTTCTCCAGCACGCTCCGGTAGGCCAGGTAGTGCTCCTCCTCGGTGGGCGCCTCGAGCCGGTCGAGGAAGAGGAACTCGGTCCGGTACAGGCCGATGCCCTCCGCTCCGGCCGCCAGCAGCTCGGGGATCTCCTCCAGGAACTCCATGTTCCCGTGCATCCGGACCCGGAATGCGTCGGTGGTCACCGCCGGCAACTGCGCCGTCTGCAGCGCCTCGCGGCCCCGGACCAGCATGCGCTCGAGGTCGGCACGGATGTCGGTCATCGCCCCGGCCGGGGGATTCACCCAGAGGAGCCCCCGCGTCCCGTCCACCGCGACGATGTCTCCCGGGGAGATCTGCTCCGAGACCCGGCCGGCACCCACCACCGCCGGGGTGCTCCGCGCCCGCGCCACGATCGCGGTGTGGCTCGTCGACCCGCCCACGTCGGTCACGAACGCCGCCACCCGTCCGGTTCGGGCGAGCATCGCCGCGTCCGCGGGCGACAGGTCGTGGGCGATGATGATCGCCCCCTCGGGGACCTCCTCCTCCACGTCCACCACCTGCCCGAGGAGGTTCCGCACCACCCGGTCCGCGATGAAGTCCACGTCGGCCCGGCGCTCGCGGAAGTACTCGTCGGGGATCTCGTCGAAGAGGTGCTTGATCTTCCGGGTCACCCGGCGCACCGCCCACTCGGCGTTGATCTGCTCGGCGGAGATGAGCTTGTTCACCTCGTCCACCAGCATCGGGTCGCGGAGCATCAGCCGGTGCGCCTCGAGGATGAGCGCGTGGTCCTTGCCGTCGCTCTGCTCCAGCCGGGACTTCAGCTCGACCAGCTGGTGCTCCGAGAGGTCGATGGCGGTCTTGAACCGCAGCAGCTCCCGCTCCACCTCCTGGGCGGCCAGCTTCATCTTCGGGGTCCGCACCCGGCGGCGGTCGAGCACGTAGGCCCGCCCCACCGCCATGCCGGGGCTGGCGCCGATGGCCTGGAGCTTCAGGCTGATCGCCTGGGTGCTCACCGCGCCACCTTCACTGGGCCTCCCCGAACCGGTTGGCGATGAGCTCGCCGATCTCCCGGACGCAGTCCTCGGCTCCCGGCCCCTGCGCCGAGACGGTCAGCACCTGTCCCTGGGCGGCGGCGAGCATCAGGACTCCCATGATGGACTTGCCGTTGACCTCCTCGGAGTCGGTCTTGAGCGTGACGTCGCACTTGCAGCGGTTGGCGAGCTGGACCAGCTGGGCTGCTGCCCGGGCGTGCAGGCCCAGCTGGTTGATGATGGTGAACTCGGCTTCCGCGCTCTCCGACGACATCACCTCTCCCCATGCATTCTACAGCCAGGCCCCGAGGCACCCTGCGAGCAATGCCGCCATGGCGGTGAGCACGGCGGTGGGAACCTTCCTGGCGACCAGAACGTAACTGAGCGCCCCCAGGGCGAGACAACCTCCCGCCAGGAGCCAGCCCCCGATGCCCCCCTGTTGCGCCCCGAACGCAAAGGCCAGGTAGGCCGCTGCCGCACCCGCGCTGGCCGCCGCCACCGCCCGGAGGCGCGCCCCCCGCGTGGGGAGACGCGCCCGCGCCACCGCCTCCACCAGCCGGTCCCCCAGCTGGAGCCCCATCCGGAAGAGCTGGGCCCGCAGGGTGAAGTGCACGACGTTGTACAGGACCAGGAACAGCACCGCCGCCCAGGCCCCCAGCCAGGGCACCAGCGCCGCGCACAGGGCGCCCACGGCCGGCCGGAGCGAGAGCCAGAAGAAGCCGTCCCCCAGCGCCGCCAGCGGCCCCATCAGCGCGCCCTTGAACTCGGTGACCCGCCGCGGATCCTCCTCGCCGGCCGCGATCCGCTCCTCGTGGTAGAGCACCCCGCCGACGATGGCCGCGGCGACATAGGGGTGGGTGTTGAAGAAGGCGAGGTGCCGCTGCACCGCCTCTCGGCGCTTCTCCGGGTCCGGGTAGATGCGCTCCAGCGCCGGGTAGAGGGCGTAGACCAGCCCGAGGTTCTGCATCCCCTTCGGGTTCCAGCTCGCCTGAAGCAGCAGGGAACGCAGGAAGACCCGCGCCTTCACCGACCGGGACAGGTGCGTGCCGGGGCCGATCATTCGGTCACCCACGCCAGGACCAGCGTCGCGGCGGTCATCACCAGGCCACCCACCGCCCCCCAGAGGGCCGCGTTCCGGGCGTGCGACCCCCGGGCGGCGATGGCCGCCGCCACCGAGGCCATCGCCGGAAAGGCCCAGGCCAGGCCGCGCAGCACCACCAGGGGCACCCGCGGGAGCAGGACGGTGCCGATCAGCAGCCCCAGGGCCGCACAGGCCACGTTCAGCAGGAGGTAGACCAGGGCGTAGGGCCAGATCCCCCACAGGTTCTGGCGCACCGCCCGCTCCAGCTCACCGTGCTCGGCCAGCTCGAGCCCGTGCGCGCTCAGCGACGACGCGTGGGTCTCCAGGCGCCGGTCCACCGCCCGGCCGAGCAGCCCCAGCCCCGCGAAGAGAATGAGGGAGAGGCTCCAGATGGCCGGCGTGCCCCCGCCGCCGGCGTGCGAGGCCATCATCGCCGCCGCCGCCGTGGTCCCGCTCGCGGCGAGGGTGTCGTTCTCCGGAAGCGCGGCGCCCAGCGAGGCGGTGCCCAGATAGAACAGCTCCAGGACCATCCCCAGGTAGAGCCCGGTCTGCAGCTGTCCCAGCAGCAGCCCCATGCCGGTGGCCGCGACCAGAGGCCGGCTGAACATGGCCTGGAGGAACGCGCGACGCTCGAGGCTCACCAGCGCGCCCCAGGCCCCCGCCAGCGCGACGTGGAGCCACGCGACGTGCATGGGCGCGCTGTCTAGCCCTTCTGGAAGCGCTCCACCATCTCGGTGAACGTGACAGGACGCTCGGAGGGAACCCCCCGGGCCTCGATGTCCCATCCCTCGGCGTGGAGGTTCCTCAGCTCGCCGATCTCCTCGGCGTTGAGGAAGACCGAGATGGAGACTTGCCGCCGCATCGGACCGTGGTGGACGTTGCCCAGGTTCACCCGGGTCCGGGGAAGGCCGAGCTTCCGCGCTTCCAGGAGGGCCTGGACGTCGCGAAGCAGGAGCAGGGTCTTGACGCCGTCAGCAGCGAGGGTCGCGAAGGGGGTCTCGCGGAGGGGAAGGATGTCCACCTCCAGCTCCGGCGGGACCGCCAGCCCCATGGCGGTCCTCATCAGGGGGCTATGGGCGGCCTCGTCGTCCGCCACCACCACCCGCGCCACCTTGAGCCCCGGGAGCCACGCCTCGACCACCTGACCGTGGATGAGCCGGCTGTCGATGCGGAGGAAGGAGATCACGTTGGCTCGAGCCTCGACGGCGGGCGGACGGTATCGATCCGCCCTGACGGCCTGGTGTCAGGACGCGACGTGGCGCCCGGAGGCGGCGTCGCGGACCAGCTCGGAAGCGAACCGGATGTTGCGCTGGGCGTAGGTGTAGAGCGCCTGGGCGAGATCGTGCAGCGGCAAGGGCTCCTTGCGGAGCGAGGCGGCCTTCATCAGCATCGGGAGATTCACCCCGGCCAGCACCTCGACGTTCGCCTTCCCGCAGAGCAGGAGCGACTCCTTGCACGGGGTGCCACCGAAGAGGTCCGCGAGCACCAGCACGCCCTCTCCGTGATCGAGCTCCTTCACGGCCGCGCGCATCTGGGCACGAATGGCTTCCGGCGAGGTGCCCGGGTCGATGCTCACCGTCGCCACCTCGGGCATAGCTCCCATGATCTGTTCGGCGGTCGCCACCAGTTCCTGCGCCAGACGACCATGGGCTGCAACCACGAGCCCGACCATGATGACACCTCTCTGCAGTCCGCCGGCGGCTCCTACTCCCACGCCGCCATGGGCTGCAACCATTCGACACGTGCGGCCCATCAGATCTTCACGTGCCACCTCACAATAAGACGGAGATCGGGGGTGAGCCAGCCGGCGTCCAGCGAGACCCCCGGGTTGGAACGACCCTCGGCTCCTCTTCTCGGCGCCAGTAACAGGCCTGGAGCACCCCCCCGTCGAGCTTGCTCGCTTACTCCTTCTCGATGTCCCGGTGCTGGAGGAGGACGTCTGGCCGGCCGGCGCCGAGACGCTGGGCCAGAGCGGCCGCCACCGCCACGCTGCGGTGCTTTCCTCCGGTGCAGCCGAGGGCGACGGTCAGATAGGCCTTTCCCTCCCGCTGGTAGCGCGGGAAGAGGAACTGGGCGAGGTCCACGATCCTGTTCAGGAAGTCCTGGGTTTCGGGGCGCTCGAGGACGTACCTCGCCACCGCCGGGTCCTCCCCGGTGAGGGGCTTCAGCTCGGGGACGAAGTACGGATTGGGCAGGAACCGGAGGTCGAAGACCAGGTCAGCCTGTGGGGGCACCCCGTAGCGGTACCCGAACGAGATGACCGTCAGGCTGGGAAGCGAGCCCCCGGCCTCGCCGAAGCGGGCCATCATCAGGCGCTTGAGGTCGTGGACGTTGAGCTGGGAGGTGTCGATGACCTGGTCGGCGAGGTCCCTGAGGTCCCCCAGGAGCTCCCGCTCCCGGGCGATGCCGGCCGGAACGCTCTCGTCCGAGGCGAGCGGGTGGCGGCGGCGCGTCTCCGAGTACCGGCGGACCAGGCTCTCGTCCGAGGCGTCGAGGAAGACCACCTCCACGTGGTGCCCCTCGGCCCGGAGGCGGGCGAGGATTCCGGGCGTCTTCCGGAGCATCTCGCCCTCGCGGGCGTCCACCACGAGGCCGAGCCGGGTATCGGCCTGGGCGAGCTCCCCGAGACCGGTGAGCTGGGGCAGAAGGACCACCGGCAGGTTGTCGATGCAGAAGTAGCCCGCGTCCTCGAGCGCCCGGACCGCGGTGGACTTTCCCGAGCCCGAGACGCCGGTGAGGATGACGATGCGCCGGCGTCCGTTCGCCGGGGCGTCCATCACTCCACCTCCTCGCCCAGTGTCCTCCGCATGGCGCCCTCGGCGATGGCGCGGTTCAGCTGCTCGGCGAACTCCTTGGCGCTGTGGTGACCCTGCAGCTTGAGGAGATGGTTTCGCGCCGCGACCTCGACCAGGGTGGTGATGTTGCGGCCGGGCCGGACCGGGATGGTGGAGAGCGGAAGGTCCACGCCCACGACGTTGAAGAACCGCTCCTCGACCCCGAGCCGGTCGTACTCCCGATGGGGATCCCACTCCACCAGCTCGATGACCAGCTCGATCTTCTTGCGGTCGCGCACCGCGGCCACGCCGAACAGGTCCTTGATGTTGATGATCCCGAGGCCGCGGATCTCCATGTGGTGCTTGATGATGGGATTGCCCGAGCCGTAGACCGTGTCCTGCTTGCGGCGGGTGACCTCGACGATGTCGTCGGCCACCAGCCGGTGTCCGCGGGTCACCAGGTCGAGTGCGATCTCGCTCTTTCCGATTCCGGACTTGCCCAGCAGGAGAATGCCGACCCCGATCACGTCCATCAGCACGCCGTGGAGGCTGGCGGACTCGGTGAGAGCCTCGTCGAGGAAGCCGGTGACCTGCTGGATGAAGGTGGAGGAGAGCAGCGGGGTCTTCATCAGCGCGAGCTGGGCGGCGCTGCAGACGTCCACCAGCGAGCGGGGAATCGGCAGATCCTTGGTGACCACCACGCAGGCCAGGTCCTGGTCACTCAGCTTCTTCAGCGCCTCGCGCTGCGTGGCCTCGTCCAGGGTGTTCAGGTAGGAGATCTCGGTGTTGCCGAAGACCTGCACCCGCTCCGGATGCAGATGCTCGGTGAAGCCGGCCAGCGCGAGGCCAGGCTTCTGGATGCGCGAGCTGGTGATGACGCGGCCGAGCCCCTCCGCCCCGGTCACCAGGGTCAGCTGGAGCCCGTAGTCCCGGTCCTCCAGCAACCGCGCGATCTTGATCGAGCCCATGGACGGAAACACTTGATGTATCACGGGGCTCCCCCACGTGCCGCCCGACGAACACCCTCCCACGGCCGACGACACGCGGCGCGCGCACTGGCTGCTGCTCGCGGCGCTGGCGGCCGGGGCGGCGCTGCGCGGCTGGGTGGCCCTGACCGACGCCGGCATCGCCTGGCCCGACGAGATCTACCAGTCGCTCGAGCCGGCGCACCGGCTGGTGTGGGGCCAGGGATGGATCGCGCTCGAGTTCCGTGAGGGCCTTCGCACCTGGGTGCTCCCGGGCCTGGTGGCCGCGGTGCTGGAGGTCGCCCGCGGGCTCGGCCTCTCCCGGCCGGGGCTCTACGTGCCGGCGGCGAAGCTGGTGTTCGCCGCGGTCGGGGTGCTCACCGCGTGGGCCACGGCACGCCTCGCGCGGCGGATGGGCGCGGGCCCGCTCGAGTCCGCGGCCGCCGGTGCGCTCTGGGCGCTCGCCGCGCCCGCCATCTACTTCGCGCCGCGGGGGCTCTCCGAGCCGCTCTCCGCGCTTCCGGTGACGCTCGGCCTCGCGTGGGCGCTGCCCGCGGAGGCGTCGCGGCGCGAGCGCGTGCTCGGCGCATCGCTCCTCGGCTTCGCGGTTCTCCTTCGTCTGCAAGACGCGCTGATCTGCGTGGCGCTGGCGGGGGCGTGGCTCGCCCGGCGCCGCTGGCGGCAGAGCGCGGAGCTGGTCGGGGTGCTGCTCGTCTGGGCGTTGCTGCTCGGGCTCCTGGACCGGCTGACCTGGGGCGGCTGGTTCCACTCCGCCGTCGCCTACTGGCGCTACAACTGGGTGCAGGGGCGCGGCGCGCTGTTCGGCGCATCACCGCCGGGCTACTACCTCCGGACGCTCTGGACCTCGATGCCGTCGGTCATGGCGCTGATGGTCCCGGCGGCGCTGCTCGGGACGTTCCGCGCGCCGGCGCTCGCGGCGACCGTCGGCCTGTTCCTCGGGGTGCACAGCGCCATCCCCCACAAGGAGCTCCGGTTCATCCTCCCGGTGCTGCCGGCGGCGATGGCCCTGGCCGGCGTCGGCCTCTCGGTCGCGGCGATGCGAGTGGACCGGCGGATTCCGCTGGCGCTCGCGCTGCTCGCCGCCGTCGTCTCCGGGGCGCGGTTCCACACGCTGACCTTCGGTGAGCTCGGGGCGTATGACGGTCAGCGAGACGCGGTGAGCGCCTACCAGGACTTCGCGCCGGTGAACCGCCTGCTGCTCGTGGCCAGCGAGCTGCCCCGGCTCTGTGGCCTCAAGGTGGAGGCGACCCACATCTCCTGGACCGGCGGCTACACCTATTTCCACCGGGACGCGCCGATGTACTCGCACCTCGGGCCTCCGCGCGGGGCACGCCACTACGACGTCGTGCTCACGCCGGCCTTCACCGTTCCGCCCCAGGCGGTGGTGGCGCGCGACGGACCGCTGGTGCTGGCGAGGCTCTTCGACGGACCGTGCACGCCGGATCCCGCGTACCGCCCGGACCTTCCCTGACGGTCGCGCTCAGCGCTGAGCGGGCAGGAGGCGCAGGTCGTAGGTGACCGTCACCGCGCTTCCGACCGTGATCTCCGCGAAGAGAACCTTGGTCGGCTTCACCACCACGCCGAAGTCGGCCAGCGTCAAGGTCGACCGCCCACGCACGTGCAGGCCGTCGCCCTCGCGGACCACCCGGGTCAGCTCCTTCTGCTGCTTCGTCACTCCGTGCACGGTCCAGCGCGCATCGAGCTCCACCCGCACGGGCTTGCCCGACTCGAGCAGGCTCAGGTCGTCGAGCGGACGCGCTCCGACGACCTCCAGACGGATCTCGGGGAAGGCGATCGAGTCCGGGCCGCTCGCCGGCAGGCGGTTCTCTCCGTCACAGACGTGGTCCTTCGGAAACCGGCTTCCGGCGGCGTAGTCGATGCCCAGCGCCTCGCGCATGTGGCAGTCACGGGTGCTCCCGTCGCCGCGGATGCCGGCGATGGGAATCACCACCTGGCCCGACCCTCCGGAGAGCGTGGTCGGATCGAGCATCACCTCGCCCCGGATGTCCTGCGCCGCCTGGGTGTGGGTTCCCAGGCTGTAGACGACGATCGCCTCCGCCTTGCTCCCCTCGGCAGGCGGCGCGACGCGGTAGGTCTGCATCTCCGCGTGAGCCATCGCCGGCAGGAGCGCGACGAGGAGCATCCAGCGCACCCGGCTCACGGCCGCACGGTGAGCGCGGCGAAGAACTGGGTGCTGGACCGCCGGAAGCGATCGTTCCCGTCCTGCAGCGGCACGCGAGTCACGAGCTCCGTGACCAGATGCGAGGCCCCCGCCCTGAGCGCGACCCTCTCGCCGAACCACCAGGCGACGAAGAACTCCGAGTCGAGCGTGCCCCGATCGTTCCGGCCGAAGGCGAGCAGGTTCAGCGCGGGAGGCGAGGCATCGGTCTCGACCCCGCCCGAGCTCACCGGGCGCGTTCGTCCGAACCCCACCCCGACCACGTCGATGTTCGCCCCCAGCTCGAGACCCGCCCAGACGCGCACCCGCGCCGAGACCGCGAGGTTCAGCGCCCCGGTCCGCACTCCCGACACCGGAAAGGTCTCGACCCGAGCGGCAGCGATGAGACCCGCATCCGCCGTGGAGAACGGCAGCCCGTCTCCGCCGAACGTCCCCAGCAGCCGGGGCCCCGCCCCGAGCCGGATGCGTCCATCGAGAAGCCCGAAGGCGGAGACCTCGGCGAGCGCAGCCGTCACCGTCCCGGTGCTCAGCCCCGCCGCCACATCCAGGTCGTGCGTCCATCCGTTCTCCAGAGCCCCGGCGGAGACCGAGAAGGTCAGGACCAGTGCCAGCGTGACGCGGTCGCAGCTCGCCATGGTGCGGCCTCCCTCCACCGGGGGTGTCCCGATGGGGGCGGTACGTGACGATGCCGCGCCGAGTTACGTCGAAGCCCGTTGGCTTCACCCCTGGCCCGTGGGCAGAGTTCCTCGCCATGTCCGATTGCGTTTTCTGCAAGATCCGGGACGGCCACATCCCGGCGAAGCTCGTCATGCGTGATGAGCGGTGCATTGCCTTCGAGGACATCAACCCTCAGGCACCGGTGCACGTCCTCTTCGTCCCGCTCCAGCACATTCCCTCGAACAACGCCCTGACGCCCGAGGACCGGGAGCTCGTGGGGCACCTGGTCCTCGCCGCCTCCCGGGTCGCCGCCGAGCGAGGGATCGCCGAGTCAGGATACCGGGTGGTTCTCAATACCGGCCCTGACGCCGGGCAGCAGGTCTTCCACCTGCATCTCCACCTGCTGGGAGGCCGGGCGCTCCGGGGCGGGATGGGCTGACGTTGAAAGATGTCATTCGCTTGCATCAGTGAATGCGAGCGACTTGAACTTCCCTTCCCTCTCCGCCGGCAACCGTCGGGATTTCTTCGGCCTCGCTTTGGCGACTCCTTTGCTTCAGGCGGCGGACCTGGACGCCCCGGGAAGGCCGGGGTCAGCAAGGGAGAGCGGATGATGGCCAGCCCCGAAACGGCAACCTGGACCAATGGCGAGCACGGGGGCGTCACGATGGCGCGCGCGACGGACGCGCGTCGGGCATTGCGTGAGGCGGGACTCCGGGTGACGGAGCAACGACTGCGGGTGTACGAGGCACTCCAGAAGGCGGCTCGGCCGATGAGCCACCCGGAGATGGTCGCGCTCCTCCCGCAGGACGGGATGGACCGCACCACGGTGTACCGGATCCTCATGGACCTCACGGAGCGGGGACTCGCCCACCGGCGTGACCTCGGCGATCACGTGTGGCGGTTCGATCTGCGGGGCCCGGATCAGCGCCGACACGAGCAGAACCATCCTCACTTCAGCTGCACCGAGTGCGGCGCACTGGAGTGCCTGCCGATCGAGGCGGTCGTCCTGTCGCCCTCGGTGGCACGCGCGGCGGCGGAGATCCACGTCCGCGGCCGCTGCACACGCTGCGCAGCCTAGGACTCCTCGGTCGGCGCCATCGTCGGTCCGCCGGTGCTTCCGAGCACCCGGCGCTTGACCCGCTGGGCGCCGGTGCGAGTGACGACACCGTAGGGGTAGGCCGGGCGATCCGGGTCGACGACCGGAAGCGCGTCGAGGTCGGCCGCGTCCATCCGGACCAGGGCCTCGGCCAGACTGGCCTGGGCCAGCACCGGGGGCACCGGACGCATCAGGTCGAGCGCGACCAGCACCGGATCCAGCTCGGCGTCCTTCCAGATCTCGCGCAGGTCCTCCACCTGGACCAGACCCGCGGGGTGGCCGTGCTCGTCCAGCACCGGGAGCGCTCCTGACTCCGAGGAGACCAGCTGGTCGAACAGTGCCCGCAGACGGGTGCCGGCCGGCACCGCCGGGCAGCGGACCATCGCCTCGGCCACCTGGGTCCGGCGAAGGACGTCCGCCTCGGTGACCGCGCGCGGCGAGTTTCGCTCCACCAGCGCATGGCAGATGACCGAGGCCAGGGTGCAGGTCACCATCAGCGGGAGGATGGCCGAGGTGTTTCCGGCCAGCTCGTACATGATCATCAGGCCGGTGAGCGGTCCGCGGGTGAAGCCCGCGACGCAGCCGCCCATCCCCGCCAGCGCGTAGGCGCCGGAGTGTACGCCCGCGGTGGGGACCGCGAGCCGGAGCAGCTCGCCGAACGCGCCGCCCCCCATTCCGCCGATGACGACCGCCGCGAAGAACGTTCCGCCGGAGCCCCCGCTTCCGAGCGTGAGGCAGGTCGCAATCAGCTTCAGCGCGCAGGCGACCACCAGGACCGAGAGCGTCAGCTTCTGCGCGGTCGCCAGGTTCAGCGACTCGTGCCCCACTCCCCAGACCGTCGGGCTGAGGAGCCCCAGCCCGCCGACCACCAGGCCTCCGATCGCCGCCCGCGCCGGTAGCCGCCGCCGGCCGAGCCAGGCCGAGACCGCCCCAGGACGCTTGCCGGCGAACAGCTCCTCGCTCCAGTGCAGAAGCCGGACGAAGGCGTAGGCCAGCAGCCCGGTGAGGACGCCGAGCACGGCGTAGGCGAGGATCTCCCAGCCGCTCTGCAGCTGGTACGGGACGGGTTCCAGCATCGCCGCCTTGCCCATCACTCCGCGGGAGACGAGGGTCGCGGTGACGCTGGCGAGGAAGATGGGGCTGAAGACCTTCAGCTCGAACTCGCGGAGGATGATCTCCAGCGCGAAGACGGCCCCGCCGATGGGGGTGTTGAACGAGGCGGCGATCCCCGCGCCCGCGCCCGCGGCGAGCAGCACCGAGAGCTCGCGCCGGGTGAAGCCCAGGGTCCGCCCGACCGCGCTGCCGAACGCGGCACCGCCGTAGACGATGGGTCCCTCGCGGCCCGCAGAGCCGCCGGTGCCGATGGTGAGCGCCGAGGCGAGCAGCTTGCGGAGCCCGCGGCGAGCCGTGAGCGACTCGGGGCTCTGCTGGACGGCGGCCACCACCTCCGGGACCCCGTGGCCCCGGGTCCCCGGGTGCGCCTCGAGGAGCCGGCCCACCAGCGCGCCGCCGGCAGCCGGGACGAGGATGCGCGCCCAGAGCGGAAGCGTGGGCAGGACGGTCAGCAGATCGCCGCCGTGACCGAACACCGCGTTGATCGCAGCCATCGCCACCAGCGGGTAGTAGAGGGCGAGCGCGCCGAGGACGAGGAGCGCCAGCACCCGCAGCCGCTTGCGCGCGACGTCCCGCGCGCCTCCCGCGCGGACCAGCCGGGTGAGAGCGAGCGCCGACAGCGCCAGGGGAACGCCGATGACCAGGTACTCGGGATGCCAGTGGGCGTGGGCGAGCGACTCCCGGAGCGCCGCGCGGGTCTCCGAGCCCCGGCGGACGATGTCGATGACCTGCGGCCAGCCGAAGACCACCCCGCCCACCACGCCGATGAGGTTGGCGAACACCCCCGCGGCGAGGCCTCCGTAGAGGCCCACCACGGCCCCGGCCACCGGGAGAACGGTCGCCCCGGGCAGGCGGAGCCGGTCCAGAGCCTGGGCGAGTCGGTCCACCCCTGAACGCCAGGCCCGGGAGAGCCCGGGAGCGAGCTGTGGGCGTGCGCCCCCGGCAGGCCCCTCGTCCACGGAGCCGGTCACGGGCCCCTCCGGATCGCCAGAAGCCAGTGGTCAGGCAACCCGGGACGGGCTAGGAGAGCCGACCGGAGACGCCTCGGAAGCCACTGCACAGGATGGAAACGATGCACCGTTGGGTCTTGGTCTGTGCCGCAACCGCCATCGTCGCGGGTTGTAACCAGTACACGGAACCCCCTCCGCCGCGAGACGTCCAGCCCCTGACCACCCGGTCCCGGGAGATGGCGTGGTCCGGCATCGACTACTCGGGGACCGGCACCGGCCGGATGCAGCGCAACGGGACTGCCGGAGTGAACTCGGACACCAACGACGACGTCGAGGAGGCGATCGAGCGCGAGCCCGACATCGATGGCCCGCCCGCCGGAAGCGGCGTCTTCGGTCCGGGCACGGCCGTCAGCGAAACCATCAGCGGCCGCGGCACCACGGTTCCCAGCGCGGACCTGGACGTGCCCGAGATGCGGAACGCGCAGCGCGGTGGCCGCGTCTTCCGCCCCAGCGACCACTACTTCGTCAACGGCGTCGACATGGGTCCGAGCTGGGACACGGCGCCGGGCACCGGCGGCCCGAACAAGTCGAAGATGGCGCAGCCGTAGCCGGGCGATTCGTCCGTCGATTGTGCGGGCCTCGCGGCGTCGCAGCCGTCGTCGGGGCGACCCGTCGATGATGCGTGCTGCCGCCTCGCGCGCAGCGGCTCGGTCGAACCGCTCACACCCGTGCGTGGAGCCGCCTCGCCGAACGGCCCTCACCCGCGCGTCGGGAACCTGACCTCGACGGTGTAGCACCCGGGCACGGGCGGGAGAGGCAGCGCCCCGGGAACCACGCAGTCCCGCGCGGCCCGGTCGAGCAGCTCCGAGCCCGTCGTCCCCAGCAGCCCCACCTCGCTCGGGCGACCCGCGGCGTCGAGGCAGAAGCGGAGCGGAACCCCGGGGACGGCATGGCGCGCGGTGCGCACGACCTCGGCCGGCGCGCAGCGGGCAGCGGACCAGGCCAGCCGCTGCGAGAGCGCGGCGAGGAGCGACGCGCTGCTCTGTCCGCCGGTTCCCGGCGCTTCGGTCTCAATCCCCTCGTCGCCAGCAGCGGGCGCCGCACCGCTGGCGGACGCCGAGGCGCTCCCGGACGCGGCGCCGGACGGCAGGGGGCCGCCAGCGCCGGTGCGCGCCGCTCCTCTGGCCGGTGGCGACGAGCCGGCGA
>Ga0081540_1000846_pt1 | contig 27869 bp, 21 predicted proteins | sample TabmetS2T1R1_FD_71024 | JGI IMG/M metagenome (GOLD analysis project Ga0081540, IMG submission 71024) | Tabebuia heterophylla rhizosphere microbial communities from the University of Puerto Rico - S2T1R1 | ecosystem: Host-associated > Plants > Roots > Rhizosphere ...
CTTGCGGTCGAAGTTGCGCGCGACGCATCGTTCGAGGACATCGTCGCGCGCGGCGAAGCGGAAGTGACGGCAGCGACGGACTGGACCTGCCGCTTCCTCGCCGCGGGCCTCGCGCCGGCGCAGGAGTACTGGTACCGCTTCGTCGACGAAGCAGGCCACATGAGCCGCGTCGGCCGCACGCTGACGGCACCTGCGGACGATGACGGTCGCCCCGTGCGGTTCGCGTTCGTGGGTTGCCAGGACGTGACGCAGGGCGCGTGCAACGCATACAAACGCATGATCCACGAGGATCGGCAGCGCCCGCGCGCCGAGCAGCTCGGGTTCGTGCTGCATCTCGGCGATTTCTTCTACGAGGTCGTCTGGTATCCGGAAGACAGTCCGAACGGTCGCAGGCGTGCGCGGCGGCTGCGCGACATCGTGCGCTATCCGAACGGCGAAAAGATGCACGATTTCCATCTGCCGACGAACCTCGAGGATTACCGCACCGCGTATCGCGCGTATCTGCAGGATCCCGACCTGCAGGACGCGCGCGCGCGCTTCCCGTTCGTGCCGATGTGGGACAACCACGAATTCTCGTGGCGCGGCTATCAGAGCCAGCAGTTCTTCGACGGCGCGCCGCGTCCCGCGCAGCGCGTCAAGCTCGCAGCGAGTCAGGCGTGGTATGAGTATCAGCCGGCGCGCGTGGCCAAGCCCGGCGCCGGCGATCCGTTCGAGGCACCGCACGTCGACGACGTGGCGCTCGCGGCGCTCGATTCGCGCGGGGTCGGCCAGGAGCCGAACAACCTCGCCGCGATCCGCGCGTTGCGCGTGCATCGCGCGTTCCGCTTCGGTCGCAATGTCGAGTTGATCCTGACCGACAACCGCTCGTACATGTCGCCGCCGGGCGACGCGGGCGCGTTCGCGCCGGACGGGGTGCCGTACGCGGTCGACGAGGCGGCGAGCGACATCGTCGATCAGGGGCGCGAGTACGGCGGCGGATATCCGCCGGCAACGATCCGCTTCGATGGCAAGGACGTCGCGAATCCGCAGGTCGATTCCCCGCCCCCGGCGTATCTCGGGCTCGAGCAGATGGCGTGGTTTAAGGAGCGCCTCCGGCAGTCGCAGGCGCCGTGGAAGATCTGGGGGCATTCGTTCGGCACGCTGACGTGGCGCATCGATCCGCAGAACCTGCCCGATTCGTTGCGCAAAAGCTGGCCGAGCGACGGCTACGCCGTGTTGAACGCCGGGTTCGCCGTCGAGCATGCGGAGATTTTCGATCTCGTGCGCGAGCAGGGCATCACGGGTCTAGCGATCGTCGCGGGCGACAAGCATTCGTTCTGGGCCGGCTATCCGTGCAAGACGCTGCCGCCGAAGGCGTTCGATCCGGTCGGCGTCGAGTTCATCACCGGGTCGATCTCGGCGCCCGGTCTCGCCGAAGTCGCGGAAACCGGCATCCCCAAGGACCATCCGCTGCGTGCGCTGTACATCCACGACTCGCCGGATGGATCGATGCAATGCGCTCTCAACATGACCGTGCTGCACGGCGTGAAATCGGCGCTCGCATTGCATGAGACGGGAGATGCGTCGCGCGCACGCGCGGCGGCAAATCCGGACGTGTCGCCGAACCTCAAGTTCGCCGACTTCGGCGGTCACGGCTACGCAGTCGTGCGCGTGTCGTCGGACGAGCTCGCGACGGAGTTCGTCTGTATTCCGCGACCGATGGAGCGGAACGACGCGGAGGACGGCGGGCCGCTCACGTACCGCGCGATCCATCGCGTTCGCCTGTGGGCGGCGGGCGAGCGGCCGGAGTTGCGGCAGGAAATCGTCGAAGGCGACGCCGCGCTCGCGATCTGATCTTCCGCATCGGGGTGATCCGACGGTCCCGAGTTGTGCGGGATCGTTGCGCTGCAGCATCGTTTTGCGTGGCGAAACGCACCGCGACACGCGCGAGGCGACGACTCCAGGTGCGTCGCGACGGCATATCGAACGCGCGTCTTGTGCACATCTGTACGACGTGATCAAGCGCGACAACCGCCGGTCCCACGCGGCGCGACGGAAAGGCGAATAGACGTCTAAGCGCCTGCTGCTGTTCGGAAAAAGCCGCCGCTCCAACCGTCAAGGCTTAGCTTCTACGAAGCCCCACGTCGATTGGCCTCGCCGCGCGCCCAGACACGACTGCTACGAAGCGTGTCGCACGGTGTCGCCGAACTTCGTATTAACAGATCGCAACGCGGATTTCGCTCGGCGTTGTCGTGGCGGCACGCGCGAGCGCGAAGGCACCGCCATGACAACCCCCGGACGATGCGAATCCGCGACCCCCATGGAGAAAGTCGAGATGGATGGTCAAGGCGGCATCAGATTCGAGGACCCCGGCATCATACGACCGGCCGGCGGAATACGTGTCGAGTTCCAGCGGTTGGCGCGTCACGTCGGCGTGTGGAACGCGGACGCCGTGCTCGACGGCCGGTGCGAGCCGACGCTGTCCGTGCTGGTCGGATCCGGCCGCGGTTGCGCGCTTCACGGCAGCGCGCTGCCGCCGATGGTGCTGCTGCCGCTGCGCGGTCACGTGCGCCTCAGCGACGGCGACAGCGCGCGGACGCTGCAGCCGGACGAGCTCTTCGTCAGCGAGGCGAAGCAGTTCGTGCACGCGATCGGCAGCACCGAGGCGCTCTGGGTGGCGTTCGTGGCGCCGCCGCCCGTGTGGCAAGCGCTGTTCAAGCTGCCTTCGGAGCTCGCGATCGCCGCTCCGGTCCTGATGCCCGGGACTCACGGCATCGATCGCGCGACGCGGCGCGCTGCGATGCATCTGATGCAGCTTGCACGGCGCGACATGCCGGACACGGCGCGCACGATGTCGGCGGCGCTGCACTTCGGTGCATGCCTGCTCGACCTGCAATCGGGTTACGACGCGCTCGTCGAGCGCTGTCCCGGCCGCACGCTCGCGCAGCGGCGCAGCGTGCTCATGCGCCTGCAGCGCGCGTACCAGTACATGGAGACGAGCAACGGCATCGATCTCGACATCTCGACGCTCGCGCGCAAGGCGAACTATTCGCCGCATCATTTCGTGCGGACGTTCAACGCGGTCTACGGCGCGACGCCGTACGCGCGGCTCGTGGACCGGCGTCTCAACAAGGCACACCGGCTGGTCAGCGACACGAGTCTCAGCATCGCCGAAGTGGCGGCCGCGTCGGGCTTCGAAAACCGCTCGGCTTTCGCGCGCGCTTTCAAGCGCCGCTTCGGCACTTCGGCCATCACGGTGCGCAAACGCGCGGCGCTCGCGCCGCAGAAGTGCGCGGATACGCCGGTTGCGTGGCGTCCGCGCGTCAGCGAATCGCTCGCGCGACAGGAGGCTAGCGCGCGCTGAGTCGGAGCTTGACGCGTCCGGTGCGACCACCGGGCGCGCGCGAAGGGAATCGGCAGCCTCGAGACATCAACCACAAAACGTCCGGCGGTGCGCGCGAAAGGTTGCAGGCGCGCAACCGTACGGCATCAGGAGAATCCCATGCGACAAATACTGCTCCGGGAGGCGATCCGGCGGGCCCTGACCCCAGCGGCCGGATTCGCAGCAGCGCCGCACGTCCGATCCACCGCGCTCGCAGCCCTCGGGCTTCTGGCCGGCTCCGCGCAGGCACAGGATGCGCAGGACCAGAACAACCAGCAGCTCGAGACGATCACCGTCACCGGCTCGAACATTCGCCGCGTCGACATCGAAACATCGAATCCGGTCGTCACGATCGATCGCGCCGCGATCGCCAAGACCGGCAAGCTGACGCTCGGCGAGCTCGTCCAGCAGCTTCCGGCCGTGACGGGTCCGAACACGAATCCGCAGGTCAACAACTCCGGCGGTACCGGGTTTTCGTCGATCGGCCTGCGCGGCCTCGGTTCGCCGAGAACGCTGGTGCTGATCAACGGGCACCGCTTCCTCTCCGGCAACCCGAACGACATTCCGGCGAACATGGTCGAGCGCATCGAAGTGCTGACCGACGGTGCCTCGTCGGTGTACGGCTCGGACGCGGTCGCGGGCGTCGTCAACTTCATCCTGCGCAGCGATTATCAGGGCGCCGAGTTCTCGGTGAACTACGGCATCTCCGACAAGGACGACGGCGAGACGAGAGGCTACCAGTTCACGTTCGGCCAGAGCTCGGACAAGGGCTCGATCATGGCGGGCCTGAGCTACAGCAAGATCGATCAGGTGCTGGCGAGCCATCGCGACTTTTCGAAAAACTCGGTGTCGCTGTACGGCACGGTGGACACGCCGCCGTTCGTGAGTGTCGGCGGCTCGACCTCCTCGCCGTTCGGCCACGTGCAGATCCCGGACGAGTTCCAGAACCTCTTCCCCGACTGCAACACCGGCTTCCTCGCGCGCAATCCCGGTACGACGGGCCAGAACATCGCGACCGACTACCACTGCTACGTCAACAACGGCACGCCGGCGGCACCGAGCGACAAATACAATTTCGCGGCCGTCAACCTGATCATGACGCCGCAGGAGCGCACCGGCCTCTTCCTCAACGGCAACTACAAGCTGACCGACAACGTCGAAGTGTATGCCGCGATCATGCACAACAAGACCGCGGCGGCATCGCAGCTCGCGCCCGCGCCGGTGACGCGCGCGATCATTTCGCCGGACAGCTACTACAATCCGTTTCACGCGCTGTACGGCCGCGGCGGTCTCTCGTTCGCGACGCGGCTCACGACGCTCGGCAACCGCACGGCGGGCAACGGCAACAGCACCGATCAGGTCGCGACCGGATTCAAGGGCTCGTTCAGCGTCTGGAACGACCAGCAGTGGAACTGGGAAGTCGGCTACGACTACGGTCATCTCAGCATCGCGACGACGACCGGCGGCCTGCCGAACCTCAACATCGTCAATCAGGCGCTGGGTCCCTCGTTCCTCGGCGACGACGGCGTCGTCCATTGCGGCACGCCCGACGCGCCGATCGCGGCCTGCACGCCGATCAACATCTTCAACCTCGACGATCCGAACACGATCGCCGTGCTGAGGAAAGCGGGCGCACCGGCGATCAGCAACTTCTTCACGCAGGAAAAGGTCTGGCGCGCCGACGCGAACGGCGGCCTGTTCGAGCTTCCGGCCGGCACGATGCAGCTCGCGGTCGGGGCCTCGTACCGCAAGGAGTACACCCATTCGAACGGCGACACGTCGCTCATCATCAACGCGGACACCGGCACCTGCACGCTCGGGAGCCAGTGCGTTTCCGCGCTCCAGGGCGGCTACAACGTCAAGGACGTCTATGCCGAGCTCTTCATTCCGGTGCTGAAGGACCTGCCGTTCGTGCACGCGCTGAATGTCACGCTCGGCGACCGCTATTCGAAGTACAACGATTTCGGCAATACGAACAACGGCAAGCTCGCCGTCGAATGGCGTCCGATCGAGGACCTCCTGCTGCGCGGCACGGTCTCCGAAGTGTTCCGCGCGCCGACCGTCGGCAACCTGTTCGCCTCGGCGGCGAGCACGGCACCGAAGCTCTCGCACGATCCGTGCGATCACTACACAGGCAATCCGGCGAACCCGGCCTGCGCCAACGTGCCGACCGACGGCAGCTTCGTCAACCAGAACGTCGCGCAGCAGCTTCAGATCAACGCGATCGTTTCGGGTTCCAAGTTCGCCGGCTTCCCGCTCGGACCGGAATTCGGCAAGTCGTTCGACTGGGGCATCGTCTACGACCCGCATTTCATCGAGGGCCTTTCGGTCAGCGCGGACCTCTGGCGCCTGTACCTCAACAACAACATCACGTCGGTCGGCTCGCAGTCGGTGCTCGATCTGTGCGCGGCGGGCCAGCTCGCCTACTGTCCGTTGATTCACCGGTTCGCCTCGGGTCCGAACCAGGGCCAGATCGACTTCATCAACGAACCGACGGGCAATCTCGGCCGCGTCGACGTGAAGGGCGTCGACTTTGCGCTGAACTACCGTCTGCCGGAGTTCTCGTTCGGTCGCTTCAGCCTGAACTTCAACGCGACGTACCTGCAGAAGTACGACATCTCGACCGCGCCGGGCACGGCCGCCAACACCATCTACCACTATGCGGGTCACTTCCTGACGTTCGGCTCGGCGCAGGCTGCGGGATGCCCCGGCGCCGGCGGTGGTGTGTGCCTGTTCCCGCGCTGGCGTGCGCAGAGCGCGGTCAACTGGCAGCTCGGCAATTTCGACGCGTCGTGGCGCATGCGGTACATCGGTCGCTTCCGCATGGGCTCGCCGGCGCCGTCGCAGGACTTGTTTCCGGCGGGCACATGCTATTACGGCGACTACTGCACGCTGCACGGGCTGTTCTACGATTTCGGCGCGACCGTCTACAACGATCTTCAGTTCGGCTACAACCTCGAAGCGTGGAACACGCGGTTCGACGTGGGCGTCAACAACGTCGCGGACAAGCAGCCGCCGCTGCTGTATGGAAACAACACGCTCAACGCGAACACCGATCCGAGCGACTTCGATCTGATGGGCCGCTTCTACTGGGGCCGCATCACCGTCAAGTTCTGATCGCCGACGAGAGCCGCGCAGCGCGTGCTGCGCGGTTTCTCGAGGCAGCGGCGGCGTGTGGCGCCAGACAATTTCCTCCGCTCGGTGGCACGCGTCGCAGTCGGCATCGCCGGCGAAGCGCACGATCGCGGGCATTCGCCATGGGAGGTGTCGAATGCTCCGGCTCATCGCCGTTCTCTGCGCGGGTCTCTCCGTCACGCTTGCGAAAGCGCAATTCACCGACGTCACGGACGCGTCGGACCTCGGGCCGATCGTCGCCGCGCGCTATCAGGCCTTTCCGGACTGGTGGCTCTCCGGGCTGCACTTGATCGATCTCGACGACGACGGCCGTCTCGATCTCTTCCTCTCGAGTCACGGCGGCGGCGACGCGCTTGCGTTGCTCGGCGACGGCAACGGTCATCTCGCCGTTGCCGCCGGCAGCTATCCGACCACCGAAGTGCACCTCAACTACGACTTCGACGAGGACGGCAAGAATGACGTCACGATGACCTATGTCGATGGCGGTGCGCAGTGGTGGAAGAACTACTCGCCGCCGGGAACGCTCGACATCCGCGCGACGGGCCTGACACGCGACGGCAACACCGGGCGCACGCAGGTGCTTGCCGACTTCAACCGGGACGGCAACGTCGATTGGCTGCGCGCAGCGCCGCCCGGCATAGAGATCGATTTCGGCGACGGCGTCGGCGGCTTCGCGCAGGACAGTTTTTCGATCGCGGTTCCCGGCACCGGCGTCAACGACAATGCGAATGTCATTCCCGGGGATTTCGACAACGACGGCGACATCGATCTGCTCGTCATGGTGGGCGGCGGCTACGACGACACCGACGGCCGCACGCACTACTATCGTAACGACGGCCTCGCCGGCGGCGTGCCGCAGTACAGCGATCAGACGGCGGCCGCGGGACTGCCGTTGGACGGCCTCGTCGCGAAAGGCGTGGGCGACTACGACACCGACGGCGATCTCGATCTCGTCGGCATCTACAACAAGGAACTGCCGCCGGTCGTCTACCGGAACGACGCTCATGGCGTCTTCGCGCTCGTCGCGGACGCCGTCTCCGGCGTCGCCTCTTCGTCGTTGACTTACGCCGCATGGGGCACGGCGGTCAAAGCGGACTTCGACAACGACGGCATCCCCGACATCCTGATGAACGGCAAGTACTACCTGATGCTGCTGCGCGGCACCGGCGACGCGCACTTCGACTACATGAATGACGCGTGGAACATCGTCGACTTGTGCCCTTGTTCGATCGACGGCGGACTCGCGTTCGGCGACATCGACGGCGACGGCGATCTCGACATCGCGGGCTACGCGACGATCGACGAGCCTTATCAGATCAAGCTCTATCGCAACGACAGCGCCGCACGGCACTGGCTGCGCGTGCGGCCGATCGGAAACCACGGAAACCGCGGTGCCGCAGGCGCGAAGATCCGCTTGTTCGCGCCCGGCACGCAGCAGCTCGTCGGTTACGAATCGGTCGCGATCTATTGTTTCCAGGCCGCTTCAAGCTACTACGGGCAAGCCGTCAGCGAGCGTCACTTCGGTCTTGGCGCGATGACGGATGTCGACGTCGAAGTCGAGTTCTATCCGTCAGGGAGGGTCGTGCGTCGTGCGGGCGTCGCGGCCGATGCGACGATCGAGGTGCTGGACGACGTCGATGCCATTTTTGCCAGCGGTTTCGAATAGTCCGCAATTCCTGCTGCGGGCGGGCGAATCGCTCACGGCAGCGTGGCGGGAAACACAGCGTTATGTCGATTAGAGAGGAGCACGTATCGCCCACAATTAGGCGTTTTTATTCGGCGTGTTTATAGCGGCATTTGAGGGTCACAATGCGATCACGCCCCAGTCGCCGCCAGCAAGACCACGAAAAAGCTCCGTCGACCGAAAGCCTGCCTGCGCGCATCAGCTCATGCCGCGCCGTGCTGTTGAGCGCGCATCGTCGGGTCTCCGCTGCACTCTTCAATCGCCAGGACCCCGCCGTCGGGCCTCGCCTTCGCGCCCGCCGGCATGGAAGCCTGATCATCGTGCCGCTTTCCGCGCGGGAGTGCGCACAAGCCGTCGGATTCAAGGTTCTGGAAAAATGCGAATTGCTGCGGGATCTGTCGAAGGATGTCTGGCGCCAGCAGGAGTTCGTCGTCGAGGTCTTCAGGGGCGTGGAGAATCGACTGGCCGTGCGGGTGCAGTGCGAATTCGTCAACGAGCCGCCGGAGGCCGAAAACGGGAATGACGTATTCGTGCCGAGAAGGCACATCCTGGTGGCGCAACGCTACGTTGCGGATTCGCGCAAAGAGAAATTCGAGCCTCTCTACACGTTGTATCTCGACGACACCGGCGGCCACGCGTCGAGGATCGACAAACCTTCATTCCTTAGGGCGTGGTGCGGACGCTTCTGGGAGCTGATGACACATCGCAAATTTGTCTAGATATCCAACATGTGAACGCTGCTCTCCTGAAACGCTGCGAAATAGCACCGAATCCGATCTTCCAATAAACTCGGTCGAGCCTATCGACGGGGTGGCTGGCGGTGAAGGGTCCCGAGATCTCCCATCTCCTTGTCGGCGTCGCCAACGGAGAGCCGGAAGCCCACAACGAGCTTTTTCGCCTCGTCTACGACACCCTCCGACAGGTCGCGCGATTTCATGTCCGACGGACCGCCGCCGGCTTGACCATCAACCCGACGACGCTCGTACACGAGGCCTGGATCAAGTTCGCCCGGAGCGGCTCGAAAGACCTGAAAGGCAGCGCGCATTTCTACAACATCGTCGCGCAGGCCATGCGGCAGATCATTCACGACACGGCCGCCAAGAAGGCGGCCGACAAACGCGGTCATGGACTCGTCCGTGTCGAGCTGACGGACGAAGTGGATCAGTCGGCGAGGTCGCTGGATCAACTGATGGCCATCGACAACGCACTGGACCGCCTGCGCCTGTGCGACGAGGCATTGTGCGAGCTGGTCGAATGGCACTACCTCGTGGGCTTGTCCTTGGCGGAGATCGCCGCCATCCGCGAAGTAAGCGAACGCACCTTGAAACGGCAACTCGCCGTCGCCCGGACCTTCCTGGTCGATGCGATGGAAGGCGAGCGCGACTAGCCGAGGGACTTGGCTGTTCTACGGGGCGAGGTACTGGCCCAGCCACTCGCGGGCCTTTTCCCATTCGCGTTGAACGGTCCTCAGCGGAATATTGAGCGCGTTGGCGGTCTCGACTTCCGTCATGCCGGCAAAGAACCTGCATTCGATGATCCGGCTTTGTCGCTCGTTGGCCTTTGCGAGCTCCTCGAGCGCCTCGTCGATGCGGAGCATCTCGTGAGCGTCCGAAAGCTCCGCGTCGAGGCGCGCGATTGCCGTCTCGGACTCCGTTTCGCGATCGATCCTTTTCGACGCACGAATGCGCGATTTCGCGTAGTCGCAGACGATGTGACGCATGATGCGCGAGGCCAGCGCGAAGAAATGATGGCGGTTTTCGACATGCCTCGACGCCGGCGCAAACAGTCGCAAATACGACTCGTTGACCAGCGACGTGGTGTTGAGCGTTGCGATCCAGCGGCTGCCGCCGAGATGACGCTGCGCCAGGCGCCGCAAATCGCGGTACGCCATTTCCATCAGATGCGCATCGACTTCCGCATCGCCCTCGCGAAAGCGAGACAGCATGCGAGTAAATTCGCCGTGGCTCACATCCGCGCCCTCCGCGATGCAATGCCGGCAGTATAGCTCGACGGCGGGATTGTCCCCGGTGGGCGCACCGGGAGCGAACTCATTGAATCTCCGCGCCTTTGCGCATTTCTCCCGAGCTTGTCCCCGTGCCCCACCAAACCCCGTACTTAGAACACGGGCACGCAAACGGGGGTACTCATCATGGAGACGGCAGCGACCTGCAGCGACGGGCTCAACCTGTCAAAGTTGGACCTACGGCCGAACTGTCGGGATTTCGGTGTCGTCCCGGCAAACGACGGGCTGCTCGACACGTTGCTGTCCCGCGAATGGGGTGCGACCGGAGGCGCGCTTTGGCGCGGAAAGCTGGGCGTGCCGCCCACGCCCGGTGTCTTCAGGACTGCAGGGGAGAGGATCGGCCACTACCGCATCGAGGAGGAGATCGGCCGCGGCGGCAGCAGCGTCGTCTATCGAGCGCATCGATGCGACGGGTCCTACGACCAGAAGGTCGCGCTCAAGGTCATCCACCCGGTTCCCGAGCTGCGCGAGAGGGCCCGCCTGGAGCGCAATATCCTCGGCCGCCTGAGCCATCGCGCCATCATCCAGATCATGGACGGCGGCGAGACGGACGCAGGGGAAATCTGGCTCGCGACGGAACTCGTCGCAGGCACTCACATCGACGAGTTCTGCGCCGAACGCCAACTGACCTGGCAGGAGCGCATCCGCCTCATGCTGGAAGTCTGCGATGCCGTGGCGCACGCACACGCCGTCGATGTCGTTCATCGCGACATCAAGCCCGACAACATCATTGTCAGCGAGATCGGGCACGTCAAACTGGTCGATTTCGGTATTTCCACGATCTCCAGTGCGGATTTGCCGCACGAGCGCGAGGTCGCATTGACGCTGGGCTTTGCGAGCCCCGAACAATTGACCGGTCAGCCAGTCACGTCTGCATCCGACATCTATCAAATCGGCCGCGTCGTCGAGGAAGTGCTCAGCTTCGTCGATCTGCCCCGACACGCAGCGCGCAATCTGGCCGCGATTTGCGCGAAGGCGACCAAGCAGTCCCCGGCGAAGAGATATCAGAGCGTGCTGGATCTGCGAGATGACCTGCTTCGCGTACTCGATGTGCGTCCCTCGCGAGCGTTTCCGTGGAGTCTCGGCCGTCGGATGCAATTCTTCGCGCTGAAGACCTGGCGCTCGATCGCTGCATTCGGAACATGCGCGCTCTTCGGCGCAGCATGCGCCTACGTTTTCACTTACTGGTCATCGAGCGGTGCATGACGAGCGGGATTCCGAGGATCCCGAACCCTCGGCGACAAATCTCGTGGACTTTCGGCTTCGTCGCCGCAAGGGCATGTCGAGCCTCGACCTCCCGGATCAACTTTCGGTTATGGACGGAACATCGAATCCCGTGAGCTGCATCACCCCCGAGCTTGCCGAGTGCACGGGCTCGGTCGCGCAGGGAGAGTCTGCGTGCAGGGAATGGGCCGCGCACGCTCACGAAACTCTGATGTCGCGCATGCTGCCGGGCTCGCAGCCGAACACCAAGAGCGGGTTCGTGGAACAACTGGCGACCGCTTCGCGCGTACTGATGCTGATCCCGATCGCAAGGCCCCAGGATGCGTGCGCGATGGAATTTCCTGCCGCCATCCGGGTCCGCGAGATCGCCGCACTGAGGAACTTCTGCTGGCATGAGAAGCGGCGATGCTTCACCGTGACCTCGGCGCAGGACGGTCGACGCACGGTTCGAGTCGAAGCGGAGCTCGAAGTCGAAGCCGAATACACCCGTTGCGAAGGCGCGCCGCAATCGCTCCGTTGCGTCGCGGTGACGACGCTCGAGTGGCTCCCCAGGAGCATCAAGCCGCGCGCTCTGTCGTTCGCCCTCATCTACGACGACAGCCATCCGGACCTGCGCATTCAGCGTTGTCGCGTACCCTCACGATGCAACTAGGAGCGTCGCGAGCGCGCGGGCGGTCTGAGGTCGGCGTGTTCGATCAAGCTCGAGTGCGCTCTCGACGGCGGCCACGAGGTCCAGCGGCAGATCCGATCTCAGACTCCGCAACGAATTGCATGGCCCCTTGTCGTGCGCGGCCGAAATGGCATCCACGTCATTCCCGATGTAGGGAAGCTTTCCTGTCAGGGCAAGGAACAAGAGCACTCCGACGGAGTACACATCGCTTCGAGGCGAAGGCAGAGCTCCGCGGATGACTTCCGGCGCCAGATAGCTCAGCGTTCCATGGACTACGAGCGTCGCCGGCGCGTCGATTTCGCAGGAGGCGCCGAAATCCGTAAGGACAATCCGTCCCCCGGGACTTTCGACCATGACGTTCTGAGGCTTGACGTCCCCGTGCACGATTCCACACGCGTGCGCCGCCGCAAGAGCCGAGCAAAGAGCCATCCCGATGTCGACTACATCCGCTACAGGCATCGGGCCCGCCGCGATGCGATCCTCGAGCGCCGCTCCGGGCACGAGCTCCATCCAGATACCGACCCGCTCGCCTTCGATCGCCGCGCCATGCACCGCCACGACATGGGGATGCCGTATGCGAGCGAGCCGGCGACCTTCCGCGATGAACTGGTGAGCCAGCATGTCGGACGTGGTCGAGCGGAGCTTCAGAGCGACGTGCCGATCAAGCAGCGGGTCGTAGGCTCGGTAGACCTCTGCGGTCGTTCCTTTGCCCAACAGATCTCCTACTTCAAGCCGATCGAAGCGGAACAACGAGGATTCGTTTGCGGTGGGCGCGTTGAGCGCGGCGCGGGAAAATCTCTGCGTTACGCCACAGAGGAGCTTGAGTCCGGCGACAGCCGCAGGATCCGCGGCGCCCGCTCCTGTCTCGAGTGCACGCCAGTCAATCTCTGCGAGGTTCAAGATGCGCGCGGCCGCCGCGTGGATCTCACGACTCGACACACCTCTCTCCCAGGATATGTGCGAGCTTCGCTGCCGCTCGAGTCGCCATGACGCGAACGGCATCGGGCGTGCTGTTCACCTCGACGGCGATCTCCGGATACGTCATTCCGAATTCAATGCGCATCAAGAGCAGCTCCTGTTGTCGCCGAGGCAGCATCGAGAGCGCAGTTTGGTATGTCTCCAGGCGAGCGTCTTCGACCGTCGGCATTTCCTGGCCGGCCTCGACGTTGCCGCCGTACGCGACCTTTTGCGGAGCCCTGCTCGAGCGGCGGAGTGTCCCGCGTACTTCGTTCAGAAATATTTCCCGCAGATACGACAAAAGACAGCCAGGACGGCGAACGTCGAACGACGCAATGTTGCTCATCGCCCGCATCATCGCGATCTGGACGAAATCGTCGGTATCGCTCATCTCCCTCGCGTGGCTCGGCGTACGCCCGCGCGCCCATCGCTTCAACAGCGGCAGGTAGCGTTGCGCCAGGATCTCCCTCGCGGAGTGATCGCCGGCGCGAATCCGATGCACCAGCTGAATGGTGGTTTCAGGCGGCCTCGCCGGATGTGCAGCGGAGTGTCTGCGAGAATGACGTGACGAGCTCCGATCCGCTTCAGGATGCTCACACCCGATCCCGGCGACCTCCCATTGCGATTCCAAATCGGCATCCGTCACTTGAGCTGCTTCGCCTTAAGACCCTCCACAAAAAGCGACCGACATGGCTGGTTTCCGCCATGCACTCTTTGTGAAAAATCGAATGCGAACTTGACTCCCGGCAGACAGCCAAGTCGCATGCAAAACCTGGCGCAGGTGTATCCTAGCCGCGGTTTTGCTTGCGACTGCTCGCGAAATACGCAGGCCATTTCACGGCCGTGGACGAGTCATGCGCGGTTCTCCGATTGATCCCCATCGATGGCGTCGGCTGAAGATCCTGCTGGAACACGCCATCGAACTCGATGCAGGCAAGCGCGGCGAATACCTGGCCGGGTTGGACAGCGCGGATGCGGACCTGCGACCGGATCTCGAGCGCATGCTGAAGGAGCACACCGCACGAGAAGCGCAATTCATTCATAACGCGGAATCGTTCGGGTTGCCGGCTTTGAGCGCGGCCGTGTCCACGGAGGCCGACAAGCTGGACCGCACCGGCGAGAGAATCGGCAGGTATCGCCTGTTGCGGTTGCTGGGCGTCGGCGGAATGGGCTCCGTCTATCTCGCCGAACGCGAGGACGGGGGATTCAGGCAACGCGTTGCCATCAAGATCGTCGAAGGGGTCGTCGGTTCGATGCGAGAGCGTTTCGATCGCGAACGGCAGATCATTGCGCGGCTCAGGCACCCCTGCATCGCTTCTCTGTATGACGGAGGAGAAACCGAAGACGCCCTGTACTACACGATGGAGCTGATCGAGGGCGAGAGCATCGCGGACTATCTGCAAAAGGAAACCGGCACTGTGGAAGAGCGGGTGCGCCTGCTGCTCCAGGTGGCAACTGCACTTCGATATGCGCACCAGAACCTCGTCGTGCACCGAGACATCAAGCCATCGAACATTCTGGTGACAGCGGATGGCAAGGTGAAATTGCTGGATTTCGGGATCGCCAAGCTGCTGACGTCCGATGCGGAATTCGCGATGACCAAGGCCCCGCTCGGGCCGATGACGCCGGGCTACGCCGCTCCGGAGCAGTTCCGTGGCGATCCCATTTCAGTTGCGACGGACATATTCCAGTTCGGGACGCTGTGCTACCGGATGCTGACGGGTCACTGGCCCTATCGAGTCGATCCAAAGGACGAATTCGCCTGCATGAAGGCCGTCAGCGAAGACGAGCCGGTATCGCTTTCGTTGCTGCCGGCACGCGCGGAAAGCGAAAAGGCATATCCGATGCGCCGACGCTCGTGGGCTCTGGGTCGGAGCCTTACGGGCGACCTCGATGCGATTCTGCGCAAGGCGCTGAAGAAGGACCCCGAACGACGTTATCCGTCGATGGATGCGATGATCGCGGATCTCGAAGCGTTCCTCGAACGTCGTCCGGTCAGCGTCAGGCGAGCCGGGACGGCCTACTTCGTGTGGCGCTGGATCGCTCGACGCCCTTACGTCAGCGCGGGCGCCGCGCTCGTCGTCGCAGCCCTACTGCTCTCGACTGCGATTGCCGTGCGGCAGACCTTTTCGGCCCGCAAGGAGACGACCCGCGCACAGAACGAAGCCACACACGCAAACGACATCAGCAACTTCCTCGTCAGCTTGTTCCAGGTGGCGGACCCCGGCGTGAATCGCGGCGAGCGCTTGAACGCGGATGAGGTCCTGCAGCGAGGCGTCGAGCGCATCAGGGATGAATTTGCGAACAAGCCGGAAGAACGGGCGCGACTGCAGGCTGTCATCGGGGAAGTGTACGGCGCGATCGGCGATTGGGCCCGTGCAGAACCATCGCTGGAGGAGGCGGTTCATGCGCTTCGGACCCTGCCCAACGCCGATACCGTCGAGCTCGGACACGATCTGCGCGTTCTGGGTTCGCTTGCGGATACCTTGAAGCAGGACCTCAACGGTTCGATGGTGCTCCTTTCCGAGGCCAAGGTCATACTCGCGAAAGCGAAGGGACCGAAAGCGGCGGAGGAACGAGCCCTGGCATCGGCCGCCCTCGGCAGCACCTTGACGAAGCTGGGTCGGTTCGACGCGGCAGGCGACGAATTGAAGAACGCGATGGCGACGGCCGACACAGCGCGAGTTTCCCAAGGCGCCGTGGGTGCGGTGATCTACCACGATCGCGGCATCCTCTTGCGCGACACGGGCCATTTTCGCGAGGCGAAGGTGGAACTCGAGCATGCCGTTTCGATCGCGCGCGTCGAGCTTGGAGACGATCACTCCGAAACCCTCCAGTCGAAAACCGCGCTCGGCACCGTCATGATGGACCTGGGCCAATGGGCGGAAGCCCACGACACCGTCGCCGACGTCGCCGAATCAGAGCGCCAGCTCCTCGGCGAAAGCAACGTCGCCTACGGCGAGTCTTTGAGACTGCTCGGCGGCGTCGATCGCGAGCTCGGCAAGCTGGCGGAAGCCCAAGCTCATTTCACGCAAGCAGACGAAATATTCCGCAGCGCGCCTGACGAGAACTGACTTTCGCGCGCGGCGCTTCTGTCAGATGAGGGAAGACTGGATCTCGCGCTGAAGCACTACGACGGTGCACTCGCCAAGTTCGACGAGGCGGCAGCCCTGTTCGGAAAACGCGTGCCGCCCGATCATCGAAATCTGAGCCTGGCCGAGGCCTGGAAAGCGGAGGCTCTGGTCGGCATGGGCCGAGTCGACGAGGCATCCAGGGAAGCGGAGCGCGCTCTTTCAATGGCGAGAGAGGAAGAGGGCAGTTCGCCGAACGAGTCCTTGCTCGAAGCACTGTACGGCGTCGGACTGGCGCGCTATTCCCGTGGCGACAAGGACGGTGCTAGAAAAATACTTGACGAAGCGCTCGAGCGGGCGAGTGTCATGTATGCGACCGACGACTTTCATCGGATCGACATCCGCAAGCGCATCCGCGCCATCGAGCCTTCGCTCGTGCAGGACTAGATTCACGCACACACGGACCAATTCAGATTGGTCCGCGACGCCGCCGCGTCCCCGGCGCGCTTGCACAGCGGGCCCGCGCGCGGCCGCCGCGGGACGGGAAATGTAGAGTGTCGCCAGTTGTGGAAACGTTAATCGCGATGCCGTACGCGCGCGAACGTTGGCGAAGGTTCAGCGGAACTTCTGGCGCACGCGAATCTGCTGCGCGTGCAATCGCTTCGCCGACGCACGCACGCCGACGAGCGCCAGCACTGTAAGCATCAACGCGCTCGCCCAACCCGTCAGCGTCGGCACGCGGCTCGCTTCCGCGCCGCGCGCGCTTGCGTCGAGCTCAAATGCGCCGATGTCCGGCGCAGCGCCGATGGTGCGCGGATAGCCGATGCCGCGCTGATCCTCGACGAGGTGGGCCGTGTTGTTGCCGGTGTCGACGCCGGGACTGTCGCGGCGCAGCGCATGCGTGCGCGTCGGTCCGCCGTTCCAGGACAGCGGCAGGAGACCGGGATCGCCGCGCACGCTGTCGCCCGGCACGGTGACGATGCGCGACGTCGTGCCGATCAGATTGTTGGCGCCGGAGAAAGCGGTGTAGCGCTGGCTCGAGAGATCGCCGCTCGAGCGCGGGTCGGCGAGATTGCCGGCGATGATCGAGCTCTGCACGGTGGCGCTCGGCGACGAGGCGAGCACGCCGCCGCCGTCGGGCCCGGTGTTCGCGGTCACCGTGCTGCTGTACATCGAGAGCACGCTCGGATAGCGCAGGAACAAGCCGCCGCCGCCGAACGTTAGCGCGACGTTGCCGGAGAACGTGCTGTTGCGCACAAGAAGATCGTCGAACGACGCAATGCCGCCGCCCCGACCGTGAGCGTAGTTCGAATCGATCGTCGAATCGATGACGAGCCCGCCGTGCACGCTGATGATGCCGCCGCCGATGTCGTAGCTCGGCCGCGACGACGCGAGGAGATGCCGGGCCCGGTTGCCGGTGATCGTGCTGTCGACGAGGTCGATCTGATACACGAACGCGGCGCCGCCGAACGCGGCCATGCTGTTGGTTGGATGCGTGCCGTAGGCGACGTTCGCCGACAGCGTGCTCGAGGCCATGATCAGCGAATACGCGTAGATGGCGCCGCCGTAGGCGCCTTCGCCGCTGGTGAAGCAGCCGGTCACCTCGGCGCGATCGAGCGTCAGATACCCCGCCGAGGCTATGCAGCCGCCGATGCCGACGTCGGTACCCTCGGCGATGCGCGTGCCGCCGGTGATCGTCATGTTGCGCACCGTGAGCGTGCCGGAGCCGTAGTGCAGCAGGACGCGATCGAGGTGGTTGCCGTCGATGACGAGATCGCCCGACGACGGCCCTTCGAGCGTCAGCGTGTCCACGCGAGCGGCGACCGCGCCGGTGACGAGCGATATGCGGCTGCAGGCGAGCGAGGCGAGATCGATCGTGTCGCCCGACGCGCTCGCGGCGAGCACGACGCGCAGGGACCCCTCGCCATCGTCGTCGCAGCGGGTGACGTGGCGGATCGTTGCCGTCGGCGACGGCGGCGCGGCATTCTGCAGCGCATCGCGATGCCAGAGGCCCGGCGCCACGCGAAGCGGCGTGCCGTCCTCGCGCGTGAGGCCGCCGACTCCGATCGCACCGGGCGGATTCGAGGTGACTGCGTGCAGCGCTGCCGGCACGACGGCGAACGTCAGCGCAGCAGCCATCGGGCGGAGTCTTTGCAAGGCACGCGAGCGGTCGCACGTCGTCCTCATTCCCCTGTTGCTCCTGACACGCATGCGGCCGTGCGTTGTGGCGGAACGCGCATCCGAGCACACGCGCCGGGCACGGTCAAATGCCACATGGCTCGGCTCGGTCTGCCGTACGGCGAAACCGCTTGCGAGGCTGAATGGCGTCCCCATATGCCGGTCATGCTCGATCTCCTGCCGATTTACGACCCCGCGGACGGCCCGCCTTCGTCTTCCGCCCAACCGGCCAGGCCCGCGCCTCCGCCCGACGACTTCGCAGCGCTCGATGCGTATTCGCGCGTCGTCACCGGCGTGGCCGAGCGCGCGGCGCCGGGCGTCGTCGCGATTCTCGTCCGCGAGCGCACCGACGAGCGCGGCCGCAGCGTGCCGGGCGGCGGCGGTTCCGGCTTCGTGTTCACGCCGGACGGCCTCGTGCTGACCAACGCGCACGTCGTCGCCGGCGCGCGCGGCATCGACGTCGTCACCACCTCGGGCCTGTCGCTCGCCGCCGACGTGCTCGGCGTCGATCCGCACACGGACATCGCACTGCTCCGCGTGGCCGCTCCGCAGGCACTGCCGGTGCTCGAGCTCGGCTCGGCGCGCGGCATCCGCGTCGGCCAGCTCGTCGTCGCGATCGGCAATCCGTTCGGCTACGAATGCACGGTCACGGCCGGCGTCGTCAGCGCGCTCGGCCGCAGCCTGCGCGCTACCAGCGGCCGCCTGATCGAGGACGTCGTGCAGACCGATGCGGCGCTCAATCCCGGCAACTCCGGCGGGCCCCTGCTCGATTCGGCCGGCCGCGTGATCGGCGTCAATACCGCGATCATCGCCGGGGCGCAGGGCATCTGCTTTTCGGTATCGATCGACATCGCGCAGCAGATCGTGCCGGAGCTGATGCGGCACGGCCGCGTGCGCCGCGCCTCGCTCGGCGTCGGCGCACAGAATATGCGTCTGCCGCGGCGCTACGTGCGTTACTTCGAGTTGCCGATCGAGACAGCCGTCCGCGTGGTGGAGGTGTCGGGCGGAAGTCCGGCCCACAATGCCGGCATCGAGACCGGCGACATCCTGGTCGGCGCCGACGGCCAGCCGATCGACGGCATCGATGCGCTGCACCGTCTGCTCGATGCGAGCCGCATCGGACGCAGCGTCGAGCTCACGCTGCTGCGTCGTGACCGCAAGCTCGTGCGATCACTGGTGCCTGGCGAACTCGGCGCCGGCTGATCACATCTCGCGGTCGCCGATCAGGACGATGTCGGCCGGGCGCTCGGCGAAAAGGCCCACGGCGACGACGCCTGCGATCCCGTTCAAATCGCGCTCCATCGCGACGGGGTCGGTGATCGCGAGGCCGTGCACGTCGAGAATCCAGTTGCCGTTGTCGGTGACGAAGCTTTCGCGCCAGACCGGCTGACCCCCGCGGCCGACGATCTCGCGCGCGACGTAGGCGCGCGCCATGGGGATCACTTCGATCGGCAGCGGGAACTTGCCGAGCACGTCGACGCGCTTGGCGGCGTCGATGATGCAGACAAACTTCTGCGCGACTGCGGCGATGATCTTCTCGCGCGTCAGCGCGCCGCCGCCGCCCTTGATGAGGTGCTTGCCGGGGTCGCACTCGTCGGCGCCGTCGACGTAGACCGGGATCGCATCGACTTCGTTGAGATCGAGCACCGGAATGCCGAGCTCGACGAGCTGGCGCGTCGACTGCTCCGAGCTCGACACCGTGCCGTCGATCGCGGCCTTGCGCTCGGCGAGCGCGTCGATGAAGTGCCTGACCGTCGATCCGGTGCCGACGCCGATGATGCGCGCGCCGTCGATGTAGTTGAGCGCGGCGCGCGCGGCCAGGCGTTTTTCCTCGTCCTTCGACGGCGTCGTCATGGCGGTCATTCGAGCCCCAGGATGAAATCCCATTGCGTCTTCGTCACGGGCAGCACCGAGAGGCGGTTGCCGCGGGCGATCAGCGGAAAGCCCGCGAGCTCCTTGCGATCCTTGAGCTCGGTGAGCGCGATGACGCGCTTCAGCTTGCGCTTGAACCTGACGTCGACGAGAAACCAGCGCGGTTCTTCCGGCTTGCTGCCGGCGTCGTAGTAGTCGCTCGTGCGGTCGAACTGGCTCGGATCGGGATACGCGGCGCTCGCGACCTCTGCGATGCCGGCGACGCCGGGCACTTCGCAGCTCGAATGGTAGAAGAGGACGCCGTCGCCGACCTGCATTCCGTCGCGCATGAAGTTGCGCGCCTGATAGTTGCGCACGCCAGTCCAGGGCTCGATTTTCTTCCTGGCGAGATCGTCGATCGAGAACTCGTCGGGCTCGGTCTTCATCAGCCAGTAGTGCATGCCGTCAGTGTTCCGGATTCGTGAAATCGATGAGCTCGCGTTCCGTCGCGACGTAGTCGAGCCTGACGTCCCAGTCGCGCGGCTCGATGCACCCGACTTCCTGCCGAGCGTATCCGATCCCGACCAGCAGCGGCTTCGCCGGTCGCGCGAGATCGCGCAGGTACGCGAAGGCGCGATCGTAATAGCCGCCACCGAAGCCGAGCCGGTGTCCGTTGCGATCGAAGCCGAGCAATGGCACCAGCACGACGTCCATCGCGTCCGGCGCGAAATGCGTCGCGTCGGTGGGCTCGGGAATGCCGAAGCGATTCGTCGCGACCGACATGCCGGGCCGCCATGGCGCGAACGAGAGGCGTTTCTGATCGTCGATGACCGGCAGATGATAGACCTGCCCGCGCGCGCGCAAGCCGCCGATCGCGGCCGCGAGCGGCAACTCGCCGGCGACGGCCCAGTAGCCGGCGACGTTGGCATCGGTCAGGAATTCGGGGATCGCCTCGAGCTGCGCGATGAGCGCGGTTGCCGCCGCGATGCGCTCGCTTGCTCCGATCGCGGCGCGCTCCTCGCGCAGCCGTGCGCGTAAAGCGGCCCGATCGGCGGAGGGGGGTGACGCTGACACGTCAGTATCGATGTTGTCTGACGCTCGCAGCTTCATTCTTCAAGTCGCGCACTCTCGGGCCGCAACGAAGCCGTGCTGTTGTTGAAAAGTGCGGCCATGGATGGCCGCTTCTGGACCACAAGACGGCGACTACGCGCCGCGATCAACGCAAGATACGCCGAAGCGGCGATTCAGGGATGATCGCAAAAGAAAGCGGCGCCCTCCGCGGTGCCGGTGCGCATCGAACGACCTTGAACCATAGGTTCAGGTGGGAGAGTCGGCAGGGCCATCAGGCTTTCCGCGCGTGGCGGACATGCACACCGGCCTCTGCGTCCTGTCCCGGGTCGTCAATAGGAACAAGGCAATATGTAAGAGTGCGCTGCCGCGCACCTCAGAGGACACCTCGGCTTATTGTAGTGAGCCGGGCAACGCTCGTTCAAGCTTCGCGTTGATCGCTTGCAGATGATGTGCCAGCGCGGCGGCTTCGCTGGAATCGCGCTGCTTCGCGCCGAGAAGCTCGTGCGCGATCGTAAGCGCGGCGAGCACGGCGATGCGATCGACGTTCGCCGATCGCGCACTGGCGCGGATCTCGCGCATCTTCGTGTCGAGAAAGCTCGCCGCGGCGATGAGGCCGGGACGCTCGTCCGGCGTGCAGGCAATCAAATATTCACGGTCGAGAATCGAGAGCGATACCGGTTCGCCTGCACTCATCGCTCACCCGTGATTCTGTTCCAGCGATTTAAGGCGCAGGATCATCGCTTCCACGCGCGAGCGTGCCTGCTCGTTGCGAGCGAGCAGTTGCGCGCGCTCGGTCGCGAGCTGCTCCTGGCTGTGGCGCAGGCTGCGGTTTTCTTCCTGCAGCGTGCGGCACAGCTCCAGCAGCCGGTCGACCCGGTCGCCGATCGAAAGCAGCGTCTGCTCGTGCGCGGACATGGGCGCAATATAGCATCAAGAATTGAGGGGAAGAGAAGCGTTATGGTCGACTGAAAAAGACGGTAACCGGCAGCCGGTAGCCGTTGGCCGGCAAGCGGTTCGGCGGCGCTCTCCGGTTGCCGGCTCCCGGCTACCGTCCTAGCGCGTCTCCCCAAGCGCGATGCGCCGCCGGATCGCCCGGTCGCGCAGGAACGAAAGACATTGATCGGCCGGCAGCGGCAGCGACAGCCAGTGACCCTGGATTTCGTCGCAGCCCTGTTCGCGCAGGTACTCCACCTGCTCGGCGCTCTCGACGCCTTCGGCGACGACGTTGAGCCCGAGCGAATGCGCCATCGTGATGACCGTCGCCGTGATCGCTTCGTCGTCGGGATCGGTCGTGATGTCGCCGACGAATTCCTTGTCGATCTTGAGTGTGTCGATCGGCAGGCGCTTCAGGTAACTCAGCGACGAGTAGCCCGTTCCGAAATCATCGATCGCGAGCGTCACGCCGACGGCCTTCAACTGGCGCAGCGTCGTGATCGACTGCTCGGCGTTCGCCATGACCATGCTTTCGGTGAGCTCGAGCTCGAGCTGGTTCGGCGCGATGTCGTGCTCGGCGAGAATGTCGCAGAGGCGTTGCGTCAGCTCGCCGCGCAGAAGCTGCAGCACGGACACGTTCACCGACATCGTCACGTCGCGCACGCCGGCTTCGCGCCAGCGCGCGAGCTGCGCGCACGCTTCGCTGACGACCCAGTCGCCGATCTCGATGATCATGCCGGTCTCTTCGGCGATCGGAATGAACGACGTCGGCGGCACGTTGCCGAGGTCTTCGCTGCGCCAGCGGAGCAGCGCCTCGACGCCGGTCACGCGCTCGTCGAGCAGCGACAGCTTGGGCTGGAAAACCAGCGAAAATTCGTTGCGTTCCAAGGCCTTGCGGAGGGCCGTGACGGTCGTCGCGCGAAGCCGCGCGGCCGCATCCATCGCCTCGGTGTAGACCATGTACGTGCGCCGGCCGCGCTCCTTGGCCTGGTACATCGCGGTGTCGGCGAACTTCAGGAGATCGGTCGGCACCTGGCCGTGATCCGGATAGAAGCTGATGCCGATCGACGGCGAGATAACGACTTCCTGGCCGTTGTCGAGCTCGAGCGGCTGATCGAACGCCGCGATGACCTTCTGCGCGATGTGCTCGGCTTCGAGATTGCCGGCGACGTCTTCGAGCACGACCGTGAACTCGTCGCCGCCGAGTCGCGCGACCGTATCGCCTTCGCGCACGACGTGACGCAGGCGACTGCCGGCCGCCTTCAGCATGCGATCGCCGGCGGCGTGACCCATCGAGTCGTTGACGTGCTTGAAGCGATCGAGGTCGAGGAACAGCACGGCGACTTTGCGGTTGCCGCGCCGTGCGCGGATGATCGCGTGACCGAGCCGCTCGCTGAGCAGCGTGCGGTTCGGCAGGCCGGTCAGCGTGTCGTAGTTCGCGAGATAGCGCAGCTCCTGCTCGGCGCGCTTGCGATCGGTGATGTCGTTGAGCACGCCGACGAAATGCGTGCGCGCGCCGGACGCGTCGCGCACCTCGGTGAGCTCGAGCCAGCAGAGGAATTCCTCGTTGTCCTTGCGCCGCTGCCAGAGCTCGCCGCGCCAGTGGCCGTTGCGCTCGAGCGCCTCGCGCATCGCGAGATAGTGCTCGGGCGGATGCTGCGAGCAGTTGAGCAGCGAGGCGACGCGGCCGATCACCTCGTGCTCGCGCCAGCCGGTCATGCGCGTGAACGCGGGATTGACCGAGACGAAGCGGAACTCGAGATCGGTCACCGTCAGCGCTTCGGTCATGCTGCGGATGACTTCCTGCGCGATGCGATGCTCGCGGTCGGCGGCACGCGTCGCCATGATGTTGCGCGCCGTGCCGCACATGCGCAGCGGCTGGCCTTTCTCGTCACGCTCGACGATACGCGCACGCGCGAGCACCCAGACCCAGTCGCCGCGGCTCGAGCGCAGGCGATGCTCGGATTCGAGCGTTTCGGTGAGCCCGGCGACGTGCTCGTCGATGCGCTGGCGCACGGCCGGCAGATCGTCCGGATGCACGTTTTCGCCTATCCACGCCTGCGCGGCGATCGGCTTGCCCTCGTGCGGATTGCGCAGGATCTCGCCGACGCCGGTGATGAACAGCGTGTCCTTCTGCATGTCCCAGTCCCAGAACTCGTCGCCGGACCCCCAGAGTGCAAGCCGCAGTCGATCCTCGCGCTCGCGCAGATCATGGCGATGGCGCGCCAGCTCGGCGCGACGCTTGTACAGCGCGCGCCACCACGCCGCGCCGGCGACGATCGCTGCCAGGACATAGAGGATCTTCGCCTCCGTGCTGGCCCACCACGGCGGCGTGACGACGACGCCCAGCACGGCGGGCGTTTCGTTCCAGTAGCCGTCGTGGTTGGCCGCGCGCACGAAGAAGCGATAGCGGCCTGCGTCGAGATTCGTGTAGGTCGCCTCGTGCCGGCTGCCGGCGTCGATCCAGCGCTGGTCGAAGTTCTCGAGGCGGTACTGGAAGCGGTTGCGCTCGGGCGCCGCGAAATCGAGCGCGGCGAACTCGAAGCGCACGACGCGATCGGCCTGCGCGAGGTGCACGCCGGCCGCGCCCTGCAACGCGTGCCGGTTCGTGTCGCCGACCGTCACGTCGGTGAAGACGACCGGCGCCGGGAAACGGCTCGCCACGATCGCCTGCGGCGAGAACAGCGTGAGTCCGTCGGCGCTGCCGAACGCGAGGCGGCCGTCGCGGAGCGCCGCGTAGGCGCTGTCGAACTCGGTGCTCTGCAGGCCGTCGGCCGCGTTGAACGTGCGGAACGTTTCGTTGCTGCGGTCGAACGCGGCGAGGCCCTTGCTCGTGCCGAGCCAGAGACGACCCATCGCGTCCTCGCCGATCGCGTGGATCGTGCCGTTCGGCAGGCCGTCGCGCGGCAGCCAGCGCGAGAAGCGCAAGCGATCGCCGTCCATGCCGTCGACGCGATTCAGGCCCGCCTGGGTGCCGACCCAGATCGTGCCGTCGGCACTTTCGTGGATCGCGCGCACGATGTTGCCCGCGAGCGAGCGCGGATCGCCCGGATCCTGCCGATAGACGCGCGCCGTCGTCCCGGCCGCGTCGAGCACGTCGAGACCGTTCAGCGTGCCGACCCAGATCGTGCCGTTGCGGTCCTGGTGCAGCGCGAGCACGGTGTTGCTGCTGAGCCGTGGCGAGCCCGCGTCGGCGCGCAGCACCTGCCAGCGCTCGGCCGGCGCGTCGTAGCGCGCGAGGCCGTTGAACGCGGTGCCGAGCCAGAGCCGTCCGTCGCGCGCGGACAGCACGCTGCGGATGTCGGCATCGCCGAGACCGGTTTCCTCGTCCTCGCCGAGCGGCAGCACGGTCGCCGCGCGCCGTGACGGATCGAACAGCGCGATGCCGCGATTCGTCGCGACCCAGAGGCGGCCCTGTCCCGTGCCGGCGAGCGCCGTGACGCGAAGCTCGGGCGCCGGCGCGGGCGTATCGGCATGCGGCGCATTGCGCTTGCCCGGCACGACGACGCGCAGGTCCGGATGCTTCGAGGGCACCACCGCGAACGCGTGGCCGATCACCTCGCCGTAGCGTTCGAACGTGTTCGTCTTCGGATCGTAGCGCTTCAGTCCGTCGGCGTCGGTGCCGAGCCAGAGTCCGCCGTCGGCGTCCTCGAAGATCGCGTGCACGTTGTTGGCCGATTGCGCATCGTGCGCGACGTCCTGATCGACGACGTACTGGAAGATCGATCCCGCCGGATCCATGCGCGCGAGACCGCGCTCGCTCGTACCGACCCAGAGGAGGCCGGAGCGGTCGACGAGCAGGTTCGTGATCAGCGCGCCCGGCAGCGAGCCGGGCAGGGTGCGCTCGGGTTTCAGCCAGACATCCTCGCCGTGCTCGGGATCGAGCGCGACGAGCCCTTCGTGCGGAACGGCGAGCCAGAGCCGTCCGCGCGCATCCTCGGCGATCGCGGTGACCGGATGGCTGCCTTGCAGCGGCCAGACGCGCCGCGGCGTCGCGCCTTCGACGAGATAGAGGCCGTCGTAGCTGCCGACGTAGAGACGATGCGCGTGATCGATCGCGAGCGTCTGCACGTCGTCGAGCACGTCGGCGCCGACGCGCTCGACCGCATCGGCCTGCGCCGGCATTCGATAGAGGCCCAGCGAGCTCGCGATCCACAACGTGCCGTCGTCGCCGCGACGCAACTGGCGTACGCGCGCGACGCGCCCTTCGGCGCGCGGCAGCGCGAGCACGGGCTCGACGCGCGTGCCTTGCGCATCGATGCGTGCGAGGCCCGCATCGGTGCCGACCCACACGCCGCGATCGCCATCGACGGCGAGCGCGCGCACGTTCGACGATTCCGCCGTCGCACCCTCGGCGACCGGCACGCGGCGCAGCGTGCCGCTCGCGGCATCGAGACGCTCGACACCCGAGCCCGCGGTGCCGATCCAGATCACGCCGGCGGCGTCTTCTACGAGTGCCGAGACCGGCGCTTCCTGCGCGGCCGCGGGATCGTCCGCGGACGGCTCGAACGCGCGGAACATGTAGCCGTCGAAACGCTGCAGGCCCGCTTGCGTGCCGACCCACAGATAGCCCGACGCATCCTGCAGGATCGCGTTGACGGTGTTCTGCGCGAGGCCCTGATCGCTGCCGAGGGTCTGGAAATGGAAATCGCGGCGCAGCGCTTCCGCGCCGGCGCCTGCAGACCATCCTGCAGCCAGCATCAGCGCAAGACGCGCGCCGATGTGCAGGCGCAGCATCGCGGATCGCAACCGCATGTCCCTCATCGGCGGCGAGCTTCCAGATCCCCCGAGGGCGGCAGTGTAGGCAATCGCCAACGGGCGCGCCACGCTCGGGCCGGCTGGGTACAATGCGGCCGTGCACCAACGTTTGCCTGCATGACGCGTTCAGCATTGACCCACGCCGAGCTTGCACGTGCGATCGAGACGCTGCGCCTCGGCATGGGAGCGAGCGATTTGCACGGTTCGCTGACGGGCTATCTGTGCGCCGGCGGCCGTGCGGGCGCGGAGGAGTGGCCGGCGGCGCTCGCGATCGAGCCCGATCCGGCCAAGACCCCGCGCCACGAGGCGTTGAGCCGGCTCTATCGCGATTGCCGCGCCCAGCTCGAGGACCCGGACCTCGGCTTCGATCCGCTCCTGCCGGCGCGCGACGCGCCGGTCGAGCGCCGCGCCGACGCGCTGGTCGAATGGTGCCGCGGCTTCCTCGGCGGCGTCGGGCTTTCCGGCACGACGAACCGCCAGCGGCTTTCGGAAGACGCGAACGAAGTGCTGGCCGACTTCGGCCGCATCGCCTCGTCGCGCTTCGACTACGACGACGCCAACGAGGACGAGACGGCGCTCGGCGAAGTGCTCGAATTCGTGCGCGTCGGCGTGCTGTTGCTGCACGCCGAGCTGAATCGCCCGCGCTCGCCGGCCACGCGCGTCCACTGACGGGATCCCGATGATCGAAAGCAGGGAGTTCGTTCGTCGCCGCCGGCAACTGATGCGGATGGCCGGACGCGACGCGATCGTGATCGTGCCTTCCGCCCCCGAGCGCGTGCGCAGCAACGATTCGCACTATCCGTATCGTCAGGACAGCGATTTCCATTACCTCTCGGGCTTTGCGGAGCCCGACGCGGTGCTCGCGCTGATCCCCGGCCGCGAGCAGGGCGAGACGATCCTGTTCTGCCGCGAGCGCGACGCCGAGCGCGCGCGCTCGGACGGCGCGCGCGCCG
>Ga0081540_1000847_pt1 | contig 27862 bp, 24 predicted proteins | sample TabmetS2T1R1_FD_71024 | JGI IMG/M metagenome (GOLD analysis project Ga0081540, IMG submission 71024) | Tabebuia heterophylla rhizosphere microbial communities from the University of Puerto Rico - S2T1R1 | ecosystem: Host-associated > Plants > Roots > Rhizosphere ...
CTCCAGGCCGCAGTCGACTTCAACGAGCGCATCCTCGGCACGCTCGCCCACGAGCTGCGCAACTGCCTCAGCGCGACGGTGACGCTCCTCGACGCGTCGCTGAGCAACGGCGCGGACGACTTCGACCCAAGGGTGCGCCGCCAGCTCGAGTTCGCCCATCGCGCCGCCCGCGATGGCGCGCGCGTGGTCGAGGACCAGCTCACCGCGGCGATCGACCGCGCCGGGCGCCTGCGGGCGCTCCCCGGAGAGGTCGTCGTCGCCGACCTCCTCGCCGAGCTCGAGGGCGCCTATCAGGCGATGCGCCGCAACGAGCGGGTCGAGCTCGTCGTCGAGGCGGGCCAGGACGTGCCGGTGCTCTTCAGCGATGGCCACCTGCTCATGCTCGCCCTGCGCAACCTCGTCTCCAACGCGCTGAAGTTCACCGACGCGGGGGAGGTGCGGCTGACCGCGAGCGGCGGCGGCAACGGCCGGGTGAGCTTCGCGGTCGCCGATACCGGCGTGGGCATCGCGCCCGCCGACCAGCAGCGGATCTTCGAGGAGTGGGTCCAGGGCGAGGCGGCCAACGGCACCCGCGGCGCCGGGCTCGGGCTGCCGTTCGTCCGCCGCGTGGCCGAGGTGCTCGACGGCGAGCTCGCGCTCGAGAGCCAGCCGGGAAAGGGCACCACGGTCACGCTGGCGCTGCCCGTCGGCTCACCGCAGTGACCTGAAGAACTCGCGGATGTCGCCGACGAGCTCCTCGGGAGCGTCGTGCGGCGAGAAGTGGCTGCCGCGGTCGGTACGGGGATGCGGCCAGCTTCGTCGCGCGCTCGATCTCCTCGCAGCGCGACCGCTACCAGGCCAGCGGGATCCTCCACGCGCCGCTGGACGCAGTGGCGGCGCGCGTGCCGCATGCGGTCGGGACGCTCGAGGCGATCGTCGACGAGCGCTGCCTGCTGCGCACCGGCGCCGAGTGGCTCGGCGGCCTTGCCGTCTACGTCGCCGAGATCGGCGTCGACTTCACCGTCGTCGATCCGCCCGAGTTCGCCGACCGCGTGCGCGAGCTCGCGGCGACCTTCGCGCGGGCATCAGCGGTGGACCGCGGCCAGGAGGGCTGAGTACGAGCGCACGAGCGCCGCGCGCTCGAACCCGACCAGCGGGCTCGACGTGTCGCAGCCCTCATGCACCCAGCGGTCGGAGTGGCGCATGGCAAGCGCGCGCTCGCACGCGGCCTGGCGGACGTCGGCGGGAGGCACGCCGTAGACGTGGGCGTAGAGCGCGGCGAGCGCGTCCACGAGCGCGTCCTCGTCGGCGGCCGGATCCTCGCGCTGGAGATGGCGGTGGATTCGCCACCACTCGACTTCGAGCCGCGCCGCCTCGGTGACGTCGAAGCGCTCGCCGTGGCGCCGTGCGACGAGCGCGTAGAAGCTGCGCATGCAGCGCCGCGCCCCGTCGGGGTCGTTGACCGGGTACGGAGCCCAGAGCTGGTTGGCGCGCAGCACGAGCCAGGCGCCACGCACCGTCGCCGGCCACGACAGCGCGAAGGCGTGGCGCGTGACCTTCAGCGCGGCGACGAGGAACTTCAGCCACTCGCGGCGGTAGTAGGTCACCCACGTGGCGCACTCCAGCCTGCCCACGCGGCGGGGGTCGAAGGAGCGCAACGCGTTCGGCACGGCGCGAGCCTACGCGGCCGCCGGGCGGCGGTGCGAGCACGGCCGCCGGGTGGCGGTGCGAGCGCTACGCAGCGGCGGCGACGCCGCGACGGACGCGGCGCTTGCGCTCGAGCAGGCGCGCGTCGGCGAGGCGGAAGAGCTCGGTCGGGTCGGCGGCGTCGTCCGGCGCGACGGCCCAGGCGAACGTCGCGCTCACCGAATCGACGCCGTCGGGCATGAGCGCGCCGTCCACCGCGTCGCCCAATGCGGCGATCAGCCGCTCGACCCCGGCGGTCCCCGCGCCCGTGGCGATGAGCGCGAACTCGTCGCCGCCGATGCGGGCCAGGCAGTCCCCCTCGCGCACGACCTCCTCGCACGCCTCGGCCACCGCGCGCAGGACCGCGTCGCCGACCGGATGGCCGTGGGTGTCGTTGATCGCCTTGAAGCCGTCGAAGTCGAACACGACCAGAGCGCAGCGCTCGATCGAGCGCGACAGCGCGTGGTCGAAGGCGCGGCGGTTGCGCAGGCCGGTCAGGGGATCGCGCTGGGCCATGGTGCGCTGCTCGGCCTCGGCGAGCACGAGGCGGCGCTTGAGGAACTGCACCGCGACCGCGCCGCCGATGACGGCGACCGCGAAGGTCAGGGTGCGCGAGGCGTAGCCGATCGCGACCGCGTCGGGGTCGTAGACCAAGGGGCTGGCGAAAGCCGCGACGAACAGGGCGAGCAGCGGCCAGGCGTAGCGGGCCTCGAAGAAGTAGCCGATGAACAGCGCGGTGAAGAGCAGGACGGGCTGCAGGAAGCTGTCCGCGCCGCCCGAGGCCCACAGCGCCAGCCCGACGACCGGCATCATCGTCGCGGTCACCACGGCGCGCGTGCCGATCGGCATCGTGTGACGGGTGATGCCCATCCACAGCGAGAGGGCGCCCCAGGCGATGGCGAACGCGGCCAGGGCGAGGGTCCACACCAGGTGCGAGCGGTCCGCCCCGGGCAGCGCGAGCGCGGCGAGGCCGGCCGCCGCCGTGGCGAGCCACATCGCGCCCGACGTGAGGTCGGGCAGGGGTCCGTCGCCCTGCGTGGGGAGGTGTCGGGGGGAGCGCATGGCGCGTCGCTCGAAGACATCGGACCAGCGACGCGGTCCTTTAGGTTCTGGACCGGTGCTGCTCGCCGAGCTGACAGCAACCTCGCAGGCGGTCCGCGACGAGACCTCGCGCAACGCGAAGATCGGGCGCCTGGCCGAGCTTCTGCGGCGCCTGCCGCTGGGCGAGGTGGCGATCGGCGTCTCCTACCTCTCCGGCGAGCTGCGCCAGCGCCAGATCGGCGTCGGCTATCGCTCGCTGCGCGACCTCCCGCCGCCGGCCGAGCGGGCGACGCTGGAGCTCGCCGAGGTCGACGCGATCTGCGAGCGCATCGGGGGCTTCGCGGGCGCGGGATCGCAGCGTGCGCGGCGCGAGGAGCTGCAGGCCCTGTTCGCGCGGGCGACTGGCGGCGAGCAGCGCTTCCTGGGCATGCTGCTCACGGGCGAGCTGCGCCAAGGGGCGCAGGAGGGCGTGATGCTCGAGGCGGTGGCGCGCGCCGCCGAGGTCCCGCGCGACGCCGTGCGCCGCGCGTTCATGCTGCGCGGCGACCTCGGCGCGGTGGCGCAGGTCGCGCTGGCCGAGGGCGCAGCCGGCCTGGCCGCGATCGGCCTGGAGGTCGGGCGCCCGATCCACCCGATGCTCGCCGCACCGGGGGACGACGTGCAGACGGCGATCGAGAAGACCGGGCCGGCCGCGGTCGAGTACAAGCTCGACGGCGCCCGGGTGCAGGTCCATCGCCGCGGCGACGAGGCGCGCGTGTTCACCCGCAGCCTCGACGAGATCACGCCAAGGGTGCCAGAGGTCGTGGAAGCCGTGCTCGCGCTGCCCGCGCGCGAGCTGGTCCTCGACGGCGAGGCGATCGCCATGCGCCAGGACGGGCGCCCGCATCGCTTCCAGGTCACGGCGAGCCGCTTCGGAACGCGCAGCGGCGAGGGCTCGATCCCGCTGACGCCTCTGTTCTTCGACCTGCTGCACCTCGACGGCGAGGACCTCATCGACCGGCCGGGAGCCGAGCGCGCAGCCGCGCTCGACGAGCTCGTGCCGACGGCGTCCCGGGTGCCGCGGGCGCTGGTCGGCGACGCCCGTGGCGCACAGGCCTTCCTCGACGCCGCGCTGGCCGCCGGCCACGAGGGCGTGCTGGTCAAGGCGCTCGAGGCGCCCTACGCGGCGGGGCGGCGCGGCGCGGGCTGGCTGAAGGTCAAGCCGCGCCACACGCTGGACCTCGTGGTCCTCGCGGCGGAGTGGGGGCACGGGCGGCGGCGCGGGTGGCTGAGCAACCTGCACCTCGGCGCGCGCGGCGCGGACGGGCCGGATCCCGGCTTCGTGATGCTGGGCAAGACGTTCAAGGGCCTGACCGACGCGATGCTGGCGTGGCAGACCGAGCGCCTGCTCGAGCTCGAGGTCGCGCGCGACGACTGGACCGTGTACGTGCGCCCCGAGCTCGTCGTCGAGATCGCCTTCGACGGCGTCCAGACGAGCACGCGCTATCCGGGCGGCGTCGCGCTGCGCTTCGCGCGCGTCCTGCGCCACCGCCCGGACAAGAGCGCCGCCGAGGCCGACACGCTCGACGCAGTGCTCGCCGTCCACGCCGCGGGCGATTAGCCCGGCGGCCCCGCCTGCCTGCGCTGGATCAGCTGCTCGGAACGATGTTCTGGTTCAGGCGGAACACGTTCGTGGGGTCGTACTTGTCCTTCAGCGCCACGAGGCGGTCGTACTTGTCGCCGTACGCCGCGCGGACGCGGTCGTCGCCCTCGTTGGAGAGGAAGTTCACGTACGTGCCGCCGGTCAGCGACGGCGCGATCGCGCCGTGGAGGCTCTGCGCCCACGAGGCGGCGTCGTCGTAGCCGTCGGCGGTGAACGTGCTCGCGATGATGTTCAGCAGGAACGGCGCGCTGCGGTCGCCGAACGCGGTCGCGCCGGCGGGCACGCGGGCGACCGCGCCGCCCACGTGGTGAACGTGGATCTCGGACTTCGGCGAGGTCACCGTGTCGCGGTAATGGATCAACGTGTCGATCGCGGCATCGTCGAGGCCTCCCATCCATCCGGCCTTGAAGTAGCTGTGAGCGCCGGGGCCCCACAGCGGGTCGATCAGGCTCTGCATCGCCGTGTACGGCAGCGCGCCGATCAGGTCGGCCACGGGCTCGCCGAGCTCGCGCAGCGGCCGCATCGCCCGCTCGCCGTCGGCCAGCGAGCCGCAGTGCACGCCGATGAGCGCGATCAGGGGCTTGCCGTGCCACTCCTCGGGCAGGAACGGCGCCGGCGGGCAGGTCAGCAGGTTGGCCAGCGTGGTCAGCTCGTCCGGCGCGTCCTTGACCCACTCGCGGTAGAAGCGCAGCACCTCGGCAGCGCGGTCGCCCGGGTAGAAGATCGGGCCGGCCGTGACCGTCGGGCCAACCTGGTGCAGGCGGTACTCGAACGAGGTCGCCACGCCGAAGTTGCCGCCGCCGCCGCGCAGCCCCCAGAAGAGGTCGGCGTTCTCGTCCTCGCTGGCCCGCACGAGGCAGCCGTCGGCGGTGACGACGTCGGCGGCGATGAGGTTGTCGCAGGTCAGCCCGTGCTTGCGCATGAGCCAGCCCACGCCGCCGCCGAGGGTGAACCCGGCGATGCCGGTCGACGACACCAGGCCGCCGGTGGTGGCAAGGCCGAAGGCCTGGGTCTCATGGTCGAAGACGTTCCAGGTCGCGCCGGCCTGGGCGCGGGCGGTCCGCCCCTCGGGGTCGACCCTGACGGCCTGCATCCCCGAGAGGTCGAGGACCATGCCGTCGTCGCAGGTGGAGAAGCCGGGAATCGAGTGCTTGCCGCCGCGGACCGCGAGCAGGAGGTCCTGGCTGCGGGCGAACTCGATGCCGCGCACGACGTCGGCGACGTCGGCACAGCGCAGGATCAGCGCCGGGTACTTGTCGTGGGCGCCGTTCCAGATCGTGCGGGCGTCGTCGTAGCCGGGATCGCCGGGCCGGATGACCTCGCCGCGCACCGCCTGCGTGAGCTCGGCCACGGTGGCCTCGCCCAGCACGGTCGTCGTCTCGTGAATCGCCATAGGGGCTCCTTGTCGGTGGATTTCGCCGACAAGGCTCCGCGGACGCCGTCAACCGGGCGTTAGCGCGGCGTCAGCGCGGCGTCGACGTCGCCTTCGAGCTCGGCGACGCGGGCCAGGCCGTGCACGTCGCCGAGGTGCTCGAAGCCCGCTCTCGCGTCGGCTGCGGCAGCGCGCGCGATGTCCGGCTGCCCGGCGGCGAGGGCCGCCTCGATCCTCATCACCAGGTTCCAGCTGCGGTTCCACATCGTCGTCTGGCGGCCCCACATCGCCGCCGCGCGGCCGAGCAGCTCTGCGGCGAGGACCGGATCGCCGTAGTCGAGCTCGGCGGTCCCGAGGTTCTGGGTGGCGCCGGAGAGGCCCGGCCCGTCCTCGGTGCGCTCGAAGAGCGCCTGCGCCTCTACGAGCAGCGCGCGGCCGCGGTCGTGGTCCCCGGCGCGCATCGCGAGCAGGCCCAGGCCGGAGATCGTCAGGCCGATGTCGCGCTGGGTTCCGATCGCCCGGCGCAGCGCGAGCGCCTCCTCGAGGCGGTCGCGCCCGGCGCCGAGGTCGCCGGCCGAGCGCAGGAGCGCGCCGAGGCACTGCAGCGCCAGCGCGGTGCCTTCCTGGTCGCCGGCGGCACGGAACACGGCCAGCGCCCGATCGAGCGCCTCGCGGGCGTGGGCGTACTCGCCGGCCCGACGCGAGGCGATCGCGGTGTTGCACAGCGCGTAGGCGATCCCGGACCGCCGCCCGACGGTGCGGGCCTGCAGCGAGGTGCCCTCGAAGTAGCAGCGCGGGGCGCCGCCCGGCCCGTCGGGGGCGACGGCGAGCGCGATCCCGATCGCCCAGAACGGCACCACCCGCTCGTCCGTGGCGCCCTCGAGCAGCTCGATGCTCTCGCCGAACCGCGCCTGCGCGCCGGCCCGGTCGCCCCGGTAGTGGATCAGCACGCCCTGGCTCTGCTTGATCCCCGCGGCCTGGCCGGCGTCGTCGAGGCCGGCGCACAGCTGCAGGCCCTCGTCGAAGGCCCTCTCGGCGGGGTCGTGACGGCTGTTGAGGACGAGGTGGTCGCCGAGCTCGTGCAGGCCCCGGGCCAGCGCGGCGGGGTCCCCTATCGCGCGCCGGATCGCCACTGCCTCTTCGACCAGCGCGACGCGCCGCTCGAAGATCCCTCGCCGCACCTCCAGCAGCGCGGCCGCCGCGAGGGCGCGGGCCCGCAGCTCGGTGGGCTCGGGATAGCGTGCGAGCGCAGCGTCGACCCAGCGCGAGCCTTCGGCGAAGTAGCCGCGTGCGACCCAGAACCACATCATCGCCAGCGCGAGGCGGATCGCCTCCTCGGGCTCGTGGTCGAGCGCCGAAGCAAGGGCCGAGCGCAGGTTGTCGTGGTCGCGCCCGATCCGCGCCGCATCGCCGTGCCCGCCGGTGGGCGTGGGGTCCTCGGCCTGTGCCAGCGCCAGGTACCAGGCGCGGTGGCGTGCCTCGAACGCGCGCAGCTCGCCGGCCTCGGCGAGCAGCTCGCGCGCGTACTGGCGCATGGTCTCCAGCAGGCGGTAGCGGTGCTCGGCGCCGACGGGCTCCACCTGCACGAGCGACTTCTCCACCAGCCGCCCGAGCAGCGACAACGCGTCGCCCACTGCGATGCCGTCGCCGGCGCACACGCCCTCGACCGCGTCGATCGCGAACGAGCCGGCGAAGACGCCCAAGCGGCGGAAGAGCACGCGCTCGGCCTCCTCGAGCAGGTCGTGGCTCCACTCGAGCGTCGCGCGCAGCGTCTCCTGGCGCGAGAGGCCGCGCGTGCCGGCGGTGAGCAGGCCGAGGCTGTCGTTGAGGCGCTCGGCGATCTGGGCCGGAGCGAGGACCGCGGCGCGCGCGGCGGCCAGCTCGAGCGCCAGCGGCATCCCGTCCAGCCGCAGGCAGATGGCCGCGATCGGCCCGGCGGTGTCGCCGTCGAGCGCGAAGCCGACCGCCACCGCGCCCGCGCGCTCGACGAAGAGCCGCACCGCCTCGAAATCCGCGAGCTCGCCGACGTCGACGACGCTGCCGGGGTCGGGTAGCGACAGCGACGGCACGCGCCAGAGCACCTCGCCCTGCACGCGCAGCGGCTCGCGGCTGGTCGCCAGCACCTCGAGGGCCGGGCACGCGGCGAGCAGCGCGCTGACCACGCGCGCGCACTCGCCGACCACGTGCTCGCAGTTGTCGAGCACCAGCAGCATGCGGCGCTCGCCGATCTGCTCGGCGAGCACCTCGACCGGGTCGCGCAGCCCCTGCAGCTGTACGCCGATCGCCGTCGCGACCTGCTGGACCACCAGCTCGGGATCGGAGATCGATGCCAGCTCGACGAGCCACACGCCGCCCTCGAAGTCCTCGACGCGGCGATCGGCCAGCTCGATGGCCAGGCGCGTCTTGCCGCACCCGCCCGGCCCTACGAGCGTCAGCAGGCGGGTGCGGTCGAGCATCGCGCTGAGCTCGGTGAGCTCGCGCCGGCGCCCGACGAAGCTCGTCACCCGATGCGGGAGGTTGCTGGCGCTGCGGGCCGCCGCGGGCTCCTCGACGCCGCCGGCGAGCAGCTCGCGGTGCAGGCGGCGGGTCTCGGGATCGGGGTCGGCGGCGAGCTCGCGGCGCAGCGCGTCGCGCAGCTGCTGGTACTGGGCCAGCGCCTGCTGCTGGCGCCCCGCGGCGGCGAACAGCCGCATGAGCTCGCGGTGGGCGGCCTCGTGCAGCGGGTCCTCGACGACCGCGCGCTGCAGCGCCTCGATGGCGGCGGCGCCGTCACCCGTGGCCTCGTGGAGCTCGGCGAGCGTGACGAGCAGCCACAGGTGGCGCTCGCGCACGGCCTCGCGACGCGCGGCGGTCCATTCCTCGTAGCGGTCCTCGGGCAGCAGCTCGCCGCCGTAGAGCGCGACGGCCGCCTCGCAGGCCGCGACGCTGGGCTGGGCGCGCGCCTGCGCCGCGGCCTCCTCGAACGCGTCGACGTCGATGTCCACGTCGGCGAGGGCCAGCAGGCCGTCGCGGACGCTCAGGCAGCGCGAGCCCTCGCCGCCGGCCGCGTCGAGCGCGCGGCGCGCGGTGAACAGCGCCTGGCGAAGGTTGTTGGCGGCCGAGGACTGGTCGCGGTCGGGCCAGAGCACCTCGGCGACCTGCTCGCGGTGCATCCGCCGGTCGGGGGCGAGGGCGAGCAGCTTCACGAGGCTCTTGGCGCGGCGCAGCCGCCACGCGCTCTCGGGAACCGCGGCGTCGCCGGCGACCTCGAAGCCGCCCAGCAACCGAATCCGCAGCGCGCGGTCCCCCATGTCGACGCCGACGTTAACGCTCGCGCGCGAGCCGGCGGTGGCAACATCGTCACGTGCCCGAGCACCGACTGGGACCTGACGACGCCGGCCGCACGATCGAGCTCGCGGCCGGGGACCACCTCGTCCTGAGCCTGCCCGAGACCGCGGGCACCGGTTACACGTGGCAGGTCGAGGAGCTGCCACCCGGCGCCGAGGTGCTCGAAGAGCGCTTCGAAGGCGCCGGCGGCGGCGTGGGCGGCAGCGCCCAGCACGTCTTCGTGGTCTCGCCGCCGGACGCGCCCGGCCAGGTGCGGCTGCGCCTCCTACGGCCGTGGGCGGGCGAGCGCACGATCGTCGACCGCTACGAGGTCACCGCAGCGCCCAGCCGCGCCTGAGCGACGGCGATCGCGTCGGTGCTCGAGTCGACGAGCACGAACCGCCGCCCGAGGCGCTGCGCGACCGCGCCGAGCGTCCCCGAGCCGGCGAAGAAGTCCAGGCACCATCCGCCGGGGCGCGACGAGGCGGCGACGATGCGCCGCAGGACGCCCTCGGGCTTCTGGGTCGGGTAGCCGGTCTTCTCGGCGCCCGCGGTCGGCACGATGGTGTGGAACCAGGTGTCGGTCAGGCGCTTGCCGCGCGCCGCCTTCTCGGGCCCGACCAGCGCGGGCGCGAGGTAGGGGACGCGCTCCACGTCGGCGTCGTCGAAGTGGTAGGCGGCCGTGTCCTTGACGTAGACGAGGATCGTGTCGTGCTTGGGCGGCCAGCGCCGGCGCGTCTTGGCGCCGTAGTCGTAGGCCCACACGAGCTCGTTGAGGAAGCACTGGCGGCCGAAGAGCGCGTCGAGGTGGACCTTGACGTAGTGGCTCTCGCGCGGGTCGAGGTGGACGTAGAGCGTGCCGTGGGGTGCGAGCACGCGCCGCGCGTGGGCCAGGCGCGGCGCGAGGAAGGCGACGTAGTCGTCGAAGGCGTCGGCGTAGGCCAGCGAGCCGACCTCGCGGGTGCGGTAGCGGCGTCCCGCGAACCCGGTGCGGTCGCCGTCGGCGTCGGCGACGACCCGCAGCGTGCGCCGGCGCTGCTCGCGCCCGGTGTTGAAGGGCGGGTCGATGTAGACGACGTCGAAGGCGGCGTCGGGCAGGCGCGGGAGAACGTCGAGGTTGTCGCCGTGGACGAGCAGGTCGTCGTCGAGCGCGATGCGGGGCGGCAGGTCGGCGGCGGAGGCGACGCGCACGCCCAGGCAGGTTAGGGTCGCCGGCGGACCGCGCCGATCGGGTTAGAGCCGCCGCCAGTTGTGGCAGTGTGGGGAGGGTGCGCACCGCCTCGGCGCATACCCGCCGCCTGCTGACGGCGCTGGCCGTCGCCTGCCTGGCGGGAGCGGCCCTCGTCGTCGTGCTCGGCCGTGGCGGCGGCGGCCACGGCGACGACGACGCGTTGGGCCCCGGCGTGGTCGGCGGCGTGGCCGCGGCCAAGCCGTTCGCCTACGACGCTTCGCAGCGCGGGGACTACGAGCGCCGCGCGGCGTTCGGCCTCAGCCACGTGCTGTACGCCAAGAGCCCCGGCGGAGTCATCGCGTCGGCGGCGCGGACCGCGCGCTATCGGCCGCTGGTCGACCAGGTCGCGCGCCGCCACGGCCTTGACCCGGACATGCTCGAGGCGATCGTGATGCTCGAGTCGGCCGGGCGCGCCGACGCGACCGCGTCCGGCGACCTGCGCTCCGCCGTGGGCCTGACCCAGATCCTCGCCGAGACGGGCCAGAACCTCCTCGGGATGCGCATCGACGTCAAGGCGTCCGAGCGCCTGACGCGCGGCATCGCGCGCGGCCACCGCGTGCGCAAGCGCCTGGCGCTGCGCCGGCGCGTCGACGAGCGGTTCGATCCGGCCAAGTCCCTGGAGGCGACCGCCCGCTACCTGGACTTCGCCAAGGGCAGGCTCGGGCGCGACGACCTGGCGATCGTCTCCTACCACATGGGGGTCGGCAACGTGCAGCGCGCGCTGGCGGCCTACGGCAAGGCGCGCATCCCCTACGCGCAGCTGTACTTCGACTCCAGCCCGCTGCGCCACGCCAGGACGTGGCGGATCCTGGCCGCGCTGGGCGACGACTCGGCCACCTACCTGTGGCGGGTGCTCGCCGCCCGCGAGATCATGCGGGCCTACCGCAAGGACCCGAAGGGGCTCGAGCGGACAGCGACGCTGCAGTCGCACAAGGCGTCGGCCGAGGAGGTCCTGCACCCGCAGGACCACACGACGGTCTACGCCGATCCCGGCGCGGTGGGCAAGGCGCGCGAGTCGGGCGAGCTGCGGGTGCTGTCGACGGGCGAGCTCGGCGGCTACGGCGTGAAGATCGACCCGCGGATGGGCGAGATGGCCGGCCGGATCGGGCAGTCCGCGGCGCTGTACCGGGCGCTGCGGCCCGAGGCGCTGGCGATGCTCGAGGCGATCGGATCGGCCACGCGCGCGATCTCGGGCACGCGACCGCTGATCGTCACCAGCACCGTTCGCGACCAGCGCTACCAGCGGGTGCTCGCCGCCCACGACATCGAGGCAACGCACGCCTACTCGCTGCACACGACGGGCTACGCGTTCGACATCGCGCGCACGTACGCGAGCCGCTCGCAGGCGCTGGCCTTCCAGTTCGTCCTGGACCGCCTGACCGCGCGCGGGATGATCGCGTGGGTGCGCGAGCCCACCGCCATCCACGTCACCGTCGCCTCGCGCTAGGGCCGGATGGACTCGACGAAGGCGCGCGCGGCGGCAGTCGTGCCGGTGCGCGGGGTGAGCGCGTAGATCGCGCGGCGCGGCGAGTCGTCGCGCAACGCCAGCGCGCGCACGCCCTCCACGGTACGGGCGACGAGGCTCGGCGACAGGGCGACCGCGAGGCCGGCGGCGACGAGCGCGCGGCTTGCCAGGACGTCGCTGGTCAGGAAGCGAAGCTCGGGCTCGAAGCCCGCGGCGCGGCAGGCCTCGATGACCATGCCGCTCGACGACGGCGCCGTCCACGTGTCGTGCGCGAGCTCGCGCAGGCGGATCGTCTTGCGTGCCGCCAGCCGGTGCCCGGGGCCGACGATCACCATGAACGGCTCGATGAGCACCTCGTGGCGGCGCAGGCCGGGGTGCTCGCGCGGCGGCGCGTCGGCATCCTGGAAGCACACGGCGACGTGCAGGCTGCCTTCGGCGACGCGGCCCGGCAGCTCGGCGATGGTGCCCTCGATCGCTTCCACCCGCCGCGGCGCGAGGCCTTCGATCGCCGCAGGGACGAGCGTGGCCAGAGCGCTGGGGAACGCGCCGACGCGAAGGGCGCCCTCGTCGTCGTCGAGCTCCCCCAGCTGTGCGTCGGCGAGCGCCAGGCATTCGGCCAGCGCCTCGGCGTGTTCGAGAGCGAGCTCGCCGGCCTCGGTCAGCGAGAGGCCGCCGGGGCCGCGATGCAGCAGCCGCGCGCCGAGCTCGCGCTCGAGCGCGGCGATCTGCTGGGAGACCGCGGGCTGGGTGAGCGAGAGCTCGCGTGCCGCGGCCGAGAACGAGCCGGCACGGGCGACGGCGCGGAAGGTGAGCAGGCGGCGTGGGTCGAGCATCAGCGCAGCTTATCGGCTCTGTGATTCCATTATTTGAATTGATGCTCATTGGGTCGCACCATGGAGGCATGCTCCAGATGGCAGTAATCGCACAGCAGGGAACCGACCTCATGCGAAGCCGGATGAACGGCTGGGGTCCGCCGCACGCCGATGTCGGCAGCGGCTACGTGGCCAGGGCGCCCAGGAGCTCGCGCGCCGTTCGCGCGGTGTGCTCCGCGGTGATCCCGAGCTTCTCGAGGACCTCGGCCCCCGGCGCGCTGGCGCCGAAGCGATCGATCGACACCGTCCGGTCGACCCAGCGCTCCCACCCCTGAGAGACGCCGGCCTCGACCGCCACCGACGGCAAGCCGGGCGGCAGCACCGAGTCGCGGTAGGCGTCGTCCTGGGCCTCGAAGAGCTCCCACGACGGCATCGAGACGACCCGCGCCCGGACGCCCTCGTCGGCCAGTAGCTCGGCGGCGCCGATCGCGACCGACAGCTCAGAGCCCGTGCCGACGATCGCCACTTCGGGGTCGTCGGCGCCGCGCAGCACGTAGGCGCCGCGCGCGACGCCCTCGAAGTCGGCGTCGGGCAGGACCGGGAGATCCTGGCGCGACAGGACGAGGACCGCCGGCCCGTCGATGTCCTCGAGGACCGCGCGCCACGCGGCGGCGGTCTCGTTGGCGTCGCCCGGCCGGATGACGACGAGGTGCGGGATCGCCCGCAGCGCGGCGAGGTGCTCGACCGGCTGGTGGGTCGGGCCGTCCTCGCCGAGGCCGACGGAGTCGTGGGTGAAGACCCACGCGTCCTCGAGGCCCATGAGCGCCGAGAGGCGGATCGAGCCGCGCATGTAGTCGGAGAACTGCAGGAAGGTCGAGCCATACGGGCGCACGATGCCGCCATGGCCGGCCATGCCGTTGACCGTGCCGCCCATGCCGTGCTCGCGCACGCCGAAGAAGACGTTGCGGTCGGGCTTGTTGGCCGTGTAGGGCCGGCCGTGCCCGCCGGGGAACTCGGTCTTCGTGGACTCGCTGAGGTCGGCGGCGCCGCCGACCATCGTCGGCACGTAGTCGCTGAAGGCGGTCATCGCCATCTGCCCGGCCGAACGCGTCGCGAGCTTGTCCTTGCCCCAATCGATGTTGCGCAGCGCCTCGGCCACGCCGGGCAGCGGCTTGGCCGCCCAGGCGGCGTCCCACTGCTCGGCGAGCTCGGCATGGCCGTCGCGCCAGGACTTGAAGCGTTGCTCCCACTCGGTCTGCAGCGCCGCGCCGCGGGCGCGCTGGTCGAAGTGCTCGTAGACGCCGTCGGGGACGACGAAGTGCTCGTCGGGATCCCAGCCGAGGATCTCCTTGGTGGCGCGGACCTCGTCCTCGCCCAGCGGCGAGCCGTGGGCCTTGCTCGTGCCCTGCTTGTTGGGCGCGGGCCAGCCGATGATCGTCTTGACGCGGATGAGCGACGGGCGCTCCTCCTCGCGCATCGCGTTGTCGATGGCGACCTCGAGGGCGTGCAGGTCGTTGACGTCGTCGACGGTCTGGACGTGCCAGCGGTAGGCGTCGAAGCGCTTGCCGACGTCCTCGGTGTCGAAGCTCAGCTCGGTCGGCCCGTCGAGCGAGACGTCGTTGTCGTCGTAGAGGTAGACGAGGCGGCCGAGGGCGAGCTTGCCCGCCAACGAGGCGGCCTCGGAGGCGATGCCCTCCATCATGTCGCCGTCGGAGACAATCGCGAACACGCGGTGGTCCTGGACCTCGGCGCCGAAGTGCGAGCGCAGGAAGCGCTCGGCCATCGCCATGCCCACGCCGTTGGCGAAACCCTGGCCCAGAGGGCCGGTGGTGATCTCCACGCCCGGGGTGACGTGGACGCGATCACGCTCGGGGTGGCCCGGCGTCAGCGAGCCCCACTGGCGGAAGTGCTCGATCTCGTCCATCGAGAGCGCGTAGCCGCTCAGGTGCAGCACCGAGTACAGGAGCATCGAGCCGTGACCGGCCGAGAGGATGAAGCGGTCGCGGTCAGGCCAGGCCGGATCGGTCGGGTTGTGCTCCATGATCCGAGTGAAGAGCAGGTAGGCGGCGGGCGCCATGGCCATCGGCAAGCCTGGGTGTCCGGAATTCGCCTTCTGGACGGCGTCCATCGACAGCGTGCGGATGGTGTCGATGCTGAGTCGTTCGATGTCGGCGGAGGGCATGGCCGTAGTATCGCGCGCGAAGGCGCACGTATAGTGGCGCCATGGAGACCGCTGGAGCCCCCGAGGCGCCCAGCAGCCAGGACGGCACCGCCCGCTCCGACGCGGACGCGCGCGCAGCCAACCAGGTCGTGCACTCTGCGGTGGCGGTCGGGCGGGCGTCGATCTCGCTGAGCCTCATCGGCCACCAGATCCGCGCCGCGACCGCGTCGCAGGCGCAGCGGCTGCAAGAGGTCCAGAACGCGATGGCGACGGTGTCCGACGGCGCGGACGCGGTCGCAGCGCACGCCGCGGAGTCCTCGGCCATCGCCGGCGAGACGCAGCAGCGGGCGCGCGACGGCGCCGACGTCGTCGCGGGCGTCGCCGACGACCTCGTCCAGGCCGGCGAGGCGGCCACCCGCTCGCTGGCCCTCATCGACACGCTCGGCGAGCGGGTCGCCGAGGTCGGCACGATCGCCGGCAAGATCGATCAGATCGCCTCGAAGACCAAGCTGCTCTCGCTCAACGCGTCCATCGAGGCGGCCCGGGCGGGCGAGCACGGTCGCGGCTTCTCGGTCGTGGCCAAGGAGATCAACGCCCTCGCCGTGGCGACCGCGGAGGCGGCTTCGATGATCGCGTCGATCGTCGGCGCGGTGCAGACGGCGCGCAACGAGTCGGCATCGTCGGCCGACACCATCCGCGAGACGACCCAGCGGATGGACGGTGGCATCTCGCGCGCCGCCGAGTCGTTCTCCCAGATCGTGGTCGACGTCGACCGGCTCAGCGCGATCAGCGCCGACGTCGCTTCGACCAGCGCGATCCAGGCCGACGTGGCAAGGTCGATGGCGTCGACCGCGGACACGATCGCCACCAGCGCCCGCGGCACGATCGCCTCGGCCGACGAGCTGGGAACGGCGATCGACCGGGTGGAGCGGTCGGCCGATGCGGTGGGCGCCGCGGCGATCATCGCCAGCGCCGGCGAGGCGGGGCGCGCGAGCGCCACGGCCCTGGAGCGCTTCGCGTCGGAGCTCGCACCGATCCTCGCGCTCGCGCGCGAGCAGGCCGCGCGCTTCCACGCCGTCTACGAGGAGGCGATCGCACGTCGCGACGGGACGATCCTGCGCGAGGACCTCGCCGCGCTGGACCCGAGCATCCACGAGGCGATCGCGCGCCATCGCGGGATGCTGTGCGGCACCGGCGCCGCGCCCGTGGCCAACCTGCTCGGCGACGTGTCGCTCTGGCTGCAGTGGTGGACCAACGAGGCGCACGGGCCGCAGTTCCTGGACTGCGACTGGGACCCGCACAGCCCGACGTTCTACGACTACCCCAAGCTCGAGTGGTTCCGCGAGCCCACGACGCGCCTCGAGCCCTGGACGGCGGGCCCGTTCTTCGACGCCGGCGCGGTCAACCTGCACATCATCACGATCTCGGCGCCCGTGATCGTCGGCGGCACGGCAGTCGGGGTGGCTGCCGCCGACATGCGCCTTGATCAGATCGACCGGCTATGCCGCCCGCAGCTGCACGAGGTCGGGCAGCGGGCGGCGCTCGTCAGCCGCACCGGCACGGTGGTGTCGTCGACCGATCCCTCGTGGTGTGCGCCGGGCGACACCCTCGAGCCCGGCCTGGCCGAGTGGTGCGCGAGCGCCATGGCCATGAACGACCACTGGACGGTCGGCCCTCAGGGCCAGACGCTCGCGCGGATGCTCTCGTTCCCGTGGGGCGTCCTGCGGCTGGCGGACTGACCGCCGCCTACGGCCCGAACCAGCCGCGGCGCCCGCCCCGCAACGGGGGCGCGTCGCCGCGCTTGCCGTTGACGATGTCGTCGACGTGGCTCTTGAGCGCGTCGTAGATCTTGTCCGCCTGGGCCTGCGTGATCTTCTTGTCGGCGACGGCCTTGTCGAGGTCGGACTTCTGGGCGGCGAGGATCGCGTCCTTCAGGCCGCCGAGGTCCTTGTTCTGGGCCTTGGCGACGTCGGCCAGCGACTTGCCGCTCTGGAGCTGGTCGCGCAGGGCGCTCTCGCTCAGGCCGAGGTACTTGGCGGCTGCGGACAGGTCGGCGCCCATGCCATGGTGGAACAGGCCCGGGCCGCCGGGGCCGCGGAGGCGCAGCTGGCCGTTGGCCAGGTCGTCGATGCGCGACTTCAGGCCGTTGTAGACGTCGTCTGCCTGCGCCTGCGTGATCTTCTTGTCGGCGACAGCCTTGTCGAGGTCGCTCCTGGCGGCGGCGAGGATCGCGTCCTTCAGGCCGCCGAGGTCCTTGTTCTGGGCCTTGGCCACGTCGGCCAGCGACTTGCCGCTCTGGAGCTGGTCGCGCAGGGCGCTCTCGCTGAGGCCGAGGTACTTCGCGGCAGCGGCCATCGAGTCGCCGATGCCGGCCTTCAGGAGCGGGCCGGGGCCGCCCGGGCCCCCGAAGCCGAAGCCGCGGCCGGGGCCGCCGCCGCGGCCGAAGGCCAGCGGCGGGATGTCACCGGACTGGATGCGCTTCTTGAGCTCGTCGGCCTGGGCCTGCGTGATCTGCCCGGCCTTCAGCTGCGCGTCGACCTGGTCGATCGCGGCGGCCTTGGTGGCGTCGTCGAGCTTCTGCCTGCTGATCCCGAGGTGCTGGGCGACCGAGTCGAGGAAGTCGTTGGGCGATGAGCTGCTCGTGGTGGCCGCGACGGCCGCTCCGCCGCCGGCCGCGACGACGAACACCGCCGCCGCGATCGCGACGGCACGCTTGCGTGGGAATCGGGACATGAAGCGATACAACCAACGGCGCGTAAGAGGCGGCGAAGAGAACCCTGAGAAGGCGCGAGCGTAGTATCCGCGGCGCCCATGGCCGACCGCTTGCTCTGCCTCGTCGAGATCCCGAAGGGCAGCCGCAACAAGTACGAGTGGAACGAGGAGCTGCAGGCGATCACCCTCGATCGCTTCCTCTTCTCCTCGGTCGTCTATCCCACCGACTACGGCTTCATCCCGGACACGCTGGCCCAGGATGGCGACCCGCTGGATGCGATGGTGTGCGTGAGCGAGGCGACCTTCCCGGGATGCATCATCGCCGTCAAGGTCATCGCGCTGTTCCGCATGCGCGATGAGAAGGGGATCGACGACAAGGTCCTCTGCGTCCCGATCTCCGACCCGAACTGGAACTCGATGGAGGTCCTCGAGGACCTCCCGCAGCCCCTGCGCGACGAGATCTCGCACTTCTTCTCGATCTACAAGCAGCCGGAGGGCACCTTCGTGAAGGTCGACGGCTGGTATCCGCGAGAGGATGCGCTGGCGGAGATCGACGACGCCCGCGCGCGCTGGGCCAACCGGCAGGCCGGCTGACGCGTCGCACCCCCCCGCGCCCTGGGTGACGTCCCTCACCCACGGCGGGCGCTGACCTAACCCGCCGCGGGCCGGTCGCCTCCCCCGCCGCGACCGCGAATCACCCCTGACCGAGGGCGGCCATTTCACGCCGGGTGACCCCCTGCCCTCGCGCAGGATCTTGGCGACGGAACGAACGGGGGTGTGGGGATGTCGGTGGAGCCATTGCAGAGAGCGACGGACGGTGCCCGGAAGGTGCTGGTCGTCGCGAACCATCCGGGGATCGTGTACGCGTTTCGGCGCGTCCTGCGGCAGACGTCGGGGTTCACGCTCGTCGGGTACGTCGCCGGTCACTCGACGATCACGGCGGTCCTCGCTGACGCGCGGCCGGACGTGGTCATCGTCGACGACCTCGGCGCGCCGGGCGATGCCGTGAAGCGGATCGCCGAGATCCACGCCGAGCTCCCTGCAGCCAAGGTCGTGCTGCTCGTGCCGAACACCGGCCTCGAGTGGCTGGAGGACGCGGTGTGCGCTGGGGCCCACGCCGTGCTGAGCAAGACCATCGACCCGGTCAGCGCCGGGACGCTGCTGCGCGAGATCGTGCGCGGCACCGTCTTCCATTGCCTGGCCGATCCGACCATCCGCGCCGGTCGCACGGCGACGGAGGCCGAGTCCACGCATCAGTCGCTCGGGCTCACGCAGCGAGAGCTCGAGCTGCTGCGCCTGGTCGCATCGGGAGCGACCAACAGCCGTCTGGCCCGCCAGCTGTTCGTGACGGAGCAGACGGTCAAGTTCCACCTGTCGAACATCTATCGCAAGCTCGGCGTGGCGAACCGCACGCAGGCCAGCCGCTTCGCCTACGCGCACGGGCTGGTCCCGCCGGCACTGACGCCGGAGGCGGACACCGCAATCGAGGACGTCGTCGCGAGGGCGGCGTAACCAAATCGGGGGGCAATCGCAATGAGCGCAGTTCCGCTGCCACGGCAGCACGAGATCGCGGGCTTCCGTGCCCGCACCACGCTGGACGAATCGCCTGAGGACAACCGCAACGTGCGCCTGGCCGTCGCGCGCGGCAAGGAGGGCGATCGCGAGGCGATCCGGTTCCTGTACGTCCGCTACTCGCACAACATCTACGGCTACGTGCGCAGCATCGTGCACGACGAGCACGAGGCCGAGGACATCACGCAGCACGTCTTCGCCAAGCTCATGACCGTCCTGGTCAAGTACGACGAGCGCGGCGTGCCGTTCTTCGGCTGGCTGCTGCGCCTCGCGCACAACGCCGCCATCGATCACCTGCGCTCGCGCCGTGCCACGCCGGCCGAGGAGGTCTTCGGCGCCGACGAGCGTTCCGACGACGCCGTCATCGACCGGTCGCACATCTTGCGCGAGGCGCTCGCCGCCCTGCCCGAGGAGCAGCGCAGCGTCGTCCTCCTGCGCCACGTCGTCGGCCTGACGCCCGGCGAGATCGCCGACTGCATGGGGCGCACCGAGAGCTCGATCCACGGCCTGCACCACCGCGGACGCCGCGCGCTGCAGGTCGAGCTTGCCAACCGCGACTCGGCTCCCGCGATCGCCCTGGGGGCTGCGGCATGAGCCACGGTCACGCGATCCCCGCCGCCGCGGCGGGCACGGTGCCCTTCGTCCGCATGGACCGCGACGACCCCGCCCTGCTCGAGGAGCTGCTCGGCGTCGTGCGCACGGTCGCGGAGGAGAGCTCCTTCATCCTCGGCACGCACGTCGAGGACTTCGAGGCCGACTTCGCGGCCTACTGCGAGACCGACGAGGCCGTCGGCGTCGGGTCGGGCACCGACGCCATCGCGCTCGCCCTGCGCGCACTGGGCATCGGCCGCGGCGACGAGGTCATCCTCCCCGCCAACACGTTCATCGCCACCGCCGAGGCGGTCAGCATCGCCGGCGCCACGCCGCGCCTGGTCGACGTCGATCCGGTCACCGGCCTGATCACCGCCGACCTCGTCGAGAAGGCGATGACCTCGAAGGTGCGCTGCATCATCCCGGTGCACCTCTACGGATCCACGGTCGACATGGACCCGATCCTCGAGCTCGCCCGTGCGGCGCGCATCGCGGTGATCGAGGACGCCTGCCAGGCCCACGGCGCGCGCTACCGCGGCCGCCGGGTCGGCTCGATGGGGCACATGGGGTGCTTCAGCTTCTACCCGGCCAAGAACCTCGGCGCGTGGGGCGACGGCGGCGCCGTCGTGACCTCGCGGCCCGAGCTGGCCGACAAGGTCCGGCTCCTGCGTTCGCACGGCGAGCGCCCGCGCTATCGCCATCGCATGATCGGCACCACGACGCGGCTCGACGGCATGCAGGCGGCCATCCTGCGCGTGAAGCTCCGCCACCTCGACAGGTGGAACGCCCAAAGGCGGCGCGCGGCGGCTGAGCTGCGCCGCGCGCTGTCGGGTCTGGCGCTGGAGCTCCCCGCCCAGCCCGTGCCCGCCGGCGACCACGTGTACCACCTCTTCGTGGTGCAGAGCGACGAGCGCGACCTGCTGCGCGCGCAGCTGACGGCGCGCGGTGTCGCGTCGGCCGTGCACTACCCGGTGCCCGTGCATCGCACGGAGGCCTACGCGCACCTCGGGCTGCACGCCGGGAGCCTCCCGGTGGCCGAGAGCATGGCCGACCGCGTGTGCTCGCTGCCGATCTTCCCCGGCATCGAGGACGGCCAGATCGGCGCCATCGCCGCCGCCGCGGCCGAGGTCGCGCAGGCCGATAACGACACTCCGCGCTCCCTGGTGGCATGAGCGTCGACGTCTCAACCATGGTCGAGCTGACCAGCACCGTGGCCCGGCCCAAGCCGGCCACGTCGCTGGCCCGCCGCGCGCTTGACGTGACGGTCGCCGGCACCGTGCTGCTCGTGCTCGTGCCGGTGATCGTCGTCTCGGCGATCGCGGTGCGGCTCAGCTCGCCGGGCCCGGTGCTGTTCCGCCAGCGCCGCCTCGGGCGCCAGATGCAGCCGTTCACGGTCCTCAAGTTCCGCACGATGCGTGCGGACGCCGACAGCGCCCTGCACCGCGACTACGTGCGCAGCCTCATCGGCACGCAGCCGCCCGACGACGCTCCCGACAACCTCTACAAGCTCGTGATCGATCCGCGCGTGACGCGCGTGGGCCGGTTCCTGCGCTCGTGGAGCATCGACGAGCTCCCGCAGTTGTGGAACGTACTGCGGGGCGAGATGAGCCTGGTCGGCCCGCGACCGGTCATCGAGTACGAGGTCGAGCAGTACCCGGACTGGTACCTGCGGCGCTTCGCCGTCAAGCCCGGGCTGACCGGCCTCTGGCAGGTCAGCGGGCGCAACGAGAAGACCTACGAAGAGATGGTCCGCTACGACATCGAGTACGCCGAACGACGCAGCCTGTGGCTGGATCTGCGCATCCTCGCGCGGACGGCCCTCGTCGTCATGCGTCGCCAGGGGGTGGCCTAGATGTACTTCGGATGGGACGTGGCCGAGCTGGACAGCCTGCCGCGCCGGCGCTTCGCGCGCTCGGCCGACAGCGTGCCGCTGGGCGTCGCCGTCGTCGGCTACGGCTACTGGGGGCCGAACCTGGCCCGCAACGTCGCCGAGAGCCCCGACATGCGCCTCATGGCGCTGTGCGAGCGCGACCCGGTCTGCGGCGCGGCGTTCTCGCAGCGCTTCCCGGGCGTGCCGGTGCGCACCGAGCTCGACGAGGTCCTCGCCGATCCTGACGTCGACGCCGTGCTGATCGCCACGCCGCCGGCCACGCACTACGAGCTCGTCAAGCGCTCGCTGCAGGCCGGCAAGCACGTCCTCGTCGAGAAGCCGCTCGCCACGACGTCCGCCGACGCGCTCGACCTCGTGCAGCTGGCCGACCGCCAGGGCCTCGTGCTCATGCCCGGCCACACCTTCGTGTACAGCCCGGCGGTCAACACCGTCCGCTCGCTGCTGACCGACGGCGTCGTCGGCGAGGTCTACTTCGTGACCTCAGCGCGGATGAACCTCGGCAAGTACCAGCGCGACGGCGTGGTCACCGACCTGGCCCCGCACGACCTGTCGATCCTCATGTACTGGCTCGACGAGCCGGTCGTGCAGGTGACGACCTCGGCGTGCACGGTCTTCCAGGAGGGCGTGCCCGAGACGGCGTTCATGACCCTTACCTTCGCCAGCGGCACGACGGCGAACATCCAGGTCTCCTGGCTGGCGCCGCGCAAGGTCCGCCAGATGGTGGTCGTCGGCAGCAAGCGCATGGTCCAGTACGACGACACCGCCTCCGACGAGCCGATCCGCGTCTACGACCGCGGCATGGACCTCGAGTGGGATGCGCCGGCGAGCTTCGGCGAGTACCAGCTGACCTACCGCAGCGGCGACGTGATCATCCCCCGCATCGACGCGCACGAGCCCCTGGCGCTCGAGCTGGCCGACTTCGCCCGCTCGATCCGCACGGGCGGGACCCCGCGCTCGAACGCGATGCTGGGGCTGGAGATCGTCTCGGTGCTCGAGGCCGCCGACGCGTCGCTGCGCCGCAACGGCGCGCCGATCGCGGTGGGTCCCGCACGGGACAAGATCGCCGCGTAGGCGTCATATAGCCTGCGCGCCCGTGGACGTCTCCTCGCGGTTCGACGTCGCCGGGTTCGGGGTCATCGTGACCGGTGGCGCCGGCGGGCTGGGCCTCGCCTACGGCGAGGTCCTCGCGTCCCACGGTGCCCGGGTGACGCTCATCGACCTCGACGCCGGCGCGCTCGCCGAGCAGGCCTCGCGCCTGCAGGGCGAGGGCCTGGACGTGCGCGGCGCCGTGGCCGACGTCACCGATCACGCTGCCCTGGACGCCGCAATCGACGAGGCGGCCGCGGAGTACGGCCGCCTCGACGTCGCGTTCGCCAACGCGGGCATCGATCCGGGGGTCGGCTTCGTCGGCGCGTGGGCGGGCGACCAGCGCCCGCGCGTGGAACACGGCGCGCTCGAGCGCTACGAGGACGAGCGCTGGAACCGCGTCATCGACATCAACCTCAGCGGCATCTTCGCCACCGCGCGCGCCGCGGCCCGCCACATGCGGCCGCGCAGGTTCGGGCGGATCATCGTCACCACCTCGCTGGCCGCCAACAAGGTCGAGCCGGCGATCGGCTCGGCCTACATGGCCGCCAAGGCGGGGGCCAAGCACCTCATGCACTGCCTGGCACTCGAGCTGGCGGCCGAGGGCATCACCGCCAACGCGATCGCCCCCGGCTTCTTCGTCACCAACATCGGCGGCGGCCACGCCCACAACCCCGACGTGCAGGCCGCGATCTCCAAGGACATCCCGATGCACCGGGTCGGCCGGCCCGACGACATCAAGGCGCTCGCGCTCTTCCTCGCCTCGCCGGCCTCGGACTACATCACCGGGCAGGAGATCGTGATCGACGGCGGCTGGGGACTGGGCGTCGCCGACTAGTCCGGGTACTCGTCCTTGCGCCAGGCGCGCGGGTCCGAGGGGTCGGACTTCGGGGTGCGCTGCAGCAGGAACGCGTGGTAGGGCGCCACGAACGGGTCCGGCGCCTGCACCGTGTACGTGTGGTAGACGGTGCCGTTGTCGCGCGCGAACGCGATGAAGCTCGGCGCCTCGCGCAGGCCGTCCTCGAGCTTGGCCCCGACCTGGCGACCCCACTCCGCGAGCCACTCGGGCGGGCTCTCGACCATCGAGGTGATCTCCGAGACCTGCTGGGCCTGCTCGGGGGTCAGCGCCAGGCCGAAGTCCCACGGGAAGTCCGTGTCGTAGGTCGACACGTACGGGAACGTCCAGCCCATCCGCTCCCTGTAGGCGGTGAGCCGGTCGATCGGCGCCCGCGAGAGGCAGACGAGCGTCACGTCGCGATGGTTGAGATGCAGCCGCGTGCCCTCGAGCTCGTCGCCGAGGTTCGTGCAGCCAGGGCAGGCGCCCTTCTCGTAGTCGGGGCCGAACATGATGTTGTAGGCCAGCAGCTGCGAGCGCCCGTCGAACAGCTCGGCCAGGGTCTTGCTGCCGTCCTGCGTCTCGAAGACGTACTCCTTCTCGACGGGCACCCACGGCAGGCGCTTGCGCTGCTCGGTCACCTTCTGCGTCAGCTCGGCCTGCTCGGCCTCGAGCTTGGCCAGCTCGTCGCGGGCCTTCTGCCACTCCTCGCGCGTCCCGATCGTGTGCTCCGGCATCCGGCTACCTCCTATTTCGCGGTCTCCTTCACAGCGTAGGCTTCTGATTCGCCCACCGTCGGTTCGAGACCGGGGCAGCGCGCGGAACTCATCGCCGCTCTAGTCATCGGCGCTGCGGCCGCGGAACAGCTCGCCGACCTCGCGACGCAGGCCGATCGACGGCCCGCCGGCGAGCTCCCACGACCGCCCGATCCCGACGAGGAAGCAGACGACGACCAGCACCGCGATCGTCCGCACCGAACCCGACCGATCGGGATCGGCTGCGACGGTCGCCCCGGCCACCAGCTGGATCGCGAACGTCACCGCGAGGCCGATCTGGAACGCCCCGTCGCGGACGCCCTGCCAGGGGCCGCCGCGCAGCCGCATCAGCGAGAGCAGCGACGCCACGACGGACGTGAGCCCGAAGATCGCGACGATGAGCGCCGTCAAGCCGACCTTGTCGCCCGGGATCAACGCGAACAGGGACACCACGAGCGCGTTGGTGAAGGCGGTCAGGGCCGAGGAGGCGCGGATCCGGTGGACCTGGGTCTCGCCGGTCTCGGCCAGCCGTTCCTGCGAGACCGTGAGGACGACGAAGAGCAGCCCGATGAGCGCCCCGGCCACCCCGGCGCTCGCGACGAAGAAGTCGTGCAGGTCCTCCGGCGTCACGGCGCTTCATCATGACGGGCGGCGCGGCGCGAGCCCGGCGCGCCGTCAGCCCGCGTAGCGGTACAGCGCCTCGCCGATGAGGCGGCTGACCAGCGGCGGGCTGCGGCGGATCAGCGGCGCGGCGCGGCCGGCCAGGCCGGGCCCGTCGGCGGGGCGGCGCTCTGCGTCGGTGAGCTCGTAGTAGCGCAGCGTCGTCTCCTCGGCGCCCCAGGAGAGCTTGAACTCGCGCAGGCTCTCGTGGCCGATGTCGGTGCGGCCGAGGTCCAGCGAGCGCATCCCGTGCTCGCAGCCCCAGCGGATCGCCTCGAGGAAGAGCAGGTTGTTGGGGCGCTTGCCGAGGGCCGCCGGATCCGAGGCGCCGTACTTGTAGATGAGCTTGCCGTTGTAGGCGAGGAAGACCGCCGCGGCGATCGGCGCGTCGCCGTCGCGCACGATCATCACGAAGCCCAGGCCGAGCGCGAAGAGCTCGGCGAAGCGCAGGATGAAGCTGCGCGGCTGCGTCGGGACGCCCTGGCGCCGGCGCGTGCCGACGTGCAGGCCGAAGAACTCGCCCAGCGCCGCGGCGTCGGTGCGGCGCTCGACCGTCAGCCCCTCGCGCTCGGCGCGGCGCACGCCGCGCATGATCTGCGACTTGCGGCGGAAGCGGGCGATGACGGCGTCGGCATCGGGCTCGAGCGCGATCTCGTGCAGCCAGTAGCTGTCGACGACCTGGGCGCCCGCGGCCTCGTCGATCGGCGCGCGCACCTCCATGGCCACGTCCAGCTCGGAGCGCAGCTCGTCCAGCGCGCTCAGCAGCCGCTCCCTCGTGGCCGGGTCCTCGCCGGCAACGACCGGCACGCAGTGGTCGGTGAAGGGGAGCGCGGCCAGCCGCGGGCGGCGCAGCGTACCGCCGACCAGCGCGACCGGCAGGCCGGCGACGACGTCGCCGGCATCGTCGAGCACGCAGCAGGCGCGCATCGGGTAGCCGTACGAGCGGGCCAGGAGCGCCAGCCACGCCGGGTGGTGGAACGGGCCGGCGTCGGCGGCGCGGGGCAGGAAGTCGCGCCAGCGCGCGTCGGCGATCGGGTCGACGAGCGACCAGCGCTCGTTGCCCTCCAGGGCCGCGAAGGCGCGCCGATGTCGGCTGATGGCAGGCATCTCCGTCAGACCAACGGTCAGGCGGCCGCGGCGCTTGCGGCGGCGACCGGCGCGCTGCGCTTGCCCAGCGCGCGCTCGTAGGCGGCCAGCAGGGCGCGCTCCTGGTGCTCCCAGGCCAGCATCGCCTCGGCCCTCCGGCGCCCGAGAGCGCCCATCTCCTCGCGGCGTGCCGGATCGTCGAGCAGCTCGTCGACCAGCGCGGCGAAGGCCGCGACGTCGCCCGCCCTGGCGTAGAGCGCGGCGTCGCCGGCGGCGGCGACAGACTCCTTGAGGTCGAAGGAGACCATCGCCCTCGACATCGCCATGTACTCGGAGATCTTCACCATCGACGAGACGTCGTTGAGCGGGTTCTTCGGGTCCGGCGCCAGGCACACGTCGGAGGTCGACAGCACCTTCCGGATGAAGTCGTGCTCGACCCAGCCGGTGAACTCCACGACGCCGGCGACGCCGAGCTCGACGGCCAGCGCCCGCATCTCCTCGAGCACCTCGCCGCTGCCCATGAAGATCGCCCGCCAGTCGTCGCGGCGCGAGCGCAGCTCGGCCAGCGCGCGCAGCGCCTGGTCGACGCCGTCCTGCGGACCCATGACGCCGACGTAGCTGAGCAGGTGCGCCTTGCCCTGCTTGAGCGACGGATCGGGCTCGACCGGCGTGAAGCGCGTGAGGTCGGGGCCGGTGCGGACCACCGCGACGTCCTCGGGCGCTCGCCGGCCACGCTCGATCGCGATGCGCCGGTAGGACTCGTTGACCGACAGCACGACGTCGGCCAGCCGGAAGGCGACCTGCTCGGCAGCCAGCGTGGCGCGGTGCACGAGTCCGCCCTCCCCGCCGAAGCGCGAGACGTAGAGCTCGGGTGTCAGGTCGTGGTGGTCGAAGACGAACGGGCGGCCGAGCGCGCGGAGCAGCAGCGCCAGGACCCAGAAGACGTCGGGCGGGTTGCACGCCTGGACGGCGTCGACCCGGGTCCGCAGCATCAGCCCGAGCAGCCGGGTGGTGACCGCGCACAGCGCCCAGGCGAACTCGAACGCGAACGACAGCACCCCGGCACCGGCGAGCGGCTGGGGAAACGAACGGATGTCTGTCGACCGGCTGCCCGGCAAGCGGGTCAGTCGGTTGGCACCCCGCGGGCAGATCACCGTGACCCGGTAGCCGGCTTCTTCCAGCGCCAGGCACTCGCGGATGACCCGGCGGTCGCGCTCGACCGGCAGGTTCACCACGACGATGACCACATGCCCCCGCGTTTTGGTCATCTCCACCTCTGGATACTGTGGACAGTTTGTGCGCTCCCTTAAGGGAGGCTTAACCAACACAGGCGACGATGCTCTATCGGGCCACGCGTGGCAAGGGTGACCAAGGCACCTCTAGTGTCGACTTCACTACATGCCCATGGCCGATCGGTCGATTGCTCGTCGGAAGACCGGACCATACTTGCTGACGGGTCGGACGGCCAAATCCTGGATCCGTCACCGGATAGTGGGGATGCGCCGGTATTTGCCGGCAATCGCCCGTCAAAAATCGGACAGCCCTTCCCCTTGAGCGACTGGCTAGCCTGTGCGCCTGCGACGCAGCGTATGCGTACATGTGAATCTTGGGGGAGGTGGCGCGATGACGCGCCCACGACGTCCGCTGCGGACAGTGCTGGCCACGGTGCTGGTCGCCGGTGGGCTCATCGCGCTGGCGGAGGCGCAACCGGCCGCCGCGACCACGCTGCCGAGCGGGTTCCAGGAACAGATCGTGTTCAGCGGGCTCGCCCAGCCCACCAACATCGAGTTCGCGCCCGACGGCCGGGTCTTCGTCGCCGAGAAGGGCGGCCGGATCAAGGTTTTCGACAACCTGGCCGACCCGACCCCGACGGTGTTCGCCGACCTGTCGACCAACGTGTTCAACGTCTGGGACCGCGGCCTGCTCGGCCTCGCGCTGGCGCCCGGCTTCCCGGCCAACCCCTACGTTTACGTGCTTTA
>Ga0081540_1000848_pt1 | contig 27860 bp, 28 predicted proteins | sample TabmetS2T1R1_FD_71024 | JGI IMG/M metagenome (GOLD analysis project Ga0081540, IMG submission 71024) | Tabebuia heterophylla rhizosphere microbial communities from the University of Puerto Rico - S2T1R1 | ecosystem: Host-associated > Plants > Roots > Rhizosphere ...
TTCAGCGCATCGCCCAGCGGCTGCTGGCGCTCACGCTCGGGATCTACGTCAACACCCTGATCGGCAGGCCCGCGCGGGCGCTCGCCGCCTACGACGGACGGTGAACCCGCATCAAGCCTCTAGGTGACGGACTCGGCGAACCCCTGCCGCCAACTCGGGTGCGCCGGCTGCCAGCCGAGCTCGCGCCTGGCCTTGGCGTTGCTGGCTCCGCGCATCCGCACCGCCGCCTCGGACATCGCCTGGCCGGCGACCAACCGCGCCAGCCAGGCGGGGACCCGGCGCGGCGGCTTGGCGCCGAGCGCTTCGGCGTAGACCGGCAGCCACTCTTTGCTCGCCGCCGGCTCGTCGTCGGCGACGTTGTAGACGCCTGGGGCACCGCGCTCGAGCGCTGCCGCGAAGGCGGCCGCGGCATCCTCGACGTGGATGAAGGAGAAGGTCCCGGTGCCCGCCCCGACCACCGGGTAGCGACGCTTGCGCACTTCCTCGGCGCTGGAGCCGTCGGCGGCGAAGTAGGTGCCGGGGCCGTAGAGCCAGCCGCAGCGCAGCACCAGGCCCTCAAGCCCGTCGGCACCGGTCACCTGGCGTTCGAGGTCGATAGTTGCGCTCGCCGCTTCGCGGAAGCTGCCCGGCGCGTCCTCGTAGAGCGGCGCCTCCTCGCCCTTCACCCACTCGCCCTCCGGCCGATAGAAGAAGCAGACGCTCTCGGCGACCAGCCGCCTGGCTCCGGCCGCCCGTGCCGCCGCGATCAGGTTGCGCGTGCCCTCGGTCCGGATCCGGTTGGTCGGCTTCAGGTAGTTGCTGCGCGGGTTGAACTTCGGCGGCAGCGCGGTCAGTGCGTGCACGACCCCCTCTGGCTCCGCCGCCGCCACTGCCGCGCTCAGCGCCTCGACGTCGTAAACGTCGCAGACCACCGCCCTCGCGCCGGCCGCCTCCACCGCCGCCGCCCGCTCCTCGCTGCGACTCATCCCCGTGACCTCATGGCCAGCGGCAACCAATTGCTTGATCAATGGCCTACCGATCGCCCCCGTCGCCCCCGCGACAAAGACCCTCATCCCGCACCTCCTGGATCGCCTTCGGTGCCCCGGACACTAGGGCCTCGGCGGCAGGCTAGAAGACGAAGATGCTCTCGCCGTAATGCAACTGTTCGTAGATCCGCGGCTGGTCGGCGATGAAGGTGCGGACACAGCCGTGGCTGGCGGCGTAGGTGGGGACTTCGTGATAGCCGTGGACGGCGTAGCCGTTGTGCCAGTAGAACGAGTAGTACATCCCCTCGGAGTTGTAGCCCGGTTCCTGGCGATAGAAGGTGTAGTGGCCGGTGATCGTCGGCGTTGAGGGCTTTCCGGTCGAGACAGGGTAGATCGCGAACGGCTCACCGCCCTTGATCAGGACCAGAACCTGCTTGCCGAGGGGGACCTCGGCGTGTTCGCCGGCGTTCGGGTACTTGGGCTGGTAGCCACCCCGACCGGAGAAGACGCTCTTCACCAGGCCGGCGCCGGCTTTCTCGGTGCGGTCCATGTCGTTGACCTTGCGGTAGGCGAGGACCTCGCGGCCGAGGCGACCGTTGAAGCAGGAGCCCCCGCCGGAGACGTAGCCCATCTTCGCCAGTTCCGCTTTGAATCCCTTGACGACCCTGCCGCATTCACCGGGGTGCAGCGAGGGAAAGCTGACCCGCCAGCTCTTGCGCACGGTGGTGTCGCCGCCCAGCTCCGGCGTCGCTTTGTGGTGGGCGCTGACCGCGTACTTGCCGTTCCTGCGGAGGACGACGCTGTCCTCGAAGGTGCCGGTGCCGCCGGGGCCCTTCTGGACCGGGACGTTGCGGGCAACCAGACGGTGGCCGTTGAAATAGAAGACGACTTCGATCTTTTCGCCGGCCACGTAGGGCGAGACCGTGCCGCTGACCGGCACCGTGCTCCAGATCGGAGCGCTGCCGCCGTGCAGGCCCCCGACCTCGACCTTCACCGTCGCCGTCGGCGCCGGTTCCTTGGCCGGCGCCTTTTCGGCCTTCGGCGCGGCGCTGGCCGCGGCGGGCGCAAGCAAGAAGAGAACGGCGCCCGCGAGGGCGAAGGTGCGGCGAATCACCGGTGGAATCCTACTGACCGAGGAGGGCGACAGAGTTGTTCAGCATGTGCAGGAGGATCCCCGGGACGATCGAGCCGGTCTTCTCGTAGAGCAGCGAGAGGATGAAGCCGAAGGCGATCAGCGGCGGCACCGCGCTGATCCCGGTCAGGGCGTGCAGGCCGCCGAAGATGACGCCGCTGATCAACGCCGCCGTGATCCGCGGGATCCGCTCGCGCAGGCCGCCGTAGAGCATGCCGCGGAAGCAGACCTCCTCGCTGATCGGCGCCGCGATCACGATCAGCAGGATCTGGAAGGGCAGCGCCCCGAAGCCCTCGGCGATGTCCTTCTGGTGGGGTTCGCCGATGACCGCGACGTAGACCGCCGCGAACAGCAGGTAGGCGCCGATCGCCGCCGCCATCCACTTCAACGCCGAGGGTTTGAACTTGCGAACTCCGAGCCGGGCGAGGATCTCGCCGAAGTCGGAGGCGCCACGCCAGGAGGCGATCGCCATCGGCGTCAGCAGGAAGCCGAGCGCGGTCGCCAGCTGGACGACGATGCTGCCGGCAGTGGTCAGGTCGCCGTTGTCCTTGTGGCCGAGCACCGCCGCGGGGATCGAGAGCAGCACGCCCGCCCCGAGAGCGAGGACGACGCCGAGCACCGCCGCCACCGGGCCCCAGTTCGAATAGGGGAAGGAGAGCGGCCGCGGCGCGACCTCCTCCGCAGCTAAGTTGGCGTCCATGTCGCCGGCAGTTTCACAGGTCTCACGCTCGACCAAAACGCGCCTGCGCATACTCAAGCGCCTGCTCGCGGCGATGATCATCGTCGTCCTCGGGATGATCGCGCTGGCTCAGTTCACCGATCTCGAGAAAATCGCGACCGGGATCCTCGCCTCCTCGGCGGTGATCGCGCTGATCGTTGGGTTCGCCGCCCAGCACACGATCGGCAACCTCGTCGCCGGCGTCCAGCTCGGCGTCTCGCAGCCGTTCAAAATCGGCGACCAGATCACCTTCGACGAAAAGACCCGCGGCCGGGTCACCGACATCACCCTCTCCTACACCTACGTCGACCCCGGCGACGGCAGCTCGGTTGTGATCCCGAACCAGATGCTGCTCGAAGGCATCGTCCACAACCACTCGACCGGCGACACCCAGGCCTGACGCGCCCGAAGTACCCTCTGGGTCGATGACGCAGCGCACGCGTCGACGACAGCGACGCCGGGGAGGCATCGGGGCCAAGCTGCTGATCGCGCTTGGCGTCGCCGTCGTGCTGGTCGCGATCATTGCCATCGGCGTCACCTCCTGGGTGCTCGGCGTCGCCGCCGACGCGCCGCCGCTGTCGAGCTGCAAGCCGGTCGACCACAACGGCAACTCGACCGTCTACGCCGCCGACGGCAGCAGGCTCGGGGTGATCGACTCCAGCGAGGCCCGCTCGCCGGTAGGCATCGACCACATCCCGAAGACCCTCCAGCTGGCCACCGTGGCGATCGAGGACCAGCGCTTTTACGAGCACGGCGGCGTCGACTCGGAGGGGATCATCCGCGCCGGGCTCAAGGACCTCGAAGCCGGGGAAGCGGTCGAGGGCGGCTCGACGATCACCCAGCAGCTGGTCCGCAACCTCTGCATCGAGAACCCGCAGAAGAACATCGAACGCAAGATCATCGAGGCGAAGCTGGCGGAAGAGTATTTCGAACGCCACTCGCGCCGGGAAATCCTCGGCTCCTACCTCAACATCGCCTCCTACGGGACGGTCGAGGGCTCGACCGCTGTCGGGGTCGGTGCGGCCTCGCGGATCTTCTTCTCGAGGCCGGTCTGGAAGCTGAAGCTGGCGGAAGCGGCGCTGCTCGCCGGCCTCCCCCAGGCCCCCTCGGAGTACAACCCGCTGCTCAACCCGGCGCTCGCCAAAGCCCGCCGCAACGAGGTCCTGCGGCAGATGGCGAAGCTCGGCTACGTCAGCCACGCCCGCGCCGCGGCGGCGATGGAAAGCGGCCTCCGGGTCTCCCCCTCCGACCAGTACTTCAAGCACCGCCAGCCCTACTTCTTCGATTACGTCGAGAACGAGCTGATCGAACGGCTGGGGGTCAACACCGTGCGCCGCGGCGGCCTCGCGGTGCAGACGACGATCGACCCCGACCTGCAGCGGGTCGGCCTCGAGGCGATGCGCTCGGCCCTCCCCTACTCGACCGACCCGGCCTCGGCGCTGGTCTCGATCGACCCCCGCAACGGCCACATCCGGGCGATGGTGTCGAGCTCCCGCTACGCCCAGAGCCAGTTCAACCTCGCCGCCCAGGGCCACCGCCAGCCGGGCTCGACCTTCAAGGCCTTCGTCCTGACGACCGCGATCAAGCAGGGGATCGACCCCTACTCGACCTACTACACCTCGAAACCGCTCGACCTCGACCTGCCCGAGTGGGGCCACTGGGAAGTGCACACCGCCGACGAGGGCTACCAGGGGACGATCAACCTGCAGCAGGCGACGGTCACCTCCGACAACACCGTCTTCGCCCAGCTCGACCTCGACGTCGGACCGAAGGCGGTCGCGCAGACGGCCAAGTCGATGGGGATCACGACCCACCTCGACGGGATCCCGGCCGAGGGGATCGGCGGCCTGCGGCTCGGCGTCTCGCCGCTGGAGCTGACCGACGCCTACGCGACCCTCGCCTCCGGCGGCGTCCACCACAACCCGGTCGCGGTGACCAAGGTCACCTTCCCCAACGGCCACGTCGAGCACCCCGAACCGGCCGACCCCGAACGCGTCCTCTCGCGGCCGGTGGCCTGGGAGGTGACCCGCCTCCTGCACGACAACATCACCGAAGGCACCGGCACCGCCGCCTACACCGGCTGCCCCGGCCAAGCCGGCAAGACCGGCACCACCGACGAATACACCGACGCCTGGTTCTCCGGCTACCAGCCGAACCTGGCGACCGCGGTCTGGGTCGGCTACCCGGAATCGAACGACGTCTCGATGACCAGCGTGCACGGGATCACCGTCTTCGGCGGCACCTTCCCGGCCGAAATCTGGCACTCGCTCTACTCCGAAGCCGGGATCCCCTGTGAGGAATTCACCGAACCCGCGCAGAAGATCAGCTGGTCGCCCTTCTACGGCGGCTTCACGCAGGCGAACCCGGCCGAGAAGCACGGGCGGGGTGGCTCCGGGGCGAAAGACGGCGAAGAAGCAGCGCCGTACGGCTCCGGCGCCGTCGGCGGCTACGACCCGAACGCCTACGCGCCCGGCGCCGGCCAGGAACCGGCGCCGCTGCCTCCCCCGCTCCCGGAAAGCGACCTCGGCAAGGGCGAATCGGCCGGCGGGGGGTAAAGCGACATCGACGCCGGGCTCGCCTACGGCCTCGTCTGGGCCGGATTCCTCGCCTACCTCGGCGTGCTGGTCGCCGCGCCGGCGCTCGGCAAGCTCGTCGTCTGGGCGCTGATCGTCTGCCTCGTCGCCGCCTTCGCGGTCGCGCCGGTGCTGCTCTCCCACGATGTCTTCAGCTATGTCGACTACGCCCGGCTGGGGGTCGTCCACGGGCTCGATCCCTATGTCCACACCCCGAGCGCCGTCCCCACCGACCCCGCCTTCGCCGACGTCACCTGGACGGACGCGACCAGCGCCTACGGGCCGTTGTTCACGCTCGCCACCTACCCGTTGGCCTGGCTTCCGGTCGGGCTCGCGGTCGCGGTCCTGAAGGGCGTGGCGGCACTCTCGGTCCTCGCCCTCGCGGCGCTCGTCGCCCGGCTCGCCGCCTGGCGCGGGACCGACCCGCTGCGCGCCGCCGCCTTCGTCGCCCTCAACCCGCTGGTCCTCGTCCACGTCGTCGGTGGCGCCCACAACGACGGCCTGATGATGCTGCTGGCGATGCTCGCTGTGGCCGCGATCCTCGTCGGCCGCGAGGCGAGCGCCGGCGCTGCCCTCGTCGCCGCCGTCGCCGTCAAGACTGCCGCCGCGTTCATCACTCCCTTCGCGCTCGTCGCCGCCGCCCGCCCCCGCCGAAAACGCACTTTTACTCGCATAGCGGTCGAAAGCGCGTTCTCACCGGATGGGGCGGCAAGAAGTGCGTTCTCAGAGTGGCGGCCGCTCGGTCGCCTTGCGGCCGGGGCCCTTGCGGCGGCCCTGGTCCTGGGGCTGGCCGCCTACCTCGGCTTCGGCTGGGACTGGCTGCACGCCTTCGGGCTGGCCGGTGAGAACCAGAGCCGGACCAGCCACCTCAGCATCCCCACCACCGTCGCCCGGCTCTTCGCCAGCGACGAGGAGCCCTACCGCGCCGCCGCGCTCGCCCTCTACGCGGCGGCGATCGCCTGGCTCCTGGTCTGGACCGCCCGCGGCGGCGACTGGGTCCGTGCCGCCGGCTGGGCGGCACTCGGCCTCCTCCTCGCCACCTCCTGGCTTCTCCCGTGGTATCTGATCTGGGCCCTCCCGCTCGCGGCGATTTCCCGCGATCGCCCACTGCAGCTGCTGACCCTCGCCCTCACCGCCTACCAGCTCGGTGCCCGCATCCCCCTCTGAGCCGGACTAGAGGATTTCCGGCGTGTGGCGCGGCCGTTCGATTTCGCCGCTGTCTTCTTCCTCCTCCTTCGAAGGATGGAGGATGCCGGTCGCGATGCTCCAGCCCTCGCGGCGGCCGAGCGCCGTCACCGCGGCGACGTAGATCAGTTCGCCGACCGTCATCACGCCCCGCACGGCGATCGCGATCAGCGAGCCGAGCGCGAAGCTCTTGCCCGGCAGGGCCGCCTTCACCGCCCAGGCGAAGGCGGCGTCGCGGACGCCGAGCCCGGCCGGGGCGACCAGCGTGACCAGCGCCGCGAAGTAGCCGATCGCCTGCGCCGAGCCGACCAGCAGGAGGTCGTCGAAGGGGATGTAGGTGACCGAGCGGGCGACGCAGTAGATGCCGAAGGCGACGACGATCCAGTTCAGCGAGTAGAAGACGATCAGTGAGATCACCCCGCGCAGGGAGATCACCGCCGGCAGCGGCTCGCGGCCAAAGGCTTTGAGCGCCTTGTTGGCAAGCGGCCCGAAGACCCGCGGGTGCAGAAGCAGGATCGCGGCCGGGATCAGCAGCACCACCGCCCAGCGGATCGGCTCGCCCTGAAGGTCGGGGTGGTTGATGATGAAGTAGGCGGCGACGACGATCGCCGAGGTCGCGGAGATCGCCTGTTCGTAGACGATGCTGGCGATCGTGATCCGGCGCGGCACCCCGGCCCGCTCGGAGAGCAGCACCCGGCCGAGCACGTAGAGGACGCTGCCGGGCACATAGCGGGCGAGCAGCGGCTGGCCCCAGGCGACCTGGGCGCGGCCGAACCCGATCGGGTGGTCGAGGAAGCGCAGCGTCAGGTCCCAGCCGAGGGCGCTGAAGACATAGAAGAAAGGCAGGATGATGATCGCCGGGATCAGCCAGCCGACGTGGAAGTGGACGCCTTCGCTCTGGATCTCCGACCACTGGTCGATGACCGTGAGGACGAGGAAGCCGAAGATCAGGACCGCCAGCCCGATCTGCAGGGCGAGGCGAACGCGCTTGCTGCGCGGGGGGCGGGTCCCGACCCGCGCCCCGGCCTCGCCGATCCGGTGCAGAAGTGGTTGGCCGCGATCCACGAGCCCGTCACCTTAGAGCCTGACCCAGAGCCCAGCCGGTTTGGGATAGTCAGCCGATGGGCGAGTTCGAGCTGCTGGCGGCACTGCGCCAACGACTACCCGCCCCGGGGCACCGCGTAAGCCTCGGCAGCGGCGACGACGCCGCCGTAACCGTGCCCGGCGGCGCCACCGCGACCTCGGTCGACGCGGTCCTCGACGGGGTCCATTTCCGCCGCGGCGTCGCCACCCCGGCCCAGATCGGCCGCAAGGCGCTGGCTACCGCCCTCTCCGACCTGGCGGCGATGGGCGCCGAGGCGGGCGAGGCCTACGTCGTCGCAGGCGTGCCGGAGGACCTCGGCGAGGAGGAGTTCCTCGCCCTGCTCGACGGGATGCTCGCCCTCGCCGCTGAGACCGGGACGACCCTGGCCGGCGGCGATCTGAGTCGCGCGCCAACCCTCACCCTGGCGCTGACCGTCGTCGGCCACGCCAGCGGCCCCGAGCTGCTCATCAGCCGCGGCGGCGCCGAGCCCGGCGACGCGCTCGTGCTCAGCGGCGAGCTGGGCGGCGCTGCGGCCGGCCTGCTTCTACTCGAGCGCCCCGAGCTCGCTGCCGAGGTGCCCGGGGAGACCGCCGAGCGGCTGCGCCGGCGACAGCTCGAGCCGACGCCGCGGCTGCGCACCGGCCGCGCCCTGGCGGCGGCCGGTGCGCGGGCGATGATCGACCTCAGCGACGGCCTCGGCGGCGACGCCGCCCACCTCGCCGCCGCCAGCGGCGCCGCCCTGCGGATCGACGCCGCCGCCCTGCCCCTGGCCAAAGGCGTCGCCGAGGTCGCCGCGGCGGCGGGCCTCGACCCGCTCGAGCTGGCAGCAGGCGGCGGCGAGGACTACGAGCTGCTGGCGGCCCTCCCGCCGGCGCGCCTCAGCGAGGCCTCGATCGCGATCGGGGAGGCTGCGGAGACGTTGCTGACGCCGATCGGCGAGGTGCTGGCCGGTGATGGCGTCGAGATCAGGCTGCCTGACGGGGGGCTGCTGCAGGCGGAGGGGTACGACCAGCTTCGCCCAGCGAAGGGGTCGTGAGCAGCTCGCGGACGCCGCGCCGGCTCAGCATCGCCGACGCGATCAGCGACGGATCCGGCTTGTAGAGGCCGGACTCGACCAGGCTTTTCAGTTCCTGTGCGTGCATCGCCTTCATTATCGGCTTCGGGTCGGAGATCATTAGTTCTCGGTACTCGCACATGCGTCCAAGATTTTTTTCCGGTCGCGCCCGGATTTCGCTCCGTGCAGCAATTCTTTCTCCCGCCACTACCCTTCAGTCGTGGCTAACGGGTCGGCCCGCATCCTCCTCGTCGACGACGAGCAGTCGATACAGACGCTGCTCAGCTACCCCCTGCGCAAGGACGGCTACCACGTCACCTCGGTGCTCGACGGCGGCGAGGCGGTGCAGCGGTTCGAAGAGGGCCGTTTTGACCTCGTAATCCTCGACCTGATGCTGCCCCGGGTCGACGGTGTCGAGGTCTGCCGCCAGCTGCGCTCGCGCAGCCAGGTGCCGATCATCATGCTGACCGCGAAAGGGAGCGAGACCGACAAGGTCGCCGGGCTCGAGGTCGGCGCCGACGACTACATCACCAAGCCGTTCTCGATGCGCGAGTTCCGCAGCCGGGTGAAAGCGGCACTGCGGCGCTCGCGGATGGGCAGCGAGCCGGCCGAGGAGGAGACGATCGAGGTCGGCGAGCTGACGATCGACTTCGGCCGCCGGATGGTGACCCTGCGCGAGGAGGAGATCAAGGTGACCTACGTCGAGTTCGAGATCCTCGGCGCCCTGGCGCGCTCGCCGGGAAGGGTGCTGACGCGGGAGATCCTGCTCGAGCACGTCTGGGGCGACTCCGAGTACCGCGACCCGCGGACCGTCGACGTCCACATCCGTCACCTGCGCGAGAAGCTCGAGCACGAGCCGAAGGAGCCCGAGTTCCTCTTCACCGTGCGCGGCGTCGGCTACCGCTTCCGGGAGTAGCGATGAGCCCCTGGCAGCGGCTGCGCCGGCTGCGGATCCGAAAGCTGGGCAGCCGGATCACCGTCGCGGTGGTCGCGGTCTGCCTCGCCACCGTCCTCGTCATCTACCTCTACACGGTGACGATCGGCGGCGCTGCCAGCGGCGACACGGCGGTCAAGACCCAGATCGTGATCGGCGGCCTGATCGCGCTGGCGGTCGCGCTGGCGGTCGGCATCTACTACGCGCAGACCACGGTCGGCAACGTGCGGCGGCTGCAGGACGCGGCGCGCAAAGTCGCCGACGGCAACTTCGAAACGACGATCCCCGTCGCCTCCGCCGGCCAGCTGGCTCCGCTCGCCCGCACCTTCAACGAGATGCAGCGGCGCCTGGCCGAGCTCGACAGCGCTCGCAAGCAGTTCATCGCCAACGCCTCGCACGAGCTGCGGACGCCGATCTTCAGCCTCGGCGGCTTCGTCGAGCTGCTCGAAGACGAGGACCCGAGCCCCGAGGAGCGCGACGAGTTCATCCGCACCATGCGCCAGCAGATCGACCGCCTGACGAAGCTCACGGCCGACCTCCTCGACCTCTCGCAGCTCGACGCCGGCGCCGTCGTCATGCGGGCCCGCAACGTCGACCTCAGCGCCCTCTCGAAGGAGGTGACGCGCGAGTTCGGCGCCCGGGCCGAGCTGCGCGGCTCGCGGCTCGAGCTGCGCACCCCGGACGAGCCCGCGATCGCCCGCGGCGATCCCGATCGGGTGCGGCAGATCATCCGTATCCTGCTTGACAATGCCCTCACCCACACGCCCGAGGGCACGAAGGTGACCGTGACCACGTACTCCGCCAAACGCCGCGCCGAATTGACCGTCTCCGACGAGGGGTCGGGGATCCCGCAGCGGGTTCAGGGACGGATCTTCGAGCGCTTCTACACCGCCGACACCGCCGGCGGGTCGGGTCTCGGCCTGGCGATCGCCCGGGAGCTCGCCCAACGCATGGACGGCGCGATCACGATCAGCTCCAGCCGGCGCTACACCGCCTTCACGCTCGGCCTGCCACCGGCGCGCGAAGCGCCGCCGCAAGAGACTCCCCGGATCGCCGCCGGGTCAGGCACGTGAGACGCGTCGCAGCGCCGGTTGCGGCGTTCGCGCTCTGCCTCGCCCTGCTCGCCGGCTGCGGCTCGAGCGGCGATCAGACCCAAACCGTCACCGCCGCCGCCGAAGCGACGAAGCCGACGGTGATCGTCGAGACCGGAGCCGACGGCTTCAACGCGGCCAAGGTCTACCGCCAGGCGCTGCCGGGGGTGGTCACGATCCGCTCGCTGTTCGGCGGTGCGGGGGGCGCTGAGGGCTCCGGCTTCGTCTACGACTCGAACGGCGAGATCGTCACCAACGCCCACGTCGTCACCGACGAATCGAGCGGCAAGCGGGTGGCGGCGAAGGAAGTCTTCGTCGAGTTTCCGAACCGCAACGTCGTCCCTGCGGAAATCGTCGGCTTCGACCCCTTCGCCGACGTCGCCCTGCTCGAGGTCGACCCCGACGGCCTCGACCTCCACCCCCTGGCGCTCGGCGACGACCACGACATCACCGTCGGTGAGCCGGTGGCGGCGATCGGCAGTCCCTTCGGCGAACCGTCCTCGCTCTCGGTCGGCGTCGTCTCCGCGGCCAACCGCTCGGTCAAGTCGCTGACCCAGTTCCAGATCGAGGGCGCGATCCAGACCGACGCCTCGATCAACCCCGGCAACTCCGGCGGCCCGCTGCTCGACGGCCAGGCACAGGTGCTGGGAATCAACCAGCAGATCGAGACCAGCTCCGGCGCCAACGACGGGGTCGGGTTCGCGGTCCCGATCACCGCGATCAAGCGCTCGGTCGCCCAGCTCGAAGAAGACGGCACCGCCGAATATGCCTACATCGGCGTCTCCAGCCAGGCGCTCTACCCGCAGCTGGCTGAAAAGCTCGGCCTCGACACGACCTTCGGCGGCCTCCTCGCCGAAGTCGTCCCCGGAGGCCCGGCCGAGAAGGCCGGGCTCGAAGGCGGCAACCAGAAGCTCGACTTCCAGGCCGGCGAATACCGGACCGGCGGCGACGTGATCCTCCAGATCGACGGCCACGACGTGGTCCAGCCGGACGATCTCGCCCGGCTGATCGCCGACCACGCGCCCGGCGAAAAGGTGACCCTGACCGTGCTCCACGACGGCAGGCGCGAGCAGGTCGAGGTCACCCTCGGCAAGCGCCCGGACTCGATCTCGGAAGGTTGACCAAAGACCCCGGAACCAACCGGTCGTCCAGCTGGACCGCACGTCGCCGCTGAGGCGTGTAGAACTCCGGCCCTTGCTTCAGGAAGTCGCACTCGGCCAGAAGACGCTCACCGACTACACCCACATCGTCGGCAAAGAGCTGACGGAGCAGATCCGCGAGCTGGCGGAGGGATTGAAGGGCAAGCGCGTTCTCCACGTCAGCGCCACGGCCTTCGGCGGCGGCGTCTCGGAGATCCTCTACACGATCGTGCCGCTGATGCGCGACGCCGGCCTCGACGCCCACTGGCACGTGATCTTCGGCAAGGAGGAGTTCTTCAACGCGACCAAGCTCCTCCACAACTCGCTGCAGGGGGCGCCGGAGACGCTGAGCGACGAGCAGTGGGCGATCTTCGACGAGATCAACCAGATCAACGCCGAGGGCCTGCAGGGCGAGTGGGACGCGGTGATCGTCCACGACCCGCAGCCGATCGGGCTGCGGCGCGGCGCCCTCGAAAAGGGCAAGCGCTGGATCTGGCGCTGCCACATCGATCTCTCGACCCCGAACCCGGCGCCGATCGCGCGCCTGCTGCCGATGATCGAAGAGTACGACGCGAGCGTCTGGCACCTGCCCGACTACGTCCCCGCCGATATGGACGGGGCGCGCGACGGGGTCAACATCATCCCGCCTGCGATTGACCCCCTTTCGCCGAAGAACATGGCCTTCTCGCCGGAGGACGCCGCCTTCGTCTGCCGCCAGTTCGGGATCGACCCGGACCGGCCGTTGATCACCCAGGTCTCCCGCTTCGACCCCTGGAAGGATCCGATCGGCGTCATCGACGCCTATCGCGAGGTGACCGAGGAGGTTCCCGACGCGCAGCTGGCGATGGTCGGCTCGATGGCCAGCGACGACCCCGAGGGCCGCGAGTACTTCCAGAAGACCTACGAATACGCCGACAACGATCCGGACATCAAGATCCTCAGCAACCTCAACAACGTCGGCGCGATCGAGGTCAACGCCTTCCAGTCGCAGTCCGACGTCTGCCTGCAGAAGTCGATCCGCGAGGGCTTCGGCCTGACCGTGACCGAGGCCCTGTGGAAGGGGCGGCCGACGGTCGCCGGCAACGTCGGCGGCATCCCGCTGCAGATCGAGGACGGGATCAGCGGCTTCCTCGTCAACTCGCCCTCGGAGTGCGCCCAGCGCTGCCTCGAGATCCTCCGCAACCCGGGGCTCGGCAAGAGCCTCGGCCGCGCCGGCAAGGAGCACGCCCGCAAAGAGTTCCTCTCGCCGCGCCTGCTGCGCGACTGGCTCGGTCTCTTGACCGAGCTCGATACCTGACTCGGTACCAGCGGGACCACGTAACCTTCGCTACGTGGATTCCTCGTCGCCCCTGATCATCGTCTCGAATCGGGGGCCGGCCCAGTTCGAGCTCGACGATAATGGCGAGCGCACCGTGCGCCGCGGGGGCGGCGGCCTCGTCACCGCCCTCTCCGGGCTGGTCTCCCACCGCGACGCGCTCTGGATCGCCTCGGCGATGACCGACGAGGACGTTGCCGTTTCCGCCGAAGCGGGCGGCGGCCCGGTCGACATCTCGATCGCCGACATCGACTACCGCGTCTGCCTGGTCGGCAGCGACCCGAACGCCTACGACCGCTTCTACAACGTGATCGCCAACCCGATCCTCTGGTTCATCCAGCACTACCTCTGGGACCTCTCCAACGCGCCGGACATCCGCCAGGAAGAGCTCGACGCCTGGGACTACGGCTACCAGGCCGTCAACCGCGACATCGCCGAAGCGGTGCTGGGCCAGATCGAGGGCGAGAGCGACCCCCTGGTGATGCTGCACGACTACCACCTGTACACGGCGCCGCGAATGATCCGCGAGCGGCGCTCCGATGCCTTCCTCCACCACTTCGTCCACATTCCCTGGTCGCAGCCAGACAGCTGGCGGGTGCTGCCGACGCGGATCCGCGAGGCGATCTTCGACGGCCTGCTCGCCAACGACATCATCGGCTTCCATACCGTCGCCTACTGCATCAACTTCCTCCGCTGCTGCGACGAACTGGTGGAAGCCGAGGTCGACTACGCCAACGGCGAGGTCCGCCACGCCGGCGGCCGCACCCTCGCCCGCGCCTACCCGCTGGGAATCGACGCCGAGCGGCTCAAACGGGCGGCCCAATCGCCCGAGGTCGCGGAGGCCGAGCGCGAGGTGCTGGAGCGGCGGCGCAAGCACCTGATCATCCGCGTCGACCGCGCCGACCTCTCGAAGAACGTGCTGCGCGGCTTCACCGCCTTCGACACCTTCCTCAGCCAGCACCCCGAGTTCCGTGAAGAGGTCACCTTCATCGCCCACCTGCAGCCCTCGCGCCAGGACGTGCCCGAGTACGCCGAGTACCTGGAACGGATCGAGGCCCTGGTCGCGGTCGTCAACCAGCGCCACGGGACCACCGATTGGATGCCGATCGACCTGCGGATCTACGAGAACTTCTACGACGCGGTCGCCCGCTACAAGCACTTCGACCTGCTGATGGTCAACTCCCTCTTCGACGGCATGAACCTGGTCGCCAAGGAGGCGCCGGCGGTCAACACCCGCGACGGCGTCCTGATGCTCTCCGAGAACACCGGCTCCCACCAGGAGCTGTGGGACTTCGTGATCTCGGTCAACCCCTTTGACATCCAGGAGCAGGCCGACGCGATCCACCGGGCGCTGACGCTGCCGGCCGAGCAGAAGCGGGCCTGGTCGGAAGGGCTGAAAGAGATCATCTTCTCCCGCAACCCCGGCGACTGGGTCGACGACCAGCTCGAGGACATCGAGCGGCTGCGGGCCTCACGAGCCCGATAGGGGCGAACCCCGGTTGCCCGCCGCTTGAGGCGGGATGGGCGGAATCCGAGTCCGGTGGCGGGCGCTCGCCAAGCTGGTGGCGATCGTGGCGGCGGCGCTCGCGGCCCTGCAGCTGCTCCCGGATCTGCTGCGGCCTCCAGTACCGCCGCCGCTGGCCAGGGACGTGGGCCTGCCGCGGGTGAAGGTCGAGCCGTCAGCAAAGCGCCAGCAGGTCGCGGGGCAGGAGCCGGTTGCGAGAAAGCCGCTGCCCCGGGACGTGATCAGCTCTGTTCCTCACCGGCACGTCGCACCAGAGCCAGGGCGCATGGCGGCGAAGAAGCCGGGAGCCAACCGACATCGACATCCCGCCCCGCCCGTGCCCTCCGCCCCAGCGGTCGAAACGCCCCCGCCGCCGCCGGCCGAATCTCCGCCGCCGGTCTCGACCACGCCCGCTCCCCCACCCTCTCCACCTCCGCCGGCGCCCACGCAGCCGCCCGGCGACGGCTCCGAGGAGTTCGCGCCGCACTGACCCGGCTCCCGGCGGAGGCTTTCCGCCGCTATAGTCCTTCGCCGCTTTGGCAGCCCCACGTGAATACGAGCTGGTCCTGATGCTGGACCCCCAGTTGGATGCCCCCGCGCGCGACGGGCTGGCACAGGAGGCCCGCGGCCAAATCGAGGCCGCCGGCTCGCTCAAGCACGAGAACAGCTGGGGTCTGCGCAAGATGGCCTACGAAATCAACCGGCGCACCGAGGCCGACTATCGCTGGTTCCGCTTCGAGGCGCCGAGCGAGCTGCTCGATTCGCTCGACCACAATCTGAAGATCGCCGACGGCGTCCTCCGCTTCCGCATCTTCAAAGTCGACCCGAGCGCCCCGGTGATCGTGCCGCCGGCCGTTGCCGCCGCCCCCGGGCCGCGCGAGCGCAGTTCCGCCGGCGCCCGCGAGGACCGCGGCGAGTCTTTCGACGACGCTGCCGACGAGTAAGCGCCCCGTAGCCCTCGCTGTTTGCGGGAACGCGCCCTGCCAGGGGGCGAGGTCGCGCCGTCGAGCCTCTTAGACTGGGATTCGACCAACGATTTCAAGGGAGTGAGTGTTTTGGCAGCTTCGAACGTCAACGTCGTCGTCGTTACCGGGAACCTGACGCGGGATCCGGAGCTGCGGCACACCGGCGGCGGTACCGCGGTCTGCGACCTCCGCATCGCCGTCAACAGCCGCCGCAAGGACGGCCAGAGCGGCGAATGGGTCGACAAGGCGAACTACTTCGACGTGGTCGTCTGGGGAGCTCAGGGCGAGAACTGCGCCAACTATCTCTCCAAGGGTCGCCCGGTGGCGATCGAGGGACGCCTCGACTGGCGCGAGTGGGAAGCCAAAGACGGCAGCGGTAAACGGCAGGCGGTGCAGATCATCGCCAACACCGTCCAGTTCCTCGGCTCGCGCGACGGCGGGGGTGGCGGCGGCAACGGCAACGGTGGTGGCGGTGGTGGATTCACCCCGCAGAGCGACGTGCCGGCCGACAACTCGGACTTCGAAGCCGCGCCCACCGGTGGTGGCGGCAGCGAAGACGACATCCCGTTCTAGCCGAGGGGCTCGGCCAACCGGGAAGCGGCCACCCAGCGTAGGTCTGTACCATCCTGCGTCGCACATGGCTAGAGCAAGAGAGAGTTCTTCGAGCGACAACCGCCGGGGCCGGCGGGGCGCCGATCGCGCCCGCCCGCGCAAGTACACGCGCGTCAACGCCGAAACCGTCGACTACAAGGACCTCAACCTGCTGCGCCGCTTCCTCTCCGACAAGGGGAAGACTCGCGGGCGCCGGGTCACCGGGCTTTCCCGCCGTCACCAGCGTCAGCTCTCGGTGGCGGTGAAGCGGGCGCGCGAAATCGCCCTGCTTCCCTACGTCGGAGAGCGCTGATGGCGCAGGCGATCCTGCTGGCGGACGTCGAGTCGCTCGGCGAGCGCGGCCAGGCGGTCGAGGTCGCCCCCGGCTACCTGCGCAACTACCTGATCCCGCGCAAGCTGGCCCAGCCGGCGACGCCGGGAGCGCTCGAGGAAGCCCAGCGCCGCAACGAAGCAATCGAACGGGCCGAGAAGCTGCGGACCGAACGCGAAGCCGAGGCCGCCGGCCTGCTCTCGAAAACCGTGCTCACGATCCACCAGCGCGCCGGTGAGGACGGCAAGCTGTTCGGCTCGGTCGGCGCCAAGGAGATCGTCGACGCGCTGCGCGAGGCCCGCGATCTGCGGATCGAGAAAAAACGGGTCAAGCTCGAGCAGCCGCTGCGCGAAATCGGCACCTTCATGGTCGAGATCGAGCTTGCCGACGGCACCGTCGCCGCCGTCAAGACGATCATCAGCGAGGAGAAATAGCGGTCAGACTGCGGTCCCGCTCCGGCCCCAGTTGGCGCTCGGAGCGAGCGACGGTCGGGCTTGCGGCGGTTGCCCTGGTCGGCGCCGGCGCGGTCATCGCCGACCAGTTCGGCCGGCTGCTGGCGCGGCGCGCGCAGGAGAGCCACGATGAGGAGCACCGGCTCGCCCTCGCCCCGGCGGAGGCGGCCAAAGACACGATCGGCGTCGCCGTCAGCGGCTACGCCGCCGCGCCCCGCAGCGAGACGGTCCTCTTCAACCTCCTGGCCGGATTCCTCGGCTCCTTCGTCGTCGTCCGCCTCTCGACCCTCGGGATCCGCGAAAGCTGGGGGCCGTTCCGCAACGTCCACGTACGCGGCCGTCACATCCACCACTTCGTCCCCGGGATCCTGGTCGCCTTCGGCTCCGGGATCGCCGCCGTCCTCACGGATGACGACCAGCTCGAGCAACGGCTCGCGGTTCCGCTGGGGGCAGGGATCGGCCTGACCTTCGACGAGGCGGCACTGCTGCTCGACCTGCGCGACGTCTACTGGACCCGCCGGGGACTGCTCAGCGTCCAGCTCAGCCTCGGCGCCACCGCGATCCTCAGCATCGCCATTCTCACCCAGCGAATGCTGCGCCGCGGCGAGCGCCGCCAGGAGGAGCAGGGCCGAATCCCCCCGGCCAGCGATCATCTCTCTGCCGGAACCGGCGCGTTCGCGTAACGAAAGCGTCAACTCCTTTTCGCGGGATTTGCACGGAAGGGTCACGTGCCCGCCGCACGCCTCTGATTTGCTTGGAATCGGCCTCCGACCGCGCCCTCTTGCCGCCGGAACGCCTCCTTAACTGTCTCTGATGCCGCAACCGCCAACCACCCACGTCCCGCCGCAGAACATCGAGGCGGAGGAGTCGGTCCTCGGCGCAATGCTGGTCGCCGAGCCGGCGCTGACCAGGGTGATCGACGAGGTGAAGCTGAACGCGGCGGACTTCTACCTCGACCGCCACCGCGAGATCTTCGGCGCGATCCACGACCTCTACGCGGCGTCGAAGCCGGTCGACGAGCTCAGCGTCAGCGAGGCGCTGACCCAGCACAACAAGATCGACGCCGCCGGCGGCAAGCACTACGTCTCCGAGCTGGCGGCGAAGGTGCCGGCGGCCGGCAACGCCAAGCACTACGCCGAGATCGTCCAGCAGAACTCGCTGCTGCGCCGCCTGCTGACCGCCGGGCAGGAGATCCAGGGCTGGGTCAACGAGCGCGACGGCGAGCCGCGCGAGCTCTCCGAGCGGGCCGAGAAGCTGCTCTTCGAAGTCGCCCACAAAGAGCAGGCGAGCGACTTCCGGCTGCTCTCCGAGATCCTCCACGACGAGGTCGACCGGCTCGAGAAGCTCTCGACCGGTGAGCTGGAGCTGACCGGGACCCCCTCCGGCTTCCGCGACATCGACGCGATCACCGGCGGCTTCCAGCCCGGCAACCTGATCATCGTCGCCGCCCGCCCGGCGATGGGCAAGAGCGCCCTGGTCGCCAACATCGCCGAAAACGTCGCCGTCAAGGCCAACCGCCCGGTCGCCTTCTTCTCGCTCGAGATGTCCGAGGTCGAGCTCGCCCAGCGCTTCATCGCCTGCCGGGCGCGGATCTCCGGCGACAAGCTGCGCAAGGGCCAGGTCGCCGAGCGCGACTGGCCGAAGGTGGTCCGGGCCTGCAACGAGCTCGAGGAAGCGCCGCTCTGGTTCGACGACTCCTCCGACCTCGGCATCCTCGACCTGCGGGCGAAGGCGCGGCGCCTGCACGCTCAGGAACAGGACCGCGGCGGCCTCGGGATGATCATCCTCGACTACATGCAGCTGATGCGCTCCGACGACCCGCGCGCCAACCGGGTCGAGCAGGTCGGCCAGATCAGCCGCGGGCTGAAGATCCTCGCCCGCGAGCTCGAGGTTCCGGTGGTGGCGATCTCGCAGCTCTCGCGCGCGCCCGAGCAGCGGACGCCGCCGAAACCGCAGCTCTCCGACCTGCGTGAGTCGGGGCAGATCGAGCAGGACGCCGACGTCGTCGCCTTCCTCTACCGACAGGATTACTACCGCGATCCCGACGAGGAGCCCGACGGCCTGGCCGACGTGATCATCGCCAAGCACAGGAACGGCCCGATCGGGACCAGGTCGCTGGTCTTCCTCGACCGCTTCCCCAAGTTCGCCGACTACTCCGGCCAGGAACAGCCGATCGAGCAGCGGGCCGGCGAAGAGCCGCCGCCGTTCGAAGACGCGGCCGCGGCGGGGCCTGACTTCTGATGGCGGCCGCCCGCTCCGAGCCCTTCCGCGGCCAGGTCTGCCCGCTCGGCGTCTGCGACGGCTCCGGCTGGATCCTCGGCCCCGAGGACGTCGCCCGCCCCTGCGAGTGCCGGGCCGAACGGCTGAAGAAGGGGAGCACCCGCGGCGTTGCATCGGTCATCCCGCCTCGCTTCAGGGGAGTCTCGTTCGATCGTCCCCCGGTCAGCGACATGGCGCGTGACTTCCAGGCTCGCGCAGGGGTCGCCGAGATCCGAGCGTATCTCGACGACCTCGACGAGAATTTGGCCACCGGCAGAGGCGTCTGGCTGTTCGGCGACCCCGGCACCGGGAAGACGACTCTCGCGATGCTGGTTTCGAAAGCCGCTATCGAGCATGGGCACTCGGTTGCGATCTACTCCCTGCCGAAACTACTGGCGAGGATCAGGCAAACGTACGACGCGGAACCCGGCGGCGACTCCTACTCGACGTTCTTCCAGCGTCTCACCTCGGTCGATCTGCTCCATATCGACGATCTCGGTGCCGAGAAACGCTCCGACTGGGTGCTGGAGCAGCTGTACGCCCTGATCAACGAGAGATACGAGGCCGAACGAGCGGTGATCGTGACGACGAACCTGGATGAGCCGGAGCTGAAAGAGCAGATCGGTCAGAGGACGGTCTCCCGCTTGGTCGAGATGTGCGGGAGCTGCATGGTGCCGATGCACGGCGAGGACCGGCGCGAACCGGCCCGCGCCAGCGCCTAGGTCCGGCTGGGCGGAACGCCAAACCACGCGCATCGTCAGAATCAGCCCCGATGCCAGGCATAGTCATAGTCGGCGCCCAGTGGGGCGACGAGGGGAAGGGCAAGATCACCGACCTCCTCGCGGACAAAGCAACGGTGATCGTGCGCTTCCAGGGCGGCAACAACGCCGGCCACACGATCGTCCGCGGGGGCGAGGAGTTCAAGTTCCACCTGATCCCCTCGGGCATCCTCCACTCGAAAAAGGCCTGCGTGATCGGCAACGGCGTCGTCGTCGACCCGCGGGTGCTCCTGAGTGAGATCGACGGCCTCAAACGCGCGGGGGTCAGCGTCGGCAACCTGCGGCTCTCGGCCAACGCGCACCTGATCATGCCCTACCACGTGCTGCTCGACACCGCCGGCGAGACCAAGCTGGGGAAGAACTCGATCGGCACCACCCGGCGCGGGATCGGCCCCGCCTACGCGGACAAGGCGCTGCGGCTGGGGATCCGGGTCCAGGACCTGCTCGACGAGAAGATCCTGCGGACCAAGATCCGCGCCGCGCTCGGGCCCAAGCAGCAGGCGCTGCGGGAGCTCTCGGTGCAGCGGCGCAAGCTGCGCAAGGAAGCGGGCGAGGACGCGAAGGCCGCCCCCGAGGGCGTCGACGTGCCCGATCCGCGCCTCGACGTCCACACGATGGTCGAGGAGCACGTCAGCTTCGGGCACCGGCTCGAGCCCCACATCGCCGACACCGCGCGGCTCTGCTGGGACGCCCTCGACAGCGGCCAGACGGTGATCTTCGAGGGCGCCCAGGCGGCGCTGCTCGACCTCGACCACGGCACCTATCCGTTCGTCACCTCCTCCAACCCGATCGCCGGCGCCGCGACGGTCGGCGCCGGCGTCGGCCCAGCCGACATCGACGAGGTCTGGGGGATCGCCAAGGCCTACGCGACCCGGGTCGGCGCCGGTCCCTTCCCGACCGAGCTCGAGGACGAGACCGGGGACCGGATCGTCGACGCCGGCCACGAGTTCGGCACCACCACCGGGCGCCGCCGCCGTGCCGGCTGGATGGACCTCGTCGCCCTCCGCTACGCGGTGCGGCTCAACCGCATGGATGCGCTGGCGATCACCAAGCTAGACGTGCTGAGCGGGATCGGGCCGTTGCGGGTCGCCGTCCGCTACCGCTCGAAGGAGGGCGCCGTCCTCGACAGCTTCCCCTATCACCAGTCGATTCTCCATTCGGCGACCCCCGAGTACGAGGAGCTGCCGGGCTTCGACGAGGACATCGGCGGCTGCCGCGAGGCGGGTGACCTGCCGCAGGCGGCGCGTGACTATCTCGGCTTTATCTCGGAGTTCGTCGGCATCCCGGTCCGTCTGGTCGGCGTCGGCCCCGACCGCGATCAGGTCGTCTGGATCGATTCCTAGTCCACCGCTTTAACCTTCTTTCGCATCACTTCGCTACGGTCTGGGGGTGGCTTCGACCAGACGGGCAGGGCGGCTGACCGAGCGACTGCCCCGGGGCAGGCACGGCCTCTCGCGGGAGGCGGTGACCGCTTCGCAGCGCGCTCGCATCCACCAGGCGATGATCGAGGTGGTCTCCGAGCGCGGGTACCCGGAGACCAGGGTCGTCGACGTGATCGGCGTCGCCGGCGTCTCCCGCAAGACCTTCTACGAGCTCTTCGACAGCAAGGAGGACTGCTTCCTCGCCGCCTACGACGTGCTGCTCGGCAACCTCTTCACCGACACCGCCAACGGCTTCGAGTCAAAGCCGGGGGCGCCGTGGGCGGAGCGGGTGGCGGCGGGGCTGAACGCCCTGCTCCAGCACCTTGCGGCCCATCCCGGCGAGGCCCGCTTCGCGATCGTCGAGGTCCTGGCGGCGGGACCGAAAGCGCTTGCGCGACGCGACGCGGCCCTGCGCCAGTTCACCGGCTTCCTCGAGGCGGGGCGCTCGGAGACCTCGGTCGAGCTGCCTGGAATCACCTCGCTCTCGCTCGCCGGCGGCGTCAATGAGCTGCTCTACAGCGAGATCCTCCACGGGGCCGCGGCGCGGCTGCCGAGCAGGCTGCCGGACCTGATGTTCTGGATCGTGCTGCCGTTTCTGGGCAGCGAAGGCGCGGCGGTCGAGCGCAATCGCGTGCGCCGCTCGATGAACGCCGGATAGACCTTTGGGAACGCCAGTGTTAAGGCGCTCTTTTTCAAGCCCTGGAGGGTTTATGGGCCAGGAGAAGTTGGTAGGTTGGGCTGGGGAGGGATCACTTCACCGATCTACGTCAAGCTTTCGACGGCTTTGGCTCTGGATGAGGCGAGCCGCAAAAGGAGAGATATAGGGATATGCGCAAGTACCTGAAGATGACGATCGCCTTGGGGGCGCTGCTGGCGCTCACCGTGGCCGGTATCGCCTCGGGGGCAGGTAAGGAAGAAGTAACCGTTGGCAACCTCAAGTTCAAAGCCGGCGGCAGCTTCAGCCCGAAGACCCTCTCGAAGACGAAGCAGACGCCGATCGCCCTCACCGCCGAAGGGCAGATCAGCACGGTCGACGGCACGCACCCGCCGGCGCTGAAGGAAGTGGTCGTCGAAACGGACAAGAACGGGGCGATCCAGGTCAAGGGCTTCCCGACCTGCAAATCGGGCCAGCTGCAGTCGCAGGACACCGCGCACGCGGAAGCGATCTGCAAGAGCGCGATCATCGGCAAGGGCACGACCAACATCGAGATCGCCTTCCCCGAATCGAAAGTCGTGCCGGTCTCTTCGAAGCTGCTGGTCTTCAACGGTGGCGAAAAGGGCGGCGTGGTCACCCTCTACATCCACGCCTACATCACCGTGCCGGTTCCCGCAGCGGTCGTGACCACGCTGAAAATCTCGAAAATCCACAACGGCCGCTACGGCCTGAAAACGATCGCGTCGGTCCCGAAGATCGCGGGCGGCAGCGGCTCCGTAACGTCGTTCAAACTGAAAATCGACAAAAAATACAGCTACAAGGGTAAGAAAGTCAGCGTCCTGACTGCCAAATGCCCTGATGGCAAGCTGCAGGCGCACGCCACGGCGGTCTTCTCCGATGGCACCCGCGCCTCGACCGAATTCATCCGAACCTGCACTGGCAAGGGCTGAGATTCGGTATCGGTTCTAAGACACTTCCTTAGGACAGGCAGAAATTGCGAAGGGCGGCCTCCGGGCCGCCCTTCGTCGTTCATTCGCCGGAAAGCGCTGCAGGGCGGCGCGCTTGGCCCTACCCTTGCAACAGCGTGCGGCACCTCGCTCTCACAGTCGCTGCGTTCCTTCTCTTCGTCGCGGCGGTGGTGGGCGTGAGCGCAACCGCAGCCAGAGCCTCGAACCCGATCATTCCGTGGGGAGCGGGCTGCCGACCGGTTGCCGAAGGCGCAGTGAGGACCAGTGCCAACTGCGGCGCGGAACTGGTCGAAGGGCGCGCGATCGCGCCGCCGGAAGCCCCACCGGTCGTCAGGCGGGTGATCGCCGCCGCGAACGAAATCAGCGACCGGCCCTACGTCTGGGGCGGGGGTCACCGCAGCTTCGCCAGCAGGGGGTACGACTGCTCGGGCGCGGTCGGCTACGCCCTGCACGGCGGCGGGCTGCTGGCGACGACGATGGTCTCGGGGCAGCTGGCTGCCTGGGGCGAAGGAGGCGTCGGCCGCTGGATCACCGTCTACGCGAACGCAGAGCACGTCTTCATGGTCGTCGCCGGCCTGCGCTTCGACACTCGCGACGACATGCCGGGGGACCGGGGGCCGCGGTGGAAGATGGCTGAACCGGACCCTCGCATCCTCGCCAGCTTCGCCGCCAGGCACCCAACCGGGCTCTGAGAACACCGAAAATCGTCGTTGTCGGCCCCAACGCGGTCGGCGAGGATCGAAGGCCGTGGGCAGGGACGCCTCGACGATCGTGTTCTTCCCGGCGCGTGCATTCGGGCCGCTCATCAACAGCGTCGGCATCGGTGACGTGCTGCGCCGTCGCGGCTACCGTGTCGTCTTCATCGTCGAGGAGTCGTTCGCCGGCACGCTCGAGGAGCGGGGCTTCGAGGAGCGCCTGGTCCGGCTCGGGCCGAGGCAACCGCATGATGGCGGTCCCGGCGCGGTTTGGAAAGGCTTCCTCCGCGACCGGGAGGAGATCCTGCGGATGCCGCCGGTGGAGCAGCTGACGGCCCTGATCCGGCCCGCGTTCAGGACCCTGATCGACGGAGCGAAGTACGTTGACGACCGCCTTCTCGGCCTCTTTGCCGAACTCAAGCCGCGCATGATCGTGGTCGACAACGCGATCACCTTCCCCGCTCTCTTCACCGCTGGAGTCCCCTGGACGCGGCTCGTCTCCCGCAACCCGGCCGAGATGAAGGACCACCTGGTACCGCCGCCGTTCTCGGGCCTGTCCGCGCAGAGCTCGATCGACTGGGACGGGTTCTGGGTCGCGTACCGCCGGGCGCTCGGCGACCTCCACGACGATCTCTCCGACTATTGCCAAGAGCGCGGTGCGCCGCCGCTGCACAGCGACGACTTCATCCACGAGAGCCCCTGGCTGAACCTCTACCTGTATCCGGACGAGGTCGATTACAGCCGCGCTCGCCCGCTTGGCCGGCACTGGCGAAACCTGCAGGCGAACGTCCGCTGCAGTGATCCCGCCTGGAACGTCCCGGAAGCGATGTCCGGAGGGGAGGACCCGCTGATCTACCTCAGCCTCGGCTCCCTGGGGTCAGCCGACGTGGATCTGATGCGCAAGCTCATCGCCGAGCTCGCGAACGAGCCCTACCGCGTGGTCGTCGCCAAGGGACCGCAGGCGCACGCGGTCGAGTTGGCCTCGAACATGGAGGGCGCGGAGTTCCTGCCCCAGGCTTCGCTGCTACCGAAGGTCGACCTGGTGATCACCAACGCCGGCAGCAACACGATCGCCGAGTGCCTGTTCTTCGGCAGGCCGATGGTGATGCTGCCGATCTTCTGGGACCAGCACGACAACGCCCAGCGCCTCAATGAGAAGGGCTTTGGCGTCCGGCTCGACACCTACGAGCACCAGGCGGAGGAGCTGACCGGGGCGATCGACCGCCTGCTCACCGACCGTGCGCTCGAGGAGAGGCTGGCCGCGACCTCTGCGCGCCTCCGCGCGGCGGCGGGGACGGAGCTGGCCGCGGACCTGATCGAGCGCGCAGCGCGGGAAGGCTGACCCGCTCAGATTGCGCAGCTCGGCAGGCCGGCGCTCTGCGCAGCGGCGTTGGAACCCCGGAAGGCCTTTTCGCTCATCGCATCTTCGGGGGTTGCCTGAAGCTGTTCGACTTCCTTGTCGAGACTGCTGACGAGGGCTTCCGCTTCCTTCTTCTGAGCCGCGGGGGGGTTCAGGTCACCAAGGTTACCCGCCATGTCTTCGACGGACTCGAGGGCCGTGTCGACGAACGATTCCATTTCTTCCGTACCGCCGGATTCGTCACTGGCTTCCGTCGCGGCCTTCAGATCTTCGTCGCGCTGCTTCGTCGCTTCCTCGCAGATTTCGTTCCCCTGCTCCAGGAAGGCGGCTTTGGTCAGAGGGTCGGAACTGCTCGAGCCACAGCCAACGACCAGCCAGACGGCCAGTATGAGCAGGAGGGCTGGCAGTATTTTGCGCGCGGACATTGCATGGAACCTTCTGATTACACAAGGATCCTATCCAGGTTGATTCGCCAGCGTCAACCCTTCCCAGGCAAAAGAGGGCGCCGTCGCCTTCCCGCGACGGCGCCCCATGATGAGTCAGCGTATTGGCTGAGGAGCTATTCGCTGGCTCTCACCGATTCGGCCGCTCCATCTTCGAAGTCGGCTTCCAGGCTTGCCGAGTTGGTCCCCGACCCAGCCGGGAGACCGGTCATCGCGTTGATCAGCGGGTTGATCAACAGTTCGATCACCGGACCGCCGCAGCCGGTTACGCCCGGTGCGGTGAACGTTTGGTTGACCAGTTTCGCACCTTTAACCGTCGTCTTATCGAACAGTTTGTTGAACGAGATTTTTCCGGAGGTGCCTTTCAGGCTGCCGCTGGTTCCAGTGGTCAGATCCACAATCAGCGGATTCGTGTTGGAGCCGACATAGCAGCCGCTACCGAGGAACGGATTTTCGAGGTGGACCTTGACCGGTAGCTCCAGCGCGATCCCTTCTTCGAAAATCAGGTTTTCGGTGTTGAGTTTGATCGACGTCGCGGCCGCGGCCAGTTCCAGGGTCGCATTGACTCCGGTGAGACCGTTTTCAAAGGTCGCTTCACAGGTCAGCCGCACGAGGAGGTTGCTGATTTCGTTGCATTTGATCAGCCCCGCGAGACCGCCCGGAACGGGCTGCGCCGTTTTCGACAGCGTGTTTCCATCCTCGGCGCCGTAGAACTGGATTTCCGACCCGACTCCCTCGAATCCTCCCTGCAGGGTGACCGGGTTTTTGATCGGGACGGTCTTGCTCCCGAGAGTCACCGATCCCCCCGTGGTGACGGAGTAGACGCAATTTTCCATCGTCGCCCTGTTCAGGGGGCAGTCCGAGAAAACTTCCCATTCCCCGGTGGGGTGATGCGGTGCCGCAAGCGCCCCTGCCGCGAATATCAGCGAGAGCAGGCCCGTGAGCCCCCCTGCGATGATCTTTCTCATTGTTCACTCCTCCACTTCCTGCCGGACTGGGCCGACATTTCGGTAGTAAAAAAGGGCGCCGTCATACCCATCGTGACGGCGCCCCTGTACTGCGTTACATCATTGACCTAGGGTCAGAGAGCTATTCGCTTTCTTTGACCGATTCGGCCGCGGCGTCCTGGATTTTGCCTTCCAGGGTTGCCGAGTTTTTACCCGACGCGCTCGGCGTGCCGAGGATCGAGTTGACCAGCGGGTCGACCAGGAAGGAGAAGATCCCTCCGCAGCCGCTCGCAGCCGGGGCGGCGAACGTGTTGTTCACCAGTTTCCCGCCGCTGATCGTGGTGATCGTGAACGTCGGGTTGAACGTGATTTTGCCGGCGGAGCCTTTCAGGCTGCCGCTGGTGCCGGTGGTGAATTCGATCTGCACCGGGCTTTTATCCGATCCGATGTAGCAGTTGCTACCGAGGATCGCGTTTTCCAGGTGGATCTTGGTCGGCAGGCCGAGCGCGGTACCTTCTTCGAAAATCAGGTTTTCCGTGCTCAGTTTGACGTTCGGCAGGTAGCCTTTCGTCGGGCCTGCGATTTCGACCGTCGCGTTGACGCCGGTGAACCCTTCATTGATCAGGCCGTTGAACCAATCCTGAATGAATTTCGGCCACCAGGTCGGCGCGGTGATCCCGAGCAGGCCGCCAGGGACGGGCTGCGGGGTTTTCGAGAGGGTGTTGCCGTTCTCGGCACCGTAGAATTTGATTTCCGACCCGAACCCTTCGTAGCCACCCTGCAGGGTCACCGGGTTTACCAGCGGCACCGTTTTTTTGCCGACCGTGAACCCTCCACCACTGCTGACTGAGAAGACACAGTCGTTGATGTTCACGTTGTTCAACGGGCACTCGTTGAACTGAGCGTATTCGCCCGTCGGGTTATGGGAAGCAGCGAAAGCCGTGGACGCAAATACCAACGCGCCCAGGACTGCCATGAGGCCTCCCGCAAGGAACTTCTTCATGTTTACCCTTCCATTGTTTTGACTAGTTACCCGTGGGATGAGGACTTGTGGGTGGCAAAAACTGACTGGGTGGCTTTTCTTGAACGGTGCAGATACGAGATCTGGATTAAGTTAAAAGTCCGTAACGCTAAATAATCGCCTATCGGTTTCGGGGCTGCCGCTTCGAGCTGCTGGACTTCTTCCCGCAGCTGGTGGCGATCTCGAGCTTCGAGTCGTGCGTCTTCGCGTTGTGGCCGCGCATCTTCACGATCGCGAGGTTGTCGGCTTTGCAGATGTTGGCCGAGTTGACGAGCAGGC
>Ga0081540_1000849_pt1 | contig 27799 bp, 23 predicted proteins | sample TabmetS2T1R1_FD_71024 | JGI IMG/M metagenome (GOLD analysis project Ga0081540, IMG submission 71024) | Tabebuia heterophylla rhizosphere microbial communities from the University of Puerto Rico - S2T1R1 | ecosystem: Host-associated > Plants > Roots > Rhizosphere ...
TTGCGGGAAGACTACGATATGCGCGCCCGTAATCCCGTGGTGCTTGGCGCGGTCATCTCTCTGATGAAATTGAAGAGGGGTGTGCGCGTCGTCGATCTCGCATGCGGCACGGGCTCCACGTTGCGTTCGCTCAGCCCGCGGCTGCCGGAACGGCAGCATTGGGATCTCGTGGACAACGACCCTCGCCTGCTGAACGCGGCATGCACCCCGAATTTCGCAGGCGACGTCGGTCGGAATGCCGTTCAACTCGACCTCAACAGCGACCTTGAAACTGTGCTCAAACTGCCGAGCGACCTCATCACGACTTCGGCCCTGCTCGATCTCGTCTCCGAGGCTTGGCTAGAGCGCTTTGCACAGCAAGTGGCAGCGCACGCAACCCCGGTCTACGCAGCCCTCACCTACGATGGCCGCGTCGAGTTCTCCCCGGTGGACCCAACGGACGCGGTTATCGTGAAAGCCGTGAACGCCCATCAGCGTACCGACAAGGGATTTGGGCCAGCGCTCGGTCCGTTGGCCGCCGCTGCCGCGATCAACAAATTCGAGGCACTCGGATATTCAATCGTGCAAGCCAAGTCGGACTGGGTGATCGGGACGGCGGATCGGAGCATCCAGATCGAATTGTTCAACGGATGGGCCGGTGCCGCACGCGAGATACAATGGCTGCCGGGCCGAGAAATCGATGGTTGGCTGACCAGGCGACTGCAAGCTGTCGACCAATGCGCGTCAACGATGCACGTGGGTCATGTCGACTTCTTCGCCACGCCGAGCACCACGCGCTGACCCGACAAATCGCAGTCGAACAACACGTCGTCCTCGATCTTGTGCACCCGAGCCGGCATGCGATGGGCCTGATCGGCCCGTTCCAGCGGCGGCAACTCTATGCCAGGCCCGCCCGCACCCAGCATCACGGGCGCAACGGTCACGTGAAGACGGTCGAGACATCGGGCGGCAATAAAGCGCGACAAGGTATCGGCCCCGCCTTCGATCAGCATGCGGCGCATCCCTGCCCGTCTTAGCGCCGATGCGATGTCGGACGGAGCGATGTTCCCGTCCTGCGTGGGCAACGCAATAACTTCGACTCCGGGAGGGACCGCAGCACCCGAGCCTTCCGCGGTAATCAGCAGACGGCGGACCCCATCCTCTGCGAATAACCTTGGGTTCGCGCCCAATCGTCCTCTGGGATCGATAACAGCGCGCGCTGGATGAGGTCCCGCGACCTGCCGGACCGTAAGTTGTGGATTGTCAGCGATGGCCGTGCCAACGCCGACGACGACAATATCAACCAACGAGCGCAAGCGATGCAAATGCTCAATGCCCGCCGGACAGTTGATATACTTCGAATGACCAGTCGCCGTCGCCACCCGGCCATCGAGCGATTGGCCCAGTTGACCCACGATAACGAGGTCGTCGACCGTCCCGTTCCTCAGGGGAGCGAATAAATCTCCCCAATTCTGCGGCAGAGGCCGCTGCCCCTTGCGAAAGAGCTCGACGAAGCTTTCCCACGCGTCAGGAGTTGCAACTTTTCGGGACGGTAAATTGCTGAGTAACACGGGGTCTCATCAAATTAGGAGGTTCGCTGACTATCAATGCTACTATTGACCACTCGATCCCAAAAATCCATCTGATTTCCATAGGAATGATCTGGGACTTTCGGTGTTTCACGAACGCGCCCAGAAAAAGAAGGTTTCCGGAATGAGCGCTGCGCCAATGCCAACCGATTCAGCCCTGCTCGGCAGCAGAGAGCATCTCGATGTAAGCCGCGCCTTGACCGAATTGCAGGCGCGAAGGCCCATCCGCGTTGACGCTCCGGACGAAAGCCTTATTGCTCTCCCGGTCGAAGGGCTGGACGACAAGAGGCTTCGCGAATTCGCGGCGCTGAGCCGTCCAGCCGTCCCGAAAATGATCGTTACGCAGCAGCGAGCGCGGGCGCTTGGTATAGAGACCTCGACGCCGATGGCCTTGTCACTTCCTGAGGCGGTTGACGCGGGCAGCATCGTCGAACTCGCTGCGGGCGGTAAGATCCATTTCGCAGCACGAGCCCAGGTTGCCAGCCACGCCGCGCGAGCAGCCATCCAGTTGGTCAAGCTGGCCCGCGGCCTGCCGGCGATCCTGACGGCACCTGTGCCCGCTATTGAGGACGAAACGGTTCAATCGATTTCCGTCGTCAGCGCCGATAGGGTCAAGCGGTTTCGCGCGGGCACGGTGGCGCGGGCCAGCGAGGCCTCCATCCCGCTGGCATCCGGAGCATCAGCGCATTTTATCGTTTTTCGAGATGCGCTCGGCATCGATCAGGTCGCCATTATTGTCGGCAAGGCCGACCATTCCAAACCGGTCCCGGTTCGACTTCATTCGGCATGTCTGACCGGAGATGTCTTCGGCTCCCGGCGATGCGATTGCGGGGACCAGCTTCAGCTGGCGATTGGTCGCCTCGAAGCGCTCGGTGGCGGAATCATTTTGTATCTCGCCCAGGAAGGGCGCGGCATTGGTCTCGCGAACAAGATGCGAGCCTATCGTCTGCAGGATGGAGGGCTCGATACAAGCGACGCCAACACGACTCTCGGCTTTGAGGATGATGAGCGGGACTATGGCATGGCCGCCCTTATGTTACGGGACCTCAACTACACAAGGATCGTGCTCCTCACCAACAATCCGGCAAAGCTCGACGGATTGGCGAAGGCCGGTATTGAAATCACGGCCCGTGTCCCGCTGGAGGCTCCCATCACACCCCACAACAAGCGATATCTGACAACGAAGGCGGTACGCTCGGGGCACAAGCTTGTCACACTCAAGGCATCGCCCAACGAACAGTCCTGAACTTGCGATGCTCTCCGCTCTGAACCGATTCGCGGCCGATAGAAATAGTTGCCGAGATGTCCGACGTAGGGTCGCGCCAGGATGAAGTCTTTGTTCCGGCGGGCAGTCATTGCAACGGGCCTGTGCTGGTCCGCCGTATTCGTTTTCGTCGCGCTTTTCTATCAGCTCGAGCTCTACGGTGACGGGGCGATGTTTTCGTACGCCGTTGCCGTTCAGGACGTTTGGGCGTTTCACTGGCACAACATATCCGGCCGCACTTCCGTTTTCCTGCTCACCCTGTTGCCGGCCGAAACACTCGTGGCCATCACGGGCGAACCATGGGTCGGAATACTCGCTTATGGATTTTTGTTTTATGTTGGCCCACTGGTTGGCTTGGCAGCAACATACGCGGCTGATCGCTCGCCGGGCCGTCAGGTCTTTCTTTACGCGTGCGGCTCAACCGCTCTACTCTGCCCGCTGATCTTCGGCTTTCCCACCGAAATGTGGCTCGCCCACGCGATATTCTGGCCTACGCTGGCACTCAGCCACTACGCAAGATCGACTATTCTCGGGGCGCTGCTGGTGTTTGCAGCGTGGCTTCTACTCGCCTTCAGCCATGAAGGGGCATTCGTGCTGCTGCTCGGCGTGCTTGCCAGCCTCACGCTGCGCGGTCTTCGGAGCACGCAATTCCAGCGCGGGGGTGCAAATCTGCTCGTTATTGTCCTTCTGGCCGTCGCGTCGAAGATATTTTTCCCACCGGATGAATACTATGCGGATGCCTTCGTGCGAGCCGCCATGAATTTCTTCGACCCCGCCATCTTCCGTGTAGCGGTCATTGTCGAGTTGCTGGCGGCAATCGTTGTCTATGCGGCAATGTTGGGCTTGATCTCCCTTTTGTTTCCGAACCGCGCGTGCCTTCTTGCGCTGGCGATATTGCTCGTCTTCCTGTGCATCTTCTGGCTTCGCTTCGACCACTCGGTGAATGCGAGCAGCCGCTACTATCTCCGGACGGGCCTGGTCATTGCCACTCCTCTGCTCGGCATCTTGGCTGCTCTCGCCGCCATGACGCGGGAAGGAGTGGTCGTCAATCGGCTGGCCGGGCTTCAGCATGTCCTTGTGTCGCCTCGGCGCGGAACGTGCGCGCTTGCGTCGATCCTGTTTGCGGTGACCTTGATCCACATCGTCGAGACTGGAAAATTCGTCACCGCCTGGTCCCGCTACCGAAGCGCGATCGCGACCCTGGCGATGAGCCAGGACGCCGACCCGGCCCTCGGCGATCCGCGGTTCGTCTCGTCGAAACGGATCCCGCCAGATCTGGCCCCCTTGGAATGGTTCTCGACTATTCCGTATCTGTCGGCAATTGTTGCGAACTTTCAGCCGAACAGACTGGTCATCGATCCGTCCGGCAACTATTTTTGGCTGTCCTGTGCTACCGCAACGCACAGCACGAAAAGGCAGCTTGGTGTTCCGTTACGCACTCGAGAGTTGATCAAGACCTATTCTTGCCTGCATAGATAGGCTGCGGCCATCATTGATGAGAGTATCAGCGCCATCCACTTCTGCTCTTGAAGCTGCCGCCGATCGGGTCATGCACCTCTGGTCGATGATAACGTCACTTTCAGACGATGAATCGGCAGTACTTCGCGCTACTGTGCTTGAGTGGTTGTCCAAACAGCACCATCTCGGCGAAAGCGATCTCGTCATCGCCGGACTGAAATATCTGCATCAGAATGTCGGACTGAGGAAGTGATGCGTCGAATTTCGCTTGCACGAACCGGTTACAGACGACCATGAAGTTAATCATCTTCGATTTCGACGGCACCCTCGTCGACAGCCGTCCATTGATCCTCGAAAGCCATCGGATTGTTTTTTCCGAGTTTCGACTGCCTGCTCCCTTGCCTGCTCACAGCCTGGGATTGGTTGGAAAATCGCTCGATGTCATTTTGGCGGATCTCGCGGGGCCGGCCGCTCCCATCCTTGAAATGGTCAAGGCATACGACCTCCTCTTGCCAAGACTGAGGGCCGATCCCCTCTTTGCGGAACGACCATTCGACGGAGTTGATACCCTCCTACACGAGTTGAGCCGAGTTGCTGGCACCGTGTTGGGTATAGCAACCGGACACCGGACGGACACCATTGCTCCTGCCCTACATACGCTGCGATGGGCGGAGTTCTTTCGAACCATTCAGGCGGCGGACACGGCACCTTCGAAACCGCATCCCGCGATGCTTCTTCAGGCGCTCGCGGCCACCGGAGTGGAGGCTCAGGACGCAATCTTCATTGGCGATACCACCTTCGATATGCAAATGGCCGAAGCCGCACAACTGCGGTCAATCGGAGTCGCCTGGGACACCATGGCGCCGATCGCCTGCAGGCGGCCGGGGCACGTCACGTAGCCAAGACCGTGAACGAACTGAGGACGATCATTTACGCTTCTCTCGGCGAGTAATTCAGAGATACGGCAGGGCTTCGTACTACTTCCGCGGCAGTGTATGCCGCTTTACAGGCAGCAAGTCCGATGGCGGCGCCACGTGCCCCGAGGAGGTCATCCACTGAATCACGCGCAGCGCGACTTCGTCCTGTTCGGCCTGGCCAAGGAGAGCATCTTTTTCAGGACCGGCCGGAAGACGCCCGGCCTCATCACGTGCTGCCTTGATCCGATCGCTGAGACGATTGGCTTGAGGTGTCTTTCTCATCATCGAGTGCGTCCCGGTTGGCCGGACATACGCAATCTACGGGAGATGGGCTGAGAAGTTTCAGGGAGCCCGCGGCATTTGGGATCAACTGGCCGATAGCGATAGAAGCGCGCGGCATATCGGCAGTGATTCCAAATCCGGCTTTCTCACTCCTCGATGACCTGTCCGCCGTCATAGCCGCAGGCGATGCGCCCCAACGACGCGCGGAATTGTTCGCTTTCGACCATCGTGGCGAGCGCCGCCAGGTCGTCGAAGTTTTCAAGCTGACGAGCCCGACCCAGGAGAGATGCAATGAGGGTTGGATCAAGGTAAGGCAGGCTCGCCCAGAAGCCGCGCGTTAGTTCCCGCACGAGCGCATGATCGGGATGCTCCTCGTTCTGGGGGGCACGACCTATCTCATACATATGACGAACCGCGTGCCACGAGGCACGCTCGGTCGGAAACCGCGCCACGATCTCCGGATATTCTTCGGCCACGTAAAAGCGGTTGAGCGTATCGAACAGAACGAATCGATAGCGCTGAGCGATCAGAAACGGCTCCCAATCCTGCCATGACGGCTCCGAGGCCATCGGACTGACCGCTTCTGCGACAACGACCTTAGGCCGGAAGCGCTCCCAGTCGCCGCCGAACAGCACATCAGCCTCCGCGCCTTCGACATCAATTTTCAGGAAGTCGATTGTGCCAAGGTCATGGCTTTCACACAGCTTCGCAAGCGTCATCGTAGGCGTACGTATGGTCTGATAATCGACACCGAAGGCTTGCGTTGCTTTTGCAACCCCCTCTTTCGTCGTCGAAAGACCATGCAGACGGCGAACAACGTGGAAGTCGGCTTCGCCATTCGCGCGTCCGACCAAGCCGGTAACCGCGATGTCGCGTGGACGCAGCCGGGCGTACAGCGCCGCAAGTTTGGACTGCGGCTCGACTACAACACCTTGCCAGCCCCGTTCATAGAACCAAAAGGATACATTATCAGCTATGGGATGCCCTGCGCCGATATCGATGTACGTCCCCGTCGCCTGGCCTGCAAAAGCCAGCGAGAGATGATAGTCCTCGAGATTCTGTGAATAGGATAGCTCCATCCTGGCTTCCTACCGACCGCCGATTGCGGGCCTGCCGACGGGCCGGATTTTCCGTCTCATAAGGTCAACGCTAGATTATAGCAGGTTCAAGGTCCATGCTGCGGGGCCCATCTCGGCATGTCCGCTTTGGGGGTCCAGGAGCAGACATTCAGCCCAGCCCCACCCCAAGTCCGCTCTGCCCACGATTCCGTTGAAGAAGTCCGTCCGCGACCGAGGCGCTCCCATTTGCAGCGCAAACAGACCGCCTCTCAAGCCGGTTTTGGCTGCGGCATTGGGACCAGCTTAGCTAATTTCCGGAGGTTCTGGGCGGTTGCTGCGAGAACAAACTCGTCGCGGGCACCATTTGGTCCACGAAGTCGCAGTCGGTCCATCTTGAGAATGCGCTTGAGATGGGCGAACAACATTTCGACCTTCTTGCGCAGTCGTCGTGATGCTCGACCTTCCCAGGAGTTGGCAATCGCCCGTGCCATGTCGCGGGCTCCTTCATGAACCGAGCGAGGCACCTTTCGAGCAGGCGTGTTCGGGCAACAGCGTAGCCTCAAGGCGCAGGCGTCACAGTCAGCCTTGCTCGCGCGATAAAGCAACGTCTCGCCATCATTCACACGTGTCCCTGTTGTGGTCAGCGTCTTGCCGCCAGGACAGATATAAACGTCGCCGGTTGGATCATAGTTGAAGTCGTCGCGTGCGAAGGTGCCGTCCTTGCGCGCCGATTTGTCGAACACGGTCACATGCGGCTCGATGCTGTGTTCGTCGACCAGCCAGCCCAGCATGTCGGCTGAACCATAGGCGCTATCACCGAGAAGCCTGGACGGGTGGAGGGCGAAGTTCTTTGCGGTCCGCTCGATCATGCGCTTGGCGGCGAGAACTTCCGCCTGCCGGATCGCAGTGGTCGGCTCAACATCGACAATGATCGCATTCTCCACATCGATCAAATAGTTCGTGGAGTAGGCAAAGAAAGCCTGTCCACCATGGGCACCAGTCCAGCGTGCAGCCGGGTCAGCCGGTGAGATGAACTTGGGAACGACCTCGGTCGCGGCCCCAAAGGCTGCATCGTCCAGGACGGCCAGATATTCATCGATGGCACGGCTTGCGGCTTGTGCAGGCAGGCCCTTCTCGCCTTCGATGCCGTTCTGCCGGTTCGCATCGGCCTTGATCAGGCTGGCATCGACCGCAAAGCTTTCGCCGCCAACCAGGCCCTCGTCGATGCAGCGGCGCAAGACGGCCTCGAACAGCCGTCGCAGCAGATCACTGTCGCGGAAGCGGCCGTGCCGGTTCTTCGAGAAGGTTGAGTGGTCGGGCACGTCACCATCGAGCCCAAGGCGGCAGAACCAGCGGTATGCCAGGTTGAGGTGAACCTCTTCGCACAAGCGCCTCTCCGAGCGAATGCCGAAACAGTAACCGACCAACAGCATCCGGACCATCAGCTCAGGGGCGATCGAGGGGCGCCCGATCGGGCTGTAGAAGCTAGACAGCTCCTGCCTCAACCCATCGAGCTCCACGAACCTGTCGATCGATCGCAACAGGTGATTGAGCGGAACGTGCCGCTCGAGCGAAAACTCGTAGAACAACGCAGCCTGCTCACCCAGCTGATGTCCCATCATGATTCAGTCCTCTCGTTACGACTGAATCAGCGAAGATCAACCGGCGCAAGCGCAGACTTTTTCAACAAAATCGGCGCAAAGCGGCCGTTGGTTGCTCACGACCGATAAGAACGGTTCGCAATCAAAGCGGGCATCGGCTCAAAGCGGCGGACTAGGTATGGAACACACGCCGAGCTGCTCCTTGCGTTTTGAGTCTTCATGGGTTTTAAGCTCTGTGACTTCATGACCATAGGCATGGACGAGGGAGCGAGCTGCGTGGCTTTGCCGCGTTTCAAACGGAGCGACGCACTCTGCGTAGCTATGCGCTTTAGGTCGTTCTGAGGCTTCACAAGGGAATCTATCATGGCCAAAATGACCAAGAACCAATTGATTGATGCAATTGCAGACGGAACGCAGGTTTCCAAGGGAGACGTTAAGGTCGTCATCGAGCAGATGGCGATTGTGGGCTATAAGGAGCTGAATGAATCCGGCGAGTTCGTCATTCCCGGCTTCGTCAAAATGTCGGTCGTGAACAAGCCTGCCACTGAAGCCCGCAGCGGTGTAAATCCTTTCACGAAAGAGCCTATGGAGTTCGCGGCCAAGCCAGCCAGCAAGTCGGTCAAGGCGTCACCGCTGAAGGTTGCTAAAGACGCTGTTTGAAGCGGGCGGGTTGGTCGAGGCATGTTCGTTCGTCTGAACTGTAAATCGGACGTTCTCGACGAGGGCGTCGTCTGGAAGCTCTGGCCGGATAAAGCGTCGGCCCCGCCGCTGCTTCCAGCCTGTGACGTTCTTCCCGCAGCCGCTCCCGATTTTCATGAAATGCCTTCTGAGCGCTTTCATGCTCCGCGATCACTTCTTCTGCCTCGCGGCTTCTGAGAGTTTTCCGCTCAGCAGCCGCGAGGCCAGCATCGCTTCTTTTCTCGCCGCTCATTTTCGCTTCGCCTTCAGCATTTCGCTGCGGCCGGGCATAATCGATAGGTAATGCAGTAGCCAATCTTTGACGGTTTGGTAAGGGTCAGTGCTGCCGCCAGAGAATTTGCATTTGTCTTTTATCTGCATCGCGAACGCTGCGGCGTGTTCGTCCGTTTGTCTCAGATCCTTCGGAAGCGAGCGCCATTCCCGAATAATTCGTGCCTGGCTCACCTGGTTCATTTGCGTGCCCTTGACTTCAACCCCAGTTTGACAAGCTGGCGTCTTTATTCCACCACGCGAGCGATCTTGTGCTTTAAATGATGCGTCTCGTGATCGCGGCGGAGCTGGCTTAGGGATGTCTCATTGAGTTGAAGCATTACCTCGCTGAGTTGCGTGGTTTCCGGATACCCGGCGGCAAAACCCTGTCCGTAAATTTTTCGCAGCGTGCGGACGAGGGTGTTTCCGTATTTCTCGCTAATTTCGCCATCCTTGTTGCGGTGCCGATTGTCGAGACCTGCCTTGCTCATGCTGCTCTCCATTGTGCCCACAGTCGAGAGCATCCTCCCGCCGGGACCAAATCGCAACTAAACTACGCTCGCAAAATCATGTCTAAGCCCCGCACCCGAAGCATGAGGGTGGGGCAACCGGTTCACACGCGAGCGGTTCCCTAATTTAACGGCCCCTAGCTCGACAACATTCAGCGATTCCGCAATCTACAGCAAAGGGTCATGCGAACCGCAGAATCTTGCTGCCGTGTAGGAGGCTAAGCTGTGGCTAACAGCTACCGGTGGGACATCGCATTCGAGGACGGCAACTTCTATAAGAAGGGCATCGGTGGCCCAGGCCTCTACATATCACCCTCCTGGAGGCCAACACCGGCCTCTACATCAACAAGTCGAAATGGGCCGAACTGTCCGTGGCCTATCAGACGATGCTGAGGGCGGCGTGCGCCTACGCGCTGATGGAAATGCTTGCGGGTTATGACGCGCGCAACTCTAGGGCTCGTCGCGGCCGGCGCACAGCTGGTCGTGCTCGGCCCGGACATCCTGAAGGCGCTGCGCACCGCGCTCGAGCAAGTGCTCGACGAGGACGCCGCGAAAGCGAGCAGTTCAAGCGTGTGCTCGAGAACTGGCGCGCCTTCCGCGATGAGCAGCACCGCTGGTTCTTGATCGCGGACGCCCCGCACCGAGATGTCTGTGTACGCACTCACCACCGCCCAATAGCCAAACCTTTAATAGGGAGGCAAGCGGTCTGCCCTGTAGATCCCTAGGTCATTCGCGTCGTTATCGGGACGTCCGGCGTCAGCGCGCAAAGCGGACGTTCGTTGAAAAGCTGTGTTGGCTAAGTACCAGGCGGCAACATCATTCGATCAGGTCGTTAGGTCCTATGAAAAACCGGACCGTTATGCAGCAGCCATCTGCATAAAGGTCCGGTTAGACTGTTCGTTGCGCGGATATTCTAGCGACAAAGGCTGCCGCTGATCCGTGCTGCGAAGGGCGCAACGGACCTCAGACGCTATCCGAATGCTGTGAGGTTTCGTCGAACGACTACTTCTTTTTCTTCTTGGCCGTTTTCTTGACTGTCTTCTTTGCCTTCTTTGCCTTCTTCGCTTTCTTGGCCATATTGCCCTCCATCATCCCAAAGGTTGTCTCAATGCAGGCCGACCATCGACGTGCATGCATTGAGAGTACACCATAATATTAAAGTTGATACCGCGCGCTGCGAAGAAGGTAAACGATGGTCACGCCGTCTTGCAGCCGGATGAGCTCTTGCTTGATGTGTGCACACCCCGCGCTTTACAGGATCAAGACGAGCGAGACGGTGGATGACCGGATATCTTTCCGGCCTCGACGAATGCACCAGCGAGACCGCGGATACTTGCATTCAGAAATAGCCGCGAACGCCGTGCAGGGATCGAGCACGGTCACGGTTCGCATGAAGGAGAGGGAGGCGCATGGCGCCTCCTATGATTCCGGACGGCCCGATATCCCACGTCAAGACAGCCTCACCCTCGGCTCGGGACGACCGATCGCACCGACGCATAGAATGAACGTACGGTTATGGTTCGGATCTGCGTCCTGGCTTGCGCCATCCAGTCCTTCCTAGGCGGGGGTGACAAGCAGCCAGTCGACTTGCTGGCCGACGAAGACTGGACTACCCCGGCAGCGTCGCCGCGCGCAGACGGACGGAGTGACCGCTTCTGGGCTGTTGCAGATTTCCGCCGATGACAAAAACGCGTTGGCGAATTAAGTGAACGGCCGGCTGTGGCGCGAAGCGGACGCCGACGAACCGCGAGCGTCAGCCGTGCCATGCGCGGACGTGAGTAAAAAGGCTGATTCAAGCCAATGGACGCTGCCGACCGTTTTGCTAAAATGGCGGTAGCGGTAAGCTGGCCAGAGAGCCGGTTCAATGCGGGAGGTGAGCCATGTTCGTGACCAAAGCGCTTGCGCGGTTCACGATGTTTGCCGGCTTGATGGCGCTGCCAAATGCTATCACCACCGCAGTTTATGCGCAGCAGGCAGTAACGGTTGGCGCCACCGACATCGGCGGCACGGTTGTCGGGGCATCGGGTTCCGAAACCGGGGTCTGGGTGATCGCCGAAACCACCGACCTGCCGACCAAGTTCGCGCGCATTGTCGTTACCGACGATCAGGGCCGCTACCTCATACCCGATCTGCCGACAGCCAATTACAGCGTCTGGGTACGCGGCTACGGCCTGGTAGATTCGCCCAAGCTCATCGCAAAGCCGGGGCAACTGCTCAACCACACCGCGGTGCCAGCGCCGAACGAAGCGGCGGCGACGCATTATTATCCGGCGATCTACTGGTACGCGATGATGAAGCTTCCGCCCGCCGGCGATTTCGGCGGCAAGAGCGACATTCCCGAAAAGCTGACGCAGACGGACTGGCTGAAGCAGATGAAGAACATCGGCTGTATCGGGTGCCATCAGCTCGGCCAGGAAGCTACGCGCACGATACCGGATGCTTTCGGCAAGTTCGATTCCAGCGCAGCGGCCTGGATGCGGCGCGTTCAATCAGGGCAGTCCGGCGAGCAGATGACGAACCAGCTTGCCGGCAATTTCGGTGGCGTCCCCTTCAAATATCTCGGAGACTGGACCGATCGCGTCGCCAAGGGCGAACTGCCCAAGAGCAGGCCGCCGCGTCCGCAGGGCGTCGAACGCAATATCGTGATCACTTCGTGGGAGTGGTCGACGCCCGACAAGTACCTGCACGACCTGATTTCGTCCGACCGACGAAATCCGACGGTCAATGCCTATGGTCCGCTTTACGGCTCGCCGGAATATTCGACCGACAATATGCCGATCCTGGATCCGACGACGAACGAGATGTCGTTCTTCAAGATGCCGGTCGCGGAACCCGAGATGCCGGAATCCCTGGGTCCCGGACATGCCGCCAGCGTGAAGCCGCTGGAGCCGTCCGCCTATTGGGGCGAGCAAAAACTCTGGGATACGCGGGCCAACAACCACAACTCCATGTTCGACGCGAAGGGCCGGCTCTGGCTCTCCGCCACCGTGCGCGGCATCGATAACCCAGCGTTCTGCAAACAAGGTTCCGACCACCCGTCGGCCAAGCTGTTCCCGCTGGAAAAGTCGGCACGTCAGGTGGCGATGCTCGATCCCAAAACGATGAAGTACAGTTTCATCAACACCTGCTTTGGGACCCATCACCTGCAGTTTGGCTACGACGCGAACGACACGCTCTGGCTCAGCGGCACCGGCCCGGTTGCCGGTTGGGTCAACACCAAAATGTTCGACGAAACCGGCGATGCGGCGAAGTCGCAAGGCTGGTCGCCGTTCGTGCTCGACACCAACGGTAACGGCAAGCGCGACGATTATGTCGAGCCCAACGCTCCGCTCGATCCGAACAAGGACAAGCGGATCGTCCCGGGTTCGGGACCTTACGCGGTGATGCCGTCGCCGGTCGACGGCTCGATCTGGTACACCGTAGGCATCTTCGGCGGCACGCCGGGGTTCCTGCGATTTGACCCGGCTACCGGACTGTCGGAGGTGTTCAATGTTCCCGCCCCGGCGTTCGGAATCCGCGGCGGCGATATCGACAAGAACGGCGTGGTCTGGGCGTCGCTATCGAGCGGTCACCTCGGCAGCTTCGACCGCCGCAAGTGCAAAGGCCCGCTCAATGGGCCGAACGCCAACGGCAACCAATGCCCCGAGGGCTGGGCGATCTATCAGTATCCCGGCCCCGGCTTCGAGGGTATCGGTGAGAACAGCGCCGAGTCGAGCTATTACACCTGGGTCGACCAGCACAACACGTCCGGATTGGGCGAGAACATCCCAATGTCCACCGCCAATCTCGGTGACGGCTTCGTGGCGCTGAAGGACGGCAAGATGATCACGATCCGGATTCCCTATCCGCTCAGCTTCTACGCCAAAGGTCTTGACGGGCGGATCGACGATCCGAACGGCGGCTGGAAAGGCCGCGGATTGTGGAGCACGAACGGCGACCGCACGCCCTGGCTCAAGGAAGGCGGCAAGGGCTCAATGCCGCGCGCCGTGCACATCCAGTTTCGGCCCGATCCGCTGGCGAACTGAGGTTCGCAGGGACAATTTGAACGCTCCGCGGCGCAACATTGCGGCGCGTCCGCGCTATGACCGTATCTGGCGCAAAGCGGGCATATGGCTAATAATTTCTGCCAAGTGCAAATGAACGGGCATGAACAAGGATGCCTCACGAAATCGAATTGTCTACCAGCGATCATGCTGCTGACGAGTGTTCCTTTGACGTTGCCGAAGAAGTGGGTTTATCTGGCACGGCTTTATCGAAACCACGATCGAATCCTCAAGCACCTGCGTCAGCCCAACTCCCTAGTCGCTATTACGCGGTGGTCGTCGGCAGCCCGGTCGGCGGATCTTTACCGGGGCCGCCGAAGCGCGCCTTCACGCGTTCGCGCAATTGCTGGAACGTGACGTAGAGCATCGGCACCAAGAAGATCCCGATCGAACTCGCGGCCAGCATACCGCCGAACACCGCCGTGCCAACGGCGCGCCGGCTGAGTTCAGCTGCACCGGTGGCGATGACCAGCGGCAACAGACCGAGAATGAAGGCGATCGAGGTCATCATCACTGCACGGAACCGCGTCTGGGCGCCGAGGATCGCCGCCTCGCCGATCGCCGTACCGGCCTCGCGCCGCTCCTTGGCGAATTCGACGATCAGAATGCCGTTCTTGGCGGCCAGCGCGATCAGCACCACGAGCCCGATCTGGCCGTAGAGATCGAGATTGAGGCCAGCGATCTTGATGCCGAGGTAGGACCCGAGCACGCCGACAACGACCGACAGCAGTACGGGAATCGGGATCGTCCAACTTTCATAAAGCCCGACCAGGAACAAATAGGCGAACAGCACCGCAATCCCGAGGATGACGCCGGTCTGGCCGGACGCCTGCTGCTCCTGATAAGCGGTGCCGGTCCATTCGAAACCGTAGCCCGCCGGTAGCGTTGCATTGGAAATCTCGGTCATGGCGGCGAGCGCCGTCCCCGAAGAGATGCCAGCCGCCGGGCTGCCGTTCACCGTGACCGAGCGGTAATTGTTGTAGCGGGTGATTACCTGAGGTCCCGTCACTATCTTGACGCTGGCGATGGAACGCATCGGTACCATCTGGCCGGTGCTGTTGCGCACGTAGATTTGCCATATGTCCGAAATGTCGCCGCGATTGGATGCCTCGCCCTGAACGTTGACTTGCCAGGTGCGGCCAAAGAGATTGAAGTTGTTGACATAGATGCCGCCGAGCGTCGCCTGCAGCGCGGTGAAAACGTCGCTGATGTTGAGGCCGAGCGGCTGCGCCTTGCTGCGGTCGATGTCGAGATAGATCGACGGATTGGTGGCCGTGAAGGTCGAGAACACACGCGCGCGGGTCGCGGTTGGCGGCGGCAATCAGCGCGCTGGTGACGCTGCCTATCGTGGCTGGGTCCTGTCCCTCCAGCGCTTCGAGCTGATACTCGAAGCCGCCGCTGGTGGAAAGTCCGATGATCGGCGGCAAATTGAACGGCAGCACGTTGGCTTGCCGGATCTGCGCGCCGCCGGCGTAGGTGCGCCGGATCAGCGCCTGTACCGAATCCTCCGCCGCCTTGCGGTCCGCGAACGGCTTCAGCCGCGCCACCATGAAGGCGTTGTTCGGTTCGGATGCGCCATCGAGCAGCGAAAAGCCGATGATCGAGAGCGTGTGCTCGATAGCCGGCATCTGCTTCAGCAGGTCTTCCACCTGTTTGGTTACCTGGCTGGTGCGCGCCACCGATGCGCCGTCGGGCAATTGCACCGAGATAAAGAATGCCCCGATCTTCTTCCGGGAGGAACCCGATCGGAGTTAGAAGCGATACACCGAATACACCGCCCGCGAACACCAGTACGAGTACGATCGACAGCGCGGCCATTCGCACGAGCCGGCGCACGCCGCCGGCGTAGCCGTCGCGAACCCAGTCGATGCCGCCGAGCACGCGCCCCATGATGCCGCGCCGCGGCCCGGTGTGACGTAGAAACACCGCACACAGCGCCGGCGACAATGTCAGTGCATTCAAGGCGGAGATGATCATCGCAGCGCTGATGGTCACCGCGAACTGGCGGAACAGCGTGCCGGAGATTCCCGGAATGAAGGCAATCGGCACGAACACCGACAATAGCACCAGCGTGATCGCGATGGTCGGCGCGGTTATCTGGGCCATGGCCTTCTTAGTGGCGTCGGCCGGCGAAAGCTCCGGTTCTTCTTCCATCACGCGCTCGACGTTCTCGACCACGACGATGGCGTCGTCGACCACGATGCCGATCGCCAGCACCATCGCCAGCAACGACACCGTGTTGGCCGAATAGCCGAGCAGCAGCAGCACGGCGAAGGCGCCGATCAAGCTGACCGGAACAGCGACCGCCGGGATCACGGTGGCACGCAAATTGCCGAGGAAAAGGAACACCACGATCACCACGAGGACAAAGGCTTCGCCGAGTGTCTTCAGCACCTCGGTGATGGTGTCGGTCACGAAAGTGGTGGAATCGTATTGCACCAGATAGGTTAGCCCCGTCGGGAACCGCGCCGACAGTTTCTGCAACGTCGCCTGTACCGCCTTCGCCGTCGTCACGGCATTGGCGCCGGGAGAAAGATAAATGCCGATCGTCACCCCGGCGCGGCCATCGATTCGCGACTCGCTGTCGAGGTTCTGGCGCCGATTTCGACGCGGGCGACGTCGCTGATCCGCAGTACCGAGCCGTCCGGATTTGCCCGCAGCACGATGTTGCCAAACTGCGCAGGGGTAGTCAGCCTGCCCTGCGTCTGCACGTTGAACTGGAACTGTTGATCGTCGCTGATCGGCCGCGCGCCGATGCGGCCGACCGGCGCCTGAACGCTCTGGGCGCGGATGGCGGCGATCACATCGGAGGGTGCAAGATTGAGGCTGGTGAGCCGTTGCGAATCGAACCAGATCCGCATCGAGTAATTCAGTTTCGCGAACAGGCTGGCCTGACCGACCCCCGCGGTGCGGGAAATCGCGTCGAGCACGTTGATGATGGCGTAGTTGGTGATGAACAGCGGGTCCTGCTCGCCATTGGCGCTGTAGAGCACAACGAACTGCAGGATCGCCGAAGACTTCTTCTGTACCACCAGGCCCTGTTGCTGCACCTCAGTCGGCAGTTGCGACAGCGCGGTCTGAACGCGGTTGTTGACATTGACCGTATTGATGTCCGGATTGGTGCCGAGCGCGAACGAAACAGTGAGCGTGTAGCTGCCGTCGTTGCCACTTGTCGACTTCATGTACAACGCACGGTCGACACCGACCACCTGCGCTTCAAGCGGCTGGGCGACGCTGGCCTCGACTACCTCCGCGGAAGCGCCGGGAAACACGCCGGTGACCGTGACTTGCGGAGGCACGATGTCGGGAAATTGCGCCACTGGAATCTGCAGCAGCGCCAGCGCGCCCGCGATGGTGATGACGAATGCGATTACGATCGCAAGACGGGGACGGTCGACGAAAACGGCGGAAATCATGGGCTTTTGCCCGCCGGTTTTGCCCCGCCGGCGGGAGCGCCATCTGCGGCGTGCTGACGTCACTTCCGGCGGCCTTCATGCTGGACTGGATCAGCGCGCTCGCCGGCCCGGGGGAAACGGGCTGGCCAGGACGCACCCGCTGCAGGCCTTCGACGATCACCTTGTCGCCCACCGCGAGCCCGTGGATGACGGCGGCCACTGTAGTGGTCGATTGCCCGAGCCGGATCCGGCGCTGCTCGGCCTTGTTCTCCGCGCCGACCATGAAGACATAGTCGCCCTGCTGGTCGGACAGTACCGCGGAGCGCGGGATCGCCACCACCTCGACTGGCTGGACGCCCTCCAGTAGGACCGTGACGAATTCGCCGTCGGTCAGTTCGTGAACGGTAACGCCTGCCTTGGAAGCTGGGCGGAGGATCGGATTGGCGATCTCACCACGCACGGTGATGGTGTCGGTGTTCTGTGCAATGGTGTTGTCGACGAAGTTCAGCTTGCCGGACTGGCTATACATGCGGCCGTCGGGCAGCCGTAACCTGATCAGGACGGCCTCAAGGCCCCCCCTGCGGCCCGTAGCGATCGCGCAACTCCAGCCCCGCACGCAACGAGACCGGGAAGACGACGTACATCGGATCCTGGCTGACGATGGTCGTCAGCACACCAGATCCCGAGCTGACCACGTTGCCTTCGGTCACCGCGGTGCGGCCGATCTTGCCGTCGATGGGCGAGCGGATATCGGTATAATCAAGGTTGATCTGGGAAAACTGCACCTGGGCCTGGGCGGACTGCACCTGGGCTTCCAAGCTGCGCTGGTTGGCGATCGCGGCGTCGTAGGTGGATTGCTGGCCGGCCGGCCCGCCGAGCAGGGTACGGGCCCGGTCGGTCGTCAATTTGGCGTTTTCGAGCGTCGCCTGTAACTGCGCGACTTGCGCTTGCTTCGAGGCGAGATCGGCCTCGAACGGGCCACGCTCAAGGCGATAGAGTTCATCTCCGGTCTTGACCTCGGCGCCCTCATTGAACAGCCGCTTTTCCAGAAACGCGGTGACGCGCGCGACCACGTTGACCCGGTTGACCGCCTCGATCCTTCCGAGAAACTCGCTGGTTTCGGTAATCGGTCGCTTGATCGCTTCAACAACGCCTACCGCAGGAGGCGCGCTTGGGGCGGGCTGCGCCCGAGTTGCTGAGGGAGCTCCAACCGCGATGACACCCGCGGTCAGCAGGCTGATGGGTACTTTTGCAAGGTGCATCTCGGACACCCTCATCATGACCAGAAACGTATGTTAGCATATTTCGACTGAACGGATTGCGGACATCGAGTCCGGTTGTGGCACAAAGCGGCGGTTGGAGGAGGGGCAGGGCAAGTCCGCTCTGCCGGGTAGTTCAGACATCAACTTGTTCCGCTATTGTCAGGGCGTCATCGACCTCGATGCCGAGATATCGGATCGTGCTTATCGCAGCCAATGCGTCCCAAATAGCCTCGGTTCCAGCCCGACGCTTCCGATCCAATTCGACACGAGTCGGGCATATTGGCGCGTTGTCATGTTGCGGGCAGGACCTCGGCGGCCGGTGAACAAGAAGGTGATCCCAGCAAGGTGAAGACCTATGGCGAGAGAATTGGAAGGCAAGTTTGCCGCCGTGACTGGGGCTGCGTCGGGCATCGGATTGGCTAGTACCGAGGCAATGTTGGCTGCAGGCTCGCGCGTGGTGATGGTCGACCGCGACGAGGCAGCGCTAATGGCGCTCTGCAAGAAGCACGGTGGCGCAGTGATCCCGCTAGTCGTCGACCTGCTCGACCCAAAGGACTGCGCTACGCTGATGCCGAGAGTCCTAGAGAAGGCAGGCCAACTCGACATCCTGCATGCAAATGCGGGTACGTACGTCGGCGGCGACTTGGTCGATGCCGACACTGGGGCTATCGACCGCATGCTGAACTTGAATGTCAACGTCGTGATGAAGAATGTGCACGACGTGCTGCCTCACATGATCGAGCGTCGGACGGGCGACATCATTGTCACGAGTTCCTTGGCGGCCCATTTTCCGACGCCATGGGAGCCGGTCTATGCGTCCTCCAAGTGGGCGATCAACTGCTTTGTCCAGACGGTGCGACGCCAAGTCTTTAAGTACGGCATTCGCGTGGGCTCAATCTCACCCGGCCCCGTCATCAGCGCACTGCTCGCGGACTGGCCACCTGAGAAGCTGAAGGAAGCCAAGGAGTCGGGAAGTCTGCTGGAGGCCAGCGAAGTCGCGAACGTGGTGACGTTCATGTTGACGCGGCCACGCGGCATGACAATTCGCGACGTGGTCATGCTGCCTACTAATTTCGATCTTTAGGAGCATCCTCATTTGAAAGGCGTGGGAAAGAGGCGCACTGCTCGCAGTTGCGCCGCGGCGGGCCGAGGGTAGGAACTATCCCCGGGCAGCTTGGTATCCAAACGAAAGGATATCCTATGCCCACAAAGATACCGAACCCAGAAGCCGATGCGGGCCAGCAAGTGCCGCCACGTCGCCATGACGCCGGTAGCGGGCGAACGAAACTGCCGATGGATTGGATGCAAGCACCGAAGCGTTGCGCCATGCAGCGGAAGACACACCATCTGGTGCCTTGCCAGACGACTTTGAAAGGGTCCCGGTGTTTGACCGTGCCGACCTCGCACCCAAAATCTAAGTGGCAGTCATGGTGAAGAAAAAGCACGGCGTCATGATCGAAACACCCGTGGAAGCGCGTCAAGCCGAACCCGGCCCGTCGATTCAGAGCGCGAGAGTCAGTGAAGCGAGCGAGTCTGTCGGCTAATTGCTGCCGCGACTATGGACAGTGGAATATAGCTCCGGCTTCATTGCCGCTTGATCACGCTCAGTCTTCGTTGCGGCCATATCGTCGTAATTGTTCGCAAGACGCAACAGCCTTTTTTAATGAACGGGTCTGCTTCGGTCGCAAGTTCGCGAAGGACACGCGCTCTATTCGTGTAAAATTTGTCGTCCATGCAGGGTCCCCTCGAAATGAGAGGTACATGCCCTTTCTCTCCGATCAATAATAGTAATCTAGATCACATGTCTGATTATTAAGCAGCGAAAGCATTCTCATTTTCGCCATGGAAGTTACTTCTTTAATCGTTAACTTTGGCTGCAATATAGAAGCCCGGCTCTGCCCCAACACGATTCGGAGAAAGAATGGCAAAAGCGAAGAGAGTAGTTCGCCGCGCGTGGACGAAAGACGATGTTCGAACAATGAAGACGATGGCAAAAGCAAAGTCAGGCGTCGCTAAGATCGCAAAGGCGCTTAAACGAACTCCCGGTGCAACCACGGTTATGGCGGCAAAACTTGGGGTATCCCTTTCTACGCGGGACTAAGAGCTTGCCTGATTTCAGAACTATTTTCGGCCGCGCGGGCTTTGTATAAATCAACGAGCACTCTGCCCAATAGCTTTCACTTTGGCACCGGAAGCATTCTCGGACTTGGGACCTCCGGCGGCTGATCCGAGCCCGCTTCGTCGAGTTAACAAAGTGCTATCAGTTAGACAGCGCTCTTGACGTGTTGAGTAGTAGATCATTTAACGTGACGGGTTGTTGAGCTGGACCAAGATGCTTGGAGCGTCTCATAATTTGGCGATGGCAAGCAGTATATGGACGATCGAATATTTTAGCTGTCACAGTTGCGGCCTGCCTTACACCGCGGCAAGGGAGCATCATCCAGAAAAGCATTCAGGCAGCTTCAAGTGTGAGGTTTGCGCGACCAAAGTCCACGAGTGGTCAGGCAATTATGACTTTTTCGATTGGAAAGTCGACCAGGTGAAGTCGCCCGTGTTTGGGAAAAGGTGGGGGTGATCGAGCATCGGATCTTCGAATTTGCGCTGCCAGCCGCTGTCACCCATCAGGCGCCAGCATCTTTGCCTTCAGCCAGCCCTGTCCCAAGGCCGTTTGTTTGGCCACTCCAAAATATCGGCGCCGCGGTGGCCACAAGCCGCACAAACAAACTTAGGCTCGAGATCGGACAGGCACACACGATCGGGCCAGCGCTCAGCATTGACGAGGACCGAATAAGGGCAACTGTAATCACCGCAGCAGGCGATCCGCCGGCGAGGGCCGTCGTTTGAGCGCATCTCCCCAAGAGTGATTTTCTTTGGGTGCTGCATGGTCGTTACTAAAGCGCGCCGGCACCGCTGAATCAGCAACCAGCTAAAGATTGCGGCGCCAGCCCATTATCGCCTCAAGTGCCGACCTCATCGCAGCGGGACCTGCTCGCCGCGGTCCTGCATAGCGTACTTCCGCGCTGTCGTCGCGCCAAGCTGATACTTGGCCTTGATTCGTTTCGACGAACAACGGGGGAGCTGGGCTGCCCCCTCCGACACAGCCTGAACCCTAAGCAGACAATTTGCTCGTCGCGCGAAGCTCTAGAGCGGACGTTCTCCCGACCGTCTGGACGCTACGCGTTCCCGGAGCGGCTATGGTGATCAATGCAGCCCGAACCATATCGGGAGTGATCGGCGAATGGCCAAAACGGCGCTTTTGGTTGACCTCGTACCATTGACCCGCCGAGGAACATCATTCCTTTGGAGGCACGGTGCGCAGATATGCGACGATGGCGCTGAGGTCGGCGTCGGTCATGCGGGCATACCATTCAAAACCCATGGGAGGCTTGAGTTGGCCACCGTCCTTGCCGATGCCTTGGGTGATGGCCCGCTTGATTTCGGCGTCGCTCCACGCCCCCTAAGCCCTTCTCCTGATGAGACGTGATGTTGCGGGAGATCGATTCGCCCCACGGACCATGAAATGTCTGACCGACCTTGCCAAGGCCATTCGCGAAATCCAGACGGTCGTTTATCCTAGGCGTGTGGCACTCCATGCAATGGGCAATCGTGACGAGATAGAAGCCGTGCTTGACCGATTCGCGCAAGTCAGCTTCGGTCATTTGCTGGTCGGCGCCGGGAGGGACTTCGACATGAAGGGCTGCCTTGTAGACCGGCGCCTGGACCTTGTTCGAAACCGCGGGCACTGAACGCATATAGGCGACAACCGCGTCGAGATCACCAGTGGTGAATACCTTGTAGAAACCATAGGGCATGATCGGCGCGAGCGGGACCCCAGGCGGCCGAACTCCTTCGATGAGTGCCTTCTTAAGGTCGTCTGCACTCCACTTGCCGATGCCGCTATCTGGGTCGGGCGTGATATTCGTGCCCTTGACCGTGAAGGTCGGCTCATCAAATGTCTGCGGCCCGCCCGAATAGAGCTTCGCGGCGTCGACGCCGCCGCCGGGTCCGCGTGGCGAATGGCAGTTGCCGCACGTCAATATGCCTTCCACTAGATAGCGCCCGCGTTCCACCGGCGTCTGTGCTTGGGCTGTAGCGGTCAGCATTTCAGCTACCGAGACAAGCACAAAGATCGTCTTCGTGTCGCAGTTTGTGACTCCATCGCCTCTGGGTTAGAGCTAAAGGATGGGGCGGTTGGCGACCTCGTAGTCGCCCGCAACGCAAGCGCGCAAAGCTATGCGACGCCCCCCGTATACCTCGCGTCAGCGCGCACGACGCTTCGAGACGCGCAAACCATCAATAACAAAGGTTGGATGCCCGCCGACGACATTTGCGCTGCCGATTCAAAAAAGGACTTCGGCACGTCCCGCTGGCAGCTCAGGCACATCCTACATCACTTACGCGACCTCGGGAGGGAGCCATGGCAGCTCGTGGCCCACAACAGACTTTCGATGAAGCGATCTCGATGTCCGCTTTCAGGGAGCGAGTGGACTATACAATCGCCCCGCATTCATCAATTAGAAACCATAGAAAATGATCTGAAGATTTTAGCGAAACGATTCGCCTGCCAGCGCGTCGGTTTGTTGGAGGGCAGGAACATGGTGACAGAGCGCAAATTCAGAGAGCAAGAAGTTCAAATCGCGCGCTATCGGCTGCTGGAGCGGGAAGTCACCGATCCTCTTGCCGCAAGTCTGCTACACATCATCGTCTTAGAACTTGAGGCTGACCTTCAGATGGATTTGGAAACGTCCACGGAAGTGTCGGTCACCCGCGCCTGCGGGGCGTCTATAGAAACCCTCCCGCATAACCGCGCCGCTTATCTCATCACTAACAGCACGCGCCGCTCGCTTTTTCCTCCAGTCGCCTGTTAATCCCACAGGCAGTGGCGCTCCTCGGCGGATCACCAGAAGTTGGCTCCTTCCTCGAACGTATCCTGATCTTGCGTTTTGGCGTGATGTGCGTCTGCGCCATCCGGACTACGTCGGAGCGGCGCTGACCCAAATTGAGGAAAAGGTGGAATGCCGTGCGCTGTTTGCTGCCGAGCGGCCAGCGTTTTTTGAATTGCTCAATTTCGTCATCGGTCCATGCCGAATTTTTTTGATCTTCGGCCGCTTGATACCCAAAGACGGATCATGCTTGAGCCATCCGACGTTGATCGCGTGACGGATCAGTATCCGAAGCTTCTTCAGAGTATCGAGTGCCGCACCGGGCAATCAGCATGGGGCTGAAGAATGCCAGTGATGATGCGCTCGCGCGAGAGCCCGGCGACTGTGCGATGACCGTGTTCGGTGCGGAGCGTTTCAAGACGGCTAATATAGCCCGTCTTGCTCGTATCGCGGAGGCCAACGTATTCGGCGCTCCTCATGTAGGACGCAATGAGCGCCGCGATGGTGCCTGGCGCAGCCGGCACAAAGCGATCTCGAATCGGTGCGGACTGGCCTAGCAGCGCGGCTTGATAGGCGACCATGAATTCTTCGCTCGTGGGATCGTTCGGCAAACGAACGCGAGGTCCTTTGCCGCGGCGAAACGGTACGTATGGCCCTTGACGTGATTGCGCTCAACGTGAGGCGGCAGCTTGCGGGCATCGACATCACTCCACGTTTCGTCAACGCGATTATTATTGCCATCGGAAGGCAATTCATCAATGGCGATGTCAAGCTGACGGACATCCCAAGCTCGCCGTCGCTCTCCGAGCAATCTTGCTCGGGGCATTTGGCCATTCTTCACCATCTCATCAAATGTGTTGGGTGAAACGCGGATGTAGGCGGCAGCAGCCTCGCGACTGATGAGTCGTGGGGCAAGTGATGGCGGAAGCGCTGTCTGCCTCGGCATCGCTGAGCCCCGGGTCAGGCGATAGCGATTCTCCTGATCCGAGAATCTCGAACAGCATGAAACAGGAATGCTGATGCAAGCAAAAGGGCAAGCGGTCCGTTCGGATGCTCTTGCGTATTATGGCGTACAAATCGGTCAGAAATTGTGCCACGTTGATTACGCCGGCATCCGGTCTGGGTAAATTTTTCTGTTCCGGATCGGAAGCGCGAGCGCTCCCAATCCGCCTTTGCCTGCTTGGAGAGCCCAAACCGGGGCGGCATCAGGCCGTAAAGGCCGAAGCCGCGAAGCGGGGGCGCGACAGCGCCAGCCTTTACGGACTGACGCCGATCCAGTTCACTGTCGCCAGCAGCAAGCGACCACAGGCCTCAACTGGCCGCATCGAACTCGCGCTTCGGACGCCAAGCGACGGGATCTGCGATCCAGCGGTCAATGTTGGACTCATGCCAGCCGCTACCGTTGACGCTGATCCTGATCTGCGGCGGGAACGTGCCCTCGGCAATCTTGCGATAGATGGTGGAGCGGGACAGCCCGGTCCTGGCGAGGACGGTTTTCAAACGGATGATCCGGTCTGGTTCGCGCATGGCCGCGCTGCCTCCTGTTGGCTGTTCCTGATGGCTTCTGAGACTAGACAGGACAAGCAGCTGCAGGCGGAAAGAGGGGCGCTCGACTCGTCGTAGCCTGGCGCAGAGACGGCGGCGGATGGATGAATCAAATTCCGATGCCCCGACCTCTGCCAATGTCGATACCGTGGGTGAAGGCCAATTCCAGGCCGAGCCGGCGGCCGGATTCGAACATGATGCCAAGCTCCCGCTTGCGGTTGGCGAGGATGGATTCCAGTTGCGGGTCGCGTTCGAGGCTCTTAGCCATGTCACCCATCGCCGAGCGCGCCACCTTGTAGCCGGACATGTCGCCAGCCTGATAGTGCTCCAGACTGGTGCGGTCGAGCCTCTGCCAGCGCTCCACGAAACGGTCGGCGCGGCGGCCCGGATCCGTGCGCAATTCGGTTTCGAGTTGGAGCGCGCGGATGGCGCGGTTGACCTGGCCGCCAGCCGCCTCGCGGACAAGTTCGGGGTCCTTTTTGTAGGCAGCTTCGGCGTCGTGCGAGCCATAGGGCCGCACCTCCTCGAAGACCTTGCGGGCCTCCTGCAATTCCTTCACCTGCTTCGGGCTGGCCTGGCCGCCCCGCTCCTGCATATCGAAGATCGCATCTACGGCTCGGGCATGGCGGACCAGCGCCTCGGTGCGGGCCTTACGCAGCGCCGCTTCCGGGTCTTCCGCCGCCTTCCTTTCCGGCGCTTTCCGTTCCGGCCTCCGCGCGCCGTCCAGGCCAGGCACCGCGTCGACATACGGGCGCAAGCCCTCGAACATGTTGCGTGCCCTCTCGGGCACGATCTTGCGTATGATCTCTGCAACGCGCTCGCCGAAGCTGATCCCGCGCCGCTCAGCATAGCCTTGCGCCGGATCGCGCTGCTCGTAATCCGAGGCCATGTCCTTGGCCCGGTCGCGCGACAGGACACGGGTGAGCCGGTCCGGATGGGCAAAATCGTCGCGGCCATAATGCAGCTCCACGCCGTCGCGGTGCCGCGACAGCGCGACATAGCTGCTATGGGCATCCATGCCCGGCGTCGCCAGCACATGGGCGCGGTCTACCGTCATACCTTGAGCTTTGTGGATCGTTCCGGCATAGCCGTGGTCGATGCGGTCGTAATCCTTGAAGTCGAACCGAACGGATCGGCCATCGTCGGCCTGCACGGTCATGGATCGTGTGCTGACCTGTTCGATGGTCCCGAGCGTGCCGTTCTTCACGCCAAGGCTGCGCTCGTTCCGCAGGAACATGACGCGATCCCCGCTGGCGAAGCTGCGCTCTCCACGTTCGACCGTCACCTGCACCTCATCGCCGAGATCACCGGCGAACCGCATCCGCTCGCGTGCAGCCTCGTTGAGGGCGCGCACCTCGTCATTGGTATGGGTTAGGATGATCCGGCTGCGCTCCGGCGCTGCCTGCCGGTCGCGATCCCAGCGCTCGATCAGATCGCCTCGCGCCTGCTCGCGCGTTGGCGCTTCATGCACCATGCCGTGGGAGCGATAGGCTTCCAGCGCATGGTCGGTTCTGCCATTGGCGAGATCACGCGTGGCGTCCCGCTGCCAGTCCCGGCGCTGGCGGCGCACCTCGCCGATTTCTGCGCCGCCATGCCGCGCATGGATCGAGCGGAAGGCCGCGCCCGCTTCTATTGCTTGCAGTTGCTGAGGATCGCCGACCAGCACCACCTTGGCGCCGGCTTCGGCAGCGTGGGACAGCACGCGTTCCAACTGCCGCGTGCCGACCATGCCTGCCTCGTCGATCACCAGCACGTCGCGGATCGTGAGCCCGTCGCGTCCCTGTTGCCAGCCATGCTCCATGCTGGCGATGGTACTCGACCCGATGCCCGATCCGCTCTCGAGGTTTTCTGCGGCAATGCCGGACAGCGCCACGCCCCGGATCTCGTAGCCCGTTGCTTCCCATGCCTCCCGCGCTACCCCGAGCAGCGCGCTCTTTCCCGTTCCGGCATGGCCGACCACAACGCTCAAATCGCGCTCATCCGTGATATGCGCCAGCGCGTCGGCCTGCTCGCCCGAAAGGACAAGACCGCGCGCTTGCGCACGCTCCAGCGCCGCCCGCCGGTCAGCGCCGTTCACCTCATGGCGTTCCCGTTCTGCCATGAGTTCGGCGGCCCGATGCAGGCGTTGTTCCGCCTCGATCATGGTGCGGGTCGTAAGGCGATCTTCGCCGCGAGCGTCCTTGCCAAGCTCGACCAGACCAGGTGCGCCGCGCATCGCGCCCATGACCGCGCTGAACTGCTCGATGCCATCGCTGTGCCGATGCGCGAACTTCGCCATATCGCGCCGTGTGAAGGTTGATTGCTGATGCGTGATCGCGTCCAATGCAAGCGATGGATCAGCGATGATCCGCGCGCCATTGCCGCGGGCGATATCGCGGTGCAATTCGGCGCGGTTGGCCTCGGCGCCTTCGCGCTCGATGCCCTGATCCTCGATACGTTTGGCGGGCGCGCCGATCTGGCTTTGCGGCTCCAGCGCGATACCTTGGGCTTCCAGACTGCGATGGTCGATGCGCGCATCGATATCGAGTTCGGCCAGGCGCTCATTGGTAAGCTCGGCCCAGCGTTCACGCCAACGCTCGACCATCTCCGTGCGATTCCACTCCCGAATCTTTTGGCCGAAGCCGTTTTCGTCCACCGCGCGCATGGTCAGCATGACATGGGCATGGGGTTTGGGCATGCCGTCTTCGCCGATATCCCAATGCACATTGACATCGGCGATCATGCCCCGATCCACGAATTCGCCCCGAGCGAAGTCGCGGGCCAGTTGGATGCCCTGCGCCTCACTCATCTCGCGCGGGATGGCAAATTCGACTTCGCGAGCAAGTTGCGCGTCCTTGCGGATTTCGAACGCCTCAACATCGTTCCACAACCGTTCGCGGTCACGCCATGCCTTTGGCGCATTCTCCGGCAGCATCACCTCGGAATGGACGACGCCGCGCTTGGTGGAAAAGTCATGGCTGCGGTCGAGGCGCTCGTCACGCAGCCGCGAGCCAGCGCGGTAGGCGGCCGATGCCACCGCGCTTGAGCCGGACTTGCGGCCAATGACCTTGACGTGAAGATGATAGA
>Ga0081540_1000850_pt1 | contig 27777 bp, 28 predicted proteins | sample TabmetS2T1R1_FD_71024 | JGI IMG/M metagenome (GOLD analysis project Ga0081540, IMG submission 71024) | Tabebuia heterophylla rhizosphere microbial communities from the University of Puerto Rico - S2T1R1 | ecosystem: Host-associated > Plants > Roots > Rhizosphere ...
TCGCGGGCTTCTGGGTCGGCGTGGGGCCGCCGTTGTCCTGGAGCACCCCCAGCTGAGGATCCGAGCCGATGACGTTCGAGCCCACGGGATCCTCGTTCAGGACCAGCGAATCATCGCTGCTCTCGATCAGGGAGAACCCCGCCGTGGTCGTGCCGTAGATGTCGGGCCCCGGCGGGAAGTTCCCACCAGGAGCCGTGGCGCTGTTGTCACTGACGATCGAGCTGGAGACGTAGGCAGTTGCGCCGGCCCTGGCGTAGATGCCGCCGCCGTAGCCGGCGGAGTTGCCGGCGATCGTGGAGTCGTAGAAGTAGGAATCGTCGGAGATGAACACGCCGCCGCCGTAGTCGTCACCGGTGGAGCCGGCATGGTTGCCGCTGATCGTCGAGTTCGAGATCTCCCCGGCGGACCCGCCCGCGAAGAAGGCAGCCCCGTCGTCGGCGGCGGTGTTGTCGCTGAGCGTCGAGTCGGAGATGTCGATGTTCTGGCCATCCGCCCCGGTGTCCGCGATCGCGCCGCCCTTGTTGGCCGAGTTCTCGGTCAAGAAGCTGCCGAAGATGTCGAGGTTCGCGTCCTGGTTGTAGATCGCTCCGCCGTAGCCGGCGCCGGCTGCCCCCGCGGTCAGGGTCAGGTCGCGGAAGACGACGGGCTCGTCGTAGGCCGGATCCAGGTTGAACAGGCGCGAGGCGTTGTCGCCTGAGATCGACGTCGCTTTCGCGCCGTTGCCGTAGATGTAGACGCCCTCGGTGACGCCCAGCTCGGTGCCGCCGAGGGTGACGCCGGTGATCGATGAGGCAAAGGTGATGTGGTCGAACACCCCGGTGTTGTCGTTGGATTCGAGGACCGCATCGCGGAGGGTGCAATCGCCGGCCGTCGCGTCCTGGCAGATCCCGTCTCCACTGTCGTCGACGGCGTTGACCACGAAGGTGTCGGCAAAAGCCGGCTGGGCGACGCCGAGGATCCCTCCGGCGGTCACAGCCGCACCCGTGATCACGCTGTGCCGCGTCCGCTTTTCTCTCCGCGCGTGCTCCTGCCGCCGCTCCTGACGTCGACGGCGCTGCTTCCTTGCCATCTCCCCACTCTCCCTTCTAGCGGCGGCATCCTGCCGCCTGGGACAGACCGAACGGATCCCCTATTTTGGGTGGGGTCCGGGCGGATGTCAACCACCGAGATTCGTCCAGCCAGGGGACCTTCAGCCCTTCTCACCGGCCTCTGAAACGCCGCGCTAAATTGTCGGGCGCACGGGCGCATAGCTCAGTTGGGAGAGCGCCGCCTCGACAAGGCGGAGGTCGCTGGTTCGAGCCCAGCTGTGCCCACTGGAAGGGGATGGAGAGGAATGGGCTGGCGGATCAGCGGCAGCTACTTCGAGTCGTGCAACTGCGACCCGATCTGTCCCTGTCGCCGGATCGACGGCGTGCCGGGCGGCCGCTCGACCCACGGGGAGTGCCTCGGAGTCCTCTCCTGGCTGATCGAGGAAGGCGCGTCGGACGGCGTGGACCTCGGTGGGCTCCCCGTCGCGATGGCCACGCGCTACAGCGACGACGAGGAAGGGTCACCATGGAGCTGGATCCTCTATCTGGACGCCGCCGCGGCGGACGACCAGCGCGAGGCGCTCGAGGCGATCTACTCCGGCCGCCTGGGCGGAGATGCGCAGACCCACTTCCCGTGGGCCTGGAAGGCGAGCGAGCTGCTCGCCGTTCGACCCGTGGAGATCGACGTGGCGCACGCCCGCAGGCGGCAGCTCCTCCGCATCCGCGATCGCGTCAGCGTCCGGATTCGCGACCGCTACGACGGTCCCGAGGAGGTCACCTGCGTGATTCCCGGTCATGACCGGGAGGGCGAGGAGCTCGTCACGGACGAGCTGGTCGTCGAGGACGGTCAGCTCGACTTCAGCTACCGCGGGGTCTGCGGCTACGGCACGACGTTCGACTACTCGGGTCCCTAGGAGTAGGAGTCCCAGTACTGCAGCTCGGGCAGCGGGTCGTAGGGCGCGCCGCCGACGGACCACCCCGGCGCGGTCCAGCGCTCGAAATGCAGATGACAGCCCTCGGCATCCCCCGTCGCCCCGACTCGCCCGATCTGCTGACCCGCGTAGACGGTGGTCCCGACCGGCGCCCAGCTCGGCCGCTGCAGATGCATGTAGACGAAGTCCGTGCCGGTCAGCCGGCCGTGGATCACGACGTAGTAGCCGGCGCCGGCGGCCTGGTAGGCGTTGGCCGTCACCTGGCCGGTCTCGGCGACGACTTCCTTTTGTCCGCACGACGCCGGGATGTCCTGCCCCTGGTGCACGTGCCCGGCCCGGGGCGCCCCGAAGCGAGCGCCCGCCCCGCCGAAGGTGTGGGGCCCGGGGACCGGGAAAGCGTGCAGGTGCAGGGCGAAGGGCGCGGTCTGCCCGGAGGCGGTGGCGCCGGCCGTGTTCGACTTGCCGAGCCGCAGTTGATAGGTCCCATCCGGGGCGGCGCCCGCCGACGTCATCCCGTTCCAGGCGACGCCATTCGAAGCCGCCGCCGCGAACCTCACCGGCAGCAGCTGGACGAGATCGCCGACGGCGTCGAGGACCTTCACCTTGGCGTTGCCCGCATGGCGAGATGTCAGCGTCACCGAGGGGCTGACGAGGCCCTGGACGAAGAAGCTGCCGCTCACCCGCCGCTTGACGAGGAGCTTCCTGATCCGCCGGGCCTCGTGGCGGCTGACGACGCCGTTGACCGGCCAGCCGCGCCGCGCCTCGAGGGTCCTGACGCTCCTCGTGGTCCCCTTGCCGAACGCGCCGTCGATCGAGGTGGCGATCCCAAGGCGCGTCAGTGCCCGCTGCAGATAGCGGACGTCCTTGCCCTTCATCCCGCCGCGCAGCACCCGGGAGCCGAAGGGATGCTTGTGCCCGGGCTTCGCCTCGCCCGCGCTCGGCAATGCCGCGACCAGCGCTACGGCGATCGCCGCGCAGACGAGGAATCTGGGTCTGTTCGAGCCCATTGCCGCTGCTAACTGGTGTACGGCGGCCGGGTTGCGGCTCCCTGCAAGCTGGGCGGAAACACCCACGGATAGCCTTTGCTTGATGGCCACCGCCGAGAAAATCCAGGTGAAGCTGCCGGACGGCTCCGATCTCGAGCTGGACGCGGGCGCAACCGGCGCCGACGCCGCGGCCGCCATCGGCTCCGGCCTGGCGAGGGCGGCGCTGGCGATCAATGTCGACGGTGCGCTCAGCGACCTCTCCGCGCCGCTCCAGGGCGGCGAGACGGTCGAGATCGTCACGGACAAGAGCCCGGAAGCCCTGGAGCTGATCCGCCACGACGCCGCGCATGTCCTGGCCGAGTCGGTGCTCGACCTCTATCCCGGAGCAAAGATCTCGATCGGCCCGCCGATCGAGAACGGCTTCTACTACGACATCGAGTTTCCCGACGGCAGCCCGGGCGAGGAGGACCTCGCGCGGATCGAGGAGCGGATGCGGGAGCACGTCAAGGCCGACGAGCCCTTCGAGCGCCGCGAGGTTCCCGCGAAGGAGGCCGCGGAGCTCTTCGGCAGGGAGGGGCAGGACTACAAGGTCGAGCTGATCGAGGACCTGATCCGCGACGAGGGGGCGCAGACCGTCTCGCTCTACCGAAACGGCCCCTTCGAGGACCTCTGCCGGGGACCGCACGGACCCTCGACCGGCAGGATCGGCGCCTTCAAGCTGACCTCGCTGGCGGGGGCCTACTGGCGCGGCGACGAGAACCGGCAGATGCTCACCCGGATCTACGGCACGGCCTTCCTCGACAAGAAGGAGCTCGACCAATACCTGGAGCGCCTCGAGCAGGCCCGCGAGCGCGATCACCGCAAGCTCGGTCCGGAGCTGGATCTCTTCCAGTTCCGGCCCGAGGCACCCGGGATGCCGTTCTGGCTCCCGCACGGCACTGTCCTGCTCAAGCTGATGGAGGCCGAGGTGCGCAAACAGCTCGACGCCCGCGGCTACTCCGAGATCAAGACTCCGCAGGTGCTCGACGTCGAGCTCTGGCACCGCTCGGGCCACTGGGACAACTACAAGGAGAACATGTTCTTCACCGCCCCGGCGCAGAGCGAGGATGCGGAACGCGCGGGGAAGGAGGAGCGCGAGTACGCGCTGAAGCCGATGAACTGCCCCGGCGCCTGCCTCGTCTTCGCCTCACGGCGTCACTCCTACCGGGAGCTGCCGCTGCGGCTGGCCGAATTCGGACTCGTCTCTCGCTGGGAGCGGGAGGGCGTCCTGCACGGCCTGCTTCGGGTTCGGGCCTTCACCCAGGACGACGCACACGTCTTTTGCACCCTCGACCAGGTCACCGACGAGGTCGACTCGATCTGCACCGCGATCGACCAGCTGTATGAGCGCTTCGGCTTCGACGACGTGCGAGTCGAGCTCTCCACCCGGCCCGAGAAGTCGATCGGCACCGACGAGCAGTGGGAGCAGGCGGAGGCGGCGCTTCGCAAGGCACTCGAACGGCAGGGCCGCGACTACGACGTGAGCCCGGGTGAGGGCACCTTCTACGGGCCGAAGATCGACTTCCACATCACCGACGCGCTCGGCCGCTCCTGGCAGTGCGGAACCTGCCAGCTCGATTTCCAGATGCCGGAGCGCTTCGAGCTCGCCTACACGGGCGCCGATAACGCAGATCATCGGCCGGTGCTGATCCACCGGGCCCTGCTCGGCTCCATGGAGCGCTTCGCCGGAATCCTGATCGAGCACTACGGCGGCCGCTTCCCGCTCTGGCTGGCACCGGTTCAGGCGGTCGTCCTGCCGGTCGCCGACAGGCACAACGAGCGCGCGGCAGAGGTGGCGGTCCGGCTCCGCGGCGAGGGCCTGCGCGCGCGGGTCGATGAGCGCACCGAGTCGGTTGGGCGCAAGATCCGCGATGCCGAGCTCTCCAAGGCCCCCTACATGCTCATCGTCGGCGACAAGGAGATCGAGTCTGAGTCAGTCTCCGTCAGGCACCACGGGGACGGCGATCTCGGCGCCATCACGGTCGAGGCACTGATCGAGCGCATGCAGGTCGAAGCCGGCGCCTAGGCGTTTATACTTGGGTCAATGCCGGGCACCCACACCACGTCGCGCGTCTAAGCGCCCCGTGCCCGCTCTGTCGATCCAACCTCTCCTATCTCCTTCTTGAAGCTCTACCTCATGCGCAGCTAGTGGCGGTCTCCCGCTTCGACCGTCGACCGCCTGAGCGCGATCAGACCCGGATCAATGAGCGAATCCGGGTTCCCGAGGTACGCCTGATCGACGAGAACGGCGAGCAGGTGGGCATCGTCCCCACCCCGCAGGCCCTGGAGAGGGCCCGCGAGCGCGACCTCGATCTGGTCGAGGTCGCTCCCAACTCCAAGCCGCCGGTCACGCGCATCCTCGACTACTCGAAGTACAAGTACGAGCAGGAGCAGAAGGCCAAGGCAGCCCGCAAGCACCAGCAGCAGGTGAACGTGCGGGAGATCAAGCTGCGGCCGAAGATCGCCCAGCACGACTACGAGACCAAGCGCGGCCACGTCGAGCGCTTCCTGAAGCAGCAGGACAAGGTCAAGGTGACGATCATGTTCCGCGGACGCGAGCAGAGCCACCCAGAACGCGGCCGCATGCTCCTCGACCGACTGCTCCAGGACGTCTCCGACATCGGGGTGATGGAGCAGGAGCCGCTCCAGGAGGGCCGCAACATGACCATGCTGCTCGCGCCGGCACGCAACGCCGGTCAGGAGAAGGAAGCCGCGGCCGGCTAGCGGCCGCCCCCCGGCATGAGCGATCTCGATGAGCTCCGGCGACGCCGGGCGCTCACTGAGGACGCCGCCCGCCCGGAAGCCGTCGATCGGCGTCACGCCGCCGGCGGACGGACGGCGCGGGAGAACGTCGCCGATCTGGTCGACCCCGGCAGCTTCGTCGAGTACGGACGGCACGCAATCGCTGCGCAGCGGGGGCGGCGTGAGCTCCAGGAGCTGATCGAGCGGACGCCCGCCGACGGTCTGGTGGCCGGGACGGCGCGCGTGAACGGTGAGCTGTTCGGCGAGCGGGCCGCATGCGCGGTCCTCTCCTACGACTACACGGTGCTCGCCGGCACCCAGGGTGCCCTCGGGCACCGCAAGAAGGACCGGCTCTTCGAGCTGATCGAGCGCCTGCGCCTGCCGACGGTCTTCTTCGCGGAGGGCGGCGGTGGCAGGCCGGGCGACACGGACTACCCGGTCGTCTCGGCGCTCGACGTCCGGGCGTTCGCCCTCTGGGCAAGGCTCTCGGGCCTCGTCCCGCGCATCGCGGTGGTGGCCGGGCGCTGCTTCGCGGGGAATGCCGTGATCGCCGGTTGCTCGGATCTGATCGTCGCCACCGAGAACACCTCGATCGGCATGGGCGGTCCGGCGATGATCGCGGGAGGCGGCCTCGGCGACGTGGACCCGGACGAGGTGGGCCCGATCGACGTGCAGGCCCCGAACGGCGTGGTGGACTTGGTCGTCGCCGACGAGCGGGAGGCGGTGGCAGCCGCCAAGAAGCTGCTCGGGTACTTCCAGGGGAGCATCGAGCACTGGGTCGCTCCCGATCAGGAGGCGCTGCGCGACGCCATCCCCGAGCGGGCGCGTCGGGCCTACAAGGTCGCGCCGGTCATCGAGACGATCTCGGACGAGGGTTCCGTCACCTTTCTGCGCGAGCAGTTCGCGCCCGAGATGGTGACCGCCCTCGCCCGCATCGAGGGGAGGCCCATCGGGGTGATCGCCAACAACACGATGGCGATGGCGGGAGCGGTCACCAGCGCCGCCTCGGACAAGGCCGCCCGCTTCCTCCAGCTCTGCGACGCCTTCCGTCTGCCGGTGATCTCGCTGGTCGACACACCCGGCTACATGGTCGGCCCGGAGGCGGAGGCCTCGGGCCTGGTCAGACGCGCATCGAGGCTGCTGGTCGCCGGCGGTGCGCTCAGCGTCCCGTTCGTGGCCGTCATCCTGCGGCGCGCGTACGGCCTCGGAGCTCAGGCGATGACCGCCGGCAGCCTCCACGAGCCGCTGCTCACGGTCGCCTGGCCAGGCGCCCATCTCGGTCCGATGGGGCTGGAGGGCGCGGTGAGGCTCGGTATGCGCAAGGAGCTCGAGGCGATCGAGGACGTGCAGCAGCGGGAGGAGCGCGTCCGCGAGGTGACCGCGGCCGCGGAGCGCAACGCCGAGGCGCTGAACGCCGCCCAGCTCTTCGAGATCGACGACGTGATCGACCCGGCCGAGACCCGCGGGCTGATCGCCGCCACCCTCGCCGCCGCCGGGAATGCCGAGGGCCGGCACGGGCACCGCTTCGTCGACACCTGGTAGCCCGGCCTTTCTCCGCTCCGCGAGGCAGGTCCCGGTGTTAAAGCGGCGAGGGACATGAGACTCCGCCTGCTCATCGGTGCCGTCGTTCTGCTCGCCGCACTGGCCGCCCCCGCGGCACACGCGGCGACGGATATCAGGCAGGTTCGGGTCCCGATCAGCGACTCGAGCAGCACACCGCCGGGGACGATGACCCTCGACTTCGTCTTCAAGAACACTCGCGCCGACAAGCGGAGATTCACCCCGCGGCAGCTGACTCGGATCGATTTCGCCCAGGTCCCGCTGCTCTGCATGAACGCGGCCGGTACCGGCACCTCGCGGTTGCTGCTGACGAGGACCGTGCAGACCAGTGTCAAGCTGGCGAAGGCACCGAATCCGGCCGGGAAGAAGCCGAAGCCGCGGCGCTTCGCCTTCCGTTTCGCGCGTGATTTCCCCGAGTTCGCGGGCACGCTCCGCGGCACGATCGACAAGGCCAACCACGGTCCGAGGCGCCTGCGGTCCCAGGGGTCTCTCAGAATCGCAGGGTTCGATGCCGATCCCGACCACGTGAACTGCTCGACCAACGGCCTCGCGGATTGGAGCGGTCTGCCCGTTACCCGTCTGCTTCAATAGTCGGCTCCGATGCCGAAGATGAAGACCCATTCCGGCTCCAAGAAGCGGTTTCGGAAGACCGCCAAGGGCAAGCTGCGCGGCAAGCGCGCTTTTTCGAGCCACATCCTCGAGAAGAAGTCCCCTGCCCGGAAGCGCCGCTTCAGGCGGCCCTCGGTGATCTCCGAGGCCGACAAGAAGCGGGTCGAGACGCTGCTCGCGGGGAGGGGTCGCTGATGCCCCGCGCCACGAACGCGGTCGCCCGCAAGAAGCGGAAGAAGAAGGTCCTCGACCGGGCCAAGGGCTACTACGGCCGCAAGCACTCGAGCTACAGGCTCGCGAACGAGCAGGTCATGCGCTCGGACGCCTACGCGTATCGCGATCGGCGCAATCGCAAGCGCGACTTCCGGCGGCTCTGGATCACCCGGATCAACGCTGCGGCGCGCCAGGAGGGCATGAGCTACTCCCAGCTGATCCACGGCCTGCAGAAGGCCGAGGTCGACGTGAACCGCAAGATGCTCGCCGACATCGCCGTCAACGATCCCGATGGCTTTCGCCGATTTGTCGAGCTCGCCCGGGAGGCTGCCGCCACCTAGCTCACGGCAGCAACGGCAACACTCCCCGGGCGGTCCGCGAAGCGGCCGCCCTTTTCATTTCCGGAGCCCATGATCACCAGCCCGCACAACGAGAAGCTCAAGCTGATCCGCCGCCTCGGCCGGCGCCGAACGCGCGAGCGGGAGGGGCTCTTCGTCGGTGAGGGCGAGGACATGCTCGTGGCGGCGCGCGAGGCTGGCGCCGAGCCCGTGGAGCTCCTCACCGCCGCCGGCGAGGGGCTCGGCGGGACGGAGGTGGAGCCCGCCCTGCTCGACCGCTTCTCGGCCCTGGCATCGGGAAGCCGCGCGATCGGCGTCTGGCGGGAGGCCTGGGCGACCGAGGCGGATGCGCCCTGCGTCTACCTCCACGGGGTCTCGGATCCGGGCAACGTCGGGACGGTGATCCGCACCGCTCAGGCGCTGGTGGGTGGTTCGGTCGTCCTCGGCCCCGGCTGCGCCGATCCCTACGGCCCGCACGCGGTCAGGGCGAGCATGGGCGCCGTGTTCGCCGAACCGCTGCTGCGAGGCAGGGCCGACGCGACGCCGGCGCCGCGCGCCGGTCTGGTCGCGCATGGCGGTGAGCGGCTGGACGCGCTCGACGGCATGGCGACGATCTGCTTCGGGTCGGAGCGGGAGGGGCTGCCCGAGGAGACGCTCGAGCAGTGCGAGGTCCGTGTGACCATCCCGCTCCGCGAGGGTGCCGAGTCGCTGAACGTCGCGGCCGCTGCTGCGATTGGCTTACACCGGCTCTCTCAGGGGGCCGCGCAGGCGAGGCCGAGCGGCAACCCGTTTAATGCCCGGGATTCCTATGGCGACTGAGCAGATCGAAAAGATCAGGGCGGAGGCGTCCGAGGCGATCCGGTCCGCCTCGAGCACGGCTGAGCTGGAGGAGCTCCGGGTCCGTTACCTGGGCCGGAAGGCGGAGCTCACCCAGATCCTGCGCGGGATCGCCGAACTGCCCAAGGAGGAGCGGGGCCCGGTCGGCAAGGCGGGGAACGAGGCTCGCACGGAGCTCGAGGGCCTGCTCGAGAGCCGCGGCGGCGAGCTCGACGCCAGCGAGCTGGGCGCCCGGCTCGCCGAGGACGCGATCGACGTCACGCTGCCGGGCTCACCCCCGATTCCGGCGGGGGCCCTGAACCCGCTGATCCGGACCCAGCGCGAGATCGAGGACATCTTCGTCGGCCTCGGCTACCGGGTGATGGAGGGCCCCGAGGTCGAGCTCGACTACTACAACTTCACCGCGCTCAACCATCCGCCCGGGCACCCGGCGCGGATGGCCCAGGACACCTTCTACGTCGATCCATCGACGCTGCGCGGGGATCTCCGGATCCCATCGAACGGCGACCGGCTGCCGCCCGGCCCCGAGGACGTCGTCCTGCGGACCCACACCTCCCCGATGCAGGTCCGCGCGATGGAGGCGCAGCCGCCCCCGATCTTCATCGTCGTGCCGGGTCGCTGCTACCGCTCCGACCCCTTCGACGCGACGCACAGCCCGATCTTCCACCAGGTCGAGGGACTCGCGGTCGGTCCCGATGTCACCCTCGCGGACCTGAAGGGAACCCTCGACGAGTTCGCGCGGGCGATCTTCGGGCCGGAGCGCGAGACGCGGTTCCGGCCGGGGTTCTTCCCGTTCACCGAGCCGAGTGTGGAGGTCGATGTCTCCTGCTTTCGCTGTGGCGGCACGGGCAAGCTGCCTGACGGCTCGCGCGACCCCCTCTGCAAGGGGATCGGCTGGATCGAGATCCTCGGCGCCGGCATGGTCGATCCCAACGTCTTCGGCTTCGTCTCCCAGAACGGCTACGACCCGGAAGAGGTCCAGGGCTTCGCCTTCGGCATGGGAATCGAGCGGATCGCGATGCTCAAGTACGGCGTCCCCGACCTGCGGAAGTTCTTCGAGAACGACGTCCGCGTGCTGGAGCAGTTCCGATGAGGGCGCCCACCTCGTGGCTGCGCTCCTACTGCGATCCCGGCCTCTCGGTCGAGGCGCTGGCGGACGAGATCGCCATGCACTCGATCGAGGTCGAGCGGATCAGCCACGTCGGTGCACCGTCGTCCGAGTCCTTCGTGGTCGGCAAGGTCCTCTCGGTCGAGGACCATCCCGACGCCGACAAGCTGAGGGTCTGCGAGGTCGACGCCGGCGACGGGACGAGGACGATCGTCTGCGGCGCACCCAACGTCGCCGCGGGCCAGTCCGTCCCGGTGGCACTGCCCGGCGCCGTGATGCCCGACGGCACCAAGCTCGCCAAGGCCAAGCTCCGCGGGATCGAGTCGAACGGAATGATCCTCTCGGAGGCCGAGCTCGAGATCGGCGACGACGCGGACGGCATCGCGGTGCTGGCAGAGGACGGGCCGGCGCCGGGAACACCGCTCGATGAGGTGATCCCCGTCTCGGATCCGGTGATCGAGCTCGAACCGACGTCGAACCGTGTCGATTGCCTCGGTGTATACGGGGTCGCGCGGGAGGTCCACGCGGTCACGGGCGCCGAGCTCGCGACACCGCCGTGGGAGGAGGACGCGGACGCGACGGGTGAGGGTGGGGTGGAGGACTACGCGTCGGTCGCCGTCGAGGTGCCCGAGCTCTGTCCGCGCTTCACGGCCCGGGTGTTCACGGACGTCCAGATCGGTCCCTCGCCGCTCTGGCTCAAGGCGCGGCTGATCGGGGCGGGGATGCGGCCGATCAACAACGTCGTCGACATCACCAACTACGTGATGCTGATGACCGCGCAGCCGACGCACGCCTACGACCTCGATCTCGTCCCGGACGGGGCGCTCATCGTCAGGACCGCGGAGCCCGGCGAGAAGATGACGACGCTGGACGGGGTCGAGCGCTCACTCGACGAGGACACCGTTCTGGTCGCCGACCGGAACGGCCCCTCGGGCATCGCCGGGATCATGGGCGGGCAGGTCTCCGAGGTCTCGGCGAAGACGACCCGGGTCCTGCTCGAGGCCGCGACCTGGAACGGGGTCAACATCCTTCGCACCTCGCGCAAGATCGGGCTGCGCTCGGATGCCTCGAACCGCTTCGAGAAGCAGCTCCATCCCGAGCTCGCGAACCGGGCGCAGAGGATCGCCTCCCGCCTGCTGGTCGAGCTCTGCGGCGCGAAGCTGGTTCCGGGAACGATCGACGAGGCCGCCGAGATCCCCGCTCCGCACCGGATCCAGCTGCGCCATGCGCGCGTGGAGCGGCTCCTCGGCATGCCGATCACGCTCGATCAGTGCGTCGAGTACCTGGAGCGGCTGGACTTCGACGTGAAGCGGCAGGGCGAGAACCTGGAGGCGACCGTCCCGGTCCACCGTCACTACGACGTCACCCGGGAGGTGGACCTGATCGAAGAGGTCGGGCGGATCCACGGCTATGCGGCGAACCTGGTGCCGAGCCTGCCCGGAACCAGCGGCCAGACGGGGAGCCTCAGCCGCGAGCAGCGCCTCCGGCGCCGCGCCGAGGACGTGATGAGGGACCTCGGATTCGACGCGGTCGTCAACCTCAGCCTGACGGACCCCGGCATGCCCGGACGCCTTCGGATCCCAGAGAGGGAGCTGCGCGCGCAGCCGATCGGGATCTCCAACCCGCTCTCGGCCGAGCACTCGGAAGAGCGCACCGTCCTGCTCGGCTCCCTGCTGGACGACGCCCGCTACAACCGGGCTCACGGCGCCGAGCGTGTCGCGCTCTTCGAGTCCGGTCGCGCCTACCTCCGCGAGGGCGAATTGCCGCACGGCGGTGTCCTCGCCGGCAAGTTCGCCGGCGAGCGGCCGGCGCCGGCCTTCGAGCCGTGGCGCATCTGCGCTCTCGCCGTCGGCGACCTTCGTCGCGCGGGTTGGCGCGGCGAGGCCGCTCCGGCCGACTTCTACGCGCTCAAGGGCGCGCTGGAGGCGTTCGCGGCGGAGCTCGAGGTGGCGCTCGAGGTCGTCCCGGGTGAACAGCCATTCCTGCACCCCGGCCGCGCCGCCACGGTGCGGATCGGCGACGAGGAGATCGGCTGGCTGGGAGAGATTCACCCGCTCGTCTGCCGCGACTGGGACCTCGACGGGGCGTCGGGGTTCGAGCTGGACCTGGCGCCGTTGGTTGCCGCCTCGGCGATCGGGGAGGAGACCTATGAGGACGTGATCTCCTACCCGGCCGTCCACCAGGACGTCGCCGTGGTCGTGGACGAGGACGTGCCGGCGGCGGAGGTCCGCGCGGCTGTTCTGCATGGAGGGGGCGAGCTGCTCCGTTCGGCCGAAGTCTTCGACCTCTATCGCGGCGAGCAGCTCGGCGAGGGCCGCAAGAGCCTCGCTCTCCGGCTCAGCTTCCGGGCCGCCGACAAAACCCTGACGGACGAAGAGGTCGCCGCTCGCCGGCGGGCGATCGAGCAGGCGGTGCAGGGCATCGGGGGATCTCTCCGTGAGTAGGCGGGTGCTCGTGGCTGGGGCCTCGGGGTACGCCGGGGCGCTCGCGGCCGAGCTGGTGAGAAGGCATCCCGGCCTCGACCTGGCCCGCGTAACCGCGCGAAGCGACGCGGGCAGGAGGCTGGGCGAGCTCTATCCGCAGTACGGCGTCGACCTCGTGCTGGAGGAGCCCGTCGCCGAGGACGGCACGGACGTGGAAGCGGCCATCGTCGCCTATCCGCACGGGGCCGCCGCACCGGTGGTGGCGGCGCTTCGTGGCGAGGGGGTCAGGGTGGTTGACCTCTCCGCCGACTTCCGCCTGCACGACCTCGGCACCTATGCCCAGTGGTACGGCGAGCATGGCGCACCCGAGCTGGTTCCGGACGCCGTGTACGGGCTGACGGAACTCCATCGCGAGGCGATAGCGGGGGCCGGCCTGGTCGCCAATCCCGGTTGCTATCCGACCGCGAGCATTCTGGCGCTGGCACCGCTCGCCGCAGAGGGCCTGATCGATGAGGTCGTGATCGACGCCAAGTCGGGTATCTCCGGTGCCGGCAGGGGCGCTGCCGAGCAGCTGAAGGCCGTGACGGAGTCCGACGACACCCGGCCCTACAAGGTCACCGGCCATCGGCATACCCCGGAGATCGCACAGGAGCTCGGTGAGCTCAGCGGCAACGGAGCGACGCCGCTCACCTTCGTCCCCCACCTGATGCCCTACGACCAGGGGGAACTGGTCAGCTGCTACGTCCGGACCCCGGATGGCGTCGACCTGTCCCGCCTGCTTGGGCTCTACGAAGAGCGTTACGCGGACGAGCCCTTCGTCGAGGTGACCACCGAGCCGCCGGGAGTCAGCGGCGTCCGGGAGACGAACCTCTGCCGCATCCACCTCGCGCAGAACGAGGCATCGGGCCGGGTACTCGCCTTCGCATCGATCGACAACCTCTGGAAGGGCGCCGCCTCCCAGGCGATCCAGAACCTCAACCTGATGCTCGGCCTCCCGGAGGCCGAGGGACTTTCGTGAGCTCGGCGACCAAGGAGTTCTTCTCCTCGCGCTGGGTCACGCCACCGCCCCAGTTCGAGCAGCTCGACCCGGCGGAGCTCGCCCCTGGGTTCAGGGCCGCAGGCGTCGCATGCGGGCTGAAGGGCGGCGGGGAGACCGACGTCGGAGTGCTTGCCTGCGACACCGACGACGTCGTCTCGGCACTGGCACTGACGAGGAACGCGGCGGCCGCGGCCCCGGTGCGGGTCTGCAGGGACGACTGCGATGGCGAGGCGCTCCGCGCCGTCGCCGTCAACTCGGGCAACGCGAACGCCGCCACGGGCGACGACGGCTATCGCGATGCGCTGGCCATGCGCGACGCGGCCGCCGAGGCACTCGGCGTCGCTCCACGGGCGGTGGCGGTGGCGGAAACCGGCACGATCGGCGTCCCGCTGGATGTTGAAGCGGTGACGACGGGGGTTCGACAGGCCGTCCAGGGACTCTCGGCGGCGGGCGGTGAGGACTTCGCGCAGGCGATCATGACCACCGACAGAGGCCCGAAGCGCTGCACGATCCGCGCCGGCGAGGTCACCGTCTCCGCCCAGGCCAAGGGCGCCGGGATGATCGAGCCCGGCTTCGCGACCATGCTCTGCTTCATCCAGACCGACGCCGTGGTGGAGGATCCGGCGGGAGCCCTGCGCTCGGGCCTCGCGGCTTCCATGGAGCGGATCACGGTCGACGGGCAGATGAGCACCAACGACACGGTGATGCTGCAGGCGACGGGGACAGCGGGAGCGGTGATCCCCAGGGGGCTGCTCGACGCCGTGCTCCTGCAGCTGGCCCTGGAGATCGTCGCCGACGGGGAGGGGGCCACGCGCGTCGGCCGCGTCGAGGTCGCGGCGGCGGCCGACGAGGAGGAGGCCGAACGGGTCGCGCGAGCGATCGCGAACTCCCCGTTGGTCAAAACGGCGCTCTTCGGCCGCGACTCCAACTGGGGCCGGATCGCACAGGCCGCGGGCATGGCCCTGGCGGGCGAGGAGCTGGACGAGCTCGGCCCCGACCGCATCCAGGCGGCGGAGCTGGCCTCCGACGCGGCGGAGGCCGAGCTCTCGGTGCGCCTGGGCCGCGGAGATGCGGGCGCCCACGTCTACTTCAGCGACCTGACTCACGACTACATCCGCATCAACGCGGAGTACACGACGTGAGCTCGCCCTCGTCCGTCGAGACGCTGCTCGAGGCGCTGCCCTACATCCGCGAGTTCCACGGGCGCACGATCGTGATCAAGTACGGGGGCGCCGCCATGCGCGACGAGGAGCTCCGAGAGGCGTTCGCCCGGGACGTGGTGCTCCTCAAGTACGTCGGGATGAACCCGGTGATCGTCCACGGCGGCGGGCCGGAGATCACCCACTACATGGAGCGCATGGGGATGGAGGTCAGGTTCGTCGAGGGCCTGCGGGTGTCCGACGCCGAGACGGTGGAGGTGGCGAAGATGGTGCTGCTCGGGAAGATCAACTCGGACATCCTCGTCCGGCTGAACCGGCACGGGCAGCCCGCAGTGGGGCTCGGTGGCGAGGACGGCTCGCTGTTCGACGTCCGCCCGGTGGGAAACACCGAGAAGGTCGGCTTCGTCGGCGAGATCGAAAAGGTCAATGTCGACGTGATCGACCACATCGCCGAGGATTACGTGCCGGTGATCGCCTCCGTCGGGGCCGACCGCGACGGCGCCTCCTACAACGTCAATGCCGATGAGGCGGCCGGCAAGGTCGCGGCTGCGATGCCCGCCCACAAGGCGATCTTCCTGACGGACGTCGACGGCTGGCTGCGGGATCCGGACGATCCGGACTCGCGCATCTCCACCGCAACGGCCGACGAGGTGCGGGCCGCCATCGGCGACACCGACGGCGGCATGCGGCCCAAGCTCACGGCCTGCGTCGAGGCGATCGCGGGCGGGGTCGAGGCAGCCCACATCGTCGACGGGCGCAGGCCCCACACGCTGCTGCTCGAGCTGTTCACCGACGCGGGAATCGGAACGAAGATCACCGCATGAAGCTCGCCGAGCTTCAGCAGCTCGAGTCTCGGTGGGTGATGCAGACCTATCCCCGGATGCCGGTCCAGTTCGTCCGCGGCGAGGGTGCGCGGCTCTGGGACTCCGAGGGCAAGGAGTACCTGGACTTCCTCGCGGGCATCTCCGTCTGCTCGGTCGGCCACTGCCACCCGGCGGTCGTCGCGGCGGTGCGCGAGCAGGTCGGGACGCTCACCCACACGTCCAACCTCTATCTGACCGAGGGCGGCGTCCGGCTGGCGGAGCGGCTCGCGGCCTCGAGCCTGGGTGGCCGGGCGTTCCTCTGCAACTCGGGAACGGAGGCGAACGAGTGCGCGATCAAGCTGCTGCGGAAGCACGCGCACAGCAGGGGCATCGCCGAGCCGGAGATCGTCGTCCTCGAGGGCGCCTTCCACGGGCGGACGATGGGCTCGTTATCCGCGACGCCCGGCCTGGCGGTCGATGAGAGCTTCTCGCCCTACCTGCCGGGCTTCCGGGCGGTGCCGCGCGACGAGCCCGAGGCGGTCCGCGCCGCGGTCGGCGAGCGGACGGCCGCCGTGATGCTCGAGCCGATCCAGGGGGAGACCGGCGTCAACGTCATCCCCGACGAGGTGATCATCGCCGCGCGCGAGGCGTGCGACTCGGCGGGGGCGCTGCTCGCCTTCGATGAGATCCAGACGGGGATGGGGAGGACGGGATCGCTCTGGGCATACCAGCAGCTCTCGGCGCGTCCCGACGTGATGACGACGGCGAAGGCCCTCGGCGGCGGCCTGCCGGTCGGTGCCTGCGTCGCGAATCCCGAGGCGTCGGACGTGCTCGAGCTCGGCGATCACGGCTCTACCTTCGCCGGCGGCCCCCTGATCGCGGCGGCGGCTCTCGCGGCGTTCGACGTGCTCGATGATCCGGAGCTGCTGCGGGACGTCCGTGACCTCGGAACGAGGTTCTGTCAGGGCCTCGAGGGGATCGACGCGATCGCGGAGGTGAGGGGACGCGGCCTGATGGTCGGCGCGCGGCTCGCCCGTGGCGATCCGAGGGAGGTGGCGCTCGGCGCTCTCGACCGCGGCCTGATCGTCAACCCGATCGGCGAGGAAACGCTTCGCTTCCTGCCGCCCCTCATCATCGGGGAGGCCGAGATCGACCAGGCGCTCGAGGTGCTCCGCGAGACACTGGGCTGAGCGCCCGCCCTCCGAGGCGACCACTACAGTCGCCGATGTGGACACGCGAACGCGCTGGATCGTCGGAGTCCTGATCGTCCTCGTGATCGGGCTCGGAATCGCCCTGATCATCGTCGCCGCGGACGACTCGAACGACTCCGACGGCTCTGGGACGACCTCGGGCACGGCGACCCGCACGAGCCCCCAGCCGACCACGACCAGCTCGCCGACCACGACGTCATCGACGACGACGGCGCCCTCGAACGGGGGCTCCGGGGTGCCCGGCGGGACGACCTCGGGTCCGAACGGCGAGGGCGGCCTCTAGCCGTTCCCCGTCCTTTGAACTAGCCTTCGAGGGACCGCCGGAGGAAGGACCTAGGGGAATGACCGAGAGCTCCGAGACCACGACCCTCGCGGGAGGCTGCTACTGGATCATGCAGCAGCTGCTCCGCGAGCCCGACGGAGTCGTCTCCACCCGGGTGGGATGGACCGGCGGCGAGGGCGACAACCCGACAGAGGAAGACAATGGCGGCCACGCCGAGGCCGTCGAAGTCACCTTCGATCCCGAGCGGCTCCCGTTTCGAGACCTGCTCGAGTATTTCTTTCAGGTGCATCGGGCAGACCTCGGCGAGGACGTGGTGGGGACCGGCTTCCGCTCGGAGATCTTCTGCACCAGCGAGGAGCAGCGCCGGGTCGCCGAGGAGACGATCCGCGACGTTGACGCCTCCGGACACTGGCCGGGAAAGGTGGTGACCCGGGTCAGCGAGGCGGGCCGCTTCTGGGAGGCCCAGCCCGAGGACCAGGACTACTTCCAGCGCTACCCGGTCGGGTGCCCGGCGCCGTTCTCACGCTCCAGCATCGAAGCCGCCCGTGAAGCGGCGCGAAGCTAGTTCGAACCCCCCGCGTTCCAGGGAGCAGCGCGCTCCGCGAGATACGTAGCATTGTCGCGGTGTCGTTCACGCTCAGGAACCTCAGGGAGGACCTGGAGGACCTCGGGTCGAACTTCGACGGCGCGCCGGACCTCGAGTTCCGCGCGGCGACCAAGGCGCTCGACCTCGAGCAATCCGGGCTGAGCTACCAGCGCATCCCACCGGGCTACCGCTTTCCGTACGGCCACACGCACGAGAGGCAGGAGGAGGTCTACGTGGTCGTGCGTGGGAGCGGGCGGATGAAGCTCGACGACGAGATCGTCGAGCTCAGGGAGTGGGACGCCGTGCGCGTGCCGCCCGGGACCTGGCGAGGCTACGAGGCCGGGCCGGACGGGCTGGAGATCATGGTCTTCGGCGCGCCCAACCTCGGCGAGGATCCTCGCGGCGACGTCGAGGGCCAGCGCGACTGGTGGGCGGACTAGCCGCAGGTTGGCGGGGCTAGGGCGCGACCCAGCGGCCCTCGCCGCTGGTCGCGAACAGATCGATGCGGGCGAGTTTCGCGAAGACCGCGTAGCGGTGGGACGCGCTGTAGGGCGGGTGACAGGCGGTCAGCACCAGCTGGTTGAAGCCGACCGGACGCAGGATGCCGACGGCGCTCGGGTCGACGACCTCGTGGCGCTGCATCACGTAGGTGAAGGCGGCGTACGGCATCTCGACCCGGATCTCGTCGCCCGGATCGATCTCATCGATGTGGCGGAAGGGGGCCAGGTAGGTGGTGCGATGCCCGGCGATCGCGACGGTCCCCTGCTGGCCCGGAAGCGGGGTGTTCATGTAGTGACCGGGGCCCTTCTGGAGCGAGGCGGTGTCCGTCCCCTGGACGACCACGATGTCGAGGCCGATGCGATCGATCTTGATGCGGCCGATCGCGTGCCCCTCCTCGAGACGAGGCTCGAAGCGTTCCGCCAGGATCCGCGCCTTGGCCTCCGTCCCGTGGACGCCGGCGATGGCGGCGAGGTCGGCGGCGGTCGGGTACTGGGACTCGAGGTCGTCGAGCTGATCCCCGGCCTTGCCCTGCTCGAGCGAGCCGTACGCGGCGGAGAGGGGCTCCTGCCAGACGAGGGTCAGGCCGGCATCGGCCAGGACGACGATCCCCGCCGTGATCAGCATGGTCGAGACGATCCGTACCGCCCGCTGCACCAGCGTGATTCTCGCAGCGGGATCCGGGCGAACACGCCACACTTCCCGCCTCGATGACCGAAGACGCACCTCGAATCGCCAGCTACCAGGCCGATCCGGCCGAGATCGGGCGCGTGCTGCTGCTCTATTCGGGCGGTCTCGACACCAGCGTGATGCTGAAGTGGATCCAGGAGCGCTACGGGGCGGAGATCGTCACCCTCACGGTGAACCTGGGCCAGCCCGGCGAGGACTGGGAGGTCGTCACCGGAAAGGCGAAGCGGCTCGGGGCGGTGGAGACGGTCCTGGTCGACGCCCGCGAGGAGTTCGCCGACGAGTATGTCCTGCGCGCGATCAAGGCGAACGCCCTGTACGGCGGTGGCTATCCGCTCTTCACTGCACTCGGCCGGCCGCTGATCGGCAAGCTCGCCGTCGAAGCGGCACGCGGGCACGACTGCGACACCATCGCCCACGGCTGCACCGGCAAGGGCAACGACCAGGTCCGGCTAGAGGCCACGATCGCGACGCTCGACCCGGAGCTGCGGATCCTCGCGCCCGTGCGAGAGTGGCAGATGGGTCGCGAGGAGGAGATCGAGTACGCGCGCCGCCAGGGCATCCCGGTGAAGGGCGGTACCGAGGTCTCGCCTTACTCCATCGACGACAACCTCTGGGGGCGCTCGTCTGAGGGGCGGAGCATCGAGGACCTCGACGAGGCGGCCCCGGATGACGTCTTCCAGCTCGTCAAGCGCCCCGAGGAGGCGGCGGATCAGCCGCAGGTCGTGACCGTCGGGTTCGACCGGGGCCGCCCGGCCTCACTCGACGGCGAGCGGCTCGGGCTCGTCGAGCTGCTCGAGCGCGCGGCCGAGATCGGCGAGCGGCACGGGGTCGGCATCGTCGACCACATCGAGGATCGCGTCGTGGGGCTGAAGGTCCGCGACGTCTACGAGGTGCCGGCGGCGACGATCGTGATGACGGCGCACCGTGAGCTGGAGAAACTCGTCTGCACGATCCACCAGAACAACTTCAAGAGCACGCTCGAGAGCCAGTGGGCCTACCTCTGCTACGCGGGGCTATGGATCGAGCCGCTGCGCGGGGATCTCGACGCCTACATGGACTCGGTGAACGAGTTCGTCACGGGCGAGGTGTCGCTCAAGCTCTACCGCGGCTCGGTCACGCCGGTCCGCCGGAGCTCTCCCTACGCGCTGTATGACCGCTCGCTTGCATCTTTTGGCGAATCCGGGGGAGAGTTCTCACAACACGCGAGCCCCGGCTTCATCGAGCTCTTCACGCTGCAGAGCCGGCTGGCCCACAGAATCCGAAAGGAGCGTGAGCAGTGACTCGGATATACGAGCTGATCGGGCGAGTGGTCGTCGGCGCGGTTCGCCTCCGCTACGGCCGTGAGATCCGGATCGCCACGGGCGCCGGGCTGGCGCTCGCAGCGCTCGGCATCGGCGCCTATCTCGCCACCCGCGGGGACGCGGAAGAGACCGACTGAGCCGGGCGGCGGGCCCGCTCTCAGAAGCCCCGGGGCCTCGGGCGCAGGTGGGTGTGCTCCGAGCCCGGGATGGACGGAGCTCCGCCTCCAGCCTCCCGCAGCGCGTGAGCGCGGCGGGCGCGGCGGGCGCGACGCTCGCGGAGGTTGGCCCTGAAGCTGGTCAGGCGGCCGATCCTCCGCCGCCCGCGCAGCGTGCTTCCGATCCCGATGGTTCCCGCGGCGCCGCTCATCGGAGCGCCTCCGATGCACTTGCCGCCGGCGCGGGGACCTCGCTGACCAGGCGCCGTCGGAGGCGACCGAGCAGGCCCCGACCGCTGCCGCCTCGGAGCTGGGTGGCCCGCTCGGCGAGCAGTGCTCGGACCTCGGTCGTGCGGTGGAAGGGGTCCGCGATCGACTCGCCTGTGAGAAGCGAGTGGGCCGCCACCAGGCGCCCCTCGACGATGCCGCCGAGCACCGGGGCGGCTGGGGTGGAGGCGCTGTCCACCTCGGCCAGCCGCCGGAGCGCTGCGCCGTCCCCGAGGCCGAGTCGCCTGATCTCAATGGTGTCCTGGTTGTTCATCTGAGGTCCCCTTTGTGCGCTCATTGATTGAACGAGTCGATGGTCCCGCACGTGAGCTATCAGCGCAACATGGATTCCTTCTCAGGCTGATAAGTTGTGCTTATGCTTGACGTGCGGCGTCTCAGAGTCCTACGTGAGGTCATCGCGAGGGGATCGTTCTCCGGGGCGGCGGATTCCCTCCATCTCTCGCAATCCGCCGTCAGCCAGCAGATCGCGGTCCTGGAGCGCGAGGTCGGCATGCCGCTGCTCGAGCGGACGAGCGGCGGCCCCAAGCTCACCCCGGCCGGCGGGACGCTGATGGAACACGGGGACGCCGTGATCTGCCGCCTCGAGGAGGCGGAGCGGGAGCTGGCGCAGATCGCCGGACTCGAGAGCGGCCGCCTGCGCCTCTCGAGCTTCGTCACCGCGAGCGCGACCCTGATGACCCGCGCCCTCTCGATCTTCCGGCAGCGATTCCCGAAGATCGAGCTCGAGTTCACCGAGGCCGACCCCGAGGAGACGTTCCCCGCGCTCAAGCGGGGAGACTCCGACCTGGCCGTGGTCTTCGACTACCCGTCGTTCCCGCTCGACTTCTCCCGCGACGTGGAAGCCGAGCTGATCTACGAGGAGCCGATGCGCATCGCCCTGCCGCCGGGCCATCCACTGGCCGCGGCCAAGTCGGTGCCGCCCGAGGAGCTGGCGGACGAGGACTGGCTCTGCGGGGCGATGCCGAGCTCGTGCCGCTTCCAGGTCATCAACCTCTGCCGCGAGGCCGGCTTCGAGCCGCGGATCACCTTCCAGAGCGAGGACTACGAGGTGATCAAGGGCTTCGTCGCGGGCGGGCTGGGTGTCTCCCTGCTGCCGGAGCTGGCGGGCGACCACCCCGGGATCGAACTGCGATCGGTGCGGGGACAGAAGCCGGTGCGCCGAATCTGGGCCGTGACACGCGAGACCGAGGCGCGTCCCCCGGCCGCGGAGCAGATGCTGGGCATCCTGCGCGAGGTCTGCCGCGAGTACCGCGAGGGAACGCGGCTGCGAGCCGCCGCCTAGCCCCCGCGTCGACTGCACGATTCCTTGCAGCCGGAAGGAGGCGCCTCGCCGGGCGCGACGTGCCCGCGGGGGCTGTGCGAGCGTTCGCTACGGTTCCGGGCTCGATAGAGCCGAATCCCAGGCAGCCATGAGCCCGGGAGCGGGGGACCCGAAGACGTTGGGGCGAATCGCCGGCGGCAGCACCGGCGTAACGCGAAATCGTGAGCCCGTCAGCTAACCCCGCAGGCAACGGAGGAATGACGGCGGCAAGGACAACCAGGAAGCGATTCAGCCGTTCCGCGGAGAGGCGACGCGCGCTCCTCGCCATGGCGTTCGCGGGCGCGCTCCTCGTCGCCCTCGGTGTCAGCCTCGCGGGCGCGCAGCCCTCGCTCAAGGACCGGATCCACTCGGCCCGCTCCGACGCGGGGCGGCTCTCGGACCAGGTCTCAGGGCAGACCGCCCGGATCGCATCACTCACCGAGCAGGCGCATCGAGCGGGCGCGCAGGCGATGGTGGTGGCCGCACAGGTCGAGCGGACCGAGGCGCGCACCCACGAGCTGGCGGCCGAGCTGCGGGCGGCCGAGGCCAGGCTCGACAGGCTGCGCGCCGAGTACGCGGACGCTCTCGACCAGCTCGAGGATCGGCTCGTCTCGATCTACGAGAGCGATACGCCCGACGAGCTCACCGTTCTGCTCAACTCCAACGGCTTCGACGACCTAGCCACTCGCTCCGCCTACCTCGACGCGCTCCACGACGCCGACCGCCGGGTCGCCACGCGAGTCGCGTCGCTGCGCGACCAGGTCGCCGACCACGTCCACCAGGTGGCCGGCCTGAAGCAGGAGGCCGAGGACCAGGCAACGCAGCTCGCCTCGGAACGAGAGAGCCTCGTCTCGAGCCAGCAGTCCGCGAACCAGGCCGCCGCAGCCGTTTCTGCGGCTCGGTCGAGGACCGAGGGGTCGCTCTCGGCGACCAAGGGCCAGATCGCTGACCTGCAACAGCAGATCGAAGCGCAGCGGGCAGCCGTGGGCACCGGGGCCGGGGCACCCGCCTACCTAGGCGGCCCCTACTCGATCCCGACCTACATCGTCATGTGCGAGTCGGGAGGCAACTACCACGCGCTGAACGCCTCGAGCGGCGCGGGCGGCGCCTACCAGATCCTGCCCTCGACCTGGAGCGCCTATGGCGGCGAGGGCGCCCCTCAGGACGCGCCCAAGGAGGAGCAGGACCGAATCGCCGCCGAGATCTGGCGCGACTCGGGCCCGAGCGCCTGGGCCTGCGCCTAGGCTCCCCGGACGCTGATCTCGTCCGCCTCCACGCTCACCCCGTCGCGAAGGGTGAGTGGAATCGCGGCGGCCGCCTCGACATCGCTGACGAGTTCGCGCAGCTCCGCCTCGCCCGCGTCGCCGGCGATCTCGATCGAGTAGGTGATGCCCGTCGAGAGCAGCGGCTCACCCTCGAAGCCCCCGGTGGCCTCCACGCGAAGGTCGGTGATCTGGATGCCCTTCGCGGCAGCCGCCCGCAGGATGTCGTTGAAGAAGCAGCCCGCCACAGCCAGATGGAGGAGGTGACCGCCTGAGAGGGCCGCCGCGTCGATCCGGGCGCGGTCGGTGAGGTGGTGTTCGACGACGAGCCCGTCTGGACTGATGGCGTCGCCGTCTTGGTCGGCCAGCGAGATCGCTACGTCGAAGTCGCTCATCAGCCGCCGGCGATCCTGGACAGGTCCCTCGGGCGCATCAGCACGTGGAGGACGTGGTCGTCGAGAGCGGCGATGCCGCCCTTCTTCATCTTCACTCGCGAGCCGGTTACCAGCGCGACCGCGGAGGAGAAGTCGGGCTCGTGGCCGACGAGCATCACCTCGCCCCGGCCGGCGACGATCTCGAGGGGATCGAAGTCGCCGCCCGCGAGGCGGTCGTCCTCCTGGACCGGCGTGCCGAGCGCGTCGCAGGCGAGCTCGGCTGTCCGGCGCGCGCGCACCTTGGGGCTCGTGAGGCAGACGTCGAGCTCGACGCCGAGCGCCTTCAGGGCCCGGCCTGCGGCCCGCGCCTGCCGTTCGCCCTTCTCTGTGAGATCGCGCTCGGCATCCGGCTTGCCCTCACCGTCCTCCGCGTCGCCGTGTCGCAGCAGCCAGATCACGTCCGGAACCTAGCGCTACCGCCATCCACATTGGCGGTCGGCGGGCCTGCCTCGGTTTTGAGTAGTCTGCTCCGCGGAGGGCCAGAGACGATTCAGGGACGAGGAGGTCGCTGTGCTCAGGGTTAAGTGGGGTTTGGCCACGGCAATCGCGGCGATCGCGCTTGCGGGTGCGGCGGCATCGGCGTCGGCGGACAAGTACGTCGCGGGTTCGGCCGGTTCCGGAGATCCGTTCTTCCCACAGGCCGGGAACGGCGGCTACGACGCGCGCCACTACTCGCTGACGATCGACTACGACCAGCCCGCCAACCTGCTGACGGGCCGGGCCGTGATCCGCGCGACTACGACCCAGAACCTGCGCAGCTTCAACCTCGACCTGCGCGACTTCTACGACGTTTCCAGAGTCAAGGTCGACGGCAAACAGGCGAGCTTCACCCAGCACGACGGACAGGAGCTGACGATCACTCCGAGCTCGAAGCTGAAGAAGGGCAGGCGGATCAAGGTGAAGGTCCGCTATTCCGGCCAGCCGGAGCCGATCACGGATCCGGATCAGTCCATCGAGGGCTGGGTGCCGACCGACGACGGCGCCTTCGTCGTAGCCGAGCCGCAGGGCGCTCCCGGCTGGTACCCGGTGAACGACAGCCCGCGCGACAAGGCGACGTACGACTTCACGATCAGTGTGCCGGCCGGCAAGGAGGCGATCGCCAACGGAGAGTTGGTCTCCGATCCGGTCACCGCCGGCGGCAAGACCACCTGGCGCTGGGCGGAGGGCAACCCGATGGCCCCGTATCTCGCAACGGCTACCAATGGTGAGTTCCTCACCCAGTTCCGTCAGGTCAACGGCCTGCCCTTCTACGACGCCGTCGATCCGAACACGCGGCGACTGGACAGCGATCCGCCGAACCCGGCGCTGGCCTTCCAGCGGCTCGACCCGGAGCCGGAGATCATCTCCTTCTTCTCGAGCCTCTACGGCGCGTACCCGTTCCGGAGCGGAGGCGGGATCGTCGATTGGGCGCCCGACGTCGGCTACGCACTCGAGTCGCAGACGCGGCCGAACTACGACCGGATCCCATCGGCGGGGACCGTCGTCCACGAGGTCTCGCACATGTGGTTCGGCGACGCGGTGACGCTGGCCTACTGGCCCGATATCTGGCTGAACGAGGGGTTCGCCACCTTCTCGGAGTGGATCTACAGCGAGATGCATGGTGGTCCGACCGCGCAGGACAACTTCGACGAGCTCTACGCGGTGCCCGAGGACGATCCGTTCTTCGAGGATCTCTGGTTCCCGGCCCCGGCGGCGCTCCAGGACCCGAGCCAGCTCTTCCACACGCCGGTCTATGACCGCGGCGCGATGACGTTGCAGGCGCTGCGGGGGAAGGTGGGCGACTCGACCTTCTTCCACATCCTGCGTGCCTGGTACTCGCGAAACAAGTACGGCAGCGTCACCACGCAGGACTTCATCGCTCTCGCGGAGCGGATCAGCGGCCAGGACCTCGATGACTTCTTCCAGGTCTGGCTGTACGAGGAGGGGCGCCCCGAGTCCTGGTGACGCCAGCCCCTTTGGCGAGTTCCCGACCCCCGTAGGTCGGTAAGTCGCCAACGCCCAGTATTTCTACGGGGCGAGCGGACTCTTGCAGCGACGCGTTCGTCGCTGTTTGCGAAGTGTCACTTTTTGTCGTCCGCCCGCGCCGAAATCATCGCTACGTGAGCGCGGGAGCGGTCCATCTGCACGTGCACAGCGAGTACTCGCTGCTCGACGGCGCCTGCAAGATCGAGGCGCTGGCGGCTCGGGCAGCGCAGCTCGACATGCCCGCGCTGGGACTGACGGATCACGGCGTGATGAACGGATCCGTTGAGCACTACAAGGCGTGCACCGCCGCCGGGATCAAGCCGATCATCGGGCTCGAGGCCTACCTGGTCGACGACCGCAACGTCACTCCCACCCAGCCCCGCTACGAGCGCAACCACCTGACGCTCCTGGCCTCCGACGAGGCCGGCTTCCGCAACCTGGTCAAGCTCAGCTCAGCCGGCTTTCTGGAGGGCTTCTCGCGCGGCAAGGCGAATGTCGACCTCGAGCTTCTCTCCGCCCACTCCGAGGGGGTGATCGCGTTGACGGGGTGCCTGCAGTCGCGCTTCTGCCGCCGCCTGGTCGATGACCGGCCCGCCGACGCCAGGGCCCACATTGACGACCTGATCCAGGCCTTCGGCCCGGAGCAGCTCTATTTCGAGGTTCAGCGCAACGGCGTCGCCGAGCAGGAGAAGGCGAACGAGGGGATCGTCCGCACCGCGAAGGAGCTCGGCCGTCCGCTGGTGGCCACGGCGGACGTCCACTATCTCCGCCGCGAGGACTACGACTCGCACGCTGCCCTGCTCTGTGTGCAGACGAAGTCGACGATCGAGCAGCCGAAGCTCCGGTTCGACACCAACGAGTTCTATTTGAAGAGCCCGGAGGAGATGGCGGAGTCCTTCTCGGATATGCCGGAGGCCGTCGCGAGCACGATCGAGATCGCCGAGCGCTGTGACGTCGAGATCAAGCTCGGCCAGCTGCTCCTGCCGCGCTTCCCGGCGCCTGAGGGGAAGGAGCCGGGAGAGATGCTGCGCGATCTGGCGACCGAGGGACTCCGCGGCCGCTACGGCGATCCGGTTCCGGCCGAAGCGCGAGAGCGTCTGGACTTCGAGCTCGGGGTGATCTCGGACATGGGCTTCGAGTCCTACTTCCTGATCGTCTGGGACTTCGTCAAGTACGCGAAGGAGAACGGGATCGCGGTGGGCCCGGGGCGAGGTTCGGCCGCCGGCTCGATCGTCGCCTACGCGCTGGAGATCACGGACATCGACCCGCTCGCCAGCGGCCTGATCTTCGAGCGCTTCCTCAACCCCGGCCGCAAGTCCATGCCGGACATCGACATCGACTTCTCGGTCCGCGGGCGCGAACGAATCATCCGCTACGTCGCCGACAAGTACGGCCGCGAGTCGGTGGCCCAGATCATCACCTTCGGCACGATGGCCCCCAGGGCGGCGATTCGTGACGCCGCCCGCGTGCTCGGCTTCGACTACGCGACAGGGGACCGCCTCGCCAAGCAGATCCCGGAGCCGATCTTCGGCCGCAGCCCGAGCTTCGAGGAGTGCCTGAAGCCGGGCCAGGAGCTGAAGCGCACCTACGACTCCGATCCCGACGCGCGGAAGATCCTGGACACGGCCCAGGGCCTGGAGGGGATCGTCCGCAACAACTCGATCCACGCGGCCGCAGTCGTCATCGCCGACCGTCCGCTCCAGGAGATCGTGCCGCTGCAGCTGGCCGAGGACCGCGGCGCCCAGGGCGGGAACGGCAATGGCAACGGGAACGGCAATGTCGAGCGCGCCTACAAGACGGTCACGCAGTACTCGATGGGCCCGATCGAGGAGATCGGCCTGCTGAAGATGGACTTCCTCGGCCTCCGGAACCTCGACGTCATCGAGGACGCGATCGAGATCATCCGGCGATCGCGCGGCGAGGACGTCGACATGGAGAAGATCCCGCTCGACGACCCGAAGACGTACGCGATGCTGGCGAAGGGCGA
>Ga0081540_1000851_pt1 | contig 27774 bp, 20 predicted proteins | sample TabmetS2T1R1_FD_71024 | JGI IMG/M metagenome (GOLD analysis project Ga0081540, IMG submission 71024) | Tabebuia heterophylla rhizosphere microbial communities from the University of Puerto Rico - S2T1R1 | ecosystem: Host-associated > Plants > Roots > Rhizosphere ...
ACGCGATCGTCGCCTGCGTGGGGGGCGGCTCCAACGCCATCGGGCTCTTCTGGCCCTTCATCGAGGATCGCCGCGTGCGCATCGTCGGCGTCGAGCCGGGGGGGCACGGCGTGTCCACGGGACGTCACGGCGCGTCGCTCGGGGCGGGGGCGGTCGGGGTGCTCCACGGGAGCATGAGCTACGTGCTCCAGAACGACGACGGGCAGATCGCCGAGGCGCATTCGATCTCCGCGGGTCTCGACTATCCCGGCTCCGGTCCCGAGCATGCCTACTACAAGGAGCGTGGCCGCTTCGAGTACGAGTCGGCCACCGACGCGGAAGCGCTCGAGGCCTTTCAGACGTTGACGCGTCTCGAGGGCATCATGCCCGCGCTCGAATCCGCCCACGCGGTCGCCTGGGCTTTGCGCGCGGCTCCCGTCATGAAGAAGAATCAAGTCATCGTGGTCGGCCTGTCCGGCCGCGGCGACAAGGACGTGCACACCGTGGAGGCGGCCCTCGCCTCCAAAAGCGGCGCCGGCCATGCGCGTGCGCCGATGGCGGCGAGCGGCGGACGGCGATGAGCACGTCCGGACGCCTCGCGGCCACCTTCGCCGCTCTCCGAGAGCGAGGCGAGCGGGCCCTCGTGCCCTATTTCACGGCTGGCGATCCCTCCCTTAGCGTCACGGGCACGCTCGTGCACGAGGCAGCACGCCGTGGCGCCGACGTCGTGGAGCTGGGCGTGCCCTTCTCCGATCCGCTCGCGGACGGGCCCGTCATCCAGCGCGCGACCCAGCGGGCGCTCAGGGCAGGGGTGACGCTGCCTCGCGTCCTCGAGCTCGTGCGCGAGCTGCGCGCGGAGACGGCGGTGCCGCTCGTCCTCCTCACGTACTACAACCCTCTCCTCGCCTTCGGCCTCAAAGCCTTCTGCCTCACCGCGGTGGAGTGCGGCATCGACGGCGTCATCGTCGCGGACCTGCCGCCCGAGGAATCCGAGCCGTTACGCGTCCTCGCCGAGCCGGCGGGCCTCGACCTGATCCACCTGGTCGCGCCCACCTCTACCCCCGACCGCATGCGCACCATCGCGCGGGTGAGCCGTGGATTCCTGTATATGGTGTCCCCCACCGGGGTGACGGGAGCGCGGGCCGAGCTGCCCGTGGAGCTATCGCAGCACTTGCGCACGCTTCGGGGCATCACCACCAAGCCCATCTGCGTCGGCTTCGGCATCAGCACGCCGGCGCAGGCCGAAGCGGTGGGGCGCGTGGCCGACGGCGTGATCGTAGGCTCGGCCATCGTCGAGCTCGTCGAGCGGCACGCGGGCTCCCGCGAGGTCGTTTCCCGCGTGGGAGATTTCATCGCCTCGCTCAAGGAGCCGCTGCGGGGGCAGGCATGACGGCCTGGTTCTGGAAGGGCAAGGGCGAAGGGGAGGATCGGCCCAAGAAGGTCAATATCGCCGAGGGGCTGTGGGTCAAGTGCGACTCCTGCAAGGAGATCGTGTACCGGGCGGAGGTCGACCGCGCCGGGCGCGTGTGCCCGAAGTGCCGCTATCCCTTCCGCATCAGCGCGCGGGAGCGCATTGCCTCCATCGTCGACGACGGCTCCTTCGAGGAGCGCGAGGGCGGGCTCGCCTCCAAGGACCCGTTGAGCTTCAAGGACACCAAACGATACACGGAGCGGGTGAAGGCGGCACGGAGCAAGACCGGCCTGGAAGAGGCGGTCGTGACGGGGGTGGGCCGGATCGGCGGTCACCCCGTGGCCCTCGCCGTCTTCGAGTTCGCCTTCCTGGGCGGCAGCATGGCCTCCGTGGTCGGCGAGAAGATTACCCGCGCCATCGAGCTGGCCATCCAGAAACGCATGCCCGTCCTCATCGTCTCCGCTTCGGGCGGCGCCCGCATGCAGGAGGGAATTCTCTCGCTCATGCAGATGGCCAAGACCTCCGCCGCCCTCAAGCGGCTCGCCGACGAGCGGCTGCCTTACATCTCGCTCCTCACCGACCCGACCACGGGCGGGGTGACGGCGAGCTTCGCCATGCTGGGCGATGTGATCCTCGCGGAGCCTCGCGCCCTCATCGGCTTCGCGGGGCCTCGGGTGATCGCCGAGACCATCCGTCAGCCCTTGCCCGAAGGCTTTCAACGCTCGGAGTTCCTCCTCGAGCACGGCCAGCTCGACATGGTCGTCGAGCGCCGCGAGCTCCGGGAAACGCTTCGACGCATCATCGCCTTCTTCGCGGGTCGTCCCCAGCCGACTCCATGACCTATCGGGAGGCCGTGGCCCGCATCACCGGGCTGCGGGGCGGCGAGCTGGCCGGCATGCGACCCGGCCTCGACCGCATCGAAGCGCTCCTGGAGGCTGTCGGCAATCCCGAGCGCGCTATGACCCTGGCCCAGATCGCCGGGACCAACGGCAAGGGCTCGGTCTCCGCGATGCTCGCGGCGATCCTCCAAGCGGCCGGCCGCCGCACCGGCCTCTACACCTCGCCGCATCTCCTCGACCTGCGCGAGCGCATTCGCGTCGACGGCCGGCTCATCGCCGAGGCCGATCTGGCCGACGGCGTCGAGGCCCTCGGCACCCTGATCGCCCGTCTCGACGCCACGATGTTCGAAGCCCTCACCGCGCTTGCCCTCGATCACTTCGCGCGGCAGGGCGTGGAGGTGGCGGTGCTCGAGGTGGGGCTGGGGGGCCGGCTCGACTCCACCACGGTCGGGCGTCCCGCGGTGGAAGTGATCACGAGCATCGACTACGACCACCAGGCCTATCTGGGCAACACCTTGGAGGCGATCGCGCGGGAGAAGGCGGCCATCATCCGGAGCGGCGTCGCCATCTCAGCCCGGCACGCCCCCGAGGCGGAGGCCGAAGTGGTGCGCCGGGCGTCCGAGGCCGGCGTGCCCCTGCTCCTCGAGGACCGCGATCTTCGCGTGAGCGTGCGCAAGGCCTCCCTGGAGGGACAGTGGCTCGATCTCGAAGGTCCCGGCTGGCGGATCGAGGATGCCCGGTGCGGGATGCTGGGTGTGTTCCAGCCGGGTAACGCGCTCCTTGCGGCAGCCGCCGCGCGCACCTTCGGAGCAGACGAGGCGGCCATACGTCGCGGTCTCGACCAGGCGCGGTGGCCCGGCCGTTTCCAGGTGATTCGACGCACCCCGCTGGTCATCGTGGACGGCGCCCACAACCCGGCAGGCGCGCGTGCACTCGCCGCGTCGCTGCAGGCATATCTGCCGGCGCACGGCATCACATTCGTCATCGGGACCTCGGAAGACAAGGACAAGGCGGGCATCCTTTCGGCCCTGCTGCCCCTGGCCACCCGGGTCATCTTCGCAGCAGCCGAGCACCCGCGAGCAGCTTCCCCAGACTCCCTCGCGTCGGTGGCCCGCACCCTTCCAGCCGGCCGAGGCCTTGCCCTCGAGACGGCGCCGTCTTCCCCCGAAGCCCTACGGATGGCCGTTTCCCAGCCTGGCACCACTACTGTTTGTATCGCGGGATCGCTCTTCCTCCTGGGCGAGATCCTCGTCCAAGCCACTGAAAATACAGATATTTTTGGCTTAGACGCTGCTTCCCGCTGATACCATATGCCCCTGTGTTTCTGAACACGACGCTCGCTCTTCGTCTGCGCGGCCCTCTCCTCCGAGGGGTCGTCGTCGCGTCGCTCGTCGCCGGTGCGTCCGGGCTCATCTGGCCGGCGCTAGGAGCGGCTCAGCAGTCGCCTCCCTTGACCCTCCCAGGCCCCAGCGGCGACACCAACGTGGTTGCCGATCGAATCCAGCAGATCGGGGGCGACTCCGATCTCTATCTGGCCACGGGCAACGTCGAGATCACACGCGGGAACAACCGCCTGGTCGCCGACCGGGTCGAGCTCAACCGAGCGACCGGGGAGGCCATCGCTCAGGGCCGGGCGGTGTTCTTCGACGGCCAGGACCGACTGGTGGGGGAGCGGATCGACTTCAACCTGAGGACCGGGACCGGCATCGTCTACAAGGGTTCGACCTACGTGCCGCCTTATTACCATCTTTCCGCAGACCGCATGGACAAGCTGGGGGAGGGCGTCTACAGCATCCGTCAAGGCACCTTCACCACCTGCCAGGGGGACGACCCGCCCTGGGCTTTCAAGATGGGCTCGGCAGAGGCCGACCTCGAGTCCTCTATTCAGGCCTCCGACACCTCGTTCGTCGTCAAGGGCTTCCCCGTCATCCCCTACGTGCCCTTCTTCGCGGCGGCGCTCCGGCGCGAGCGGCAGTCGGGCTTCCTCTTCCCCGAGTTCGGTACCAACTCACGCTACGGCCTCCTCACCCGCATTCCGTACTACTGGGCGATCGACGACAGCCAGGATTTGACGGTGGCCATGGACGCCTACACCCAGCGGGGCATCGGGGCGGACATCGACTACCGCTACATGCTCTCGCGGGATTCCCAGGGTCGCCTGACGGCCTTCGGCGTCAACGAGAGCTTCCTCACCTCGCGTCAACAAGAGGGCCTCCCGGAGAACCGCGGCTACCTCAAGTACGTGCATTCGTGGCAGGTCACGCCCAGCTTCTCCGTGAAGCTCGACTCCAACGTCACCTCGGACGACAACGTCTTCAAGACCTACGCCTACACCACGGCGGACCGGGTGCGGCAGCGCGCCGACACGAATCTGTACATCACCCAGCGCTGGGAGACGGTCAACCTCCTGGGGCGCGTCTATTGGTATCAGGACCTGACCCAGGCCCGTGCCGTCGAGCTGCAGCGCGTTCCCGAACTTCGGCTCACCGCCGTGCGTCAGCCCCTGCCCGGAAATACCGGCCTGCTCCTCGAGGGCCAGGCCTCCTTCACCAACTTCATCCGTAAGGTCGGGACGGCGGGCATACGTGCCGACTTCCACCCGCGCCTCTATCTCCCCGTTCCCATGTTCGGGCTCTTCACCATGACGCCCTACGCGGGAGGCCGCCTCACCCTCTACAATCAGGAAGTGATCGGGCAGTCGACCTCGATCGGTCCCGCCTTCGTCAACGATCCCGTCACGATCGAAGACACGAGGGAGACCCTCCGCCTCCGTCAGCAGGAGGAGTTTGGCGTGCTGCTGGAGACCCGCGCCTCCAAGGTCTACAACCTCTCCGGGACCGGGAGCATCGCGGCGCTTCAGCACGTCATCGAGCCGAAGGCCAACATCATCCAGATCCGCGGTCTCAATCAGAAAGCCAATCCGCAGTACGAGCCGGGCGGCGGCCCCACCACGGGCATCGATCCTGGCTACGAGGCACGCACGGGCATCGATGCCATCAACAAGGCCAATGAAGTGACGTACTCGATCGCCAACCATCTCAACGCCCGCACCATCGGGGGCGTGAACGAGGAGCCCGTGCGCTGGGAGCTGGCGAGGATGACACTCAGCCAGACCTTCAACTTTCTGCACGTCTCCCAGCCCTTCAAGGATCTGATCGGCGAGGCGATGGTGCAGCCCAACGAGCACTTCCGCTTCAGCGCGAATGCCCGGTACAATGTCTACAATTTGGGGCTGCGGGACGCCAACGGCGCCTTCACCGCGATCTTCAACGACTACTCGGCCAGCGTGGGGCCGCGCTTCAACGAGCAACAGAGCTTCCGCTTCCTCGAGGCGGGAGCGGCGGCGCGCCTGTCGCGCTTCGTCGACGCGAGGACGACCAGCGCCTGGGACGTGACGGCGGGGCGCGCCACGGAAGTCAGGGGAGGGCTCGACATCCACTTCGACTGCTGGGCGATCCTGACCGAGTACATCTATCGCTACGGGCAGGACAACGAAATCCGGTTCTCCATCAATCTCCTCGGCGTGGGCCAGGTGGCCACCCAGGCGCGGGGACTCGGCTTCTGATTCCCCAGATCGATCTCCGGCGACAGCATGCGGCGATCCGCGCGGACCTCGAGGCGGCCACCGCACGGGTGTTCGACTCCTGCCGCTTCATCCTCGGCCCGGAGGTGACCGCCCTGGAAGGCGAGCTGGCCGGGCGGTGCGGCGTCGCCCACGGCATCGGCGTCGGCTCGGGTACCGACGCCCTCGTGCTCGCCCTGAAGGCGATGGGGGTGGGGCCCGGCGACGAGGTCATCACCTCCGCGTTCTCTTTCGTGGCCTCGGCGAGCACCGCACTCATGCTGGGCGCTCGGCCCGTGTTCGTGGACATCGATCCCGTCAGCTTCAATCTCGATCCCACCCTCGTCGAGCGCGCGGTGACCCCGCGTACGCGGGCCATCCTCGCCGTGCATCTCTACGGCCTGCCCGCGGCCATGGACGCCATCGGAGAGATCGCGCGGGCCCGGGGCGTCGCGGTGATCGAGGACGCCGCGCAGGCGGTGGGGGCGAGCTATGCGGGCCGTCCCGCGGGGTCGTGGAGCGACGTGGCGTGCCTGTCCTTCTACCCGACGAAGAATCTGGGCGGCTGCGGCGACGGCGGCATGATCCTCACCTCGCGCGACGACGTCGCCCAAACGATCCGACGGTTGCGGGACCACGGCTCGCCGCGGAAGTACGAGCACGTGGAGCTCGGGTACTCGAGCCGGCTCGACGAGCTGCAGGCCGCTCTCCTTCGCGTGAAGCTCCGGCATCTCTCCGCCTGGAACGAACGGCGCCGCGCCATCGCCGCGCGCTACCATGAGCTCCTGCAGGGGGCGCCCCTCGCCATCGCCGAGGAGGTTTTCCCCGCCCGCCACGTCTATCATCAGTTCACCGTGCGCTCGCCGAAGCGGGACGCCCTGGTCGCCGCGCTCGGCGATGCCGGGATCGGCACTGCCGTGCACTATCCGATTCCCATTCCCGCCCAGCCCATGTTCGCCATGCCCGACGCCGACCGCGCCTTTCCCCATGCCACCCGCGCGGCGGCCGAGGTCCTCTCCCTGCCATGCTTCCCGGAACTGACGGAGGACGAGATCCGCACGGTGGCAGCGTCGGTACGGGCCGCCCTCGAGAGCATCGCGTGACGGAGGAGGGCACGGCCGACCGTTGCGCCGGCCGCCTCCGCTCCACCCACCATCTGACAGGGCTTCCGCCGCAACCGATCCGGTCCTAGAGGCCGGCGTGCGCACGATCCTCGCCCTCCTCGCCTCGCTCCGCCCGCGGCAGTGGGTCAAGAACCTCTTCGTCTTCGCGGGGGTGATCTTCTCCCAGCAGATGCTCACGCCGCTCGCCTGGATGGCGTTCGGCGCCTTCGCGATCTTCTGCGGCCTGAGCGGGGCGATCTATCTATTCAATGACGTGGCCGACGCGGAGCGCGATCGACTGCATCCCACCAAGCGGCTCCGGCCCATCGCTTCCGGCAAGGTCTCGCGCACCACGGCCACCACCGTGGCCGTGCTGCTCCTCGCGGGGTCGCTGGCCTTCGCCTTCAGGATGAGTATCCGCTTCGGTCTGGTTGCCCTCGCCTACGGCGGGCTCCTCATCGCGTACTCCGTGTGGCTCAAGCACCTCGTCATCCTCGACGTGCTCACGGTGGCCGCCGGCTTCGTCCTCCGGGCGGTGGCGGGGGCGGTCGCGGTGGAGGCGGAGATCTCGGGCTGGCTCCTGATCTGCACCATCCTCCTCGCCCTCTTCCTCGCCCTGGGCAAGCGGAGGCACGAGTATCGGTCCCTGGCCCGAGACGCGTCGGCGCACCGACCCATCCTCGCCGAGTACAGCGAGGGCTTCCTCGACCAGATGATCTCCGTGGTCACCGCGTCCACCGTCACCGCCTATGCGCTCTACACCATGTCGCCGGAGACGGTGGCGAAGTTCCACACCCGGCTCCTTCCCCTGACTCTGCCGTTCGTGCTCTACGGCATCTTCCGCTACCTCTATCTGCTCTACCGGCGCGATCTCGGGGGCAACCCCTCTGATCTCGTGGTCAACGACCGCGCCCTCCTGATCGACGCGCTCCTGTGGATGCTCGCCACCTTCGTCATCATCTACGGACCGAGATGGGCATCCTGAGCCTCGAGCCGATCTCGGGATGGGGGCGGCATCCCGTCTCGCGTGCGGCCGTCGAGCGGCCGGAGACGCTCCGGCTGCCCGAGGGCGACACTCCCGTGCTCCCGCGGGGGCTCGGCCGCTCCTACGGGGACGCCGCGGTGCCCGCCACGCCGGGAGGACGGGTGATCGAGACGACGCGCGCCGACCGCGTGCTCGATTTCGATCCCGAGGCGGGCATCCTCACCTGCGAGGCGGGGCTGTCGCTCGCCGAGGTCCTGCGCGTCTTCCTCCCGCGTGGCTGGTTCCCGCCGGTGACGCCGGGCACGAAGTTCGTCACCATCGGCGGCTGCGTCGCTTGCGACGTGCATGGGAAGAATCATCACCGCGACGGTTCCTTTGGGAATTTCGTCGAGCGGCTGACCCTCCAGGCGGCGGATGGCCGCGTGATCGAATGCGGGCCCACGCGGGAGCGCGAGCTCTTCCTGGGCACTGTGGGCGGCATGGGGCTGACCGGCCTCATCACCGAGGTGACGCTGCGACTCCAGCCCGTGGAGAGTGCGTGGATGCGGGTGGACACGGAGCCGGTCTCCGGACTCGCCGCGATGATGGACGGGCTGCGCGATGCTGCCCAGGACTGGCCGTACACGGTGGGGTGGATCGACTGCCTCGCTGACGGGGCGTCGCTGGGACGTGGGCTGCTCATGCGGGGCCGCCACGCCGCGCGATGGGAGGCGCCCGCGCACGCGCCGTCCGAGCCGCGGCGAATCGCCGTGCCGCTCGACGCGCCGGAATTCCTCCTGAGCCCCGTCTTGATGCGCCTCTTCAACTCCGCCTACTACCGCGCGCACACGCGCCGCCGCCGCGCCGTCGCCATCGTGCCGTACCAGGGCTTCTTCTATCCGCTCGACGCGGTGGCGGGCTGGAACCGGCTCTACGGCCCCCGCGGCTTCCTCCAGTACCAGTGCGTGGTGCCGCGCGCGGCGGGCGCCGGCGCCGTGGCCGCTCTGCTCGAGCGGCTGGCCGCGTCGGGCGCGGCCTCATTTCTCGCCGTCATCAAGGACTGCGGCCCCGAGGCCGACGCCTATCTGTCGTTTCCCCTCGAGGGCACGACGCTTGCGCTCGATCTGCCCTATCGCGGGCCGGCGACGGAGGCGCTCGTCCATCAGCTGAACGCCATGGTGATCGCGGCCGGCGGGCGCGTGTACCTCGCCAAGGATGCCGTGACACGCGCGGAGGACTTCGCGCGCATGACACCTCGCCTCGCCGAATGGCGCCGCGTGCGCGACCGATGGGATCCGGAGCGGAGGTTTCGCTCCGCGCAGTCGGTGCGCGTGCTGGGAGACCAGGCATGAAGGCCGCGGTGGTCGGCGCCACGCGGGGTATGGGCCGTGCCGTGGCCCGCCTCCTCGCGGAGCGCGGCGACGCGGTCGCCCTCCTCGGGCGCGATGCTGCGGAGCTCGAGACCTCGGCCCGCGACCTGTCCGCTCGCGGCGCGCGCGGGACCATCGCCACGGGGCACCTCGACCTGGCCGAGCCCACGGAGTTCTCCGCCGCGCTCGACAGGGCCGATCAGGCTCTCGGCGGGCTCGACACGCTAGTCGTGACGGCGGGGGACTTCGCCGCCCAGGACGCTCTCGAGCGAGACGCGGAGCGCCTGGGCCGCCTCCTCGACGTCAACTTCACCGCGACCGCCGTGCTCTGCCAGCTCGCCGCGGAGCGCTTCGCGGCGCGCGGCGGCGGCACCGTCTGTGCCTTCAGCTCCGTGGCGGGAGACCGCGCGCGGCGGAGCAACTATCTCTACGGCGCCTCGAAGGCCGGCCTCTCCGCTTTTCTCGAGGGGCTCGGCCTCGCCTATGCCGATCGTCACGTTCGCGTCATCTGCGTCCGCCCCGGCTTCGTGAAGACGGGCATGACCGCGGGCCTTCCCGTTCCGCCCTTCGCGGGTGAGCCGGACGACGTCGCGCGCGTCGTCGTCCGCGCTCTCGACCGCGGCACGCCGGTGGTCTACGCTCCATCCATCTGGCGCTGGGTCATGCTGCCCATTCGCCTCCTTCCTCGCGCCATCATGCGCCGGGTGCGCTTCTAGCGCCTCGCCGGCGCGGTGCCTGCCGCTTCGGCTGGGGGCCCTCGGTTTCGCATCGGAGTAGAATGAACGTCAATGCCCGACACAGTCAGAGTTCGCTTTGCTCCCAGCCCCACCGGCTCCTTCCACGTGGGCGGCGCCCGCACCGCATTGTTCAACTGGGCATTCGCGCGGCGCCACAAAGGCGTCTTCATCCTCCGCATCGAGGACACGGATCGCTCGCGCTCCACCACCGAGCACATCGACCAGATCGTGGCAGCCCTGCGGTGGCTCGGCCTCGACTGGGACGAGGGGCCGCCGTCGCCTGGCTACCGCCAGACCGAGCGCTTCGACGTCTATCGCGCGCACGCCGAGCGTCTCCTCGCGGAGGGGCGCGCCTACCGGTGTCGCTGCACCGCGGAAACGCTGGATGCCCTGCGTGAGGCCGCCCGCGCCCGCAAGGAGCAGTTCCGCTATCCCGGCACCTGTCGCGAGGCCAACGTGCCCGCCGCGGAGCCGCACGCGCTCCGTCTCCGGGTGCCGGCGGAGGGCCAGACCACCGTGGAGGACGCGATCCTCGGCGGCGTCGCCTTCGACAACACCGTCCTCGACGATTGGATCCTCGTGCGTACGGACGGCACGCCCACCTACAACTTCTGCGTGGTGGTCGACGACGTGACCATGGAGATCACCCACGTCATCCGCGGCAACGACCACCTCAGCAACACGCCGAAACAGATCGCTTGCTACGAGGCGCTCGGCTACGCCACGCCCGTCTTCGCCCACATCCCCATGATCCTCGCCGCCGACCGGAGCAAGATGTCCAAGCGCCACGGCGCCACCACCGTCGAGGAATTCCGCGACCAGGGCATCCTTCCCGGTGCTCTCGTGAACTACCTGGCTCGCCTCGGCTGGTCGCACGGCGACCAGGAGATCTTCACGCCGGCGGAGATCGCGGAGCGCTTCGACCTCGCGCACGTGGGCAAGGCCGGCGCCATCTTCGATCGCGAGAAGCTCCTGTGGCTCTCCCTCGAATGGATCAAGGCCTCGCCGCCGGAGCAGCTCGCCGCGCTCCTGCCGCCCTTCATCGAGCGTGCAGGCTACGCGGCGACCGGGGACGCGACGCGCCTCGCGCGCATCGCCCAGACGCTCCAGGAGCGCTCGCATACCCTCCTGGAGATGGCGGAGCAGGCCGCCTTCTACTTCCAGGCGCCGGCGAGCTACGATCCGCAGGCCACCGCGAAGTTCTGGGGCCCGGAGGCGCCCGGCCGCTACACGGCCCTCGTCAAGCGCATCGAGGTGCAGGACGCCTTCGACGCGGAGAGCCTGGAGGGTCTCTATCGCGGACTCACGGCAGAGATGGGACTCAAGCTCGTGGACCTCGCGCAGCTCACCCGCATCGCGCTCACCGGCAAGGCGGCGAGCCCGCCCATCTTTCAGGTGGCGGCCATCCTCGGCAAGCCCGAGACCATCGCGCGTCTCAGGGCCGCGCACCGGGAGGCCTCGGGCTCGCGATGAGCCATCTCCTCCTTGCTCGCCACGGCCAGTCCCTCGCCAATGCCGTGCGCCGCTTCCAGGGTCTCCAGGACGTGCCGCTCTCCGAGCTCGGCGTCCGCCAGGCCGCCGCGCTAGGGCAGGCGCTTCGCCGGCGCCGCGTCGTCGCCATCTATACGAGCCCGCTCACGCGGGCGCGCCGCACGGCGGAGATCGCCGCGGAGGGACTCGGGCTCGACGTGACGCTGGTCGACGATCTGCGCGAGCTGTCTTTGGGCGAGTGGGAAGGGCAGACCGTCGAGGAGATCAGCGCGCGCCCCGGCAATCCGTACACGCAGTGGGTGCGCGACCCCGTCGCCTACCTCCCGCCCGGCGGCGAGCCGCTCGGCGACGTGCAGGCGCGGGTCGTGCGGGTCATGGAGGACATCGCCGCCGCGCATCCCAACGGCCAGGAAGCCCTCGTGGTCTGTCACGGCGGCGTCATCAGCGCGTACCTCGCCCATTGCCTCGGGCTGCCCCTGAGGTCCATCTGGCGGCTGACCCTGTCCAACGGCTCGCTCACGGAGATCACCCCCCCCAGGGTGCGCTCCGTCAACAGCACCCGGCACCTGGCCGGGCTCGCCGCCGGCGGCCCGCTCGCGCCCTCGAGGTTCGGCGTCTAGGCATGGTCCTCCTCGGTCTGTTCGGTGGCCTCGCCCTGCTCCTGTACGGGATGCAGCTGTGCGGGGAGGGGCTCCAGCGCGCGGCGGGCGGTCATCTCCGCCATCTCCTCACGAGCATGACGCGCAATCGCCTCACTGCGGTCTGCTCGGGTGCGCTCGTGACCACCCTGATCCAGTCCTCGTCGGCGACCACGCTGATGCTGATCGGCTTCGTGTCCGCCGGGCTCCTCACCTTCCGCCAATCCCTGGGCGTGATCCTGGGGGCGGACATCGGCACCACCTTCACCGTGCAGATCCTCGCCTTCAAGGTGCAGGAGTTGGCCCTGCTCCTGGTCGGGGTCGGCTTCGCCTTGACCTTCTTCGCGCGGCGCGGTCTCGCCAAGAGCCTGGGCCAGGTCGTGCTCGGCTTCGGCCTCGTCTTCCTGGGCATGCGGGTCATGTCGGAGGCGCTCGCGCCCGTGGCCGACAGCGCGCTCGCCCGCCAGGTCCTGGTCGCCCTGTCGAGCAACGCGGGCCTGGGCCTCCTCGTAGGCGCCATCTTCAGCGCGGGCATGGCCTCCTCCGTCGCCACCATCGGCCTCATGCTCTCCCTCGCCCAACAGGGGCTCCTCCCGCTCGACGGCGCCATCCCCGTGGTCCTGGGCGCCAACATCGGCACCTGCGCGACGGCGCTCGCGGCGAGCCTCCGCTCCACCGCGGACGCACGCCGGGTGGCGGTGGCGCACATCGCCTTCAAGGTCCTGGGCGTGGCCCTGGCTCTGCCGTTCCTCCATCCGCTCACCGCCTTCATTGCGGGGACGGCCCAGGAGCCCGCTCGCCAGGTCGCCAACGTGCACACGCTCTTCAACGTGGGCATCAGCGCGGTGTTCCTGCCGTTTGCGCCCCTGGCCGCGCGCGCCATCACCGCCATGGTGCCCGATGAGATGAAGAGCGGCGACAATCCCTTCAAGACGCGCTATCTCGACGACCGCTACCTGGATCAGCCCTCGCTCGCCCTCGGTCAGGCCACCCGGGAAGCGCTCCGCATGGGCGACGTCGCGCAGGGTATGCTGCGAGACGCCATGACGGCCCTCCGCACGGACAACCAGGAGCTCCTCGAAGACGTGGAGCGGCGGGACGACCAGCTCGACTATCTCGAGCGCGAGATCAAGCTCTTCCTTTCGCGCCTGGGACAGGAGACCATGTCCCCCGAGCTGACCCGCAAGGAGATCGCGCTGATCTCCTTCATCGGCAACCTCGAGAACATCGGCGACATCGTGGACAAGAACTTGATGGAGCTGGCGCGCAAGAAGCTCTACCAGGGCCGGCGCTTCTCCGAGGCGGGCGAGGCGGAGCTCCTGGAGTTCCACGGCATGATCTCGAAGAACCTCGAGCGCGCCATCGCGGGCGTGGCGGCCAACGATCGCAGCCTCGCCCAGGAGGTGCTGGACCAGCGCCCGGCTATTCGCCAGCGCGAGCGCGAGCTGCGTGCCTCCCACCTGGCGCGGCTGCGCCAGGGGCTCGCGGAATCCCTGGAGACCTCCGAGATCCATCTCGACGTGCTGACCAATCTGAAGCGCATCTCGTCACACATCTCCCAGCTCGTCTTCCCGATCCTCGAGGAAGACGCCTGAGGTTCGTCACATGCCATCGCGTCTGCGCATCCTGTTGGTAGCTTCCGAGGCGTCACCCTTCGCCAAGACGGGCGGGTTGGGCGACGTGACGGGCGCGCTGCCCCGCGCCCTGCGCGCGCTCGGCCACGACGTCCGAATCTTCATGCCGCGCCACCGCGGCGTCGAGCTGCACGCGCCGGAGATCCGAACGGTGGTGCCGCGCCTCGCCGTGCCCCTGGGCGATCGCGTGGTCGAGGGGACGCTCCAGGAAACGGAGGGGCCCGGCGGGGTCCCCGTCTACTTCCTCGCCCAGGATCAGTACTTCGATCGCGAGGGACTCTACGGCACCGCGGACGGCGACTACTGGGACAATTGCGAGCGCTTCGTGTTCCTCTGCCGCGGTGCGCTCGAGTCCCTCATCGCGCTCGAGGACACCTGGCGGCCGCAGCTCCTCCACGTCAACGACTGGCAGACCGGGCTGATCCCTGTCTACCTCAAGACGCTCTACCGCGACCATCCCGTGGTGGGATCCCTCGACACGCTGCTGACCATCCACAACCTCGCCTATCAGGGCGTGTTCTGGCACTACGACATGGCCATGACGGGGCTCGGGTGGGATCTCTTCACCCCGGCGGGCATCGAGTTCTACGGCAAGATCAACTTCCTCAAGGGCGGCCTCGTCTTCTCGGACCTCCTCACCACGGTGAGTCGAACCTACGCGGCGGAGATCCGCACCCCCGAGTTCGGCAACGGCCTCGACGGCGTGCTCGAGGAGCGGGCCGCCGATCTCTACGGCGTGATCAACGGCATCGACTACGAGCAGTGGAATCCCGCCAAGGACCCGGCGCTGACCCGTCCGTACAGCGCGGACGAGCCCGAGGGCAAGGCAGCCTGCCGCGAGGCCTTGCGGCGCGAATTGGGTCTCGAGGACTCGCGCGGCCCCATCGTGGCCATGATCACGCGCCTCGCCGACCAGAAGGGGCTCGACCTCGCCCTCGAAGGCCTGCCCGCCATCCTCGAGGCCGGGGGTCAGGTCGCGCTGCTCGGCTCCGGGGAGGCGGATCTCGAGGAGGCGTGGATGCGGGCGGCGGCCGAGCACCCCGGCCGCGTCGCCCTGCGCCTGGGCTACGACACCGCGCTCGGGAGCCGCATCTACAGCGGCGCCGACTGCTTCCTCATGCCCTCGCGCTACGAGCCGTGCGGCCTGGGACAGCTCATCGCCCTCCGCTACGGCGCGGTGCCCATCGTGCGGCGCACGGGCGGACTCGCAGACACGGTGACCGAGTTCGATCCCACGCGCCGGGCGGGCACGGGCTTCCTCTTCGACGCGTTCGAGGTCGGCGCCATGCTGGAGGCGGTCCAACGCGCGGTGAGCGCCTTCCGGCGGCCCGAGCTCTGGAGCGTGCTGGTCCGGAACGGGATGACGGAGGACTTCTCGTGGGACGCCTCGGCCCGCGAGTACGCTCTCCTCTACAAGAAGGCGCTCCGCCCCGCGGCTCCGCGACCGTCACGGAGGTCTCGATGAAGAAGATCGAAGCCATCATCAAGCCGTTCAAGCTGGACGACGTCAAGGAGGCGCTGACGGAGCTCGGCATCATCGGCATGACGGTGACCGAAGTGCGGGGCTTCGGCCGTCAGAAGGGGCACACCGAGTTGTATCGCGGATCGGAGTACACCATCGATTTCCTCCCCAAGGTGAAGGTGGAGGTGGTGGTGCCCGACACCCTCGTGGAGAAGGTCGTGGCGACGGTGGCCGCGGCGGCGCGCACGGGCTCCATCGGCGACGGCAAGGTCTTCGTGCTCCCCATGGGGGAGGCCATCCGTATCCGCACCGGAGAGAAGGGGGAAGCCGCCATCTGACGCCGCCCTCGCCTGCCACCGTCGACGCCATGGCTGATCTCCTCGCCGCGTCTCCCCGCGATCGCTCCGCGCTGGCGGAGCTCAAGCGCCGCGGCTTCACCGAGCCCGCGCGCGCGCTCGCCAATCTCCACGCGATGACGCCCGAGCCGCGGGATGCCGAGCTGCTTGCCCCGTTCCTCCCGCGCCTCCTCCTCGAGATGGCGGAGGCGCCTGATCCCGACATGGCCCTCAACAATCTCGAGCACCTGGCCGCCCAGGGCGACCGCCCCGCGCTCTTCCGGCTCCTCGCCGGCCATCCGGGTGCGCTGCACCTCGTCGGCCGGCTCGGCGGCACGAGCCAGTTCCTCGCCGATACGCTGCGGCGGCGCCCGACCTTGCTCTCGTGGCTCTTGGAGCCCAGCACCATGCGGCAGTGGCTGGGGGACGAGCTCGCCGCCGATCTCGACCAGAGCGCGCAGCCCTTCGATCGCGCCGAGGGTCGCTGGAACGCGCTCAGACGCTTCAAGTACCGTCAGCTCCTCCGCATCGGGAGCCGCGACATCCTGGGGGATGCCGATCTCACCGTGACCACGGAAGAGCTCTCCCGCATGGCCGACGTGTGCCTGGCCGCGGCCTGGCGCTGGACGGAGGAAGAGCTGCACCGCCGCTACGGCGAGCCGCGGACAGCCGATGGGACGTCCACGGGCTTCGCCGTCATCGGCATGGGCAAGCTCGGGGGCGACGAGCTCAACTACTCGTCCGACATCGACCTCGTGTTCGTGTACGGCGACGACGGCGACACCTCAGGAGGCGAGGAGGGCTCGATCGCCAACGGCGACTACTTCGCGGCGGGGGCGCGCACGCTCGTGCAGGCGCTGGAGTCGGTGACGGACGAGGGCTACGCCTTCCGCGTGGATCTGCGGCTCCGCCCGGAAGGACGCATGGGCGGGGTCGTGCTGTCGCTGGCGGGGTACCGCGCCTATCTCGAGGAGCGGGCCGAGCTCTGGGAGCGCCAGGCCCTGATCAAGGCGCGCTTCTGCGCGGGCGATCCGGAGGTAGCCACGCGCTTCTTCGATCTCGTGCGCCCCTTCGTCTTCCGGCCTGGGGTCGATCCCGAGATCGTGGCCGAGGTGCGGGGCATGAAGGCGCAGATCGACAAGTCGCTGCGGGCGAAGGGCGTGCAGCGCCGCCACGTGAAGCTGGGCGTGGGCGGCATCCGCGAGGTGGAGTTCCTCGTGCAGGCGCTCCAGCTCCTCTACTCCGGCGACGACCCCTGGCTGCGCGAGCGCAACAGCCTCCGCGCCATCTTCCGCCTCACGGAGCGCGGCTACCTGCCGCAGTCGCTCGGGCGCTTCCTCGGCGACGCCCTCGTCTTCCTCCGCACGGTGGAGCACCGACTGCAGATCGTCGACGAGTTCCAGACTCACACGCTGCCCGGCGAGGCGGCGGCCCTGGGCCGGCTCGCGCGGCGGCTCGGCTCGACGCTGCCGCCGGTGGCGGCGCGCCGTCAATTCGAGTCGGAGTATCGCCGGGTGACCCAGGGTGTGCACCATGCCTTCGCCGACTTCTTCGCCGCGCCCCCGGAGGCCCGTGCGGCCGCCCCGCGCATTCCCACCTACACGGCGCTCAAGGCCACGGGCTTCACCGATCCCGACCGTGCGCGCCAGAATCTCCGTCTCGTCCTCGAGGGCCGGCCGCTCGTGCCTTATGCCGAGCCCATGCGCCGCGCGCTCTTCGCCATGTTCCCCGTGCTCCTGGAGGCCTTGTGGCAGAGCCCGGATCCCGACGAGGCGCTCAACCAGTTCGAGCGCTTCGTGGCCGCGGCCGGGCCCCGCACCGCCTATCTCGAGCTGCTCGCCGAGCGCCCCGACCTCCTCGTGAATCTCGTCAAGCTCTGCGCGCGCGGGGAGCTCCTGACCGAGCTCCTGGTGACGCAGCCCGAGCTCTTGAACGGGCTCGCCGATCCCTCGACGTTTGCCGCGCCGCGACGGCGGCGTCAGTTCAAGGAGCGGCTCGCCTTGACCCTCGCGCCTCGCCTCTCGCTCGCGGAGCGCATGGATCGGTTGCGGCGGCTCAAGCAGGCGGAGGAGCTGGCCGTGACCTGGCGTATGCTCCTCGGCGTCACCGACGCGGAGGGCTTCTCCCGCGAGATGACGGAGCTGGCGGAGGCGGCGCTGAGCGCGGCATGGCTTCTCGCTCTCGACGAGACGGCGACCGCGCACGGCGTGCCCCGGCGCGCCACGGGCGAGCTCGTCGGTGCCTGCATCGTCGGCCTGGGGAAGTTCGGCGGCCGCGAGCTCGCCACGGGCTCCGATCTCGACCTCTTCGTCATCTATGCGGGCCCGGGCGAGACCGACGGAGTCGAGCGCGTGGAGGCCCATGTGTTCTACGATCGGGTGGTGGAGACGCTTTCGTCCATCCTCGGCGACGTGACGGCAGCCGGAGTCGTGGTCCCGGTTGACCTGCGCCTGCGTCCCGGCTCCAAGGGCAGCGGCTTCGCCTCGAGCCTCGACGCGCTCGGCCAGTACTACCGCGAGTGGGCCGATCCGTGGGAGCGCCAGACCCTGACCCGCGCGCGTCTCGTGGGCGGCGATCCGCGCCTGGGCCGCGCGGTGCGGCGCGAGATCCGCTCCCTCGTGTATGGTGCGGAAGCCGCGCCACCCGATCTCAAGGAGATGCGCGAGCTGCGGGGGCGGATGCAGAAGGAGCTCGGCAAGGAGACGCCCGGCCGGCTGCACGTGAAGTTCGGACGAGGAGGACTCGTCGACGTGGAGTTCATCACCCAGGCGATCCAGATGACGCAGGGCCGGCGCCATCCCGCCATCCGCAACCCACACACCGTGACCGCGCTCCGGGAGATCGCGCGAGCGGGTCTCCTGCCTCCGGGCGAAGCGGACACGCTGGCTGGGCACTATGGCTTCCTCCGCCGCGTCTCGGCCGACTTGCGGCTCTTCGGCGCCCGGCCCACCGACACCCTCGACCTCGCCGGGCCCATTCCCGCGCGGTTGGCCAAGAGCCTCGACTATCCCTCGCGCAAGGAGTTCCTCGACGACTACCGGCGCCGCACCACATGGGTGCGCGCGCTGTACGATCGGGTGGTGCCGGCATGAGCACGCGATTCTTCATCGTGGACGGTCCGGGTTTCCTCTATCGCGCCTACCACGCGCTGCCGTACCTCTCCACGTCCAAGGGGCAGGCGACGCACGCGGTGCGTGGCGTGTCGACCATGCTCCTCAAGCTCCTCCGCGAGGAGAATCCCGCCTACGTGGCGGTGGCCTGGGATCCGCCGGGACCGACCTTTCGCGAGGAGAAGCTGCCCACATACAAGGAGACGCGGGCCGCCATGCCGGACGATCTCCGCAGCCAGATCGTCCTCGTGAAGCGCGTCTTCGAGGCGCTCCGGCTGCCCCTCCTCGAGGTGTCCGGCTTCGAGGCCGACGACGTGCTCGGCACCCTGGTGGCGCGGATGGAGAAGGAGCCGCTGGAGACAGTGCTGGTGACCGCGGACAAGGACATGCTCCAGCTGGTCGGCCCGCGCGTGCGCGTGCTCTCGACGAACATCCGCGGAGAGCCCATCTGGTTCGACGAGGCGGCGGTCACCGCCAAGTGGGGCGTGGGGCCGAAGCAGATTCCCGATCTCCTCGCGCTCATGGGGGACAGCATCGACAACATCCCCGGCGTGCCAGGCGTCGGCGAGAAGACCGCGGTCAAGCTGATCTCCCAGTTCGGCGGCGTGGAGCGTCTCTACGAGAACCTCACGCTGGTCCAGGGCAAGCTCCGAGAGACCCTCGCCGCACATCGTGAGCAGGCTTTCCTCTCGCGCGAGCTCGCCACGGTGAGCACGCGTGTGCCCATCGCCGAGGACCTGGAGGCGTTCAAGCGCCAGGAGCCCGACTGGGAGCGCCTGCGCACCCTCTGCAGGGAGCTCGAGTTCGAGACGCTCCTCCGCCAGCTTCCCGCGGCGGAGGCGCCGGCCGCGGTCGCGGAGGCGCTGCCCACGCTCGAAGGTGCCGAGGCGCTCCAGCAATGGCTCGCCCGGGTGCCGGCGGGCGATCCCGTGGCGGTGGATTGGGCGGGGGACGGCGGGCCGCCGGAGCCGGTGCTGACGCTGCTCGGCGTCTATCATCCCGAGGCGGGCGCCGCCGTCCTCACCCTGGAGAAAACCGCGCCCGAGTTCGGTGGGCGGCGGCTCATCGGCCACGACGTCAAGCCGCTCATCGAGTGGTGGATGGCGCGCGGCACGCCGCCGGCCTTCGACGACGCGGCGGTCGGCGCCTACCTGCTCAATCCTGCGCGCACCAGCTACCGGCTCGTGGACACGAGCGCGGAGCTGCTGGGCACGGGGCCCGGTCTCGCCGCGGCGGGCAGCCGCGCGCAGACCGTCTGGCAGATCTGGGACATGATGCCGCGCGCGCTCGGCGAGGCGAACCTCCACGCGCTCTACGTTGATCTCGAGCAGCCGCTGGTGCCGGTGCTGGCCGCCATGGAGCGCCACGGGATCCGTGTGGATCCGGATCGCCTCACGGACTTCTCCAAGGAGCTCGACCTCACCCTGGAGCGGCTCACCCGCGAGATCTGCCTACTGGCCGGCGAGGAGTTCAACATCGGCTCGCCCAAGCAGATGGCGCGCATCCTCTTCGAGAAGCTCAAGCTCCCGCCGATCAAGAAGACCAAGACGGGCTACTCCACCGATTCCGACGTGCTCGAGCAGCTCGCCCTCTCCCACGAGCTGCCCGCCAAGATCATCGAGCACCGCACCATCGCCAAGCTCAAGTCCACCTACGCGGACGCGCTCCCGCTGCTCATCAATCCCGCGACCCAACGCATCCACACTTCGTTCAACCAGCTCGTGGCGGCCACCGGCCGACTGTCATCGTCGTCGCCGAACCTCCAGAACATTCCCATCCGCAGCGAGCTGGGCCGGCGCATCCGCGCCGCCTTCGTGCCCGAGCCCGGCTGGCGGTTCGTGGCCGCGGACTACTCACAGATCGAGCTGCGCATCCTCGCCCACGTCTCGGGGGAGGAAAGCCTCGTCGCCGCTTTCCGGGCCGGCGAGGACATCCACCGGCGCACGGCCGCCGAGGTCTTCGGCGTGGAGCTGGCGGCCGTCACCTCCGAGCAGCGCGACGTGGCCAAGACCACCAACTTTTCCATCATCTACGGGGTCACCGCCTTCGGGCTGTCCCGTGGGCTCTCCATCAGCCAGAAGGAGGCGCAGGAGTTCCTCAACCGCTTCTTCGAGCGTCATCCGAAGGTGAAGGCCTACCTCGCGCGCACGGTGGCCGAGGGCCGCGCCCACGGCTATGTACAGACGCTCCTGGGCCGTCGGCGCTACATCCCGGAGCTCAGCAGCGGCAATCCCAATCTTCGCGGCTTCGCCGAGCGCATGGCGACCAACGCGCCCGTGCAGGGCACCGCGGCGGACCTCGTGAAGATCGCCATGGTGCGCATGGCCCGCGCCCTCGAGGAGCATCGGATGCGGAGCCGCATGCTCCTGCAGGTTCACGACGAGCTGCTCTTCGAGGCGCCCGAGGACGAGGTGGCGCGCCTCGAGGCCCTCGCCCGCGAGATCATGGAATCCGCCATGACCCTGGACGTGCCGCTCAAGGTCGACATCAGCTCGGGTCTGGACTGGTCCCAGGCGTGAGGCGGCTCGTCGACATTCCGTCGTGCTCCTCGAGGGTTTCGACCTGAGGCGCTTCCTCCTCGTTGGTCTCACGGGCAGCATCGCCACGGGGAAGAGCACGGTGAGCCGGATGTTCGCCCACCTGGGCGCGCACGTGCTCGACGCCGACGTGCTGGCCCGCGAGGTGGTGATGCCGGGCCAGCCCGCCTATCTCAAGATCGTGGAGGAGTTCGGGCCAGGGGTGGTCCAGGAGGACGGCACCCTCGACCGCAAGGCTCTCGGCGCCATCGTCTTCGCGGATGCCGCGCGCCGGAAGCGCCTCGAGGAGATCACCCATCCCGCCATCGGGCTCCGCCAGCAGCGCATCCTCTCCGTGCTGGACGAGGAAGAGTTCGACGGCATCGTGATGTGGGACGTGGCTCTCCTCTTCGAGACGGGCGGGGTGGCGCGCATGGATCGCGTGGTCGTGGTCTCCACCGATCCGGACACCGAGCTGGCCCGGCTCATGGCGCGCGACGGGCTGCCGGAAGATGCCGCGCGCGCCCGCGTTGCGAGCCAGATGCCCGTTGCCGAGAAGGCGAAGCGCGCGCACTACGTGATCGACAACTCCGGCAGCCGCGCCGATACCGAGCGGCAGGTCAAGGCCGTCTACGAGGCGCTGCTGGCCGAGCTCAGGGCCAGGCCGGTCGCGTGAGCCCGCGGCGGAACGCGCGGGCGCTCACCCCTGCGCCGAGGCGCCACGCCGCCTCCGGCAGGACGCGGACCCTCGGGCAGCACTTCCTGCGCGACGATGTGGTGGCGGAGCGCATCGTGGCGCTGGTGGCACCGACCGCCAGGGATCTGGTGCTCGAGATCGGGCCCGGCCAGGGAGCGTTGACGGGCCGGCTGGCGCGCACGGCGGGCCGGCTCCTCGCCATCGAGGTGGACGTGAGCCTGGCGACCGCGCTCATGGAACGTTTCGCTGGAGCGCCCCACGTCGAGATCCGCATCGCGGACGGTCGCTCCTTCGACTACTCGACGTTGCCGGGGATGAAGCCCAACCCGGATGGCCGGGTGCTGGTGGTCGGCAATCTCCCGTACAGCGTGGGCAAACCCATCCTGATGGCCCTCGTCGAGGCGGGGCGGGCCATCGACGAGATGGCTCTCATGCTCCAGAAGGAGGTCGCGGAGCGCGTGGCCGCCGAGCCCGGTGGCCGGACCTACGGCAGCCTCTCCGTGCTGAGCCAGATCGCCTGCGAGACGAGGCTCTGCTTCGCGGTGCCACCCGGGGCGTTCCGGCCGCCGCCCCAGGTCGACTCGGCGGTTCTCCACCTGCGTGTGCGCGCCGGATCGCTCGTGCCCCCAGGTCAGGCGCAGCAATTCCGGGCGGTCGTGCTGGCCGCGTTCAGCCAGCGGCGGAAGAGCCTCGCCAATGCTCTCGCCTCGGGGTTGAAGATGGGATCGGAGCGAACGCGCGCCCTCTGCGAGCCCGCGGGCATCGCCCCCGGCCGGCGCGCCGAGACACTGTCGCTCGCCGAGTTTGCTCGACTCGTGGATGCTTCTGAAGAGCGCTAGTCGGCTGCTACCCGACTTTTGATGCCGGGCCCCGTTGCCTTTGTGCCGCCCACAAGTTGAAGCGTGCGAGTCTCTTGGCCTCCCGGCGCTGCCCGGGAGCGTCACGTCCCGTCCACGGACGACGCATGGCGGACACCTCGCGCCACTGGGCGTTGCCGAACCTCCTGATCTTGCGTCGAGAGTGTCTGGCCCGGTTCTTGCGGGTGCACCGAGCCATGGCCCCTGGAACGAAATCGCGAGCCCGGCAGAACCTGAAGGGCCGGGTCGGCGAGGCCCTCGTCGAGAACATCCTGCGCCGCGCCGGCTACAAGGTTGCCCGGCTCGGGCGCGAGAGCCAAGTGCAGCACATGCTGAGGACCGGGATCAGCGAGTTCTTGCCGGACTTCCTGGTCTGGAAGCCGGTCGACCCTGAGAAGGAGTCCGTCTCCTCGCTCAACCGCCTGTTCAGCGTCGAGGTCAAGTACCGCCATCGCGTGCCCGAATACCTCCAGAGGTTCGGGGCGGCCTTTCTCGCTGAGGTGGCGGAGCAGTGGCCCGATCTCTACGTGGTGATCGTCACCGACAACCCTGAGCCGTCGCGGTCCTGCTTCCAGGCGCTCGATCTCCGCGGATACGATGCGAGCGCGCCGCCGGCTACGCGCGATCTTCACGAGGTCCCTGAGCTCGACATCTACCGGACCACGGTGACGGAATACGAGGAGCTGGTGAAGCAGATCTTCTCTTTGCTGGGCTCTCCGTCGCTCGGGCAGGTGCTGCCGCTGAGTCCGCACCACACGATGGGTGTCCCCGACGATGGCGCGCATCGTGCCGGAGCCGCGGACCGATGAGCGCGCTGGTCAGACACCTGCTCATCCCGGCCACCGCGCCCGCGGCGCTGGTTGGTCTCTACTTCACGCCGATCGCGCTGTTCGGCTGTGTGAACCGCGGATGGCTGGCCCTTGCCGTCGTTCTCGTCTCGGCGGTGGCCGCCTGTGCGACGACCGCGAAGGGCACGCAAGCGAGGCTCCAGGGCTCGCCGTCGGCGAACTGGTGGCTTCTCTCTACGCTCGTCCTCCTGACGCCCATCGTTCTGATCCTGGGACCCCTCGGTTGACCGGCCCCTCGTAGCGCGTAAGCGGCAAGCACCTCGCGAGCTGAGCACGGCGTCGGCGGCCTGGTCTCTTGCCGCAGGTTGGGTCCAAGGCCGATCAGGTGCGCATCCTCCTCGATGGGCCGCGCCCTTGCATCGAGGGGAAGGCGAGATTTCCAGGCTGGGGGGCGCGCGGGCCGCTTTTTCGCCCATGCGAGACGGGGTGGTACGATGACTCCGCCGCCGTGAGCACCCTTTACCGACCCGAGCCCGTCCCGATCGACGTTCCCCGTGAGCCTGCCGTCCGCCTCATTCCCCTGGGAGGGCTCGGCGAGATCGGGCTCAACATGATGCTGATCGAGTCCGGCGACGACATCGTGGCCGTGGACTGTGGCCTCCTCTTTCCCGACGACGAGATGCCCGGCGTCGACTACGTCATCCCCGACTTCACCTATCTACGCGAGCATCGGGAGCGCTTCCGCGCCGTAGTGCTGACCCACGGCCACGAGGACCACATCGGCGCCCTGTCCTATCTCCTGCGCGAGTTCGCCGTACCGGTCTACGGCACGCCGCTCACCCTCGCCATCGCGCGCGGCCGGCTCGGCGAGCTGGGCGTGCTGGAGCGCGCGGACCTTCGGCCCTACGAGCCCGGCGACGAGATCAGGGTAGGCGGACTCGTGGTCATTCCCGTCCGCGTGACGCACTCGATCGCCGACGGCATTGGCCTCGCCATCGAGACGCCGGTGGGCACCATCGTGCACACCGGCGATTTCAAGCTCGATCCGCGTCCCATCGATGCCGAGCAGCCCGACTACGCGAAGTTCGCCGCGCTCGGCGAGCGCGGCGTGCTCTGCCTCTGCTCGGACTCGACCAATGTGAGCCGGCCGGGGCGCACGGGATCCGAGACGGAGGTGGGTGAGGCGCTGCAGGGTCGCTTCGCGGCGGCGCCGGGGAGGATCCTCGTCGCCACGTTCGCCTCGCACATCCACCGGATCCAGCAGGTCCTCACCATGGCGGCGGCGGTGGGGCGCAAGGTGGCGCTCCTCGGGCGCAGCATGGTCGCCAACGTCTCGGTGGCCTCCGAGATGGGCTACCTCAAGGTCCCCGAGGGCCTCCTCGTCTCCCTCGAGGATCTGGGCGCCCTGCCTGCGGCGCGGCAGGTGATTCTCTCCACGGGGAGCCAGGGCGAAACGCACTCCGCCGTCTCCCTCATCGCGGCGGGCGAGCACAAGTACGTGGAGGTGGGACCCGGGGATCTCGTGATCTTTTCCTCGCGCGTGATTCCGGGCAACGAGCGTGTGATCGGCCGCGCCATCAATGCCCTGCTCAAGCGCGGGGCCGAGGTCCTGTGGGAGGACGTCGCCTTCGTCCATGTATCCGGCCACGCGAGCCAGGACGATCTCGAGCACATGATCGAGCTGACGCGCCCCCGCTACTTCATGCCGGTGCACGGTGAGTACCGTCATCTCCTCCAGCACGCCCGCCTCGCCGAGAAGGCCGGGGTGCCCGCCGACCACGTCTTCCTGGTCGAGGACGGGCTGGGTCTCGAGCTCGCGAAGTCGGGCGCCCGAGTCCTCACGGGCTATCCCGCGAGTCGAGTGTTCGTGGACGGCAAGGGGATCGGCGACGTGGGGCAGGTGGTGCTGCGTGACCGCCAGCTCCTCGCGGAAGCGGGCATGGTCGTGGTCGCCCTTACCATCGACAAAACCACGGGCTCGGTCGTGGCGGGACCCGACATCGCCTCCCGCGGGTTCGTCTATGTGAAGGAGTCGGAGGAGCTGATGGAAGAGGTGAAGCAGGCGGTGCGCGAGGCGCTGGCCACGCGCGAGGAGCCCGAGGTGATCGATCGCGAGCTGATCGGCGGCGTGGTGCGCAGCGCGGTGCGCCGCTTCATCAACCAGCGCTTCGATCGCAAGCCGGTGGTCATCCCCCTCGTCCTGGAAATCTGATGACCGCCCCGGCGCAGGAACGTTCCGCGCCTCCGCCCGCCGCCAAGACGGCGACACCCGCCCGCGTCTCTCGCAAGGTCAAGCGCGAGCAGGGTCGCTGGGTACGCGAGGTCAAGGGCATCCTTGCGCTTGCCCTCTCCGGCTTCGGCTTCGTCGCCCTCTACGCCTACGACCCGACGCTTCACCTCATGGACCAGACGAGCCCCGTCGGCCCCGTGGGCGTGTGGCTCGGGTGGGCCTTCTTCTGGGCCTTCGGCTACGCCGGCTATCTCTTCCCGCTGCTCCTCGCGGGCTATGGGGCGTCCGCCTTCATCCGCTCCCGCATGGTCACCGGCTGGCCCGCCGCGGTCGGCCTCGGACTGCTCCTGGTCAGCGTCACCGGCATTCTCACGAGGCTCAGCGATACCCTGGCCGTCGAGCGCATCCACAAGGGCGGCGTGCTGGGCTGGGGCGTCTCCGAGGCGTTCCGCGTCTCCGTGGGCAACGTCGGGACGTGGATCATCCTCCTCGCCATCATCCCGGTGGCCGTTCTCTTCATCACCCGCGCCTCGCTGCACGCGATCTCGCGCGCCCTCTTCGAGCGGCTGGGCGTTCTCTCCACCGGTGATCGCAAGCCCGCTGGTCCGAAGCCGGCGGCGCCGCGCCTCGATCCCGCCGTGGCCCCCGACGAGGCGGCGGAGGCGCCGAAGCTCGTGGTCAAGGAGCCGCCCAAGCCCAAGGGCTCGCTCGTCGAGAAAGGGCTCGCCTGGCAGGAGACCTTCGACTTCGGCAAGGAGGGCGCGCGCGCCTTCCAGCTTCCACCCGTCGGGCTGCTCCAGGCCCCGCCCTCGTCCGAGCTGAAGCGGACGCGCGAGGAGCTGGAGGCCAACGCCCAGACGCTCAGGAAGAAGCTCGAGGACTTCGGCGTGGGCGGCCATATCGTGCAAGCAAGCCCCGGCCCCGTCATCACCTCGTACGAGTTCGAGCCCGCGGCCGGCGTCAAGGTGAGCCAGGTGGTGAACCTCTCCGACGATCTCGCCCTCGCCATGAAGGCGGCCGCCGTGCGCATCGTGGGACCCATTCCCGGGCGGGGCACCGTCGCCGTGGAGGTGCCGAATCCCGACACCACCACGGTGTACCTGCGCGAGATCCTCGTCTCGCCGGAGTTCGTCGAGGCCAAGGGCCGCCTGCCCCTCGCCCTCGGCAAGGACACCACCGGCAATCCCGTGGTCTCCGACCTCGCGGCCATGCCGCATCTCCTCATCGCGGGCTCCACCGGCAGCGGCAAGAGCGTGGGGCTCAACACGATGATCTGCTCGCTCCTGTACAAGGCCACGCCCGCCGACGTGCGCTTCCTCCTGATCGATCCCAAACGGCTCGAGCTCGGCGTATACGAGCAGATCCCGCACCTCCTCGCTCCCGTGGTCACCGACGCGAAGGAAGCCTCCGCGCGCCTCAAGTGGATCGTGGGCAAGATGGACGAGCGCTACAAGCAGCTCCAGGCCAAGGCCGTGCGCAACATCGAGGGCTACAACAAGGAAGTGCCGCCCGAGGAGAAGCTGCCCTACTGGGTGGTGGTGGTGGATGAGCTCGCCGATCTCATGATGGTCTCGGCGGGCGAGGTGCAGAACTCGCTGGTGCGCCTGGCCCAGATCGCTCGCGCGGTGGGCATCCACCTGATCGTGGCGACGCAGCGGCCCTCGGTGGACGTGGTCACCGGGCTGATCAAGGCGAACTTCCCTACGCGGATCGCCTTTCAGGTCGCCTCCAAGGTGGACTCGCGCACCGTGCTCGACGGCAACGGCGCCGAGCAGCTCCTCGGCCGCGGGGACATGATCTTCGTGCCGCCGGGCGCCTCGCGCCAGATGCGGGTGCACGGCTGCTGGGTCGCCGACAACGAGGTGAAGGCCATCTGCGAGTTCCTACGCAAGCAAGGCTCCGCGGTGTACGAGAAGGTCGAGCTGCCTGTAGCGGAGGAGGACGCGGGCGGTGGAGGCGGCGAGCGCGACGACGTCTACTGGGACGCGGTGAACCTCGTCATCGCCCAGCGTGCGGCGTCCATCTCGTTCCTGCAGCGGCGGCTCGGTCTC
>Ga0081540_1000852_pt1 | contig 27762 bp, 24 predicted proteins | sample TabmetS2T1R1_FD_71024 | JGI IMG/M metagenome (GOLD analysis project Ga0081540, IMG submission 71024) | Tabebuia heterophylla rhizosphere microbial communities from the University of Puerto Rico - S2T1R1 | ecosystem: Host-associated > Plants > Roots > Rhizosphere ...
ACCGGGCGGCAGAGATCGCCGAGGCCCTGCGCCGGCTGCTCGCGTCCGAGCCCGGTCGCGTCTCCGACCAGCGGCTGGCCGACCTGCTGCGGGCCGAGGGCTTCCCGATGGCCCGGCGCACCGTCGCCAAGCACCGCGCCCGCCTCGGTTTCACCGCCGCCGCGCTGCGCTGAGGCGGTTGGCCCACTTCTTGCAGCCCCGTTGTGGCATAGCAATCTCTCACGACGGGAGACCTCCATGTTCGAAACGGCGGCCGGGTACGGCCAGGGTGAGTGGAACCAGGGCGAGGACGAGTGGGGCCGCCGCCGGCGGTGGCGGCGCCGCCGCGGGCTCGGGCTTGCCAGCGGCGGGTTGAGCGGCGGCTGGCCTGGCGGTGGCTACGGCTGGCACCGTGCCCTGCGCCGGTGCGCTGTCAATGGCGCCCAGCACCGCCCCGACGGCGACCGTGCTCCCCTGCGGCACCTTGATATCGGCGAGAACTCCAGCCGACGGGGCGGGGACCTCGACCGTGACCTTGTCGGTCTCGAGCTCGACCAGCGGCTCGTCAACGGCAACGGCATCACCCGGCTGCTTGAACCACTGCCCCACCGTTGCTTCCGTCACGGACTCACCGAGCGCGGGCACCTTGATTTCGATGGCCATGGCTCCGCCTCAACCCGTGAGCGCCTGTTGCAGCAGCGTCTTTTGCTCCTGGGTGTGCCGGCTAAGAAGGCCGGTGGCGGTCGCGGCGGAGGCCGGCCGGCCGGCGTAGCTCGGCCGCTTCACGGCAAGCTCAAGGTGCTGCAAAACCCACTCGAGGTTTGGTTCCATGAAGCTCCAGGCCCCCATGTTCTTCGGTTCCTCTTGCGCCCAAACCACGTCGCTGTTGGGAAAGCGGGCGAGCTCGCTGATGAGCGTGCGTGCCGGAAACGGATAGTACTGCTCGACGCGCAGGAGATAGACGTCGTCGATACCGGCCGCCTCGCGGGCCTCGTAGAGGTCCCAATAAACTTTGCCCGAACAGAGCACGACCCGGCGCATGTCGCGATCGGGACGCAAGTGGATTGCGGCGTCCGGGTTGAGCTGAGCATCGTCCCAAAGAACGCGGTGAAACGAGGTGCCCGGTCCGAGCTCGGCCAAATGCGAGAGCACGCGCTTGTGACGCAGCAGCGACTTGGGCGTCATCAGCACCAGCGGCTTGCGGAACTTGCGATGTAGCTGCCGGCGCAAGATGTGGAAGTAGTTGGCCGGCGTGGTGCAGTTGGCCACCTGCCAATTGTCCTCGGCGCACAGTTGCAGAAAGCGTTCGAGCCGGGCGGAGGAGTGCTCCGGCCCCTGTCCCTCGTAGCCATGCGGCAACAGGCAAACCAGCCCCGACATCCGCAGCCACTTGCGCTCGCCCGAGGAGATGAACTGGTCGAAGACAACCTGCGCCCCGTTGGCGAAATCCCCGAATTGCGCTTCCCACATGGTCAGCGCATTGGGCTCGGCCAGCGTGTAGCCGTACTCGAAGGCCAGGACCGCCTCTTCCGACAGCATCGAGTTGATGACCTCGAAACGGCCTTGGCCGGGGGCCACGTACTTGAGCGGCGTATAGCGGCGCTCGCTCTCCTGATCGAACAGCACCGAATGGCGCTGCGAAAAGGTTCCGCGCTCACTGTCCTGACCGGACAGCCGCACCGGAAAGCCCTCGTTGAGCAGGGTTCCGAATGCCAAATGCTCGGCCATCGCCCAATCGATGCCGGAATCGCTTTCCACCATCTCGCGCCGCCGTTGCAGCAGGCGCTGGATCGTCTTGTGGGCGTGGAAATCCTGGGGGATCGAGGTGATGCGCCGGCCCACCTCCTTCAGGGTCTCGATGGCGACGCCGGTTTGGCCGCGCCGGGCCTCGTCGTCGGCAAAGCCGATCTCGGACCACCGCCCGTCGAGCCAGTCGGCCTTGTTGGGCTTGTAGCTATCGGCGGCGGCCAGTTCCTCCTCGAGACGCGCGCGGAAGCTCGCCGTCATGCCGGCGACATCTTGGGCCGTGACCACTCCCTCCTCGATCAGCCGCTCGGCATAGATCTCCACCGTCGAGGGATGCGCCTTGATGGCCCGATACATCAAGGGCTGGGTGAAGGCGGGCTCATCGGATTCGTTGTGGCCGTGCCGCCGGTAGCAGAACATGTCGATGACGACCGGCTTCTGGAATTTTTGACGGAACTCGGTCGCAATCTTGGCGACGTGCACGACCGTTTCCGGGTTATCGCCGTTGACGTGGAAAATGGGCGCCTCCACCATTTTTGCCACGTCGGAGCAATAGGGCGAGGAGCGCGAGTAGCCCGGATTGGTGGTGAAACCGATCTGGTTGTTGATGATGAAATGAATAGAACCGCCGGTGCGGTGACCCTTAAGCCCGGACAGGCCGAAACACTCCGCCACCACGCCTTGGCCGGCAAAGGCGGCATCGCCGTGGATGAGCAGCGGCAGCACCGGGGTGCGCTCACCGGGCTTGCAACCGTGTTGGTCCTGCTTGGCGCGCACCTTGCCCAGCACAACGGGATCGACGATCTCCAGGTGCGACGGGTTGGCGGTGAGCGACAGGTGCACGGAGTTGCCGTCGAAGGCGCGATCGGAAGAGGCACCGAGGTGGTATTTGACGTCGCCCGAGCCATCGACGTCATCGGGCTTGAAGGATCCTCCCTTGAACTCATTAAAAATGGCGCGCAACGGCTTGCTCAGGACATTGGCCAGCACATTGAGGCGCCCGCGATGCGCCATGCCGATCACGATCTCTTTCACGCCGAGCTGTCCGCCGCGCTTAATGATCTGCTCGAGCGCCGGCACCATGGATTCGGCGCCGTCGAGCCCGAAGCGCTTGGTGCCCGTATACTTGACGTCGGCAAATTTCTCGAAGGTCTCCGCCTCGATCAGTTTGTTGAGAATGGCCTTCTTGCCTTCGAGGGTGAAGGTGATGTCCTTGTCGCGGCCTTCGATGCGCTCCTGCAGCCACGACTTCTGCGCCGGCGACGTGATATGCATGAACTCGACCCCGATGTGCCGGCAGTAGGTGCGGCGCAAGATCTTCAAGATCTCGCGCACGGTGGCGATCTCGAGTCCCAACACCTTGTCGATAAAGATCGGCCGGTCGAGATCGGCTTCTGTGAAGCCGTAGGTCTCGGGCCGCAATTCCTTGTGCATCTTGCGCGCGACCAACCCCAGCGGATCGAGGTCGGCCGCCAGATGGCCCATGACGCGGTAGGCGCGGATCAGCATCAGCGCGCGTATGCTGTCTTGGGTCGCGCGTACGGAGGCGATGGGGTCGAGGGCCACGCCGTGCGCCTGCGCCCGCGCCTTCAGTCGGTCGCGCACGCCCCGCTCGACCCCGCCCCAGTCGCCGGTGAGCGCGTCGAGGAGTTCGCTCTTCTCTTGTAGGCTGGAGAGCGGTTTTGCCCAGGAGGGGCCGCCGTTGCCGTCCTGGGGAGCCCGCTCTTCCTTAAGACTGGCAAAGAAATGGCGCCATTCGTCGGTCACAGAGCCCGGGTTGCGCTCGTACTGCGCCTGCATCTCCTCGATGTAGGCGGCATTGGCACCCTGCAAGAACGAGGTTTGCGCAAAGGCTTCGTTTTTCGGCTGGCGGGTCATGGGCTGAGAGGTCGTCGGGTTGCAGGAAACGGGTGGCAGGATTGCACACTCACGTGACCAAACGCCTACGCGGGCGGCGCCTACCTACCACATTGCTGGATATAGTACATGCCGCGGTCCGCTTTTAGACTGGGTGTGGCCAGGGTGCTCGCGAGGGCCGCCTAAAGGAACACCTGCGAGGGGCACCCGCGGCAGGACAGCTGAGAGGAACACTGGCGAGGGGGTGGCGAGGCCGCCGCGCCGCCGCCGAGCGGTCCGCAAAACGGCTCTGCTTCCAGCCGGTGGCCTTATGACGCGCAGCAAAGCGCCGGGCGTGCGGCAAAGCACAAGGAAGGGGCAACGGGGCCTTCTCACGTCCGCCCAGTAGGGCGCAAAAGCGCCGCCTAGCCCTTAAGCACGTTGGCAAGCGTCGTGCCGAGGGCGGCGGGACTGTCGGCCACCGCGATGCCGGCGGATTTCATGGCCTCGGCCTTGTCCTCGGCTCTGCCCTTGCCCCCGGCGATGATCGCGCCGGCGTGGCCCATGCGGCGACCGGGCGGCGCGGTCATGCCGGCAATGAAGCCCGCCATCGGCTTCTTGCGGCCTTTGCGGGCCTCCGCCTTGATGAACTCGGCCGCATCCTCCTCGGCCGCACCGCCGATTTCCCCGATCATGATGATTGACTGGGTCGCCGCGTCGGCGAGAAACATCTGCAAGACGTCGATGAACTCGGTGCCTTTGACGGGATCCCCGCCGATGCCAACCGCGGTGGACTGGCCAAGCCCCGCGTCGGTCGTCTGCTTCACGGCCTCGTAGGTGAGGGTGCCTGAACGTGAAACGATGCCAACCGTGCCCGCCATAAAAATATTGGCGGGCATGATGCCGATCTTGCAGGCATTGGGGGTCAGCACGCCCGGGCAGTTGGGGCCAAGCAGCCGCGATTTCGAGCCGTCGAGCGCACGCTTCACCTTCACCATGTCGAGCACGGGAATGCCCTCGGTGATGCAGACGATCAACGGGATTTCCGCATCGATGGCCTCCAGGATGGCATCGGCGGCAAAGCGCGGCGGAACATAGATGGAGGTGGCGGTGGCGCCCGTCGCCGCCTTGGCCTCGCTCACGGTGTCGAAAATCGGCACGCCGGCGAGCGCCGCGTCGGGATGCTTGCTACCGCCCTTGCCCGGCGTCACCCCGCCAACGATCTGGGTACCGTAGGCCAGCGCCTGCTGGGTGTGGAAGGTGCCCTGACTGCCGGTGATGCCTTGGCAGAGAACCTTGGTGGTGTTGTCGACGAGAATGGCCATCTCAGGCTGCCCTTTTCACGGCGTCGGTGATCTGCTTGGCGGCGTCGGCAAGGTTGTCGGCCGGCACAATCTTCAACCCGGACTTGGCCAGGATGTCCTTGCCGAGCTCCACGTTGGTGCCCTCGAGCCGCACCACCAACGGCACCTTGATGGCCATTTCTTTGGCCGCCGCCACCACGCCTTCGGCGATAATGTCGCAACGCATGATGCCGCCAAAGATATTGACCAGAATGCCCTTCACGTTGGCATCGGACAGAATGATCTTGAAGGCTGCGGCCACCTTCTCCTTGGACGCGCCGCCGCCCACGTCGAGGAAGTTGGCGGGCTCCATGCCATAGAGCTTGATGATGTCCATGGTGGCCATCGCCAGGCCCGCACCATTGACCATGCAGCCGATTTGACCGTCGAGCTTCACGTAGCTGAGATCGTACTTGGAGGCCTCGACCTCGGCCGGATCCTCTTCGTCGATGTCGCGCAAATCCTGGGCGTGCTTGTGCCGGAACAGCGCATTGTCATCGAAGTTGACCTTGGCATCGAGACAAAGAAGTTTGCCAGCCTTGGTCACGATCATGGGGTTGACCTCCAGCAGGCTCATGTCGGTGTCGACAAAGGCGCGATAGAGCGCGCCGATGAGCTTGTCGCAGGCCTCAATCTGATCGGGCTTGAGCTTCAGAGCCGCAGCGACCTTGCGGCCGTGGAAGGGCGCATAGCCCGAGGCTGGATCGATGGACAGGCGGACGATTTTTTCCGGCGTCTCGTGCGCCACCTTCTCGATGTCCATGCCGCCCGCGGTGGAGGCAATGAAGGCCAGTCGGGAAGCGGCCCGATCGACCAGGCAGGAAAGGTAGAGCTCGCGGGCGATCTCGCAGCCCTCCTCGATCAGGAGGCGCTTGACCGTGCGCCCGGCGGGCCCGGTCTGCACCGTCACCAGGGTCTTGCCCAACATCTGCTCGGCGTGCGTTGCAACCTCGGCCAGGGATTTGGCGAGCCGCACGCCGCCGCCGGCACCAGCCGCCGCCCCCTTGAAGGAGCCTTTGCCGCGCCCACCGGCGTGAATTTGCGCCTTCACGACCCAGACCGGTCCCGGCAGGGCTTGGGCCGCCTTGACCGCCTCTTCCACGGTCGCGGCCATGGCTCCCCGCGGCACCGGTGCGCCATAGCGGCTCAAAAGCTCTTTGGCCTGATACTCGTGGATGTTCATGGCAGCCCCAGCGTTGGCGTTGTCGCAGGCCCCATCGGGCCCACTGGTATACCATATACCAGAGCCGCCGAGCCGTCAGCTCGGGCGAGTGCGGGTCATTGTGCACTGCGAGAGGCGATCATTTCAATCTCGACGGCAGCCCCCATCGGCAGGGCGGCCACGGCGACCGTGGAACGGGCCGGATACGGCTCGGTAAAGTAGGACTTGTAGACGTCGTTGACGGCGGCGAAATCGGCCATGTTGGTCAAGAAAATGTTGGTCTTGAGCACGTGCGCGAAACCAAGCCCGGCCGCTTCCAGAATGGCCTTGAGGTTCTCAAGACATTGCCGCGCCTGCACGGAAATGTCGCCCTCGACCAGCTTGCCGGTGGCCGCATCGAGCGGCGTTTGCCCGGAGATAAAGATGAGATCGCCAGCCTCGATGGCCGGCGAGTACGGCCCGATCGGCTTGCTCTTGGCCGAGGTTATTGCCCGTTTACCCATGGCTTCGATCCCCTCGTTGGCACCCATTTTATTGCGCGCCTAAGCGCGTCTTAGGTATTGCGCGCCAAAGCGCGTCTTAGCCCAATAGCCCGAAGCTGGAGCCGCGCGCCCCGCGCCTTGAGCCACGCCAGCGACCTCAAGATGCCAGCTGCGGGGCAATCTTCTTGCAAGCCTCGATCAAACCCTTCACCGATTCCACCGACTTTAGAAACATTTGCCGCTCGGCGGGGTTAAGATCGATCTCGACGATCTTCTCCACGCCGTTGGCGCCGATCACCACGGGCACGCCGACGTAAAGACCCTTGACGCCATATTCGCCAGCGAGATGGGTGGCACACGGCAGCACACGGCGCTTATCCTTGAGGTAGCTTTCGGCCATCTGGATCGCGGCGGAGGCCGGCGCATAGAAAGCCGAGCCCGTCTTCAGCAGATTGACGATCTCCCCACCACCCTTGCGCGTGCGCTCGATGATGGCATCGAGCTTGGCCTGCGTCGTCCAGCCCATGCGCACCAAATCCGGCAACGGGATGCCAGCGACGGTCGAGTAGCGCGCGATCGGCACCATGTCGTCGCCATGGCCACCCAAAACCAGCGCCGAGACGTCCTCCACCGAAACGTCGAACTCCTCGGCAAGGAAGGCACGGAAGCGGCCGGTATCAAGAATTCCCGCCATGCCGACCACTTTCTGCTTGGGCAGACCGCACGCCTTTTGCAGAGCCCAGACCATGGCATCGAGCGGATTGGTGATGACAATGACGAAGGCGTCGGGCGCATACTTCTTAATGCCGGCGCCGGCCTGCTCCATCACCTTCAGATTGATGCCGAGCAGGTCGTCCCGGCTCATGCCGGGTTTGCGCGGCACGCCGGCGGTGATGATAATAACGTCCGCACCGGCGATGTCGGCATAGGCATTGGCGGGCTTGAATTTGGCATCGAAGCCCTCGACCGCACCCGCCTGCCAAATGTCCAGGCTCTTGCCGCCGGGCACACCCTCGACGATATCAAACAGGGCCACGTCACCCAGTTCCTTGAGTCCCACCAAGTGCGCCAGCGTGCCACCGATCATGCCCGCGCCGATGAGTGCAATCTTGCTACGCGCCATACCTACTGCTCCTCGCTGGCCTACTGCTTATCGCTGGCTGTTGCGCCGCCGCGTCCTCAAAGTAAGGCTCCAACTGTGCGCCGGGATGCGGGCTCGCGCGGTTGGTTAACCCGAAACCCCGAGCGGTTCAAGGAAAAGGCCGGCCGGCAAACCGGTCCGCCCAGCGCGCATCCGTCACCTTGCCCTGGGCCGCGCCACCGCCTAGGCCGTTCCTCCTCATTGCCGGCGCGCCGGCGCAACGGGACGGCCCAGCACCGAGTTTAGCGCCTAGATGACTGAACGCACCCAGGACAAATACGTTATCATTGGCGCCGGGCCTTCGGGACTGGCCGCCGCCAAGACCTTTCTTGCGCGCGGCATTGCTTTCGATTGTCTCGAGCGTGAGGCCGATGTCGGTGGCCTGTGGAATATCGCCACCCAGAGCGGCATCGTTTATGAGACCACGCACCTGGTCTCCTGCATCAGCTCGACCGGCTTCGACGACCTGCCCATGCGCGATGAAGATTATCCCGAATATCCGAGCCATGAGCGCGTGCTTTCCTACTTTCGCGATTACATCGCCAAGTTTGGCCTCATGCCCCACATTCAACTCGGCAAGGCCGTCAGCCGCCTGGCACCGAGCAACGATGGGGGCTGGGAGGTCAAAGTCGCCGGCGAGGCGCACCCGCGACGCTACCAGGGCGTGGTGATCGCCAGCGGCCACCACGATGTGCCCCGCCTGCCGACCTATCCCGGCACCTTCGCCGGCGAGATCATGCATTCGCGGGGTTACAAGAGCCCGCTGCAGGTGCGCGATAAGCGGGTCTTGGTGGTGGGTTGCGGCAACTCGGCCGCCGATATCGTCCGCGATGCGGTGCACGGGCGCTCGCAGGTGTTCTTGAGCCTGCGCCGCGGCTACTGGTTCGTGCCCAAGTTCGTGCTCGGCTTCCCGACCGGGGACGTTCTGTCTTGGGCCGAGATCGTGCCGCTGCCGCGGCTCGCCAAACGCTGGCTGTTCCAGGCAACCCTATGGCTGCTGCAAGGACCGCCGTCGCGCTACCGCCTGCCGCAACCCGAGCACGCCATCGACCAGGCGCACCCAACCATGACGGACGAGATCCCGCGCCTCGTCGCGCACGGTAGCCTAATCGTGAAACCGGAGATTGCTCGCTACGACGGGGAGCGCGTGCTCTTCAGCGATGGCAGCGCCGAGCGCGTCGATCTCATCGTGTTCGCCACCGGCTATCGGCCGGTGCTGCCCTTCCTGGACGAGAATATTGCCTTTGCCGCCGATGGCCGCCCGCGCTTCGTTCATCATGTCTTTCACCCCGAGCACGCCAGCCTGTTCGCCGTCGGCTTGGTACAGGCAAACGGCAGCATGTGGCGGCTGGCCGACTATCAGGCGCAGGCCATTGCCAGCTCCATCGTCGCGCACAGGCACGCGCCGCAGCGCTGGAGAAAATTTCGCGCCAGACTTGCCCAAGCCGTGCGCGAGCGCTCGCGCTTCGTCGCCTCCGAGCGGCACCGGCTCGAGGTCAACTACTTCGATTATCGCCGCAAGCTGAAGCGGCTCAACCGCAGCTTTGGCAGCCTGCGCAAACTGCGGTTCGGCCAGGCCACCGGCGTGGTGCCGACCCCGGTTGGCGCCGGTGACGCGGCGATCACATCGGAACATGTGCCTTGATGCGCTCCAGGCGGCCCGTGAGGTAGCCCTCGGAGCGCATTTCCATCAAGCGCGAGACCGTACGATCAACCAGCAAGCCCACCTCGTTGGGCGGCAGCAGCGCCTTGGGCTCCGTCGCCGCCGAAGCGATCAGGCAAACGCGCGCGTCGTAAAGCGTATCGATCAGATTGACAAAACGGCGTGCCACGCTGCGCTGCGCTTGGCTTAGCGCCGGAATATTATCGATCATGATGGTGTGGAAGTTGCGCGCCAGCGCCAGGTAGTCGAGTGTTCCCAGCGGCCGCTCGCACAGCTCGGCGAAGGACATGCGGGCGATGCCCATGGCGGCCTTAGGTACGTGCAGCGTGCGGCCCTTCACATCGATGTCGACGCCGACACCGGGATGCCCACTCGTCAACTCGCCCCACAGCCGGTCCATCTCGGCGCGCGCCCGCGCATCGGCCGGCCGGAAGTAAAGCGGCTTACCCGACAGCTTGGCGAGCCGAAAATCCTTGGCCGCACGCAATTCATCGACTTCCATGTTGGCCATGATGAGGTCGATGCAAGGGCGAAACAGCTGGCGATTGAGGCCATCCTTGTAAAGCTCGCTCGGATGCACATTCGAGGTCGCCACCATTACCACCTGGGCCGCGAACAGGCCCTCGAACAAGCGGCCGAGAATCATGGCGTCGGCAATGTCGGTGACATGCAATTCGTCAAAGCAAAAAAGGCGGGCCCGGCTTGCCAGCGTGCGCGCCACCTGCGGCATGGGATCGCCCGGCACTTGCTTGCGCGCCGCATTGATGAGGTCGTGCACCTCGCTCATGAAAGCGTGAAAGTGCAGGCGCCGGCGCGGCTTGAATTTGGTGGCCCCATAAAACAAATCCATCAGCATCGTCTTGCCGCGACCGACGGGGCCAAAAATGTAGCGCCCCTTGGGTGCCGGCGTGGACCGCTCAAACAGGCCCGGCAGCCCGCCTCGTTTCGGTCGCCAGTGGCGCAAATCCTGCGCCAACTGCTCGAGTTTGGCCGCCTCTTGCGCTTGCGCTGCGTCCCCCTCAAGGGCCCCGGCAGCCAGCAGCGCGCGATAGTCATCAAGCACCGTCATCGCCGCCTCGGCTATCGCGTCAACGACCCGGCGGTCAAGGGACCGGTCTGCGCGCGCCAGGGTTTGTGCATGCGGCCGGGCAGCTGCCCATTTGCTGGCCCTGCGGGCCCGCGACGGGGGGCCGCATGTGGCGATGCAGCATCATTTTTGCCCGTTGGTAGATAACAGTTTTTTGAATTCATCGGTCCGTCACTTTGGCGATCTATTTTGCAGTGCAAAAGAGTTCCTAAAGGGGGCGTCGACCGCAAGACTTAAAAACCATACCCCGCGGTGGCGCCGGCATTACGGAGATGATCATGAGCGATCAGCCTTACCGCGAGGGGACTATCCGCAAGCTGTGGCCGACGGACGCCAGCCTCTTTCGCGAACACCTACTGCGGCTGGACAAGGAGAGCCGCCGGCTGCGCTTTGCGCATGCGGTCTCGGACGCTTTCATCGACGCCTATGCCGAGCGCACGAGCGATTTCGGCAGCCTCGTCTTTGCCTACCTCATCGATGGCCGCGTGCGCGGGGCGGCCGAACTGCGACGGCTCGGCGACGTGTGGGGCATCGAGGCGGAGGCGGCCTTTTCCGTGGAACGGATGCACCAGGACAACGGCATCGGCTCGGAGCTGATGGGGCGCGTCGTGCGTGCGGCCCGCAACCGCGGCATCCGCCGCCTTTACATGAGCTGCCTGGCCGAGAATGGCCGCATGCAGGCCATCGCCCGCAAGCACGACGCGGACCTGAAGTTCGAGCTGGGCGAGGTGATCGGGGAAATCGTGCCGCAAACCCCAAACTACTTCTCCGTCATCAGCGAGGCCGCCGAGGACCGGGTAGGCTTTATGATCGCCGTGTTGGAGCTGCACCACCGCCTCGTGCGGGCCGCCTGAGCCGCCGCCTCAGCGCAGCGCGATGGAGCGCGCGAGCGCCAGCACTGACTTGAACATCGGGCTGGTCGGCCGTGTCAGTTCATCGACGATGGTAAAATGGTTGGTGTTGGCCACCACCACGTCCTCGGCGGTGACCCCGGCTTGGCGCCAGATACGCGCGAGGGCCCGGCTTTGGCGCAGGAACTCCTCGCTTTCAAGGCCGCCGACGGCGGCCGCGAACACCCGTGCCTTGGGCGGCGCCGGCCAAAACATCGGGCTCGCCGCCTGCGCCGTTTCTGGGGACAACCGTAAGGCTTCGTTGAGGCTGGTGCCGACCAGCGGCGGCAAATCGAAGACGCCGCTGATGGCATAGCCGGCTCGCACCAGGTCCGCGGGCACCCCCGGGGAGCCGCTCCAGTCGGTCGCCAGCATCGCCGCCGTCAGGTGTCCGCCGGCGGAGTGGCCGATCACCAGGGGATGGATGCGCGTCCGCTGCCACAGAGCCGCGAGGAAGCATCGCAGTTCAGCGACGATGTCCATGACGCTGACGGCCGGACAAAGGGAATAGGAGGGCAAGGCCACGCTGATGCCGGCGGCGTTGAACTCGCGGGCAATGAAGGCATAGTCCGTGCGGTCGCCGCGCTGCCAGTAGCCGCCGTGGATGTAGACCAACAGCGGCGCCGGGTCGACCGCCGCCGGGAAGAGATCGTAACGGTGCCGTTCGCCCGCCCCATAGGCGATGTCGAGCCGGGCCCCCGCTTTGCTGCGATAGGCGCGCGAGGCCGCTTGCCAACGCGCATTGATGTCGACGTATTCCGGTACCCGAGCGCGGTTGTTGTACTGGGCCTCAAAGTCGAGATCGCTCATTTCGCCTTTCCAACTCTGCACCGGCCATGCTTGGCCCGATCGACCCGGGAAAGGTCAATGGGGCACGCTCGCCCCAGAAAGGTCATACCAGTGTCCCGGCGCCGGCCCCGCACCCCTGGGGCATCGCCCCCGCCGAGCCGAGGCGCGCGCCGCCCAGCCCCACGGCTCGGCCGGCCTTTGGCACTGGAAGTCCCCCTGTGTGGCGCGCACCTTAAGCCCGCCCGCCTTGGATGTCACCACGCTGGCGCCGGGCTCACGCACGCAAGGGCTTCACCCACTTTGCGCTCATCGCCGGGGAGGGGTTAGTATGCCGCGGCGAGGCTTGCGTTGACGCGCACGGAAAGCCGTGAGCGCACACGCCCTTGAGCACCCTCATCGAGGGCCCGGCGCTGCCGGTGCTCTCTCGTGCGCGAAGGCGTTCGCTGCGCCCGGCCGCAATCACGGGTGTTGGGTTACAGATCTTGGGTCGCGGGTATTGGCCACCGGTATTGGCCGCAGCTATGGGCAGGACGGTAGCATGGCAGATGGCAGCAAAACGCGAACGCGAGAGCGCGTACAATGGAGCCAGGCGACGGCGGCCGGCTACATGCCGGGCTTCGGCAATGACTTCGAAACCGAGGCCCTGCCCGGTGCCCTGCCGGTGGGGCAGAACTCGCCCCAGAAGACCGCCTACGGCCTCTACGCCGAACAGCTATCCGGCTCGCCCTTCACGGCGCCGCGCGGCAGCAATGAGCGATCGTGGCTCTATCGGATCCGACCGTCGGTCAAGCACACGGGGAAGTTCAAGCGAACGGCGTTGCCCTATTGGAAGACGGCGCCGGCAACCGCCGAGCACGACCGCGCCATCGGTCAGCTGCGCTGGGGACCGGTGCCCCTTCCCAAGGAGCCGGCCAACTTCCTCACAGGCCTGCGTACCATGACGACCGCGGGCGACGTCAACACGCAGGCCGGCATGGCGGCGCACGTCTATCTCATCACCCAATCGATGCAAAACGAGTACTTCTACAACGCCGACGCCGAGATGCTGATTGTGCCGCAGCTCGGCGCCGTGCGCTTCGCTACCGAATTCGGCCGCATCGAGGTGGAGCCGGGGGAAATTTGCGTGATCCCGCGCGGCGTGAAATTCAAGGTGGAGCTGCTCGAAGCCAGCGCGCGCGGCTATGTCTGCGAAAACTACGGCGCCAAGTTCACCATGCCGGATCGCGGGCCGATCGGCGCCAACTGCCTGGCCAACGCGCGCGATTTTAAGACGCCGGTTGCCGCGTTCGAAGATCGCGAAGAGGCCTGCCGCCTGACGGTCAAGTGGTGCGGCAGCTTTAATGTGTGCGAGATCGGCCACTCTCCGCTCGACGTCGTCGCCTGGCACGGCAACTACGCTCCCTATAAGTACAACCTGCGTCACTTTTCGCCGGTTGGCGCGCTTGCCTTCGACCATCCCGATCCGTCGATCTTCACGGTGCTGACGGCACCGTCCGAGACGACCGGTACGGCCAACGTCGATTTCGTTATTTTTCCGGAACGCTGGGCGGTCGCGGAACACACCTTCCGGCCGCCCTGGTACCACATGAACATCATGTCGGAGTTCATGGGGCTGATCTACGGCATCTACGATGCCAAGCCGGAAGGCTTCGTCCCCGGCGGCATGAGCCTGCACAATTGCATGCTGCCGCACGGACCCGACAAGACCGCCTACGACCACGCGACCAAAGGCGAGCTGAAACCCGTCAAACTGGGCAACACGCTGGCCTTCATGTTCGAGACGCGCTTTCCCCAGCACCTGACGAAGTTCGCCGCCGAGCTGGAGACGCTGCAGGAAGACTACGCCGCCTGTTGGACCCCGCTCGAAAAGCAGTTCAGCGGGGCACGATGAGCCGGCGCTCGCAACACCGTTCGCCGCGCTCGGCTGGCAGCGCGGCCATGCTTGAGACGTGCGCGTCATGAAGGTTGCCACCTATCGCAACGGCACGCGGGACGGAGCCCTCATCATCGTCTCGCGCGACCTGCGCAAGATGGTGCCGGCGGCAGCGGTGATCGCCGGCCTGGAAACGTTGCAGCAGCTGCTCGACGACTGGGACGACCTTTCCCTCAAGGTCGAGCGCGTCTACGCCGAGCTCAACGAGGCCGTGGACGGTCGTCGACCGCCGCGCTTTGTAACCGAGGATTTCCAGAGCGGCCGCTGCATGGCGCCGCTGCCGCGCGCCTACCAGTGGGCCGACGGGTCGGCCTACGTCAGCCACGTGGAACTCGTGCGCCGGGCGCGGGGCGCCGAAATGCCCGCCAGCTTCTGGACCGATCCCCTCATCTATCAGGGCGGCTCGGATAGCTTTCTTGGCCCGACCGATTGCATTGAGATGGCCGATGAGGCCTGGGGCATCGACCTCGAGGGCGAGATTGCCGTCGTCACCGGCGACGTGGCAATGGGGGCCAGCGCACAGGAGGCGGCCGATCGCATCCGGCTCATCATGTTGGCCAACGACGTGTCGCTGCGCCATCTGATCGCCAGCGAGCTTGGCAAGGGCTTCGGCTTTTTCCACGGCAAGCCGTCGACGGCGTTCTCGCCGGTTGCCGTAACCGCCGCCGAACTTGGTGCCGCCTGGCGCGGCGGCAAGCTCAATTTGCCGCTGCTGGCCTGGGTCAACGACAAGCTCATCGGCCGACCCAATGCCGGCGTCGACATGACCTTTTCATTCCCGGAACTCATCCAGCACGCCGCCAAGACGCGCTGCCTTGGCGCCGGCAGCATCGTCGGTTCCGGTACGGTGTCCAACAAGGGCGAGGCTGGTCCGGCGCGGCCGGTGGACCTGGGCGGGGTGGGCTATACCTGCCTGGCGGAGGCGCGTGTCGTCGAGACCATTCTCGAGGGTCGCCCCAGGACGCCGTTTCTCAAATTCGGCGACCGCGTCCGCATCGAAATGCACGACGCCGCCGGCCACTCGATTTTTGGGGCGATCGACCAGGCGATTGCAAAGTACCTGCGCTAGATGGGTGACGGCGGCAGCTAAGGAGCAGAGGGCTAATGGCGAGTTTTGCCTCAACCGGCGATATGAGCGACAAGAAGATCAGCTTTGCGGAGATCGGCCGCGACCTTTATGCGTTTACCGCCGAGGGCGATCCCAACAGCGGCATCATTATCGGCGACGACGGCGTCATCGTGATCGACGCGCAGGCGACGCCGGTGATGGCGGGCCTCGTTATCGAGCGCGTACGCCAGGTCACCGACAAGCCGATCAAGTACGTGGTGCTCTCGCACTATCACGCCGTGCGCGTGCTGGGGGCGACAGCCTACGGCGCCAGTGAGGTGCTGGCATCGGCGGCCTGCCGCGCCATGATCGTTGAGCGCGGCAAGGAGGACTGGGACTCCGAGTATGCGCGCTTCCCACGTCTATTTCGCGGCGCCGAGTCGATCCCGGGTCTGACCTGGCCAAGCATGACGTTTTGCAACCGCATGACGCTCTACCTCGGCAAGCGCCGGGTGGAGCTGCGCCAAATCGGGCGCGCGCACACCGCCGGTGACATCGTGGCCTACGTGCCGGACGCCAATGTGGTGTTCTCGGGCGACATCGTCGAATACAAGTCGGCCTGCTATTGCGGGGATGCGCATTTTTCCGACTGGCCGGCCACGCTCGCGCGCCTCGATGCGCTCAAAGCCGAGGCACTGGTCCCTGGTCGGGGCGAGGCGCTCGTCGGCACCGATCGGGTGGCGGAGGCCGTGGCCTTGACCCGCGATTTCCTGCGCGACACCTATGAGCCGGTCAAACGCGGGGTGGCGCGCGGCGCCAGCCTTAAGGAGTGCTTCGACGCGACCACGGCCGCCATGCGCCCGAGCTACGGAAATTGGCCGATCTTCGAGCATTGTCAGCCTTTCAACATTGCCCGCGCCTACGACGAGGCGCAGGGGATCGACACCCCGCGCATCTGGACGGCCGAGCGCGACCGCGCCATGTGGTCCCAACTACAAGGCTAAAGCGCCGGCGGGGACTAATAGCGTAAAAGCTGCCGCCGCGCCGAAGTCGGTCGCAAAAAGGGCAAAACGTGCCAAGCGCCCAACAACCAATCGTTGCCACCTGGCTGCAGGGGCGACTGCCATTCTTCTATGGCTGGATCATCTTGGCCTGCCTGTGCTGTTGCGGCTTTGCCCGCCAGGGTCCGGCCGTCGCCACCTTGTCGATCTTCGTCGAACCAATGACGAGCGAGTTCGGCTGGTCGCGCACGGCGCTCTCGGGCGCGGTGTCGCTGGGCGGCATCTTGGCGGCGCTGACCTCGCCGCTGATCGGCCCGGTGCTGGATCGGCGCGGCGCGCGCCTGATGCTGTGCGCGGCGGTGTTGCTGACCGGCCTTTCGACCATGCTCTTGTCGCTGACCCAGTCGATTCTCGTCTTTTACCTGTTGTTCTGCATCGCCCGCATGAACTTTGCCGGGCCGTTCGATATTGGCATCTACGGCGCCGTCAACAGCTGGTTCCTGGCGCGGCGCGCCATTGTCAACGCCATCATCGGCCTGGCGCAAATGCTTGGCCTCGTGCTCATGCCGCTGATTGCCCATTTTGCCATGCAGGCGCAGGGCTGGCGCGCGGGCTGGCTCGCCGTCGGCGCTTCGGTCCTCATCATCGGTCTGCTGCCGGCCTGGCTGGTGCTGGTCCGCCGCCCCGAGGATCTCGGATTGCTGCCCGATGGCGGGCCACCATCGCGCCAGCAGGGCGGCGGCAAGACGCCGGGCCCAGCCGAGCCACAATTCTCGCGCGCCGAAGCCCTGCGCACGCCTGCCTTTTGGCTGTTGTCGCTCTACACCGTCGCCGTCTATCCCGTGCAGGCCGGCATCAGCCTGCATCAGGCGCCGCACATGCTCGAGAGCGGTCTATCGGCGACCGTCGCCGCCACCGTTGTGAGCACCTTTTCCTTCACGGCGGCCCTGGCGGGCCTGGGTTTCGGGCTCATTGCGCGCCCTATCGGCCTGCGCACGGCACTCGCTCTCAGCGGTGTCGCCCTCGGCTGCTCGGCGCTCCTGATGCTGGCGATCGCTTCCCCGCTCGAAGCCTATCTCGCTGCCGTCTGCTTCGGCGCTGGCATCGGCGGCATCTTAACCCTGCTGCCGCTGGCCTGGGCCGACTATTTTGGCCGCGCCAGCTTCGGCGCCATCCGCGGCGTGGCGCTCTCACTGCAAGTGACGGCCCAGGCCTGCGGACCGCTCATTTCCGGGCTGTTGCGCGATAGCTCGGGGAGCTACGTGCTGTCGTTGACGTTCTTTGCTGCGCTCTCGTTCCTAAGCGCCGTGGTCGCCCTATTGGTGCGCCCTCCCCGAGCGCCCCGCCCGCTGCCGGTGCAGCCCGCCTGAGCCGCGCCGCCTGTGTTAGTCTGGCCTTCAGCCAACAGGGTACCAGGGCGATGACCGACGTCCGCTCGATCAACTTTCCCTACCGCCGCCCGGCCGATTACGGTCGACGGCAGCCGCAGCCGCATCCAATCGTCATCGTCGGAGCCGGCCCCGTCGGCCTGGTCGCAGCCCTCGATCTCGCCGCCAAGGGACATGCGTCGATCGTTATCGACAAGAAGGCCAACCTTGCTGCCGGCAGTCGGGCGATCTGCTGGGACAAGCGAACGCTTGAAATTATGGACCGGCTCGGGCTCGGCGAAGTCCTCACCAGCAAGGGTGTCACCTGGCAGACCGGCAAGGTGTTCTTCGCCAACCGCCGCATTTACGAGTTCGACCTGCTGGCGGAGAGCGCGCACCGCAGGCCGGCCTTCGTCAACCTGCAGCAGTACTATTTCGAGCATTTTTGCATCGAGGCGGCGGCGCGCACCGGCCTTGTCGACCTGCGTTGGCAGCAGGAGGTGGTGGGCCTGCAGCCAAGCAGCGACGGCACCCTGCTTCAGATCCGCACGCCGGAGGGCAATTACCGGCTCATTGCCGACTGGGTTATTGCCGCCGACGGTGCGCGGTCCAGCATCCGCCGCCGGCTGGGGCTGGGCTTCGAAGGCCGGGTGTTCGACGATCAGTTCTTGATTTGCGACATCAAAATGCGCATGGACCGACCGGCCGAACGCTGGTTTTGGTTTGACCCTCCCTTCAATCGCGGCCGCTCCGCCCTGCTGCACAAGCAGGCGGACGACGTTTGGCGGCTCGACTTCCAGCTGGGCGCCGCGGCTGACCGCGACGAGGAGGTAAAACCCGATAACGTCGCCCGCCGGGTGCGGGCGATGCTGGGCGCGGACATCGCCTTTGGCTTTGAATGGATCTCCCTTTACCGCTTTCAGTCACGACGCTTGGCTCGCTTCCGGCATGGACGGGTGCTGTTTGCGGGCGACGCGGCACACCAGATGTCGCCATTCGGCGCCCGCGGCGGCAACAGCGGCGTCCAAGATGCCGACAATCTCGCCTGGAAGCTCGATCTGGTCCTGCGCCGCCTGGCACCGGAGAGCTTGCTCGACAGCTACGACGGCGAGCGGATCGCCGCCGCCGACGAGAACTTGCTCAACACCACGCGTTCAACCGATTTTATTGCGCCCAAGGGCATGATCAGCCGCGCCTTCCGCGACGGCGTGTTGGCGCTCGCCGAAACGGAACCGCTGGCGCGCCGGCTCGTGAATTCGGGGCGGTTGTCGGTCGCCGCCAGCTACGACGGCTCAGCCCTCAACGGGCCGGACGACTTTGCCGCCGGCGAGTGCCCGGCGAGCCGACCCGGAGCGGCCGCCCTCGATGCGCCCCTGGCCGATGCTTGGCTGCTGGACGCGCTCGGCCGTGGCTTTGTCGGCGTTTGCTTTGGCCGCGAGCAGGCGGCGAACCTTGCCGCCGCCAATCGGCGGCTGTCCGAGGCCGCCACCCCCGTCAAAATGCTCGCCGTCAGCGACGCGATCGCCTGCCGTCGCTATGGCGCCGAGCGGGCACCGGCCTATTATCTGTTCCGCCCGGACCAGTACGTTGCTGGCCGCTGGCGCACACTCGATGTGACGGCGTTGGCGCGCGCGGCGGAACGGGCGAGCGGCAAGCTGCCGGATGAAATCGACAGGAACGGGAAGGGAGCAGGGGATGCCTCTCAAGCGTGAGCCAAACCTGAAAGATCCCGACGGCCTTTATGCCGCCATCCTCGATGCCCACGCCGACTTGAGTGAATCGGAGAGCATCGCCCTCAACGCGCGCCTGGTGCTGCTGCTCGCCAACCACATCGGGGAGGAGGCCGTCGTGCGCGAGGCCTTGGCGCTGGCCCGCCAATCGATCGATGAGGCGGCCGGCAGCTCGCGGGGCAGCTGACGCGATCCGGACCGGCCCCGCCGCCCCCGGGCTGAAACCGCCGCTGCCGCCCGTCAGTTCAGACGGGACTTGAGGTCGCGGATGCTTTGGTCAATCAGCGCCGTGCCGGCGGCCCCACTCGCCTTTTCGCGCAGGATCTTTTCGGCCGCGGCGATGGCCAGATCGACGGCCGCCGCGCGCACTTCATCGATCGCCTGGCCTTCGGCGCGGGCGATCTTTTCCTCGGCTAGCTTGGTGCGCCGCTCCAAGGTTTCCTTGAGATTGCGGCGCGTCTCCTGCGCAAAGGCCTCTGCCTCTTGCCGCGCCTGCGCGACGATGGCCTCGGCTTCCTCGCCGACCGAACGATGCTTGCGTTGATAGTCCGCTAGCAGAACTTGCGCTTCCTCACGCACGCGCCGCGCCTCGTCGAGCTCCTTGCGGATGGCCTCGGCGCGATCATCCAGCGCCTTGCCGATCAGCGCCGGCACCTTGTAGTAGGCGAGCACCCCCAGGAACACCAAAAAGGCTACGGCGACCCAAAACTCGGCGAGGAAAAACATTGCCGCGCCTCCCTATTCGGCCGCCTGCCGGTTGACCAGGGCCTTGGCGACCTCGTCCTTGCTCACTTCGCGGCCGCTCAATCGGGCCACGATGGCCCCGGCAAGCTCGCCGGCGATCTCGCCAACCCCAGCCAAGGCGCCGGCCTTGGTCTGAGCAATGCGCATTTCCGCGTCCGCCAGCTTGGCGGCGATCTGGGCTTCGACCGTGCCGCGCTCTTTTTCCATTTCGGCGGACAGCGTTTCCCGCAAGTCCTTGACGATCGCCTGCGCCTTGCCGCGCGCCTCGCCCAGGGCGCGCTCGTAGTTATGCAGCGCCTGCGCGGTTTCGGCCTTGATCTTCTCTGCCTGCCGCAGGTCGCGCTCGATGCGCTCGCGCCGCTCCTCGATCACCTCGCCGACGCGAGGCAAATAGAAGCGCTTGAGCAGGAGGTAGAGCAAGCCGAAGCTCAGAGCCAGCCAGATGAGCTGCGGGGCAAAGGTGCCCGAATCCAGCGGCGGGAACACCTTGGCATGTCCCGCCTCATGCGAGCTCGCCGTGCTGGCTGTGCTGTTGGTCGCCATCGCCATCTATCCTGGCAGCCGCCCGGCCTTAAGTGAAGAGCAGCAGAAAGGCAATCAGTAGCGCGAAAATGCCCAACGCTTCGGTAACGGCGAAGCCAAAGATCAGCCGGCCGAACTGACCATCGGCGGCCGACGGATTGCGCAGCGCCCCCTGCAGAAACTGGCCAAAAAGATTGCCGACGCCGATCGCGGCAGCACCGGTGCCGATGGCTGCAAGGCCGGCGCCGATGAGTTTAGCGGCTGCGGGATCCATGGACTTCTCTTCTCCTTTGCAAGTTGACCGTCTAGCGATCGAACGCGTTCGATCTAGTGCCCCGGATGCAGCGCATCGTTGAGGTACATACAGGTTAGCATGGTGAACACGTAGGCTTGTAGAAAGGCGACCAGCACCTCGAGCGCGGTCAGCGCGATGGCCATGATGAGCGGCAGCGGCGCCAAGGCTGCATAGGCGCCGGCGCCGAGCAGCATCACGACGAAGCCCCCAAACACCTTGAGCGTAATGTGACCCGCCAGCATGTTGGCGAACAGCCGCACCGAATGGCTCACCGGGCGCGACAAAAAGGAGATGATCTCGATCAGCACGACCAGCGGCAGGATCAGGATCGGCACACCCTGCGGCACGAACAGTTGCAGGAACTTGATGCCATTCTTGGCAAAGCCGACGATCAGGACCGTGACGAAGACCATGGCCGCCAACGCCGCGGTCACCACGATATGGCTGGTGACGGTAAAGAATCCGGGGATCAGGCCCAAGGTGTTGGCCGTGAACACGAAGATGAAGATGGTGAAGACGAAGGGAAAATACTTCATGCCGCCGTGGCCGACGCTTTCGCGCAGCATGTTGGCCACGAACTCGTAGCTGATCTCGGCCAGCGACTGCAATCGGCTCGGTACCAGCGAGCGCGTCTGCATAGAAACCACAAAAAAGCCGGAGATCAGCAGGACCGCCAGCAGCATGAACAAAGACGCATTGGTGAACGAGGCATCCCAACCAAAAATCTTGATAGGGATGATGCGATGTATCTCGAACTGGTGGATCGGGTCGGGCATCCCGGTGCCCTGCGTTCCCGCGTTCGGCGCTGCCACGCTAAGCTCCTCAATCCTCGTCGTCCGGCACGCTTTGGCCAATGCGGCCACCGGTGCGCGCCATGAATTCCCTCTGCAGGCGCTCGTAGCCTCTCACCACATTGAGGACGCCGGCCGCAAACCCCAACAGGAAGAAGAGCAAAAACAGCCAGGGCTTGGTGCCGAGCCACCAGTCCAAACCCCAGCCAATGCCACCCCCGACCATGACCGCCGCGACCATCTCCGCGGCCATGCGCATGCCATAGGCCATGCCCCGGCCGCGCATTTCAGCATCAAGATCGGCATGCGCATCGGCATCCCGTTGCGCCTTGATGCGGCCGAGCCTGTCGCCGAGCTCGGTTACCCTGCCTTGGAACGCAGCCGCCTCCTCGGGGCTCATCTGGCGTTCACCAGGACCTCGACGATCCGCTGGATCTGGCATGAGGATTACGTCCTCGGTGGGAGGCCCGACTCCCCCCGGGGGCCCATCAAAGCGCGCGCACCTTAAAGCAGCGGTTCCCGCGAGTGTCAAGAATATGGCGGCGGCTCCCGCGTCGAGCGGCCGCGCCAGCGCGCCGATGCGACAATTGGACCGCACGGGGGCGGGCCTTAACGACCGCGGCCGGCGAGAGCGGCGACCAGCGGCGCTAGGGCGCCGGGCGTCACGCAAATGGCGGTCGCCGCCGCGGCCTCCAGCTCGGCGCGGCCGCCGAAGCCCCAGGCCACACCGATGCTGGCGATGCCGTTCGCGTTGGCGGCCCGCACGTCGAGGGCGCGGTCGCCCACCATGACCGCTCGCGCAACCTCAAGGTCGTGCTCGGCCACAATGTGGGCGAGCAAATCGGCTTTGGCATCCCGCAGCCCATCGAGCTCGGGGCCATGAACGGCGGCAAAGTACGGCGCGAGCGCAAAGTGCTCGAGGATCGGACGGGCAAAGTCATGGGGTTTGGCCGTGGCCAGCAACAAGCGGCAGCCGGCCGCGCACAGCCGATCGAGGGCCTCGGGAATGCCCCCATACACAACCGCATCGTACATGCCGCGGTCCAAATAGTGCTCGCGATAGTGGGCGATGGCCGCCTCGGTCGCGTGCGTTGCGCCCAGGAGCTTCGGGAACGAGGTGCGCAAGGGCGGCCCAATCATCCAGAGGAGGTCGGCGGCGGGCGGCACCGGCCGGCCGAGCCGCTCCAGCGCATACTGGATCGAGCCGATCAGCCCAGCGCTCGGATCGATCAGGGTGCCGTCGAGGTCGAGGAGCACGTCTAGCAAAGGGGCAGCTCCGGCGGCCCTTAGGCGGCCACTACGAACTTCTGGGCCGTCTCGAGGTCGACCGAAACCAGCTGGCTTACGCCCTTTTCCACCATGGTCACGCCGAACAGCCGGTTCATCCGCGACATGGTCATCGGATGGTGGGTGATCACCAGGAAGCGCGTGGCGGTATCGGCGGCCATCTTCTCCAACAAGGTGCAGAAGCGGTCGACATTGGCATCATCGAGCGGCGCGTCGACCTCGTCGAGCACGCAAATCGGCGATGGGTTGGTCAGGAACACCGCGAAAATCAAGGCCATCGCCGTCAGGGACTGCTCGCCGCCCGACAGCAACGACAAGGTTGCCGGCTTCTTGCCCGGCGGCTTGGCGATAATTTCCAGGCCGCCGTCGAGCGGATCCTCGGCATCGATCATCTCCAGCCGGGCCTCCCCGCCCCCGAACAGGGTCATGAACAGCTGCTTAAAGTGGCCATTGACGGCGTCGAAGGCGGCCTGCAGCCGTGTGCGACCTTCGTTGTTGATTTGGGCAATTCCCGAACGCAGCTTGGCGATCGCTGCTTCGACGTCATGCTTTTCCTTGTCCAAGCTGTCGAACTGCTGGCTGAGACCGGCGAGGTCCTCATCGGCCTGCAGATTGACGCCGCCCAGCCGCTCGCGTTCCGCTTTCAGGCGGCTGAGCCCGCCGACGGCGGCCTCCAGCGTCGGCAGCGAGGCTGCCGGCGCGACCCCGGCAAGCGCCAGGCAGTCCTCGGGCGAGCAGCCCAACTGCTCGCGGATTTTGCGTGCCTCCTCGGCGCGCCGCTGGCGGGCGTTTTCCAGATGCGCCTCGCTGCGCGCCCGCCGTTCGCGCTCATCGGCCACGGCCGTTTGCGCCGCCCTCAGCTCCTGCGCCGCCGACCGGTGGGCGTTGTCCGCGGCGGCCAGCGCGTCGGCGGCGGTGCGCCGGTCGCGGTCGGCCGCGGCCAGCTCGCTCATCAATGTTTGGCGCTGCTGCGCGACCATTTGCGGGATGTCGGCCAGGCGCGCGAGCTCCGCCTGCGTGGTACCGACGCGCTCGGTAAGGGCGCCGATCTGTGCCTCGGCGCTGGCACTGCGGGCAAGGTTGCGCTCGCCTTCCGCCGTGATGGCCTTCTGCCGCTCAACTCGGGAGCGATGCTCGCGCTCGAGGGTGACAAGCTCGGTCTTGGTCTCCGCCACGCGGCCGCGCAGGGCGCTGGTCTCCGTCTGCGCCCCGGTCAGCTCGGTCTCCAGGGCCTCAATACCCTCCAGCGCCGGCAGCAGGGCCTCGGTCTTGGCCAACAGATCCTGCGCCTCGGCCAGGGCTTCAGAGCTCTTCTGGCGGGCGGCCGTGACGGCGGCAAGCTTGGCTTCGGTCTCGCGCGCCTGCCGCTCCAAGCTGGTCAGCACCTCGCGGGTCTCGGCGAGCTTGCCCTGGGTCTCCCGCCAAAGCTGGCGCAGGCGGCGCTCCTCCGCTTGCGCGCGGCGATGGCGCGCGTCGGCCGCCGCCGCGGCCGCGCGCGCGGCCTCGGCGCTCTGACGCTGCCTCGCCTCCTCCTGTTCCAGGACGCCGAGACGGCTGCGCTCGGCCAGGCGGCTGGCGGCGGCGGTGGTGCCCTGCGCTGCCGCCACGTAGCCGTCCCAGCGCCACAGATCCCCCTCGCGCGAAACCAGCCGCTGCCCGGCCCTGAGCTGGGGCAAAAGCCGGCCGCCGTCGGCTGGCGCCACCAGGCCAATCTGGGCGAGCCGCCGGCCGAGCTGCGGCGGCGCCGTCACGTAGGCGCTCAACGGCTCGGCGCCGGCGGGTAGCTCCGGCTCGCGTTCGGCCGGCGGATTGAGGCGCCAGTGCAGCGCCGCCTCTTCCGCCGCGGGAGCCTCAAGGTCATCGCCCAGGGCCGCGGCCAGCGCCATCTCGTAGCCGGGCGCCACGCGGATTTGATCGAGGATCGGCGGCAAGCCGCCATCACCCGAAGGCTTCAACAGCTTTATGACGGTCTCGACCTCGGTCTTCAATTTGCCGGCAGCGAGGTCGGCCTCGTTGGCCGCAGCGGCTTTGGCCTCCGCCTCGAGCGCAGCCGCCTGCGCCGCCTCTTCGGCGGCCAGCGCCTGCGCCTCGATCACGGCGATTTCGGTCATCAATCGCTGGCCCGCCTCTGCCGTCACCTTGAGCTTGGAGGCATCCGGCGCGCGCCCGACGATCTCGCGGGTCTGCGCCTCGAGCGCCAGCAGCTGGCGGGTGAGCTTCTCGATCTGCTCTTGGCGCTCCTTGCGCTGGCCTTCGATGCTTTGGCGACGGGCGCGCGCCTCGGCGACGGCCGTCGTCAACTGCTGCAGGCGCACTTCGGCGGCTTTAAGCTTGGCGTCCCCGGCTTCGTAGCTCTCAAGCGCCTTCTGCTCGAAGTCGGCGGCCAACGCCGCCGTGCTGGCGAGCGACTTGCCCTCCGCCTCGAGCCGCGCCAACGTGTCCTGGGCTTCCTGGCGCAGCACCCGCTCGCGCTCCAAATCGCGCCCGAGTTGCTCGGCGCGGGCCTCGAGCTCGTTGCAGCGCTCGGCGGTGCGCTGGGCCTCGCGCTCGAGGTTGTCCTGCTCGACCTTGTAGCGGTGCAGCACCGCGCCCTTGGCCGCTTCGGCATCGCGCAGCGGTTGCAGGCGGGCGGCCGCATCGGCCTCGGCCCGGAGCGCCTTGGCTTCGAGCTCCGTTGCCAGCGCCAATTGTTCCAGCGCCCCGGCCAGCGTGGCCTCCCCGGCGCTGGCCTGGTTTTGCGCCTCCTGCCAGTTGAGATGCAAAACCAGCGCATCGCCCTTGCGGATCTCGGCGGACAGATCCTTGTAGCGTCGGGCCTGCCGCGCCTGGCGTTTCAGGCTCTCGATTTGCGAATTGAGCTGGCCCAAAATGTCATTGATGCGCGCCAGATTGCCGTCCGCGGCCTTGAGGCGCAGCTCCGCCTCGTGCCGACGCGTGTGCAACCCGGCGATGCCTGCGGCGTCCTCCAGAATGCGCCGGCGCTGCTCCGGCTTGGCGTTGACCAGCTCGCCGATCTGGCCCTGCCGCACGAGCGCCGGCGAGCGGGCGCCGGTCGCCGCGTCCTCAAACAGGATGCGCACGTCGCGCGCCCTCGCTTCGCGACCGTTGATGCGATAGGCGGATCCCGCCTCGCGTTCGATGCGCCGCGTCACTTCGATGGTCTCGCCGCTCGCGAACTCGGCCGGCAGCTTGCCGCTGCTGCCGTCGACAAAAATCGTCACCTCTGCGGTGTTGCGCGCCGGCCGATCGGCGGTGCCGGAAAAGATCACGTCGTCCATCGCCGCTGCGCGCATGCTCTTGTGCGAGCTTTCGCCCATCACCCAGCGCAGCGCCTCGAGCAGATTGGACTTGCCGCAGCCGTTGGGCCCCACGACCCCGGTCAAGCCTGCTTCGACGAGAAGTTCGGTCGGCTCCACGAACGACTTGAAGCCCAATAGCCTCAGCCGATTGATATGCATGAAGTGAGGCACCCTCGAAAGCTTGTGCGACACGCCGCTGCTCAGTCCGCGACAGCCACCCGCCCGTGACGCTTCGACACCCCGCGGGGCGCCGCCTACCGGGCGGCGTCGCTGTTCCCGGATTGGGCCACTTGGCCGGCCAGGATCGGATCCACCATCTCGCGGATTTCGTTGATGCCGATCACCGACTTCACCAATTTGCCTTGGACGAAGAAATTGGGCGTCCCGATGATGCCGAGCGTTCGGCCGCGCTCCTTGATCCAGTTGAGTTGGGCGATCATGGCGCGATTCTCGCGGCAGCTGTCAAACTGTGCGCGCGTCATCCCCACCTGTGCCGCAACTTTGAAGATCGGGTCCGGGCGGACCTCCTGGCTTACCCAAGCGGCCTGCTGGGACATCAGCTTGTCGTAGAGAATGAAATACTTCTCCGGCGGCGCGCATCTGAGCGCGATGGTGGCGAGCCCCGACTGCTTGCCAATCGGAAATTCGCCGCGCAGCACATAGCGCACCTTGCCGGTGTCGATGTACTCCCGCTTCAGCACGGGGAAGGTCTCAGCCTGGAAGCGCCGGCAATAGGGGCAGGTCATCGAGGCGTACTGCACGATCGTGACGGGCGCGTCCTTGCGCCCGAGCGCCATCTCGGGCAATTCGCCGACCTGCATGATCTCTACAAGGGAGGGATCTTTGATCACCTGCCGGCTCGGCGACGGCCCCGGTGCCGTCGCTTGGAAGGGATCAAAACCCGGCGCGTCGGAGGTGGCGCCGCCAACCTCGGAGGCCGCGACGCTTCTAGCCGTGACAGCGGGCTGGCCCAGCAGGGGCACATCACCGCTGCAACCGCCAAGCTGCGCGGCGATCAGAAGGGCCGTGAGGGAGCGTCCCGGCAATCGCGCCTCGAACTTAGCTCTTTTGCAGGGCCGCGAACGCCTTGTCGAATTCCTCGACCGTGGGTGCCCCTGTCATCTTTTTGCCGTTGATAAAGAAGGTTGGCGTCGAGCCAACGCCGAAGCTATCGGCGGCGCGTGATCTGATTTTGACAATGTCATCCATAAGCTGCTGATCTGTCAAACATTTGTCGAAGCTTTCCTGGGTGAACCCGGCCTGTTTGGCGAGCTTAAACAGCTCCGGCACCGGGTTGCCGCGCACGAACGCCCATTCCTCCTGCTTGGCAAACAGCGCCGAAATGAGCGGAAAGGTCTTCTCCCCGCCGGCGCAGCGCGCCAGCATCGAGGCGGCCACGGCAAGCTTGTCGAGGGGAAACTCGCGCATGATAAAGCGCACCTTGCCGGTGTCGACGTACTTTTCCTTGATCGTCGGGAAAACCTTGTTGTGGAAGTTGGCACAGTGGCCACAGGTCATGGAGGCATATTCGACAACCGTGATCGGAGCGTCCTCCTTGCCCAAAACGAGCTCGGGCAGCGGGCCGGGCTGCAGGAGTTCGTCGATGGGGATATCGCTGCGCCCCTGG
>Ga0081540_1000853_pt1 | contig 27707 bp, 30 predicted proteins | sample TabmetS2T1R1_FD_71024 | JGI IMG/M metagenome (GOLD analysis project Ga0081540, IMG submission 71024) | Tabebuia heterophylla rhizosphere microbial communities from the University of Puerto Rico - S2T1R1 | ecosystem: Host-associated > Plants > Roots > Rhizosphere ...
AGATCGTCGGCGGCTACGGGCAGGCGTGGACGGCGGAACTGCTGCGGACGTGGTTCGGCGGGGATCAGCCGGCCTGGGCGTACGGCGGGGGACAGGAACGGCCGCAGTGGGTGGCCGACTCGCTGCCCGCCCTGTGCGAGGGGCTGCACGCCACCGGCAGCGTCGGCACGCTGGCCGCGCAGCAGCTCGTTGACCTGGCATGGGAATGGCTCGGCCAGGACATCGGCGCAGGACTGACGTCGCCGTCGCCCAGCCGCCGCGACGAGAAACTCGGCGGCCTGGGTAAACCGCTCGCCTCGGTGCTGACGGCCGCCGCCGTGATCGGGGCGGCTGGCACGCGAGACATGGTGACCGGCTATACCCGGAAGCAAGCAGACGCGGTGACCGCGCTGGAGATGCCCGCGCTGCGCGTAGCGGCGGAGCTGTCCGGGGACGGCACGCGCAGTAAGGCCGGTTTCGGCGATCTGGCAGCCGACTGCGCGGCACGGCTCCGCACCCGGCTGGACCGCCCGCGCCGCGCATCCGGCGACTGGTCGATCGAACTGCCCGCGGGCGGCTGCACCTGCGACCTGTGCGATACCCTCCGCGCGTTCCTGAATGACAAGGGCCGGCGGACCTTCGAGTGGCCGCTCGCCAAGCAGCGCAGGCAGCACATCCACTCCCGGATCGACGCGGCCGAACTGCCCGTCACCCACATGACCAGGCGGCAAGGCAGCCCCTACACGCTCGTCCTGACCAAGACTGAAGCGCTCTTCGCCCGCGAGCAGGAGGCGAGGACCAGGGATGAAACGGACCTGGAGTGGCTCTTGGCACAGTGGAATCCCGATGCCTGACCGGCGTAATCCCAAAGCGACGCGTGCCCTGACCGGGGCGCCGCCACCGGATTACCTCGGCCTTCGCGCCGCGTGGCTCCAGCTCGCCCCAGAGGTTCCGGCGTGGGAGCGGACACCGGAGCAGGGGACCATATCCCACCGTTCGGCCGCGGCGTTGTACGGTCTTGGCCACCTGCCAGCAGACCGGCACGAGTTCTCGCTGCCAGAGCGGCGGCAATCTCGCCGATCGGGCGTCCGGCTCCACCACCGCGCGGTCCGCCCCGACGAGTGGATCGTTCTTCATGGGATGCCGGTCACGAGGCCGGCGCGCATCGCCGCCGACATGCTGGATGACAAGGAAGACCCCGAAGCAGTCGCACAGGTCATTGTCGACGCTCTCCGGCCCGCTTATGACTACCCGGGCACGTTCGCGGACGCCCTTGCACCGTACGCCGCCAGATTCACGCTCGGGCGAGGGGATGGTCTAGCGCTCCTCCGCTGGCTCCTCGACACGGCTGGCGATCCGGAAATGTCCCGGTGGATAGAGGAGGCGAGGGCGCATCTCGAACGTTCCGCCGGGAAGGACGGGGAGTCGCCAGCTATTCTCCGCGTCGAAGCGGCGCGTCGATGACCGGCGGTCGTTCATACGGAAGCCCTGGTGCCTTCCGGCGGGCTCTCACCGACAAGCTCAGGGTTCTCGCCTCCCAGAGCCGCTGGACGCTCCAGCAACTCATCAGCCGGTAAACCCGCGAAACCACTGGAGATGATGACCAGGCATGGAAGCTAGTGCCGAAGAATGGGGACGCAAGGGCGCGACGCTGAGCGACAAGACGGCCCGCTCGCAGTACGGGCTGACACAGGAGGAAATCTACGCGGCGATCGACGCGGGTCAGCTCCAGTACCGGCCTGCCGCGATGCACGGTAACCCGTGGCTGCGGCTGCTGCGCCGCGAGGTCGAGGACCTGGTCAGCACCCGGAGTGGTGACCGTTACCTGCGAGAGCGCAAGGCGCGGACCAAACTGGCGCAGACCAACCGCGAGCTGAAGCAGCTCCGGGTACAGCTCGCCGCCCTGGAGGAAAGGCGGGCAGCGCTCCTCGCCGAACTCGCCGGGCAAGCTGATCGTCCAGCTAACGCACCTGCTTGACGGGCCGGGCTGGGCACCCGACGGCGTGTGCCGCAAGCTGGCCGCCGTACTTCGCCCATTATCCCGAACGGCCTGGGTTTCTCGCGCGGTAGCATCTGGAGCCATCATGGCCAGCAGTAACCGCCGCAAGAAGCAGAACCGGGCCAGGGCCGCGGCCAAGCATGCGGAGGCGCGGAGGCGGCGAGCCGCGACCGCGCGGATCCGCGCGGTGCAGGCGCGCCTCAGCCGCATCTATGATCCTGAGACGTCAGCGGCCGAGCTGGCCATCCTGCTTGGCGGGCACTACCAGGGCGTGCCGGTCGCAGGCTGGCTGACCTCGGCGCTACTGCGGGAAGGCTCATCCCTGGCGCGGCTTCAGGATGCCGCCAAACTGATGCTGGCCAGCCAGGACGCGTCCTCGCTGACCGTCCTGACGTTCGCGGCCGCCGTGGCGGGTGCCGCGGGAGACGCGGGGGAGGAGCGGCGCCTCATCGACCAGGCGCTCACCGCGGATGAGGCAGGCGATCCGGACGTGAGGCTGGAGGTCATCGATTTCATCAGTACCAGCGGGCACTCCGCGCGGAGGCTGTCGAGCTGCTCGAACTGAGGCTGAAGGAGGCGCCGGATGACGACTTCGCCAGCGACCTGTACGGCGCGGCGATCGAACGGGCCTATGCCGCAGCCATCGCAGATGAAACCGCTGCCCGTGAGCGTGCCGCGGTGGACCGGTTCGCCGACCGCACGGGCCTGGTGGCGCTCAGGGATGCCGTCGGCGGCTTCCTGGATGGCACCGGACTCGGCGCGGCGGTCCGGGCGCGGGTCCCTGAGGAGCTGTCGGTCACCGATGACGTCGACTGGTCGCCTGAGGACCGGGTGGCGTTTAGCAAGCTGGCAGAGGAGATCGCCTTGCTCACCGTGGACCCCGGGCAGGACGAGGACGAGTCGCTGGATGGTATCGGCGAGCTGCTGGCCAATGATGATTCGACGGGCACCCCGCTGCTGGCGTTCGCGGCCGACCCGTCAACACCGCCAGCCGATCAAGGGACAGGGTGGTGTGGATGAGAGTCCGACGAGGGGTCAGTGCCGTCCGGCATTCGCCGAGGCGGCGTACCGTGCCCCTGATGATGCATGGGAGCCATAGTGCGATAGGGCACCGAGGGACAATCACGGACGCGCGGGCATCCGTACCTCGGGTCCGCCTGTCCGTTGGCGCGTCGCCATGTGCTTGGCGACATGTTCGGCGTCCCTTCCGACGCCCCCGATCAGCACTGAGGACAACGCGTACAGGAAGTACATCCCGATGAAGTACAGACCGGGCTCAGATTCCACGACCCCGCGGTTGTGCACCGGATCCCCGTCCTCGTTGAAGACTGGAAGGTTGATCCAGGTGAGGTCCGGTGCGAATCCGGTGCACCAGATCACGTTCGCTACGTCGAGGACCCGTTCGTCCTCCAGTATCGGCGAGCCATGGACGACGCCCGCCGTCCGCGGTACGAGCTCGACCCCTGCGGCGGTGAGGTCCTTCCGCCTGACCCGACCGAGGGGGATGCCTCTCGATCGGAACATCCGTTGCACCTTCCGACCGGCGGGCGTCTTCACCGTCAGGACGTGCGTGGCCACGAACCACATCAGGGGGGTGGCCAGCTTGTCCGGCCCGCTCCCGGCTCGGACCGGTTCGTGCCCCGTGTCCCTCCCCGACAGCCAGGTCTGGTGACCACAGGACGCCTCCAATGCGATCTCGGCCCCCGAGTTGCCCGCGCCCACGACGAGGACACCGCCCTCTTGCAGCTGGGACGGATTCCGGTATTCGCTCGAGTGCATCTGTACGATCGCCGGATCGAGCTCGGGTGCGAACATCGGGACCCTGGGATTGTGATATGCGCCCGGGGCCACCACGACATTGTCGGCTTCGAACCGGCGGTCGCCTGCCGTCACCACGAACCGGTCCCCGAACCTGGAGAGCCCGTCCACCCGGACGCCGGTTCGGACGGGAAGATCGAATCGGGCAGCGTAGGCCGCCAGGTAGTCGGCCACTTCGTCCTTCGTGGGGAACGAGGAGGCCGGCGCGGGGAAACGCATGCCCGGTAGCCCATCGAGGCGAGCCGGGGTGAACACTCGGAGCGAGTCCCAGCGCTTCCGCCAGGAGTCGCCGATCCGCTCGTTTGCGTCCAGGATCACGAAGGATCGGCCTTGCCTCGTCAGGTGGTAGCCCACGGCCAGACCGGCCTGGCCCCCACCGATGACGATGGCCTCGGTTCGCTCGGGGGTCCCGCTCATCTCACCCGCCTCACCGGTCATCAAATCCCGCCGCCGCTTCCGAGCGCGGTGCGCAGCACTTCCAGGAACGCTGTTGGCTGCTCGATAGCGGGGTCATCGCGGGCGTTCTCGATCACGTACAACGGCCAGCCGTGGCGGATACTGGCTGCCTCGGCGATGTTGAGCCGCATCCCCACGTCATGTCGGCCCCAGATCAAGGACGTCGGAACGGCGATGCGGTCCAGATCCTCTGACGGGATGGCCGACGCGAGCACCCTGAAGAGGCTGCGCATGGCCGTCTTGACGCTCGGCGTCCGGAATCGGTCCAGGGCGTATGCCGCCATCCACTCATAGCGCTCACCCATCGCGGCGCGCACGCCGTCCAAATCGACGAAGCAGTAGTTCCGGAAGCTGCGCTGCAGCCGACGCTCGCTCGGTCGCAACAGGACGCCGATGAAGGAAAGGGCCATACCGGGCGGGGGCCGAAACCGATCCAGCCCATACGTGTCCACCAGCACCAGTCGGTCGACACGGTGGCTGTGGTCGATCGTGAACCGGGCGGCGAGGGCGCCGCCGGTGCCCTTGCCGACCAGCACCGGCGGGGTCGCACACGTCTGGTCGATGAGTTCGTCAAGCCACGCCAGGGCGGCGCCGGCGTCGAGAGGACCGTCAGGCATCTCCGACGCCCCGAGACCGGGCAGGTCAGGGGCGATGACACGGTGGGTCGTGACCAGGCCCGGGATCACCCGCATCCACACGGCCGCGAACTCCCCGGCCAGCAAGACCATCGGTGGGCCGTCACCGCCTTCCAGTACGGCCGTGGACACCCCGGCCGATTGCAGCCGTCGCTCAGTGACCGGCAGCCCGGACAACAGCCGCGCCCGGGCGTCCTCACCGGCGGAACGTTGAGTCGGGGCTTGGGCTCTGTGCAGCGTTGTCATGCCAGCAAGGTACAAGCCGCCGAGGAGGCCACGCATCGAGTGAACTACCCAACGTCGCCGCATCGTGGCTTGGGTGGTTTCACCCAGCTAGGTCAGACAAGTCGGTGCTCATACGCGTAGGCGGTGGCCGCAGCCCGCGACGACACGCCCAGCTTGGTGAAGATGTTGCTGACGTGCCGGTCCACGGTCCGCTCACTAAGAACCAGTTCCGCAGCGATGGCCTTGTTGGTCCGGCCGGCGGTGACCAGCCGCAGAATCTGCAGCTCGCGCGGCGTCAGCCCACGGGATTCACCGGTCGTTGCCCGCCGGACCAGCGAATCCACGCGCGCCAGGTCCGGCGCGGCGCCCAACTGCTCGAAGACCACGCAGGCCGCGTCGAGCTCCATTCCCGCGGTGTCCTCGTCTCCGAGCGCCCGGCAGGCGAGGCCGACCATGACCCGGACCCGGGCGGCCTCGTAGGGCGCGTCGAGCTCCCGCCACGCCGTCCACGCCTGGCGGAGCTTGGAGCAGGCGGCTCGGGCATCCCCCTCAGCGAGAAGCACGGCCCCGGTGGCCCTGGCCGCCGCCGCCTGCAGCAGCGGCGCGTCGAGGTCGGCGGCGATGTGCGATAGCTCGCCGGCGGCGGCGCGGGCCGCATCGACGTCATCGGCGGCGAGCCCGATCTCGACGTAGGCGGCCAGCACCCTGGACCGGGCGGCACGGCCCTCCGCCTCGTCCACTACCCGGCGAATCGCCGCCGCGGCGGCCGCCACGTCGCCCTGGGCCAGCCGCAGTTCGGCCAGCCCGGGCTGCGGGCTGTATCCCCGCTGGTTGGCCTGGCGGTAGGCCTCCTCGGCTTCGGCGAACTCCCCCCGCAGCCGGTGCAGCTCCCCCTGCTGGTAGAAGACCATCCCGACCGCAGGGTGGCCGGAGAGCCTTTCTCGCGCCCGCTTCGCTTCTTCCATGGCATCGGGCCAGTCACCGTGTAGCCGCATGATCTCGGCCCGATACGCGAGGCACTGCCCCCGATATGGGACCAGGTCGGGCTGCGACTCGCACCAGCGAGTCAGTGCGGCCGTCCACTCCTGCGCTCGCCGCAGATCGAAGATCTCCTGGCAGGCCTCGATCGCGGCGCAGTACACGCCCCCGGCCACAAAGGGAGACACCTCGCCGGCGGTGACGGCAATCATGGCCTCGTCGAGCAACGTCACGCCGGCCGCGGTCTGCCCCAACCGGATCAGCGCCCAGCCCTGACCGTTCCGGGCCATGGCCACCAGGTCCGGATCACCGAAGCGGGCGCCGATCTCGGCGGCCTGACCGAAGGTGGTGTGCGCAGTCGCGGGGTCGTCGTCGAAGCACTGAATCGCGGCCGGCACTAGCAGCCACCCACGCTCGACGCAGTCGAGGTCGCCCTCCTTGATAATGCGCCGGGCCCGGGCGAGCCAGCCCCCGCCCTGGGCCATCTCGCCCATCAACAGCAGCTCCGTTCCCAGCCGCAGGGCGCACCGGGCGGCGCCAACCGGATCCCCCAGACGCACGCACTCATGGTGGGCGCGGGCCCAGATGTCGGTGCTTTCCTTCTCTCGGCCGGCCATGTACGCGGCCGCCGCCAACAGCTCCAGATCGTCGAGTTCGAGCGGCGCCTCATTGTCCGCCGCCGACAGCTGGGTGTACGCCTCCCCCCACGCCTGCCGCTCGAAAGCTGCTCGCCCACCATCGAGCGCGCGTTCTCGTTGGACCATGCCCATCGGCTCTCTCACATCAAAAGGTCGTCACCGCGGGGTCCGCATTCAGGCCGGACAACCGCTGGCAGGCTACTCGATCCACTACCCGCAAGTCGCGAGCACGGACCAGCCGCGATCGGGACACCAGGTCACGGCCCGCCAACCGGCCGATATGGTCGCCGACCTCACGCAGCACTACCTTGTCGACGCCATCGATCCGCAGCCGGGTGCGGATCCGCGCACCACACGGTGGGGCCACGACGTACGGGATGCTGATCGGAGCAAACTCACTACGCCGAACCCCGAAACGGCCTGACGTCCTCTGCCGGCTCAGGGACCCCGTAGCCGCAGATGCGTAGGGCCTCACGCTCTTCGAACGTGAGCGAGCACTCGTCGGGATGCTCGTGTGCGGATGCCAGCCCACACTCCTTGGTGGCCCGTCACCGAGCAATTGTCAAGACTTATGGATCAAGATCTTTAGGCTGCTTCTGGTTCGGTGCTTTCAGCCGGTCGTTCGATGAGTTTCCGTTGATGAAGGTCACTCCGGCGCGGACAAGGGCGACGAGGTGGGGCGCGTTCACAGCGCGCCAGCGGTCTTGCGCTGCCTCGATCAGCTTGAACGCCATGGCCAGCCCGGCCGCTCGTGAGCCCGGGCCCTTGGTGAGCTTGGTGCGGTGCCGCACGGCGGCGAAGGTGGACTCGATGGGGTTGGTGGTCCGCAGGTGCACGCAGTGCTCGGCCGGGTAGTCGTAGAACGCCAGCAGCTCCTCCGCATAGTCGTGATCTTTGCGGCGGCCTTGGGGTACTTGGCGCCATAGGCCGCGGCGAAGGCCTTCACCGCGGCAAGCGCATGGTCCTTGTCCTCGGCGGCCCAGATCTCCGCCAGCGCCTTCTTCGCCCCCGGGTGCGCCGACTTCGGTAGTGCCGCCACGTTCGCCGCCTTCTGGAACCAGCAGCGGCCCTCCCGGGCTTGCGGGAACACCTCGCGCAGCGCGTTCCAGAAGCCCAGCGCAGCAGGTCAGCCCACGATTCGGCGGACTCGCGGTAGCCGTCGGCCAGGGTGATGAGCTCCTTGCGCCCGTCGGCGCGCACGCCGATCATGACCAGCAGGCACAGCTTGCGCTCTCCAGCCGGATGTTCACGTGAATGCCGTCCGCTCAGACGTAGACGTAGTCCGCGGCGGACAGATCCCGCTGAGCGAAGGCCCGCTGCTCCGCCTTCCACTGCTCCGTCAGCCAGGTGATCACCGCCGGGGACAGGCCTGCCGTCGAGCCGAGGAACTGGCCGAGCGCGGGCACGAAGTCGCCAGAGGACAGGCCGTGCAGGTACAGCAGCGGCAGCACCTCGGTGATCGCGGGATCCCCGGTGTTGCCGGCGAACACCTCGATCGCGACCGGGATGCCCTCGGGAGAGGTGAGCAGCCCGTAGACGATCTGCAGCCGGCCCCGCACCCCGTCTTTGGGGTGGCCGATGGCGCCCAGCGGGCAGGTCCGCCCCTCGAACGCGGCGCTGGACACGTCATACAGGCGGCAACTGTGATTCCGACTAACCTTGGCTCGGGAGCCGAGCAGGGATAATGCCCGCGCGGCACCAAGTCCGACGTCCTGCACGGGCGGTGGAATGTCCGCCTTGGCGGGGACGACCAACTGATCCTGATGGTGGACGTCCTACTGTTACGGGTGACCGGCCGGAATCCTCATCGTGTACGCCACGTGCGCCCTGCCCGGCGGCGGCGTCTGGCCGCCCGGCCGCCCCGGCGGGCCCGGCGTGAGCCTGGAGCGCATCAGCCTGAGCGGGGCGCCCTGTCACCGCAAAGCCTCTGGTTCGGTGTGGCCCCGTGCGCAGAGCTGGTGCCCGAGCCGTCGCAGAATGGTGTCGTGGTCAACGGCTGGCGGCGGGCAGTGTTCCGGCTGGGGGCGGCGGCCGGCATCGCCGGGCCGGCCGCATTCACCGGCGCGTGGATCACCAGCTCGCTGCGGCAGACCCGGCAAGGACCCGGCGGGCTCCAGCTCAGCGGCCTGGCCGCGGCGGACGCGCGGGACCCGTGGATCATGCTCGCCGGTTTCCTCGTGCTGGGCGGGTGCACGGTCGCCTTCGGCGCGGCGCTGCGCCAGGCGCTCCGCGGGAACGATACGGGCGGCGCGGGGCCGGGCCCTGCCCTGATCCAGGGCGCCGGGCTGCTGACGGTCGCGGCGGGCCTGCTGCGCCGCGACCACCTGCTGCTCAACGCGCCCGGTGAGCCGGGCGCGTCGTGGCATAGCACCGCGCACGACGCGATCAGCGGCCTGGTCTATGTCAACCTGGTCGCCGCGCAGCTCGCGCTGGCGTGGCGGTTCGGCCGCGACCCCGCCTGGCGGCACTGGCGCCCGTGGCTGCTGGCCAGCGCCGCCGCGACCGGCGTCCTCCTCATCGCGTACGCCGCGGACGTGAGCGGACCCGCGGCCGCCATCTGGCAGCGCGCCGCGGTCACCGTGCCGCAGGCCGCCGTCGCCGCCATCGCGGCCCGGCTCATGTGGCGCGCAGGGCGGGCCGGGCAGGGAGCGCCGGCCAGCGGATAAGCATGCCCGGACGGCGCCACGGCAGGTGCGCGGGCTGTGCCCGGCCAGCGGCAAGCGCTCGAGCTGACCGGCGTACTTCGCAAGCAGCTCCGCGTTCTAGGCTTGCCGTTTAATCGGGGCGTTCGCGTCGTGCCTTGAGTGTGAGCTCCCTCTTCGTCGTTTTTCCCACGTCATAGCGTGGTGCCGGATGGCGGTTCTACGATCCGGGCGGTCTGCCCGGACCGGCTTTGCCGGGTTTGGGTGCACTGGCGGGCTGGGCAGCCTTCGCGCGGATGTTCCGGAACCCGCGGCGGACCCGGGCCGGGGTCAGCCGGCCCGGGCGGGGCGGGCCGTTCCCAGGGGCAGCGCAGGCCGGCGGCCAGCGGCCGGGCCAGGCGCAGCTGGGTGTAGCAGGCGATGATCAGCCAGGTCCACCGGTCCGCCGCCGGTCTATGTCAGCGGGCAGGGCGCCGGTGCGTGACCACCACAGCCACACCGGCTTGGGATCCCGGTCACCGGGCAGGCGATCGACCTGCAGCCGGATCAGGATCCCCTCGATGACCGGCAGCGGGCCGTCGTGATCGAGCCAGGCGGCGCGGTGGGTCAGCCGGGGATGCACTCGGTCCCGGGCGGCGGTCACGGCGGTGCCGTACCGGGAGGCGGCTGTGCTGGTGGCGACGTGCGGGTCCGGAAAGGCCGCCGGGCCGGACAGCGCCAGCTCGCGGCCGTGCTTGCGAGGTCGGCCGTTCGTCCCGGGCCGGCGCGGCGGCACCGGCAGCCGCATCACCCGGTCCGAGCGCAGCCGGCCGAGCAGCTCCACCGGCAGGTCGCCAGCAGCCAGGCCAGCCGGGTTACGTCAGCCCGGCCAGCGTCCACACCGGATCGTCCGCGCACAGTACCGCGTCAGCCAGCTCCGACAGCTCATCGGCCCGCGCGGTCAGGCACGCGTGAAACCCCGCTCGGAACCGCGACAACACCGCGAGCGACTCGGCATCACCAGCATCTTCTATCAAGCGGTCTATCACGGCCTTCGCTTGTGATCAGGTGTCCTTTGGCGAGGACACATGATCATGCGAAGGCCGCGGTCCCGGTCGAACGCTGAGCCCGGAGGGAGGCCGGCCGTGCGCAAGATCTGAGGACAGTGATCCTCAGGAGTAAACAGCTGTGTGGCTCAATGGAGCCGGCCAAGCGCGTGCTATCAGAGATAATGCGCGGGAGTCAGGTCCCGCTGCGTGACGCCGTTCCCGCGGATAGCCCAGGTCACGGCCATACTGTGATCTTCGGCGGTAAGTGGCAGGGAATCGTTCGGCGCTATCTGGCCGGGTGGCCTGATGCGCGACTCGGGCCGGGGCAGGGGCTGAGCACTTACATGACCCCGATGACGGCTAGTGAACGGCGCCCCGCGCCCGGCGCATGCTGCCCGGCTGTGGGGTGCAGGTGGTGACGGTCCGGTACCCGGGGTACCTTCCTGAGTGATCCGCTGGAGGTGCCGGCCGGGTCCTCGACGCTGTGGCCAGGCAGCCGGGCATCGCAGATCCGTCGTGCGTAAGGCCCTGTGCCGGGCGCCGGCTGGCGGTGCCAGGCGTGGTGAGCGCGGCGGTCAGAGGCAGCCGCCCTGTGCGTTGACGTAGACCCGGATCGTCGCGTGCTCGCCCGGCAGCACGGCGGAGCCGGGCGGCGGGCTCTGCGACTCCACCAGTCCGACGTGGGGGCAGCGCCGGTCGGGATCTGGCACGGACAGCTCCCGCACGGACAGCCCGAGGGCGTGCAGGTGCCCCAGCGCGCTGGCCCGCAGCTCGCCGACCACGTCCGGCATGATCACCGCTGAGGCCAGCACCAGGACGGTGCCCCCGCTCATCGCGATCCGGGTCACCCCGGACACCGTGGTCACCGGGGTGGGTACCGGAAGGCCGCCGGACCGCGGGATGCCGTCGCCCCGCAGGCCGTAGTACTCGGAGCCCCAGACCAGCAGCGTGCCGTCGGAGCGCAGCGCCATGCTCTCCGCGGTGCCGGCCGCCAGCTGGGTGACGCCGGCAAGTCCGGGTACCTTCTGCGGCGTGCTGAACGGCGCCCCGTCGATACCAAGGCCGAGTTCCCCGTTCCCGTTCGATCCCCAGGCCCACAGCGACCCGTCCGGGTCCACCGCGAACGCGTGGTCCCAGCCGGCGACGATCTGCGTGGCGTTCTGCGTGCGCCGGTCGACGATGACCGGGGTGGCGCTGTCCAGCGCGGCGGAGCCGTTGCCGAGCTGCCCGACGCCGTTGGCGCCCCACGCCCACACCGATCCAGGGCGCCGCGCCAGCGCGAAGTTCGCGCCTGCGCTGACCTGGGTTATTCCGTACCCGGTGCGGTTGCGGGCCGGCGCGGCGCGGTCGGTGTGGGTCCCGTCGCCGAGCTGCCCGTAGTTGTTGTGCCCCCAGGTCCAGACCTCGCCGTTGGACCGCAGCGCGACGGTGAAGTCAAACCCGGCCGCGACCTGCTTGACGCCGGCCAGCCCGGGTACCTGGTGCGGCGTGGGGCTGCCGTCCTGCCCGGGGGTAGGGTAGCCCAGCTCGCCGGCGTAATTGAGGCCCCAGGTCCACACCGATCCGTCCGCGGCCACGGCGGCGGCATGCCTGCCGCCGGCCGCGACCTGGACGATGCCCGGCGGCAGGCCGTGGATCTGCACCGGCGCAAAGCTGTTCGGCTGGCTCAGGTCACCCAGCTGGTGGTACGAGTTGCTGCCCCAGCCCCACACCGTGCCGTCCGAGCGCAGCGACAGGACGAACCCGCCGGTGCCGCCGGCCAGCTGCGCCACGTTGGCCGCCGCTCCGCGGACCGGTACCGGGCTGAGCACGTGGCCGCCGATCGGCCAGGTGCCGGCCTGGCCCTGGTAGTTGTCCCCCCAGGCATAGACGACCTGCGCCGCGTTCGCCGATGCCTCTGACGGTATCGCCAGGCCGCCGGCCAGGACCCCTGCCGCCACCGCCCCCGCTACCGCCACCTTGAGCCGAACCATGAAAACCCCCGCGATGCATGTCGTGCCGTTCCGCCGGTGCCGCGCCCGGCAGGCGGGAAAGGTTGCCTGCCGATCCCGCCCGGCCTTGTAAGGGTGCGGAGGGCACGCGGCCGGTCCTGATACATGGCAGGCGGTGCGGTGCAGGGCATGCGGCTGGCCGATACGATCGCCGCCCGCGCGCACCGTATCTACTTGGTCGCCGCCATGGCGGCGGTTCCGCTGTCGGTTGCAGACCAGCCGGTCGACCCGGCGACCGCAGATTCCGATCCGTCCCGCATTCCCAGCGGCGTGGGCGAGGCGCTGGGCAAATACCTGGAGCAGCTGCCCGGCCAGCAGCCGTCCCGGACCCGTGCCCTGCTGACCCGGAGAGGGTGACAGAGTTCTTACCTACGCCCGGATACCCATCCGCCGCCGTTACGGCCCCGAACCCCCGGTGATCCCGGATTGCGGGACGGGCCGAGTGAAGGAGGTCACGATGACCCGGCGTATAAGGTTCTGGATCGCGGCGGTGCTGACGGCTGCAGGGCTGATGGCCGGCCTAGCTGTCGCTGCCCACGCCGGGGTGAGCCAGGCTCACCCCAGCGTCGCCCTATACCCCACGGCGGTTGAGTACGCCGTCATGCTGTAGGCAACGTAACGGTAGATGACAAGAAGGATGGGCGCCGCGGCGATGCGCGGCGCTCGTCGTTTACGCGGTCGGCCACGGCCGGATGCACTCGGTCCGGCCCGTCTTAACCTCCGCGATTCAGCGTTGATCCGCTGATGGGGACGTGATCGTTTCTTCGCGCCTTTGAGCTGCGGTTTTGCGGTTGGCGGCTCGCCTGTACGGGGATGGCGCGCGCACCCGATGGGTGTGGGGCTGTGACGGGCGAGTCCGGGATCGGCCGGCCGAGGCCATGGTGCGGCGTGTCCGCAGCCGCCGACGGGATGGGCCTGATGGGCGAAGAGCGCCCCGGTTCGGGAAATTACCCGGTTACCACACCATGTCATTTCCCCGGCAGGAGCGCTCTTCGCCATGCAGAATACGCGGTGGGATCACGGGCTGACGGTGACCGGCGAGGGCCAAGGACTGGTCGGGCACGCCGGGGCGGTGCTGCTGCGCAAGTTGGCCGATCAGGCCGGGCTGACTGCCGCCCTGGGGTCGGCGCTGGCGCGCAAGTCGGCGACCTCGTTCCGGGCTTCGAGACGATGGAAACTGTCCGCCGACATAGGACTGTCGATAGCCGCCCAAGGGGGGCGCTGTGGCTGCGGCCGAAGGCTGGGAGAAGTTCTGGCTCGATGAGATGGTCCCGGCATTGCTCGGCCGGACACCCAGGCAGGCCGCACGAGGCCGGGAGCGGCCGTACCTGGAGGCGATGCTGCGGCAGTTCGAGTACGAGGCCGACCTCCTCGCCGTCGAGGGCAAGACCGGCATCGACACCGCCTGGCTGCGCGAGCAACTCGACCTGCCAAGCAACCTCGCCGACTGAACGCCCGGACAACCGGTCAGCAGTCGTACGGCGTACTCGCTGTTACAGCCAGCACTCGCCGTTTGCTAGATCCTCATCGCCGGGATATTCAGCCAGCTTCGCTTCAAGGGCGGCGATGATTCGTCCGGTGTCCTGCTTGGTGTGCCGGTAGGTGCCTGGCATGAAGATCATGCCGAAGTGTCCCGGGCCGCCTGGCGTGATCGCGTCGCCGTGGAGCGGCCGGTAGTCGCGCAGGTTATTGGTGACAACGGCTCGGCGCTCGGTCCGGGCCAGTGCTATCACCTCGGGATCTGAGAGTGCTACCCACCCGGGATGGTCTGCTACGGATAGGACGTCGTGTCCACGGTCACGGAGCTCGCGCGCGATGGCGGGAGATAGCATCTCATCCAGCAGCAGCCTCACGGCCTAATGGCATTCTGGCCGGCGGACCAGGCGGCATGGGCTTCGGCTGCCTGCTGTTCATTGGCCTCGACCCACTGATCGATTTCGTCTCGATATGCGCCGTAGTAGCTGATGGCGGCCTGGACGAGTCCGAGCGGGATCTCGAGGTAGCGTGCTGTCTCGGCGGCGTCGCCGTCGTTGTCGCGTACGGCCGTGATGATTTCCCAGACGTCTTTGCCTGTTCCCACCAGCCTGGCGCGTCGGCCCGCTGGCCCATCGGCAAACCGGATGAGCGGGTGCTCGTCCATCCGGAGGCCCTCTTCCACGTACCGTTGTGCCAGGGTGCGCGGGGCCAAGTGCATGCGCCGTGCGTGCCTGCCGAGACGCGCGATCGTGGCATCGTTCAGGCGGACGCTCAGCGGATGGCTCATGTAGTGCATTGTAGCACGATGCACTACGCTAATCGGCGCCAGTTAGCCAGCAGGAAACCCCGCCCGGCCGGGACCGGGAACCTCTCGCCCGGCGGGCGCTCGCGGTCAGGTAGTCACCACCAGGCGGGCAGGAACAGGCCCCGGCAACGACACGAGCCTTATTTCGCGATGCCCGTTATGCCAGCGAGGCTGCATGCGCTGCGGGGTACCGGATTCAGCTGGCCAGCGATGGTGAACACCTGACCGTCCGGCGCCATAAAGGAGCACGGGTGACCTGAGTGCGTGCCCCGGTCAGGCCAGCGTCCAGCACGCTGCGCATCACCGCGGCCGGATCCTCGGCGGTGTGCGTGCTGAGCGCGCTATCGAATGCCTTGTGCTTCGACGCGGGCGGCAAGCTTGCTGAGCGCCATCGCCCACCCGGCAGCACCCGGGGAGTCTGCAGGTATACCGCTGTGGATCATCACCATCTTCGTGCGGCCGTCAAGGTCTGTAAGTTCAACGGTGACCTGGGTCGTTGCCGGGTGCCCGTGGGGCATGCCCATGTCCGGGGGCGGCAGCACGTTGCCGTTCTCATCGGACACAGACTCGGTGTAGACGAGTCGCTCGTTCTCGACAACCTCGCGGTACTCGCCAGCGAACCACATCTGCACCGGGCCGCCGGGGGTGTCCATTTCCAGGCACACCAGGCGACTGCCACCGACGCGCACGTCCATCTTCGCCACCGGGACAGTGGCGCCGTCCGGGCCGTACCATGCCTTGAAGTGCTCCGGTTCGGTCCACATCTGCCAGATGAGATCAGGCGGCGCGTCGAAGCTGCGCTCGATCACCACCGCGTCCCGCGAAGCGTTGCCGTCAGCCATCGTGCTCGCCCGTCTTTCGTTGCGATCGGAGTTGCATGAGGTAGCCGTCCATCTGGTCGAAGCGGGCCTCCCAGACGGGCCGGTACTGCTCGGCCCAGGCCGAGATCTCCTCCAGACGTTCGGGGTCGAGAGCGCATGGCCGGTACTGGGCTCGCTGGCCCTGTACGACCAATCCCGCCCGCTGCAGCACCTTGATGTGCTTGGAGATGGCCGGAAGCGTCAGGTCGAACGGCTCGGCGAGCTCGTTGACATTCGCTTCCCCCTCGGCGAGCCGGGCCAAGATCGCCCGGCGTGTCGAGCTGGCCAGCGCGGCGAAGGTCTCGCTAAGCCGATCCTCGTCGATCACGAGTGTCATGGATCTCTTACTTTCCTGGACAGTTAATTAACTGATCTGGAAAATACAGAGATCTTCCGCGGCTGTCAACCCGTGACCCTGCACGGCATCCCGGGCTTGCCCCTTCCGCGGCCGTTATCCGTCCTGCGGCATCTACCCTGCCGACCTGCTCCCCGGGCCGGTGATCATGGCGATCGGGATCGGTGCCGTCCTGGTGTCCGTCACCACGGCCGCCAACGCCGGCGTCCCGGCGGACAGGCGCGGGTCACCAAGGGCCCGGCCGTCGAGGCGGGAACCGAACTCGACGGGTACTACATCTACGACGCGCCAGACCTCGACGCGGCGATCGCGTTCGCGGCCCGGATCCCGGTCGCCCGGTTCGGCGGGACCGTCGAGGTCCGCCCGATGCTGGAGCGCTAGCGATGGCCGAGTTCCGGTGACGGTCCGGCTGAGTGTCGCCCGGCCTTCTTCGCGCCGGTAAGAGGTGGTTGCCCGGGTTGCCTTCCGGCCGTCATGCGCTGGGTTTGTCGGCTACCAGGCTTGCGGTGCGATGAAGGCGTCGAGTTCGACGTGTCCGGCGAGGTTGTCGATAAGGCCGACCAGGGTAGCGAAGGCGCACTCCAGCAAGACCTCGAGAACCGCCTCGGTGGACAGCCCGGCCTGCGCCGCGGCGGCGAGCGCCGAGGCGCTGACCTTGCCCCGGTTTAGTGCTATCTCGCGGGCCAGCGCCGCGACGGCGGCGGCGGTTCCGTCGGCCGGCGCGGCGCCCTCGCGCAGCAGCTTGATCTGCTCCTCGGGCAAGCCCAGCTTGCCGAGCATCGTGGAGTGAAAGGCGACGCCGTAGCGGTTGTCAACGGCGACGCCGACGGCGACGCCGGCGATCTCGCGAAGAACCGGGTCGAGCTTGGCCGACGCGACCGCGCGGCGCAGCCCGTCGAAGCCGGCGAGCAGGGCGGGTGATGCGGCGGTGGCCGCCGCGAGATTAGGTACCAGGCCAAGATCGGCCCCGATGCCGTCGAGCACAGCCCGGCTGCCGGCCGGGGCGTCGTCGGTCGTCAGGATGGCGAGTTGCACGATGTAGCTCCTTGTCGCATGTGCGGTGAATGCGCGCAGGGTCCACTGTGCTGGCCCGCCGGCCTGGCGGCGATTCCCTGGCAGGGAAGCGCCGTGGTGCACTCGCCGCCATAGGGTCATAAACGTGTCTGTCACCGCCCCCGCGCCGGCCGGGTTCGGCCATCTGCTCCGGCACTGGCGCTCGGTCCGGGCCAAGTCCCAGCTGGACCTCGCCTGCGACGCCGAGACGACGCCGCGCTACGTGAGTTTCGTCGAGACGGGACGGGCCCAGCCCAGCCGGCAGATGGTGGTCCGGCTCGCGCGCGCTCTCGACGTGCCGCTGCGAGAGCGCAACGAACTGCTGCTCGCCGCCGGCTATGCGCCGTTGTACTCCAGCGCGCCGCTCAGCAGCCCGCTACTCAAGCGGGTCGAGCAGGCGCTCACGTCGATGCTCGGCCAGCATGAGCCGTTCCCGGCCGTGGTGCTCGACCGCGGCTGGCAGGTGCAGCGCGCCAACAACGGCGCGCAGCGGCTGTTCGGCCGCCTGTTCGCGCCGCACCCGGTCCCGGCGCCGGCGAACGTGCTGCGGCTGGTCATCGAACCCGGCCCAATGCGCGACAAGCTGCGTAACTGGGCCGCGGTGGTGCCGGCGCTTCTGGACCGGGCGCACCGGGAGGCGATCGGCGGCGTGCTCAACCGGGAGACGGCCGAGCTTGTCCGGGACCTTCGCGGCCGGCCCGACGTCGCCAGGCTCCTGACCGAACCCGACCTGTCCCCCGGCACCGCGCCGATCGTCGACCTGCACTTTGACATGGCCGGCACCAGCCTTCGGTTCTTCTCGGTGGTCTCGACGATCGGCGCGCCGATCGATGTCACCGCGCAGGAGTTGCGAGTCGAGGCATTCTTCCCCGCCGACGACGAGACCAGGGACCGCTGGACTTCGCTCGAAGTCATGCGACAGTGACTGTCGTACTCATGGTGGCTTGGGAGACAGTGAGGATCGGATGAATGAGTCGCGAGGGCAGACTGCAGGCCCGTGGACCTTGCACGAGCAGCTGGGTCACGGAGAAGAGCTTCCGCATGTCAAAGCCAGACCTGCAGGCCAGGCCCGTCTACCACCGCAAGCGCGACTCCATCGAGCACACCTGAGCATCGTCTTCGCCGCCCTGGCGGTCGGCCACTAGATCGAGACCACCACCGGCTGGAGCATCAGGAAGTTCGTCCGGACCGCCCGCCGTTACCGGACCATCACCATCCAGGCCGACCCCCGGGGGGCAGCGGCCGAACGACCAGCGGCGCCTCTAGTACGGGACGAAGAGGCTCGTGTCGTGGCCGACGTTAGGCTGGACTTCATGGCCGGACCGGCGTACATCGTGAAGGCTCTTGATGAGTCGACGTGGGCCGCGTTCGCCGCGCTGGTAGAGCGCAACAACGGCATCTTCGGTGGCTGCTGGTGCATGGGCTTCCATGACGACGATTCCCGGACGGACCCGGGCCGCAACCGTTCTGCCAAGGAGCGCCGGGTGCGGGAAGGCCGGGCGCATGCTGCCCTCGTATACGAGGGAGACGACTGCGTGGGCTGGTGCCAGTTCGGCGCACCCGACGAGGTGCCGCGGATCAAGAACCGCGCCGCGTACGGCAAAGGCCGGACGACCTCGCCGGACTGGCGGATCGCATGCTGTTACGTCGGTAAGGGGCACCGGCGCCAGGGCGTTGCCACGGCGGCGCTCGCCGGTGCGCTCGATCTCATCGCGGGTCTGGGCGGCGGGACCGTCGAGGGATACCCGGAGGGCGCCGACGCGGTGCCTGCCGGGTTCCTGTTCAACGGTGCCTTGTCGACCTATGAGAAGCTCGGGTTCATTCGTGACCGCAAGATCGGCAAGCACCGCTGGGTCGTGACCAGGGTCGTCCAGCCGAGGTCATGGGAAAACGCGGGTCGACGGCCCGGTTCCAGCACCGTAGCGCCGTGAGCCGGCAGCATGATTGGCGTGCACGGCCTGCACCTGGCCCGGTGGTCGCTGACGGCTACCGTGACGGCAACGCGGCAGGTTCCGGCATGTTACACACCGCCGACCTGCGTGTCCTGGTCCGCCCATTCGCGCTGGCGCAGCACGAACTTCTGGGTTTTGCCCGTCGATGTCTTCGGCAGCGGGCCGAACTCGATCGAGTCCGGGCACTTGTAGTGAGCGAGGCGCTCCCGGCAGAACGCGATGATCTCCTCCGGGGCGGCCGCGGCGCCCTCGCTGAGCGTGACGAACGCCTTCGGCCGCTCTCCCCAGTGCGGGTGCGGGATCCCGATGACCGCGCATTCGAGTACGGCCGGGTGAGCGGCGATCGCCTGCTCGACTTCGATGCTGGAGATGTTCTCCCCGCCGGAGATGATGATGTCCTTGCCGCGGTCGCGGAGCTCGATGTTGCCGTCGGGATGCCATACGGCCAGGTCCCCGGAATGGAACCAGCCGCCGGCGAACGCCTTGCCGGTGGCGGCTTCGTCGTCGAAGTAGCCGCTCATGACGTTGTTCCCGCGCATGACGACCTCGCCCATCGTGGTCCCGTCCCGTGGGATGTCGGTCATCTGCCCGTCGACGACGCGGACCAGGTCGGAGGAGGGGTAGGCCTGCCCCTGACGGGCCAGGTATCTCGCGCGCTGGTCCACCGGGAGCTCGCGCCAGGCTTCCTGCTCAGGGCACACGGTGATCGGGCCGTAGGTCTCGGTCAGGCCGTACACGTGCACGACGCGGAAGTTCAGCTCGCTCATCCGGGCGAGCAGCGTCGGGGAGGGCGGGGCGGCGGCGACCATCGCCGTCACCGGTCGCTCCAGGCGGTGCGCCCGGGGATGGTTGAGGACCATCAGCTGGACGGTCGGAGCCCCGTTGTAGTGCGTTACCCCCTCGCCGTCGATCAGCTCCCAGATCAGCCCGGGGTCCACCGCGCGCATAGTCACGTGCCGGGCCGCGACCGCGGTGACCGCCCACGGGAAGCACCAGCCGTTGCAGTGGAACATCGGCAGCGTCCACAGGTAGGCCGAATCGGTGCCCATCCCGGCCACGATCACCTCGCTCAGCGCGTTCAGGTACGCGCCGCGGTAGGTGTACTGCACCCCCTTGGGACGGCCCGTGGTCCCCGAGGTGTAGTTGATCGAGATCGTCTCTTCCTCGTGCTCCAGCCAGCTCGCCGGCCGGCCCGGCGATGCGCCGGCCAGGAAATCCTCGTACGGGTCGGACGGGACGCCGGTGTCGTCACAGCGGATCACCGTCAGGCCAGGGAGGCCGGGCACGTCGGCGTGTGCCTCGAGCGTGGCGTCGACCAGCAGGTACCTCGCGCCGCTGTGCCGCAGGATGTACCCGACCTCGGCGCCGGACAGGCGGTTGTTGACCGCGACGAGGATCCCGCCCGCCGCGGGCACGCCGAAATGGGCCTCCAGCATGGCCGGCGAGTTGAACAGCAACGCGGCGACGCGGTCTCCCTTGGCCAGGCCCGCGGACCTGAGCGCGTTGGCGAGCCGCCAGGACCGTTCGGCTAGATCCTGGTAGCTGTACCGCCGCTGGCCGTGCACGACGGCGACCTTGCCGGGGTACAGGTACGCGGCCCGGTACAGGAAATCGACCGGGTTCAATTCCGAACGGAACACGGTGCCCGTCCCCGCGCCGGGTCCGGGCCCACCGGGGTGTTCGAGAGGCGCGCCGCTCATCACATGCCTCCTTCGCGGCTGTGCGTCACCGCTCCTGACGGCTCGAGCAAGACTCCCGGGTTCATGATCCCGGCCGGGTCGAGCTCGGCCTTCGCGCCGCGGAGCGCGCCGGCGAACAGCTCTGGCACTTCGCGCAGGTACCAGCGGCGATGGTCGCGCCCGACGGCGTGATGGTGGGTGATCGTGCCGCCGAGCGCCGCGATCGCCTCCGCGGCCGCGAGCTTGATCTCGTCCCACTGCTCCAGCTCCTGGCCGGGCCGGCCGGGCGCGTAGACCGAGTAGTAGGGCGAGGGGCCGTCGGGGTACACGTAGGCGAAACGGCACGAGACCACGCCGCCGCCGCACGCCCGGCGCACCGCCTGCCTGGTGGCCGCTAGCACACCCTCGTGGAAGTCCCAGAAGCGGTCCCAGGTGACGGCCGTCTCGAAGGTCTCGCTGATCAGCCCGAGCCGGACCAGGCCGTCACGCAGGTACCCGCCGCGCAGGAACGATGCCCGCCAGACCGCGGCCGGATCGCCTTCGCCCTCGCCGCCCTGCTCACCACGGACCTCGCCGCGATGGCCGGCGCAGATCTCCAGCGCCCGGGCCAGCCACGGCCCCAGCTCGTGGTCCGCGGACTCGAAGCCGAGCACGAGAACCGACCGCGACCCGTCGCCGCTGCCTGACATCAGCGCCTCGTCGTGGCCGAGCAGGCGGCAGTTGGCCGGATTGAGCCCGGACTGCGCGAGCTCCCGGGACGCCTGCACCGCATCGGCGAAGTCGGCGAAGAGCACCGAGGCGCCCGCCCGGAACCGTGGCCGCGGCTGCACCCGCATCCACGCCTCGGTGATCACGCCCAGCGTGCCCTCGGAGCCGCAGAACAGCCGCTCCGCCGACGGCCCCGCCCCGGAGGCCGGGAGCCGCCTGGTCTGGAGCACGCCGCGCGGCGTCACCACGCGGACGGACTCCACGAACTCGTCGATATGGGTGTGCAGCGTCGCGTAGTGACCGCCCGAGCGTGTCGCGATCCACCCGCCCAGCGTCGACCACTCGAACGACTGCGGGAAATGCCGCAAGGTCAGGCCGTGCGGCTTCAGCTGCGCCTCCAGCGCCGGGCCCAGCGTGCCCGCCGCGATCCGCGCGGCCCGCGAGGTACCGTCGACCTCCAGCACCCCCGCCAGGTGGCGAAGGTCGACGCTGACCACGCCGCGATAGCCGTCCCCGACATCGGGCTCGACCCCGCCGACCACGCTGGAGCCGCCGCCGAACGGGATCGCCGCGACGCCGGCGTCGCAGCACCAGTCCAGCACCGAGACCAGCTCGTCCTCGCCGCGGGGGAACGCCACCAGATCAGGCGCATGCGCGTAATCCCGGCGGAAGGCACGCACCAGATCGCGGTACGACCGGCCGTAGGTGTGGGCGGCCCGGTCGTATGGGTCCGTGCTGAAGACCGGCTCGAGCGACGCCGGCGGCACCAGCCGCGGCGCATGCAGGTCCAGCTCCTGTACTCGAGGTGGTTCCTGCGCGTGCACGCTATCGATTCCCAGGCGTTCGGTGAAGACGGCCCCGAGTTGCCCGATCTCGCCCGCCGCCAGCCCTCCGCCTTCCAGGCCCCAGCCCCAGAACTTGCGCCTCGCGGCTGGCTGCTGCAGCGCCGCAGACGCCCCGTCGCCCGTTCCGTTCGCGCTCATTACCACGCCTCCTAGCAGACCCGCCGGCCGGTCACGCGCCCGGCCGCACATCGCGCGACCGAGGGCTCTCGATCCACACCCCGGCCCCAGTTCACCTGAACAGGCGTGGCCATGCCCAGGTGAGCTCGGCACTTTGCCGTGGCCTGCACATCGGCGTGACCACCCCAGAAGCATCCCTCTGACGGTCGGCGACGCGCTAGGGGCTGACCAGAATTCGACCGGCTCGACGACCTGCGGCCGCTCCTTCGCCCGTGAACCGGACCGCAGAAAATACGCGATAGCCCGCACAACAATGCGTTACTGCTGGCTCGGCCGTCGGCGGCGAGCCCGGCCTCGGGAGGCTCGCCCGGCGGGCCTTGCCAGGGGCCCGCGAGCGGGCACATCCTTGATGGGGACTGGGGATTTCACGTTATGGAGCTGCTGGAGCGAACGTCATTTCTGCACACGCTGGCCGAGTATGCCGGCGCGGCGAGGCTGGGCGACGGCCGGCTGGTCCTGGTGTCGGGCGAGTCGGGAATCGGGAAGACCGCGCTTGTCGAGACATTCCAGCAGCAGACGAAGGGTGCCCGGTGGCTGTGGGGTGCCTGCGACGGGCTGCTGACCCCCCGTCCGCTGGGCCCGCTGTTCGACATCGGCGCCCAGGTCGGCGGGGAACTCGATGCGCTGTGCCGCCAGGGGGCGCACCGGGACCGGTTGTTCGCGGCCTTCCTGGCCGAGATCCACGCGGCCGGCACGTTGACCGTGGTGGTGGTCGAGGATGTCCACTGGGCCGATGAGGCCACGATCGACCTGCTGAGCTTCCTCGGACGGCGGCTGAGCCGGATGAGCGTGCTGCTGCTGGCCACCTACCGGGACGATGAGCTGGGCGACGACCATCCGCTCCGCATCGCCCTCGGCAACCTCGCCACGCAGCGAGTTACCCGGCGGATGCGGCTGCCGCCGTTGTCGCTGGATGCGGTCCGGGCGCTCGCAGCGGACCGGCCGGTGGACGCCGCCGAACTCTACCGGGTGACCGGCGGCAACCCGTTCTACGTGAGCGAGATCCTGGCGAGCGGGTGGCCGTCGGTGCCCCCGACGGTACGCGACGCGGTGGGGGCGCGGCTGGCCCGGTCCGGTCCGGGCATCCGCCGGGCGGTGGAGGCCGCGGCAGTGATCGGGACGCGGGTGAACCGGGCGCTGCTGTCGTCGGTCCTGGCGGGTTCTTCCGCCACGGTCGACGAGTGCGTGGCGACCGGGATCCTGGTTCCGGACGGGACGGGCCTGCGGTTCCGGCACGAGCTGGCCCGGATGGCGGTGGAGACCTCGATCGCGCCGCACCGCACGGCGGTCCTGCACGCGCGGCTGCTCGCGGAGCTGGAGCAGCGCGGCGACGCCGATCCGGCGCTGCTCGCGCACCACGCCGACGGCGCGGGGGACCGGGCTGCCGTGCTGCGGCACGCGCCGGAAGCGGCCCGGCGATCCTCCGGCCTGGGCGCCCATCGCGAGGCGGCGGCCCAGTTCGAGCGGGCGCTGCGGTTCGCCGGCGACACTGACCGGCCGGGCCTGGCCGCGCTGCACGAAGGCATGGCGGGCGAGTACGCGCTGCTGGACCGCTGGGAGGAGGCGGAGCGCGCGCTGAGCGCCGCGCTCGAGCTGCGGCGGGAGCTCGGCGACCAGCGGCATATCGGCGAGGACCTGCGCAGGCTGTCCACCGCGCTGTGGCGGCTGTGCCGCGGCGCGGAGTCCGGCCGGGCCGCCGCCGAAGCCGTCCGGGTCCTCCAGGCCCTGCCCCCGGGCCCGGAGCTGGCCTGGGCGTACGCGAGCCTCGGCGCGTCGTACCTGAACCAGGGGCGGATGGACGACGGTGTCGCGGCCGTCGAGAATGCGCGGGCGCTCGGTGACCGGCTGCACGAGCCCAGCCTGGTGAGTTACGCCCTGAACGCGCTGGGGCTCGCGACGGCCGTCCGGGGCCAGGACGGAACGGGCACTCTCGAGCAGGCGCTGCGGATCGCGCTGGACGCAGATCTCCAGGAAGCGGCCGGCCGGGCCTACTCCAGCTTGCAGGAGGCCGCAGCCCGGTCGCACATGTTCGAGGAGGCCGAACGCTACTACGCCGCGGGCATGACCTACTGCGAGGACCGCGAACTCGGCGCGTTCACCCTGTGCCTGCTGGGCTGGCGGGCCTGCGCGCTGCTGCTGACAGGGCGCTGGGACGAGGCGGCGGAGGTCTGCACCCGGATGCTGGGCGCACCCGGCATCTCACCGGTCAACCGGATCAATCCCCTGCGGGTCCTGGGCACGATCCGCGGACGCCGCGGCGAAGCCAGGGCGCGGGACCTGCTGGACGAGGCGCTCGCGGCGGCCGAGGCGTCCGGCGAGCCGCAGTGGATCGTCCCGGTGCGGACGGCCCGGGCCGAGCTGAGCTGGGTCGCGGGGCAGCCCGGGCCCGCGGCGCAGGAGGTCATGGCGGCCTACGACATGGCGGTCGGCTGCGCCGATCCGTGGCTGTCCGGGTCGCTGGCCATCTGGCTGCCGAGGCTGCGGGCGATGGCCGGTTCTCCGGCCGGGCTGCCGGAGCCGCCGTCCAGGCTGCCCGAGCCGTTCGCCCGGGAGATGGCGGGCGACTGGCGCGGGGCGGCCACGGCGTGGGACCAGCTGACCAGGCCATACGACGCCGCCGTGGTCAGGCTGGGCTCGGCGGACGAAGCCGCGCTGCGGCAGGCTCTGTCAACCCTCGACGATCTCGGCGCCCGGGCCACCGCGGCGGTAGCCCGGCGGCGGATGAGAGAACTGGGCGTGCGGGCGATCCCGCGCGGGCCCCGCGCGGCGACGCGGGCTGCTCCGGCCGGGCTGACAGCCCGCGAGCAGGAGGTCCTGGCGCTGCTTTCCGAGGGCCTGCCCAACCGGGAAATCTCGCGGCGCCTGGTCATCTCCGAGCGAACGGTGGACCATCACGTCTCCGCCGTGCTGGCCAAAATCGGCGTCTCGTCCCGGACGGAGGCGGCCCGCGAGGCGGCCCGGATGGGCATCGGAGCCGGAAACTAGGCACTCCTCCGGCCAACCCGGGCACCGCCGCGGCCAAAGCCGGGCATTTCTCCCGATTATCCAGCCGGCCTGGCCTGCCTACGGTCGTTGCGACGATTCCGCGACCGGAAGGGGGCGGCCAGTGCCGCTTTTCATGGATGTCCACCAGATCGACGGCGGCGTCGCGATGGAAGACGTCGCCAGGGCACATCTCGCTGACCTGCAAACGCAGGGCGCCTACGACGTGCGCTACCTGCGGTACTGGGTCGACGAGCCGGGCGGGCGGGTGTTCTGCCTGGTCGAAGCGCCCTCGGCGGAGGCCGCCGCCAGCGTCCACCGGCAGGCCCACGCCCTGGTCGCCGACCACATCTACCAGGTCCAGGAAGGTTCCTAGCGAGGAGAACGACAATGCGAGCACGGTACATCGCGCGGCTCGGCGGCATTGCCGCGGTGATCGCGGCAGCCCTGCTGTGGCTGGTCCCGGCATGGGCACAGCCCCGGGTTTTCGATCCCCCCGGGCCGGGCGCGGCCAGCGCCGCGGCACCGGGCGATACCGCTCCGGCGCCTATGACCGCCATGGCGGCGGGTCCCACCCTCACCCGCCAGCTTGCCCAGGCACGGCTGGCCACCGCGAAGTACGCCACGAACCTGGCCCGGGCCAAGGCCGACGGCTACCAGGTCATCACCCCGATGATGCCGGACATGGGGATTCACTACATGAACCCCGGCATCAGCGGATTCACCGTCACCAGGCCGCAGATCCTGGTCTACGAGCACCACGGGAACAGCTGGCAGCTCGGCGCCCTGGAATGGGTCTTCCCGTCGATGCCCAAGACCCCGCCGCTGCAGGACGCGACGTTCGGCTTCTTCCCGGCGGCCTGCCACTACAAGGACGGCACCTTCATCCCGGACCAGAACTCCAAGACCTGCCAGAAAACCAACCCGAAGACCGGGTCCACGTTCAGCTTCTGGCATCCCGACCTGACCACGATGCACGTGTGGATCTGGTATCCCAACCCCGCTGGCCTGTACTCCAGCACCAACCCGCTGATCGCCCCGTTCAACGGCGGCTGAACCCCGACCTGCACCAGCCGCAGCCACGCCGTTCCGGTCAGATACCAGCCAGCAAGGGACACGATTTCGATGACCGCTAAGGACGCCACCGTAACCGGCCCGCCCGCCGCGGGCGGCCAGGGCGCAGCGCGACAGGCCGGCGCACGGCTGTGGCGGCTCGCCGCAATCCTGGCCGTGCTCACCTGCGGGCTGCTGGCCTCGGCCGCCGCCGTCCCGGCCGCCTCCGCCACGATGCTCCCGGACAAAGGCCCCCCAGCCGTGGACGTTCCGGCAGCTGCCGCCGCTCAACAGCCGGACAAGCCGGGTAGCGCCGCACGCGCAAGCCCATGCTCGGAGGTCTGCTCGGGCGGCGGATACGCCTCCGGGACCAGCACCGCCAGGCCCCCGGCCTACAGCCTGCCCATGATCCTCCTCGGTGTCGGTGACCCCGGACCGTGCTCGGACGTGTGCTCCGGCGGCGGCTACGGATCGGTCGGCCCGCCGCCCCGGACGCCGCGCGACCCCAGCGCACACGACACCGCGAAAATCCCTCCCGCCGTATGGCGCGTCACCGATAGCGCCGGCTTTCACTGGGGCGATGCCGCAATCGGGGCCGGCGCGATGCTCGCCTTGATCGTGCTCGGACTCGGTGGAGGGCTCACCCTGACCCGCCGGCGTAACCATCGCATCCACGACAAGTGCGGCCCTCGATTCGGCAGGCATTGGGCGGCTCAGCCCGCAGCAGCGCAAGGCACTTCAGATCGCAGCCGCCGGTCACCCGATGCGGGACGCCGCGCTCCTGGTACCGATGTTCCCCCGGGGACCGACCTGATCATCTGGTAGTGGCGGGACCGCCCAGCCGGGAGCACTGGCCGGTACCGGAGCACGGCCAGGCCCATGGGTGTGCGGGCGCACCAATGCGCCTCCCGGGCGGCCAGCATCTCCGGGCCACCCGGGTCGAGCAGGTAGGTCATCGGAGCGCCCCCTCCAGCGGCGGCCGGGCGGCGGCGGGGCGGCGCCGAGCGAGCACGCGCCGCGCCATGCCGGGTCGCAACAGGCTCTCCGGCGGGTCGAGTAGGCCCATGACCCGCAGGAACGCCGTCCCGATCGCCGGGTCGTGCGCAGCGGCGGCATGCAGCCGCGGCAGGTAGGTGTTGACCATCCGGACCTGCGCGGTCCGCGGGCTCCTTACGCTTTGCTTGTGGGGACCTTCACTTTTCTCTTCACCGATATCGAGGGTTCCACCAATATGCTCCGGCGGCTGGGGGATGCTGGTTACGCGGATGTGCTCGCCGGCCATCACCTACTGATCCGGTCGGATCTGGCCGCGCGCGGCGGAGAGGAAGTGGATACCCAGGGGGATGCGTTTTTCGCCGTGTTCTCTTCGCCGA